>Ga0209474_10005120_pt1 | contig 11200 bp, 13 predicted proteins | sample GraSoiAngelo_145_FD_185902 | JGI IMG/M metagenome (GOLD analysis project Ga0209474, IMG submission 185902) | Grasslands soil microbial communities from the Angelo Coastal Reserve, California, USA - 14_1009_05_20cm (SPAdes) (version 2) | ecosystem: Environmental > Terrestrial > Soil > Grasslands... | reverse complement strand
CGCGCTGCTCATCGAGCGGCACGGGTACACCCATCGCGACATCGCCGATCTGCTCGGCAAGAGTCGGCCGTACGTCTCGAATACGCTCGCCCTCACGCGGTTGCCGGATGCGGTGAAGGCCGATCTGCGCCGCGACGGGCCGGCGGTATCCCGCGAGCTACTCATGAGCGTCGCCCGGGAGGAAGACCCGGAAGCCGCGCTGGCCCTCTGGCGGCGGCTCCAGCTCGACCTCCTGTCCGTGCGCCGCTTCCGCGCGGAGCGCGACGCAACGATGGCCGAGCGTCCCGTCGTGCTCGACGTGATCGCCGCGGCGCGCCGCCTGAACCGCGCGCTCGTGCGGCTCATCGCCGAGGGCGCACCGGCGGCGCAAACGCCGCGTCTCGTGCGGACGCTGCGGCGCACCGGAAGGCTCGTGGAGCGGCAGCTGAGCGCGCTCGAAGCCGCCTACGAGCTCGAAAGCGGGGCCTGACGATGGACGCCACACTCGCCAACCCGGCTCTCCGGCTCTTGGGGATCGTCTCGCTGATCCTCGTGCTGAAGATGGCGGCCGTCGGCCTCTACACGAGCACGCTCCGGATCGGCCGCAAGGTCTTCGCCACGCCGGAGGACTACGCCCTGCAGGGCATGCCGACGAGGAGCGGGAACGACGCCGACATCGAACGGGTCCGCCGCGCGCACCAGAACGACCTCGAGAACATTCTGCCGTTCTTCGTGGTCGGCTTCTTCTTCGCGCTCACCCGCCCGCCGTGGCTCGCTGCGGAGATCCTGTTCATCGGCTTCGCCGTCGCGCGCGTCCTGCACAGCGTCTTTTACATCCGCGCCATGCAGCCCCACCGGACCATCGCGTTCACGGCCGGGTCGCTGCTGAGCGGCGTTATGGTGGTGTGGACGCTCGTGGTGCTGGTGCGGGCCGCGTCGTAGCGACCCGACGTCAGCGCCACCGGGGCGGACGCTTCTCCGCGAAGGCACGGATCGCCTCGCCCCATTCCTCGCGCCCGAAGCCGTGAATCAGCTCGGTCATCTCGTACTCGAGAGACTCCGCGAGCCCGTGTGACCGGCCGTACTCGACGCACGCCTTCTGCGCCCCGAGCGCCCCGGCAGGGAGAGCGAGCAGGCGGTCGACGAACGCCGCCACGGCCGTCTCGAGCTCCTTTTGTGGCACGACGCGATGGACCAGGCCGATCTCCAGCGCGCGCGGTGCCGGGATCCGTTCGCCGAGCAGGAGGATCTCGGTGGCCGGGCCGAGGCCGACGAGCCGCGGCAGCCAGAAGGCGGCGCCGCTCATCGAGCACATCGCACGCGGCACGCGCACGTCGCCGAGCTCGGCGTCGGCCGCGGCGATCCGGAAGTCGCAGGCGAGCGCCAGGTCGAAGGCCGCCCCGAGCGTGTAGCCGTTGAGCGCGGCGATCACCGGCACCCTGGCCCCGCGGAGTCGGGTGACGAGCCGATGATGGCCGCGACGGATGTCTTCGGCCGGGTCCGTGCCCCCCATGTCGATCAGATCGTCGCCGGCGGAGAAGGCGCGCCCCGCGCCGGTGAAGACCAGCGCGCGGAGGTCGTCAAAGGGAAGTGTATCGAGGGCCGCGTGGATCTCGGCGAGCATCCGGAACGTGAACGCGTTCAGCTTCTCCGGACGGTTGAGCACGATCGTGGCGACCGAGCCCTCTCGACGACAGAGGATCTGTTCGTGATTCATGCCGGGCTTATAGCGCCGAGCGGCTCGACGCGGCCACGGCGAGCGTGGCGGTTCGTTACAGCGTTGGTGACGTTTCGTTACCGCCGTCTCAGCGCGCCGAGCGAACGCGAGCCATCCATCAGGGTCTGTACCTGGCACGACATCTGCTCACACCGAGCGCCGAAGGGAGTCATCATGGAGAGTCAGGCAAGGGTGATCGAAGCGACCGGTACCGGCGCCGAGCTCGCGCCCGAGACTGTCCTTCCCTCGCAGTTCTTCGACCGCCTGCAGGGTGACTCCTCGCTCCAGCCGGAGAAGCGCCTCATGCTCGCCGTGCTCGAGGATGCCGTCGGGACGTTCCAGAAGTACGTCAACGTGCGCAGCCGCCACGGACGCCGCCTGTTCAGCGAAGCGGAGGAATGGTTCGCCTCGCACGACGGCGACTGGCCATTCGCGTTCGTCAGTGTCTGCCAGGCTCTCGGGCTCGACGCGGACTATCTGCGCGCCGGACTCTGGCGCTGGCGGGATCGGCAGCCGCTGCCGGTCGGTGACGAGACGAAGGTCGTGCGGTTCCCGTTCCGTCGCGTGAACGGCAGCCGGCACTCCGTCACGGGTCGCCCGGTCGGCCTCAGACGCTCGGCTTGAGCTCGCCGCCCGCGGTGGGCGGCGGGCGGCATCCTGTGATAGTCACCGCCACGCGATGCCGGCGCTCACGGAGCGTGCCGTCGGGGTGGTGGGTGCGGGCCCCGCGCTCGCGTCCCTGCTCCGCTGGGTGCGGCCGACGTTCGCACTGGCGGGCGATGCGCGCCCCGCGCTCGACATCGGCTACTTCGCCAACGTCATCCCGGTCGCACCGAACCTGGGCATCGCCATCGGGACGGACGGCGTCGGGACGAAGCTCCTGATCGCGCAGGCGGCCGGCCGCTTCGACACGGTCGGCATCGACTGCGTGGCGATGAACGTCAACGATGTCCTCTGCGTCGGCGCGCGGCCGGTGGCGCTCGTCGACTACGTGGCGGTGGAGGAACCCACCGCCGCGCTCCTCGACGGGATCGGCCGTGGTCTCGCCCGGGGTTGCGAGCTCGCCGGCATCTCGTGTCCGGGCGGGGAGCTCGCCCAGGTGCGTGAGATGCTCCGCGGCGCGCGCCCCGGCAGCGCCATCGACCTGGTCGGCACAGCGATCGGCACGGTGGCCCTCGACCGCATCATCGCGGGACAGGACGTGCGCGCCGGCGACGTCCTGATCGGGCTCGAGAGCGCCGGTCTGCACTCGAACGGGTACACTCTCGCCCGCCGCGCCTTGCTCGAGCGCGGGCGGCTCGCGCTCGAGGATCACGTGGCGGAGCTCGGCTGCACCCTCGCGGACGAGCTGCTCCGGCCCACCCGGATCTACGTGCCGGCCGTGCTCCCGCTCCTCGAGGCGGGGCTGTCGATCCGAGCCCTGGCCCACATCACCGGCGACGGGCTCTTCAACATCGTTCGCACGGTGCGGCCGATCGGCTTGGAGATCGAGCGGTGGCCCGAGGTGCCGCCGATCTTCCGGCTGATACAGCGGCTCGGCGACATCCCCGACACCGAGATGTACCGGGCGTTCAACATGGGCATCGGCTTCACGCTGGTGATCGCCCCGGAGGATGCCGATCGAGTGTCAGCCGCGCTCGCCGGCGACGGCGTCCGCGCTCACGTCCTCGGGCGCGTGGTGGACGATCCCGCACGCACGATTCACTTCCGCCCCGGGCGCCTGGTAGGCCGCGACGGCGGCTTCACGCGCGCCTGATCCGTGCCAGGACACGGGTTCGATCCGGACGCGGGCCACGCCGCGCTGGACCATCCCGAGGACGCGCGCGGCGCCGTACGAGACGTCGATGTCCCGATGGCGGCGGAACGGACCGCGATCAGTGATCGTGACGAGGACCGACCGTCCGTTCAGGAGGTTCGTGACGCGCACCGTCGTCCCGAGCGGCAGCGTGCGATGCGCACACGTCATCCGGTGCTGGTCGAATCGCTCGCCGCTCGCGGTCTGACGCAGGTGAAACGCGGCCCCGTACCACGACGCCCGCCCGACCTGCGCTGCGGGTCGCGCGTCCTGCTCGGCAGCCATCGCGACGGTTCCCGTGACGACGGCCATGAGGATGATCGCCAGCCGACGGCTGACCCGCGCCGCACAAACAAAGAGCCGGGGGATCGCTCCCCCGGCCCACTCTGGTCCGGTCTGCATGATCCCGCTCCTTGAACGCCGACGAAGTTAGCTGACGGGTTCGGGCTCAAAGAGCGTGGCCCGTCCAAACTCTCGACCGAAGTGGGTCGAGGCCTGGATTAACCCCTAAAAGCTGGTTCCTCCGTTCCCCGGTCGGGGATTAGGCGTGTATGTCGGTCCTCAACTCGTATTCCAGAAACCTGCGCGACGGGTCAAGCACCACGTTGCCTGACGCACAGCGGCACGTACAAAGCATTTCGAATTCACATGCTTGCGGGCAGCCTCGCAAGCGCTGTGGGCTGCCGCCTGGGCGCGCGATCGGCTACTGATTCTCGTCGCCCGTGTCCCAGTTGCCTTTGACGGGGGGCAGGAGCGGCGACTTGTAATGTGGCGTCCGACTGGGCGTCGGCTTGCGATAGACGAACTCGGTCTCGCAGCCGACACACGTGGCGCGCAGACCACCCGGCAGCCGTTTCAACCGCACGGTGACGACCTGGCCGTCACCGTGCCGGTGCTGTATCGCGGGATACTCGGCGACGTAGACCGTCCGCATCCGCCCGGGTTCAGCTAAATGCGCGGTCCGTCGCGAATGTCAATCGAGCGACGGCGCGCACGCTCGGGCGTTGCGGCGTCCGGAGTCCGGTGCAACGATCCGGACGTGGGGCCGGAATCGAAACCGAACCGTCTCGCCGCCGAGACGAGCCCCTACCTCCTCCAGCACGCGCACAACCCGGTCGACTGGTATCCGTGGAGCGAGGAGGCGTTCGCGCGGGCGCGCGCCGAGAACCGGCCGATTCTCCTGTCCGTCGGCTACTCCGCCTGCCACTGGTGTCACGTGATGGAACGGGAGTCGTTCGAGGACGAGAACACCGCGCGGCTCATGAACGAGCTCTTCGTCAACGTGAAGGTCGATCGCGAGGAGCGGCCCGACGTCGACGATGTGTACATGAAAGCCGTCCAGATGCTCACCGGGCGTGGCGGCTGGCCGATGACGGTCTTTCTCACGCCGGACGGGAAGCCCTTCTACGGCGGAACGTACTTCCCGCCGGTCGACCGCCACGGCTTGCCGGGATTCCCGCGCTTGCTCGAGGCGGTGGCGCGCGCGTATCGCGACCGTCCGGACGAGGTCGCGCGCTCCGTCGACCGGATCCTGTCCGCGCTCGAAGGCGCGGAGCAGCCGCGCCCGAGCGACGAGGCGCCGGACCCGAGCCTCGTGCGTCGCGCCGCCGAAGGGCTTCTCGGCGCCGTCGACCGGCACCGCGGCGGCCTCGGCGGCGCGCCGAAGTTCCCGCATCCGGCGGTGTTCCAGCTCTTCCTCCGCCAGCGCCGGGCGGCTCCCCGCTCCGACTTGCTGGACGCGGTGCTCCTCACCTGCCGGCGCATGGCACAGGGTGGCCTGTACGACCAGATCGGCGGCGGCTTCCACCGCTACTCGGTCGATGCCGACTGGCTCGTGCCGCATTTCGAGAAAATGCTCTACGACAACGCTCAGCTGCCCCGGCTCTATCTCGAGGCCTTCCAGGTGACCGGCGAGCCGTGGCTCCGGCGCATCGCCGAGGAGACGCTCGACTACCTGCTGCGCGACATGCGGGATCCCGAGGGCGGCTTCTACTCCGCCACCGACGCCGACAGCGAAGGCGAGGAAGGCAGGTACTTCGTCTGGACGACCGCCGAGGTCGCGCGCGTCGTCGAGCCCGGCGACGTGGACCTCGTCTGCCGCTACTGGGACATCACGGCGGAAGGCAACTTCGAGGGTCGCAATATCCCGCACGTCACCGCCTCGATCGAGACCGTCGCGAAGATGTTCGGACGGACGCCGGAGGCCGCCGAGGCCGCGGTGACGCGCGCCCGGGCAGGCATGCTCGGCGCGCGCGCCGAACGCGTCCCTCCCCTACGCGACGAGAAGGTGCTGACCGGATGGAACGCGCTCGCGATCGGCACACTCGCCGAGGCGGGGCGCGTCCTGCGCGCGCCGCGCTTCGTCGACGCCGCCATCCGGGCTGCCGACTTCGTGTGGGCCCGGCTCCGGCGCGACGGCCGACTGCTGCACGTCTGGGCGGCTGGCCGGGCCAAGCACGATGCGTATCTCGACGACCACGCCTTCCTGGCCGCGGCGTTCGTGGATCTGTACGAAGCGAGCGGTGATTCGCGCCACCTGGCGCGTGCTCGGGAGCTGGTCGCGGCACTCGATGCCCGGTTCCACGACGACGCGGGCGGTGCATACTTCTTCACGGCTGCGGACGCCGAGCGGCTCATCACCCGGCAGAAATCGGGCGCCGACGGCTCGACGCCGTCGGGCAATGCGGTGGCGGCGCACGTGCTCCTCCGCCTCCATCACCTGACCGCCGAAGACCACTATCGGATGCGCGCGGAGGAGATTCTGCGTCTCTACCGGAGTGAAGCGGCGACGAACCCGTTCGCCTATGCGACCCTCCTCCAGGCGCTCGAGCTTTCGACCGAAGGACCCGCCGAGGTTGTCGTCGCCGGCGTCCCGGGCGCGCCGGACACCGAGGCGCTCTGGGCGGCCGTGGCGTCGGTTTACCTGCCGCATCACGTGCTCGTCTCATCCATGCCGGGCGCCGCGGAGACGCTGCCGCCGGCGCGCGGCCGGCCGCAGGTCGACGGGCGGGCGACGGCGTACGTGTGTCGCAATTTCGTCTGCTCGGCGCCGGTCACGGACCCTGGCGCGCTACGTCCGCTCCTGGAGGCGGCCCATGGCTGACACGGCGGCGCCGCTCGATCCCGGCGCCTTCTTGCAAGAGCACGTCGTGGACCGCCTGCAGCGACGCATCGCCGAGCTGCGCTCCCAGGTCACGCGCCTCGAGCGCGAGCTCGAGGACCGGCTCGCCGCCGAAGCGACGCTGGCTTTCGTCCTCGACGGTGAGGCCGGAGGCACGTGGTACGTGAACGTGAAAGGCGAGGACATCCACGTCGAGCGCGCCGCGGCGCAGCCGCCGCTCATCCGGCTGTCGCAGAGCCGCGCCGACTGGGAGGCGCTCGTCCGGTCCGGTCTCGGCATGGGCGCACCACCGGGTGCGGCCGACCTGACCGCGGCCCGCATCAAGCGGCTCGCGACGTTGAAAGGCACGCTCGAGTTCCGCTTGACCGACGAGGACGGCGAGCGGCGGGTGGTGGTCCGGTTCGGCGCGGAGGATGCGCCGGGTCCGCAGTGCGCCGTGGCGCTCCGCGCCGAGGACGCCCGGCGGCTGCAGAGCGGGCAGCTCACGCCGCAGGCGGCGTTCATGCAGGGGCTCGCTCGGCTCGAAGGCGACGTCGCGCTCGCGATGCAGGTGGGCGCGGCGCTCTTCTTCTGACCCCTACTCGCCCTTGAAGAGCGGGGCCCGGCGTTCGCGCTGCGCCGCCAGGCCTTCCCGGATGTCGCTGCTCTCCCGCACGCGCCGCGCGAGCGTTTCGAGGTCGTCGCGCTGCCACGACCGGCGCTCGTCGGCGGCCCGCTGGACGAACGCCTTCATCGCGCGGATGGCGAGCGGCGCGTTGTGCGCGATCTGGCGCGCGAGCGCGGTGACGGCGCCGTCGAGATCGGCGGCGGCGACCACCCGGTTCACGAGGCCGAGCGCCAGCGCTGCTTCCGCGCCGACCGGCTCGCCCGTGAACAGCAGCTCCCGCGTCGCGGGCGCGCCGATCACCTCGACGAGCTTCCAGGTGAGCGTCACGGGGACCGCGAGGCCGATGCGGGCGAGCGGCATCGCGAAGCGCGCGGTGTCGGCCGCGATCCGCAGATCGCAGTGCAGCGCGAGCTCGCAGCCACCCGCAATCGCGTCGCCGTGCACGGCGGCGAGGGTCGGCCGCGGGCAGCGCTCGAGGATCTCGAGCGCGTGCTCGAGGCCATGCGTTTCCACCGCGCCGGCCGCGCGTTGAGCGCCGAGCTCGGCGAGGTCGAGGCCAGCGCAGAACGACGCGCCCGCTCCCCGGACGACGATGACCCGGACCGACGGATCGGCCGCGGCGCGCTCCGCCGCCGCGCGCAAGTCGCCGATCATCGCGGTGGTGAGCGCATTCCGCTTGGCGGGACGGTTGAGGGTGATCGAGCAGACGTGGTCCACGATCGCGGTGTCGATCTCGTCCGCCACGGGCGCCTCCTAGAAGCGGTCCTTCAGCTGTCGCACCGCCGCGAAGAGCGCCACCCGGTCGTTCGCGGCGACCTCGGGGCGCCGGTGCCGGACGGACGCCGCGAGCTCGGGGCTGTCGGTCCGGAGGAAGGGATTGGTCGCCTTCTCGTCGGCGATGGTGCTCGGCACCGTCGGCCGGCCGCCCCGCCGGAGCTCCTCCACGGCCGCGAGCTTGTCGCGCAGCGCACGATTTCCCGGCTCGAGCGTCGCGGCGAACCGAAGGTTCTTCTCGGTGTACTCGTGGCCGCAGTAGACCCGGGTGTCGTCGGGCAGCGCCGCCAGCTTGGCGAGCGACGCCATCATCTGTGCGGCGTCGCCCTCGAAGAGCCGGCCGCAGCCGCCGGCGAAGAGCGTGTCGCCCGTGAACACCGCGCGCTCGGTGGGAAAGTAGTAGGCGACGTGACCGCTCGTGTGCGCCGGGATGAGGATGACGCGCGCCCGGAGCCGCCCCACCTCGACCGGATCGCCGTCGCGGACGCGATGGGTGATGCCGGGGATGCGCGGCGCATCGTCGGCGGAGCCATGGACGCGGAGCCCGGGAAGTGCGCGCAGCAGGTCCGGATTGCCGCCCACGTGATCGAAATGGTGGTGCGTCGCCAGGACGGCGACGAGCCGCACGCCGCGCCGCCGGACCTCGTCCAGCACCGGCGCCGCCTCCGCGCAATCGACGACGGCGGCGTCCCCGGTCTCCCCGTCGATGAGCAGATAGGCGTAGTTGTCGCTCAGCTGCGGGACGGGGACGATCTCCACGCGCTCGGTTAGTCCTCCCGGCCGATCGTGAGCGGCGGCGCGCTGGGGACCTCGGCGGACGCACCCGGAGCACCCGGAGTGCCGTTGGTCCGCTGCTCGACGCGGAACAGCCGCTCGCGGAGCCCCGCCGTCTCGACCTGCCGCGCGAGCTGCTCCTTCGAGAGGTCGCTCAGCCGCCCTTCGAGGCGGGTCAGCCGATCTCGCAACCCGGCCGCCTCGCCGGAACGCGCGACGTGGTCCTTGCTGGCGTCGACCACGCGCCCCTCGACCCTGGTGAAGCGCTCGCGCAGCGCGCTGAACTCGCCGAGCTTCGTCCCGACCTCCCGGCCGATGTCGGTCAAGCGCTGCTCGATGCGGTCGAGGCGCTGGCGGAACTCGTCGGCGTTGAGCGTGTCGCGCGTGGTGTCCCGTGCGATGTCCGACATGCGCCGCTCGACGTTCTGCAGTCGAACGCCGGTCTCCTCGAGACGCGCGAGCGCCACCGACGCGCGCTCGGCCGCACCGTTGGCCACCGTCTGGAGCGGCAAGATGAGCTCGCGGAAGCCCTCCTTCGGCACGTCCGCCAGGCGGTTCTCGAGCGCGCGCACGCGCTCGCGGAGCCGCTCCGCATCGCGCCGGAGGGTCACGGCGAGGCCGCTCAGGAGGTCGTCGATGCGCGTCACGAGCTGCTTCTCGACGCCACCCACGAGCCCTCCGACCTGTCCCTCGAGCCCGCGACCGACGTCGACGATGCGACTCTGCACCCCGTCGCGAAGTGCCTGGGCCTGGTCGACCAGCACCTTGCCACCGCCCGCCAGTAGGTCCTGGAGCGTCGCCAGCCGCCCGCGCCTCTCGTCCTTCACACGCGCCATCCCGTTTCCTCCTTCGCTACGCCCGCGGCCCGAGCACGGTCAAGACACCCGTGTATTGATGCAGCTGCGTCCCGCCGCCGCCGGGCGCGATCTCCGCTCCGCTGAAGAATCCCGCCACCGGCAGCGCGCCGAGATGCTGGCGGATGTACGCTGTGTCGAGGCCCGGTACGCCGTAGAATCGCCGGCCACGTCCGATGCAGTTGACGTACAGTGCGCCGGCCGGCGACACGGGCTCCCACGCCACCGCCAGATGCTGCAAGCTCTGCTGGAGCTGCTCACGCGCCGCGTTCGGATCGCGCACGCCGAAGAAGAGCTGCTCTCCGTCGTGGACGTCGCCGGCGACGGCCACGGCGCCGCCGCTCGGGTCGATCCCGGTGAGATGCCGGACGACGAAGTCGTCTTCGGTGCCGATGGCGGCCAGCACGACGGCGAGGGCGCGGCGCGGATCGGCCAGCAACGACCCGGGAACCACTGCGGAGAAGGCCTCATAGGCGGGGCGGCCGTCGAGCTCGAAGATGACCCTGCCCGCCGCGCGGGTCACACGCCGGACGGCCCCGACCCGGCGCACCGCGTGCGCCACGTCGACACTCGCGCGAAAATCGCCGCTCAGCAGCAGTCCGGAGACGGCGTTGGACGAGGATGCGTCGCCGGCGAACACGGAAAGCTCGCCGACGCTTCCGTCCTCCGAGGCGCCGCCGCCGACGACGTGCAGGCCGGGAAGTCGTGACGTGAGACGCCCCAGGAGCGGCCCCGGCTCGACGTTGTACGAGTCCGTGAAGATGGCGAGCAGCCGCGTGCCGCCCGCGGGCGGCCGCGGCTCGCGGTCGACGATCGCGGCGATCTCGTCCGCGACCGTTTCGGAGCGCCCCCGCACGTCGGGAACGAAGAAATGGCGGGCCGACACGTCGCCGGCGAGCGCGAGGAGGGCGATGCCGGGACCGTCTTCCACCTCCTCGTCGCCGGCGAGCACGCCCGCCGCGCTGCACCCGACGACCGCGCGGGTGCCGCAGGCGGCGCCCACGGTGCGCGTCACGCGCGTGAAGCCGGGTCCGTGCGGCGTCGTCGCGAACACGAGCACCGCGTCCGCCTTGGTGAGTCCCGCGGACTGCAGCGCCATCTCCGCCGCCTCACTGGCGGCGCGCTCCGAATCCTGCTCAGCCGACAGTCCAACTCCGACCCGGAGCACCGTCCCTCTCCGGAATGAATGGGAAGTCTCCCTTAGAGCAAGCGCGCCCGCAAATTGCAAGGGAAATTTCGCGGAGAGGACGTCATTGCTGGTGTCCGGAGGGCAGCGCGCGCAGCACGGTGACCAGACGGCGGACACCGCCACGGAGGTTCTCGACCGAGACCCGTTCGTTGGTGCCATGGACGGTCTTTTCCTCGTCCTCTGCGAGAATGAACGGCACGAAGCCGTAGCTCTCGACGCCGTGCTCGCGGAAGTAGTGGCTGTCCGTGAAGCCGGGTGTGACGCTCGGGACGACCGGCGCGCCACCGATTTGGAGTGGATAGCCCAGTCAGGTAGGCAGCTCTTACCCCCGCGGGTAAGCGTCCCGCCTACATGTTTAGCCCAAGCTCGTGCGCCGCGGCGCGGGCCAGG
>Ga0209474_10005119_pt1 | contig 11201 bp, 9 predicted proteins | sample GraSoiAngelo_145_FD_185902 | JGI IMG/M metagenome (GOLD analysis project Ga0209474, IMG submission 185902) | Grasslands soil microbial communities from the Angelo Coastal Reserve, California, USA - 14_1009_05_20cm (SPAdes) (version 2) | ecosystem: Environmental > Terrestrial > Soil > Grasslands ... | reverse complement strand
GCCACCGCGACCGAGACGCTCAACATGTTTGCCCAGCGCCTGCAGGGAATGGGTGACGCCGCGCTGATGGCGATGAAGCAGCTGTCGCAGATCGTGCATCGCCAGGCCGTGGTGATGGGATACGGCGACGCGTTTTTGATGCTGACGCTGTTTTATGCCGGCCTCAGTGTGCTGGTGCTGGTCCTGAAGAAGCCGGCCTCGGCGTCCACGGAACCGCCGCACTAGCCGCATTGTTATTTTTCGCCAGCTTCGGGGCTGCGCGCGGCATATTGCAAATCACCCTCGACGCATTTATAAGCTGCGCATCGTCGCTCGAACCGGGGAGGGATTTGCATGGTTTTTTCATATTCGCAGATCGCGCCCTTGCGTCCGATGCTCATGCTGGACGCCGTCTCTGGCCTTGGCGCCTTCTTCGTCAGCATCGATCGGGCCTGACGTCCCGATCATCCAAAGCTTCCCAGTAGGTTAGCATTTTTCTTAACGACGCGTGCGTTCGGTCCTATGCCGTCCTCGCGTCATCACGGAGCCGGCGCGCGCGAGCCAGCCGGATCACGCCATGACAGCTTCTGTCAACAAGCGCCCCGCGGCCATTCGTGTGGTGTTGCCCTTTGTGTTTCGTCACTGGCTCAATCAGCCGGTCGGCGCGGCTGCTGCTGCCGGCGGCCTGTTAGGGGCAACTGTCGCCGACCTGTTCATGCCGGTATTCTCCGGCCATCTCGTCGATGCCATGACCTCAGGTGCGTCGGATCCGGCTGCGCGCCGCGCTGCGTTCGTAGCCTTTGGCGCGATCGTGGCGCTGGGTCTTGCCTCGATGATCCTGCGTCTGATCGGGTTGCAAGCTATCGTGCCGTTCACGCTTCGGATCATGTCGGATGTGTCGCGCGACGCCTTTATGCGCGTGCAGCGCTTCTCGACCGACTGGCATGCCAATAGCTTTGCGGGCTCGACCGTTCGCAAGATCACCCGCGGCATGTGGGCGCTCGATCTGCTCAACGACACCATATTGATGGCGCTGCTGCCATCGCTTGCCGTGTTGCTGGGCTCGATGGTCCTGCTCGGCTTGCACTGGCCGTCGCTCGGTGTTGTGATCGCGATCGGGACGGCGGTCTACGTTCCGATGATCGTGGTATTCTCGACGCGCTACATCGCGCCAGCGGCGCGGATCTCGAATGCCTGGGACACCAAGGTCGGCGGTACGCTGGCGGATGCGTTGACCTGCAACCCGGTGGTGAAATCGTTCGGCGCCGAAGCGCGCGAGGACGCGCGGCTGGCGCTTGTCATTAGCCGCTGGCGGACGCGCGTGCGGCGGACCTGGCTTCGCTACAATTACACCTCTACCGCGCAGTTCTCGGTCTTGCTGTGCCTCCGTGCTTCCGTGATAGGAGGGGCGCTGCTGCTGTGGATCACGGGCCACGCCTCGCCCGGCGATGTCACTTATGTGCTGACCAGCTACTACATCATTCACGCTTATTTGCGTGATATCGGCATGCACATCAACAATCTGCAGCGTTCGGTCAACGACATGGAGGAGCTTGTCGCTTTCCATGACGAGGCGATCGGCATTGTCGACGTTCCAGACGCGGCGGTGATCGAGGTGCAGGGCGGGCGCATCGTGTTCGAGAATGTGAGCTTCCATTACGGCGATCACCGCACGCCGCTGTATGACGGTCTCTCGGTGGACATCCGCGCCGGGGAACGCCTCGGGCTCGTCGGCCGCTCCGGTTCCGGCAAGACCACCTTCGCCAAGCTGGTGCAACGGTTCTATGATGTTTCTGGCGGCCGCATCCTGATTGACGGCCAGGATATCGCCCGCGTGACGCAGCAGTCCTTGCGCAGCCAGATCGCCATCGTGCAGCAGGATCCGATCCTGTTTCACCGTTCGCTCGCCGAGAACATCGCCTATGGTCGGCCGGGCGCCGGCATGGCTGCTATCGAGCAGGCGGCACGTCTTGCCAACGCGCATGACTTCATCCTGCGGCTGCCGAAAGGTTACGGCACGCTGGTCGGCGAACGCGGCGTCAAGCTGTCCGGCGGCGAGCGGCAGCGCGTCGCGCTGGCGCGCGCCTTTCTGGCGGACGCGCCGATTCTGATCCTCGACGAGGCCACCTCGAGCCTGGATTCGGAATCGGAAGCGTTGATTCAGCAGGCGATGGGACGGCTGATGAAGGGACGCACCTCTATCGTAATCGCGCACCGGCTCTCGACGGTGCGCAGCCTCGACCGAATTCTGGTGTTCGACCGCGGTGAGATCGTCGAGCAGGGCACCCATGCCGCGCTTTCCGTTCGTGTCGGCGGCGTCTATCGCGGGCTGTTCGAACTTCAGGCAACGGAGTTCGCTTCTATTGCTGCTGGTTGAAAGACCGGCGGATCGAACGCGGGTGTCGTTGAACTAGGGCCTGGACTCATAAATCCAGAACGCTCACAGAGTTGGCGATGTCCGCGCTACCCTCGGACATCCCGGCTAGCCTTCGGCACGCCTGCTTTGTGCCGACCTCGGAAATTGCCGTCTCATTCTTCACCTTGTCGGCCTGAGCGAGGAGCCTGGGCCGTATCTGTAATCCAAGCGCCTCTGCGGTTTTCAGGTTAATGGCGAGGATGAATTTTGTCGGTTGCACGACGGGGATATCCGCAATCTTTGTCCCCTGGACCATACAGTTGGGTCAATCGCTTCAGTTTGACTGGGCGCCGGCGACTTCCGGTCTTCCCCGATTAGCGGACGTTTGAGAATTTTAGGGATGTCCGATTTTCGACTTTGCAACAATATCTGCCAATAGCGGAAGCCGCACGTACTCCTCCGGCAGCCCAGCATTTCGCAGCCTTTCAATGTACTCGTCACACTTCGGTCAGCGAAGTGAACTTCACCGAGATTGGAATCCGCAGCGCGTGAGCTGCCGCAGGCACGCCCGTTTTGGGGTAGCCGTTTGCATCAAGCTCTTATCCGAGCAACGCCGCTATCGAGATAAGACGTTAAGTGGGCGCTGAGGTCCCGGGCGTCGTCACCAGCACCATCGATCAGGGCAGATTTTCGACGGCGCATGAACTGAGTTCCCATAAGATACATCCCCGGCAATGAAACGACCCCTCCGTCGTGCTGGAGCCTGCCCTTTCGATCGAGAACAGGCACTTCGAGCCAAGAGTAATCTGGTCGGTAGCCAGTGGCCCAAATAATTGCTTTGATCTCGCCAGACGCCAGATCCATTCCGAGTCGCGGCGCCGGTTCCACACGGGTTGGCGGCAGGCGATGTGGCAGGTTCGCTCTGGCATCGAAGCCGTTTCTTTGCGCCCATTCGTCGATGCGGTCTAGCAATCTTCCCATCTTAAGATCGGAGAGCACGCACATGTTGCGCAAAGATCCGGAAAACTGCGCCTTACCGTCTTCGCTGATACCGCCAATGCGGCCAACCAGCTTCACGCCTATTTCGGTAAGAGCGTTGATGTCGAGTGTAGATCGATCGGGCGTGCCTGCAAGTTGCAGTGAAGCAACCCGTCGGGCTCTCGCAATATCGTCGACTTCATCGTAGCGCTCGTCGAGCACACCGGCAGCATCCATCCACCATTCCAAGTCTTTGCCACGATAAACGCGCGGCGCTCGAATGTGCTCGCCCACCGACAAGATGACCGGCCGGCCCGAGCGGTGTATTTCATTGGCGATCTGAGTACCGCTCGAGGATGCACCGACGACCAAGACGCCACCGTCGGCGAGTTTTTCGGGATTACGGTAGTCCTGGGCAGTCAATTGCATGACTGACCGCGGCACCCTGTTAGCAAAGCTGGGAACGTCAGCGATGTTGCATGCCCCGGAAGCGACCACGACCGCCCGGCATAGCCAATCGCCTTGATCGGAACGCACTAGGTATCCCGTCTCCGTTCTGCGCACCGAAGTGACTGTCGTGTGAGTTAGTACCGGGGCCGAGACCGCCTTGGCGTAACTCGCGATGAATTCGATTACTTCGGCTACGGTCCTGTAGCCATCCGGATCGTCACCATTGTAGCTAAAGCCAGGCAGTCGGCTCTGCCAATTAGGGGTCAATAGTCGCAGCGAATCCCAGCGTTCAGTACGCCACGTATGAGCAACTTCACCGCGCTCCAAGACCACATGATCGATGGAGCGGTCGCAGAGGCAACGGCTCATTGCCAGACCTGCGTGCCCGGCACCGATAACGACTGTGGTGACAGTGCGAATGGCGATCGTTCTCAATCTATGCGGTAATGGGCCTAGGCGGTTCAATCCACTACAACTGTGACATTCGTCGGGTTGGTCACGATGTCATAGACTGCCGACCGCTTCTGCGATTGCGCGACGAGAGCCTCGATATCTTCGCGTTTTGCATCGGCGTCGATCTTGTAGGTCACCTTGATGCCGCCGAAGCCATTGCGCACGTCATCGTCTATGCCGAGAATGCCTTGGAGGTCCATATCCCCTTCTAGGGTCGCGGTGACCGAGCGTAGCTGAATGTTGCGGTATTGAGCAACGGCGGCAATACCTGCGGTCAGACAACTTGCCAGCCCAACTAACACGTACTCGACCGGCGTGGCACCTTTGTCTTCAGAGGCAAAAAGTTCCGGGTGGTCAGCATCGAAGATAAAGGTCTTCTTGTGATGCTGTTCCTGCCCGAGGCCGTAAAAACCTTCGACCGTAGAGTGACTGTGAGTGCCGTCCTTCCATTCGCAAGCGGCGCGCCATTTAAACTGGGCAGCAGCAGGAGCTTTGGTAAGCTCTTCCCGGGCGGCGACTAAAGCTGCGACGTTCACGCCGTTATTAGCAATGCTACTAGCGTCGGCCATGGTACCCTTCCCATACGTTCGATGATGAGTGGACGTTATTATATTTGATCCTCTTGATTATAGCATTGAGGTAGCATCCAAATCAGTGAACTATATCTCAATCTAAAAACCTGCTCCTTCCAAACCAGGAGGAAATTCCTTCTATTTTCAGTCTCTTGCGAATCTGGAGACGTCGAGGCGCGCCCCTATCCGGGGGCCGCTTGCGGTCCCAACAAGGGCCGGCCTCGCATCGCAATCAGGGATCATCGACCAATTCGGCGCATTCGGGCACGTATCGCGACACGCCGCACTCATGTTGCCAGTTCATCGAGCAACGCCCTTGCTTCCTTCAGATCAAGCGTTTCGAAGCCTTCGGTGAACCAGCCGCAAATCGGCGCGAGCAGTTCGCGAGCTTGCTGCGACTTGCCCTGATCGCGCCAGAGGCGGGCCACACTGATCGCCGCGCGCAGTTCCCACCACTTTGCTTGCTGCTGTCGCGCGCCAGCGAGTGCGCGATCAAAATATCTTTCTGCATTTTCCGTATCCGGCGCGGGTAACTTGAGTGCGATTTCGCCGGCAATGCGATGCACCTCGGCCTCGCACCATTTTTCCTTCGAGCTTTCTACTTTCTCTATCGCGTCGTCGATGCAACGCCGCGCATCGTCGAGCTGGCCAAGGTCCGCGTAAGCCATTGCCAAGTTTGAGAGATGGAACGGTTCATAAAGAGTTGCTCCAGCTGACCGAAGTGAGGTGATCGCCGGGATAATCGCCAGAACTGCATCCGAAGGTTTTCCGGACAATGCAAAAAGCCAGCCTCGCAGTACGGTTCCAGTTGCTTTCCAGTATGGTGCTCCTCTGTCGTCTGCCAAGGCGATAAGCTCGTCTACCTGCGCAATCGCAGCGGCGTAATCTCGGCAGTGCACGTGGTTAAGACCCGCGTGGAACAGCGCATACATCAACGTACTGGCGTGGCCCAGGTCGCGCGCATTTCTGACTGCGCGCTCGCTGTCATCGCGCGCAGCAGCCGGATAACCAAGCATACACAGCCCCCCCGAACGAGACGACAAGAGCGCCACCCCAACATCCCGGCCAGAACGCGTCGTAAGCGGACCTTGTTCAGCAGGATCGTAAATCGCGATCGCCCGGTCGTAGTGCTCTTTGCCAACCACAAAGTCGCCCGTGAGCGCCAGAGCGTTCGCGAAAGCGACCTCAAGCTTGATCTCTTCGCGACGCAGATCCGGCGTCGCAGGTAACGTCGCGATTTGGTCGAGCGCCCGTTTGAGCTGCTCAACGCCTTCTAGAAGCGCGGCTCGCGCGAGCGAGCGCTGTCCCGCAGTGCGCCACCATTCGATAGCGGTTTCGGTCAGCCCGGCTTGCGTAAAGTGATGGGCGAGCAACTCGGGCTCGGCTGCAGCAGTGGCGGCAAGCTGATCGCGCAGAACCTCGCCCGTGCGGCGGTGCAAAGCCTGGCGACGGCTCTTAAGCAAATTCTCATAGGCCGCATCCTGGATCAGCGCGTGTTTAAAGCGGTATTCGGATTCAGGCGGAAGGCCGTGCACCAAGAGTATGTCGGCCTCGGCCAGCCGTTCCAGCGCCGCTTGCAGTGCTCCGTCCTCCATTTTGGCAACGGCGCGGACAAGCTGGTAGGAGAAGCCGCGTCCGATTACGGCAGCGATCTGTGCGACCTCGCGCGCCGATCCGAGCCGGTCCAACCGAGCGGTCAATGATTGCTGCAGCGTCGGCGGGATTGCCTGAATGCCGCCTTGCTCGCCGCGCTCCAGAAGGAGCCGCGTGACTTCCTCTACGAAGAGCGGTACGCCCCCGGTGCGCTCGGTTACGCCTTCGATCACCTCCTTCGCCAGCGCGTGCCGGGCGGCAAGCTCTCCCACCATGTGCCGCACTTGCTGGCGGTCGAGCGGGACCAGCGAAATCGCGCCGTGATGAGAACGCGTGCCCCAGGGCGGCCGGAACTCCGGCCGGGCAGTCAGCAGAACGAACAACGGCGCCATCGCGCCGCGTTCGGCGATGCCACGGAAGACATCGAGTGTTGTCGGATCGGCCCAATGCACGTCTTCCAGGGTCAGCACGATTGGCTGCGCGCGCGCGCCAGCCACTAACCAATTGGTCAGCGCCGCCAATTGCCGGCGACGCAATTCCTCGGGCGCTAAAATTGGCCTGCATTCTGGCGGGACCTGAATGTCGAGTAGCGACGCGAGCAAGGGAACGTTCTCGGCCGGATCGAGCTTGATCAGGGCCAGAGTGTTCTCCAGGTCCGAGAGCTGCCGCTCCGCCGGTAAATCGGCGCCCCCGAATCGCCGGCGCCCCCATTCGGCAATCGGATGCAGCGGCGTGTTCTGCAGAAGTTGCGAGCAGCTCCATTCTGTCCAAGTGTGCGGCACCTCGCGCAGCCGCGCATGGAATTCCTCAATAAGCCGCGACTTGCCGATTCCAGGTTCGCCGACAATCAGCATCAATTGGCCATCGCCCCGCCGCGCCCGCTCCCAGCGCCGCATCAGCATCGCGATTTCCTCATCGCGGCCCACCAGCGGCGTGAGACGGCGTTGCCCCGAGCGCCGTCCGCCGCCGCTCGCACGCACGAGCCGGAATAGCATCACAGACTCAGGCACGCCTTTGAGTTCGTGGCTGCCGCGCTCCTCGGCGACAAACAAGCCGGCAATCTGACGCTGGACCCTCGCTGTCACAACGACCGTACCTGGCTCCGCCAGAGCCTGTACGCGCGCCGCAACGTTGGGAGCATCGCCATAAATCTCACCGGCCGCATCGACTACAACCGGTCCGGTTTCAATCCCGATGCGCGCGTTAAGCGCTGGCTTGCCAGTCTCCGTACCCTTGCGGTTCACCGCGGCGAGCGCCCGTTGAATCGAGAGCGCAGCCCGCGCCGCGCGTTCGGCGTCGTTCTCCTGCGCCACCGGATAGCCGAACAGCACCATTAGCCCGTCGCCCAACTTCTTGGCGACATGGCCGCCCATCTCGGTCACGGCGGCGCAGGCGGCATCGAGATAAGCGCTGACGAGGTCGCGCCACTCCTCAGCATCGAGCTGCGCGGAAATGCTGGTTGAGCCGACGAGATCACAGAACATCACCGTGACATAGCGGCGCTCGCCGCTGACCTCAGCCGCTGCGGAGATCGGCGGTGGTGTTGCGATCGGGCTTGGCTCTGACGCGACGCGTGTGTGACGCTGCGCTGCAGTTGCGGCGGCGGGCGCGGCTGGTGCGCCCTTCTCGATGCCGTCGATATCGGCAATCGCGCGCAACATTTTGCGGCGATCGCCGAGGACGACGCCAAGCTCTTTCAAGTCCTGATCCGTCAGTTCGCGAAGGACCGAGAAATCAATGCGGTTTTCAGCAAAACGCTGGGCGTACTCGGACATGCCGAGCTTTTCGAGCCAGTCAGCAATTTGTTGCATCGCGGCCCCCTACCGATTTGCGCTATCCGGTCCGGACCGACAGAAAGTCTACCACGCGCGCTGACTTATTGCAGCCACGCAGAGGGGGGCATGTCGGCTCAGGGTCAATCGCTACAGACCTTTGCGGCCGAGCCGGACGCGAAGTCCGCTTTGACCCAAAACCTGACATCTCTCGTTTTATGAGTACACGCCCTAAAGCGCCGCCGGGGCACAAGTGTAAGCGTCGTCATCACTGTTGATGTTTACACATCACGGCGGGTCAGTGGTATCGTAAATTGAATTCAATCCACCGGCACAAGGAAACATCATGGGAACGAGTTTTCTGGTCTGCCACGGCGCGTGGTCGGCAGGGTGGGCGTGGAAGAAGATGCATCCATTGATTGAACGCGGCCGGACATCGCCTCGTCACCCCAACCTACACCGGTGTCGGCGAACGCGTACATCTGGCGAACCCGTCGATCGACCTGGAGACTCATATTCATGACATCCTCAACTTCATGACATCCTCAACATCATCAAATATGAAGATCTGCGTGACATCGTGCTGGTCGGCCATAGCTATGGCGGCATGGTCGCGACTGGCGTCGCCGATCGCGCGCGCGACCTTATCTCGCAATTGATCTATATCGACGCGTTCGTGCCCGAGGACGGGCAGTCGCTGCTCGATCTGAACGAACCGGCGCGGGCGCGCATGCAGGAACTCGTCAGGGCTGGCGAGTGGCGGGTGCCGCCAAATCCGACACCGCCAGACACGCCGGCAGCCGACCTCGCGTGGCTCACTGAGCGCCGCGTCGACATGCCCATCAAATGTTTCGAGACGAAGCTGAAGTTGCACGGCGGAGAACTGACGCTGCCGCGCAGCTATATCTACGCCACACGGATCACGCCCGCTGACACTTTCGCTCCGTTCGCCAGGCGCGCCAAGTGCGACCCGGGCTGGCGTTATTACGAGATCGACGCCAGCCATTCGCCAAATGTCACGGCGCCGGAAGGGCTAAGTAAGTTGCTGCAGAAGATCGTCGCAGGCGGCTAGTAAAATTGGCGAGGGGTCCGGCGTGTCGCGCCGAACCCCTCATTGTCGTAGATATCAGCCAGCCTGTAAGCCGGGTTCTGTAGGGCACCGCCCGCTTGCGCTGGCGATACGTGACGGCCATTCCTCTGGGACACCGCTTGCGCGTTGCCTCGAGCAACCTACCCGGACGGCGAGCCTGACATCGCCCTGCGGTGTTATCGCTCATCGAGCGAACGACCCGCGTTGCCGTCCCTATTCGGTCTTGCTCCCGGTGTGGTTTGCCATGCCGGTTCCGTTGCCGGACCCGCGGTGCGCTCTTACCGCACCTTTTCACCCTTGCCCCATCCGAAGAGGAGGCGGTTCGTTCTCTGTGGCACTGTCCCTGGGGTTGCCCCCGCCGGATGTTATCCGGCACCGTATGTCGATGGAGCCCGGACTTTCCTCCCCAGCCACCTTTCGGTGATTGCCGGAGCGGCCGTCCGGCCGACTGACACCCTTGTGATGGGGGGTTGGGAGCATCGCGTCAAGCCGATAGCGCCGGCGCCGGCCGTTAAAATAAATTATCCTGAAGATGTCGTTTTGCGATTGCCCGTTCGACTGGTGTCGGCGATCACGCCATCAAAAGGAGCGACGAGATGCAGTATTTGCTGATGATCTACCAAAACGAAGCCGAGTACGGCAAAATCGACGAGGCGGCGAGCAAGAAGATGCTGGAGGAATACGGCGCTTTCACCCAGTCCATTATCCAGAGCGGCAATTTCAAGGGTGGCGACCGGCTGCAGCCTGCCACGACGGCAACGACCGTGCGGGTGCGTGACGGCAAGACACTGACCACAGATGGTCCGTTCGCGGAAACCCGCGAGCAGCTCGGCGGGTACTACTTGATCGAAGCCAAGGATCTCGATGCCGCGCTTGCGATCGCCGCGCGGATTCCCGGCGCCCGGTTTGGTTCGATCGAGGTCAGGCCGATCTGGGTGTATAATTGACGGCAACGCGTGCCCATGACGCCTCCCGAAATCGAAAAGATATTCCGCGACGAGGCGAGCCGGACGTTGGCAACGCTGATACGCCTTGTCGGCGATTTCGATCTCGCTGAGGATGCGCTGCAGGATGCCTTCGCGGTGGCGCTGGAACGCTGGCCGGCGTCCGATCCACCGTCCAATCCGCGGGCCTGGCTGGTTAACGTCGGACGCAACAAGGCAATCGACCGGATCCGCCGGCAAATCGTATTTCGCGGCAAAGAGCGCGAGCTTGAGCACGAATTGCTGAATAACGCCGCAAGCTCGTGCGCCGTTGCGGAGCCGGGGCTTGATGACGACATGCTGCGCTTGATCTTCACCTGTTGTCATCCGGCGTTCGCCGCTGAGGTTCAGGTTGCGCTGACGCTGCGCACGGTCTGCGGGCTCTCGATGGGGCAGGTCGCGCGTGCCTTTCTGGTCGGCGAAGACGCGATGGCGCAGCGTCTGCTTCGCGCCAAGCAGAAGATCCGGCTCGCCGGAATTCCCTACGAGGTGCCGGAGCGCGACGCGTTGGAACCGCGGTTACGCGGCGTGCTCGCGGTGATCTATCTCGTGTTCACGGAAGGCTATGTGGCCACATCCGGCGAGGACCTGATGCGGCCGGACCTCGCGCGCGAAGCTATCCGGCTCGGTCGTTTGCTCGATACGTTGATGCCGCCACGGGGCGAGATCAAGGGATTGCTCGCCCTGATGCTGCTGCATGACGCGCGCCGCGCAGGACGCCAGACAGCCGGCGGCGATATCGTACTCCTGGAAGAGCAGGATCGCGCGCTGTGGGACCATGCACAGATCGATGAAGGCTTGAAGTTGCTGGAAGATGCATTGCGTTTGCCGGGTCGCCCCGAGGCCTACGCCGTGCAGGCTGCGATTGCGGCTCTGCATGCGCGGGCGCCAAACTATCAACAGACCGACTGGAAGCAGATCGCCGGGCTCTATGAAGTGCTGCTGCGCATCAATCCGTCGCCGGTGATCGAACTC
>Ga0209474_10005118_pt1 | contig 11204 bp, 12 predicted proteins | sample GraSoiAngelo_145_FD_185902 | JGI IMG/M metagenome (GOLD analysis project Ga0209474, IMG submission 185902) | Grasslands soil microbial communities from the Angelo Coastal Reserve, California, USA - 14_1009_05_20cm (SPAdes) (version 2) | ecosystem: Environmental > Terrestrial > Soil > Grasslands... | reverse complement strand
TTCCGATATGTTCGTGGCGTATTTACTGGCGCGGAATATCCGGTACGAAGAGGACCTGGTCGACCAATTGTTTAATTCCAGCGAGAAAAGATTGGCTCGTGTTCTGCTGTTGCTGGCTCATTTCGGAAAAGAAGGCGTGCCTGAAACCGTAATTCCGAAGATAAGCCAGGAGACACTCGCGGAGATGGTCGGTACCACGCGGTCGCGAGTTAGTTTTTTCATGAATCGCTTCAGGAAATTAGGTTTCATTCACTACAACGGCAGCCTGCAAGTCCACAGCTCGCTGCTCAACGTAGTTCTACACGATTAAGTGCGTCTCCTACATCGAGCCGCGAAGTCGAATGCGCCCAGCACATTTCTACAGCCAGGCTTTTAATCCCCGAAGCCCGCGCTCGCTGAAGTAATTTCGCTTTGAGGAATTGGCGGCGTTAGAGTCGGGAGTTGCACGTTAACGATCTGATTTCGTATCGCATACATTACCATCTCAACTGTGGAATGAAGCCCGAGCTTCAGCATTATGTTGTTGCGATGGCTCTCAGCAGTTTTCACAGTCACGCCGAGCAGTTGGGCCATTTCCCGTGAGGTCTTGCCCTCACTCACCAGCTGCACGACTTCGCGCTCTCGTACAGACAATCTGGCAGGCCGCCCCATTACTGAATTTGCGCTGTGGGGCTTGAGATATCCGTACAAAATGAGGTTAGAGATGCGGGGGCTGAAGCTGGACCTATTCTCTTGCAGCTGCTCGATCGCTGTGTTTAGTTCATTGGGCGGATCAGACTTGAGGATCCAACCCCGCACGCCTGCATCGAGGCAGTCGTGAATGACCTGCTCGGATTCGACGTCCGTGAGGATCAGAATTTTCTGGTCGGGATTGTGTTTCAGAATCTGACGTGCCGCATCCAGGCCATTCAGGTTTGGCATGCAGATATCGAGGATCAGAAGGTCCGGCCTCAGCTGAATGCACTTTGTAACGGCTTCACGCCCATCAGCAGCTTCGCCGCAGACCTCCCAGCCTGCGTGAGATCGGATCAGGGAACATACGCCCATCCGAAACATCGGATGGTCTTCAGCCAACAGTATTCGGAATGGTCTCATACTACCTCCTGGGAGCAACGCCGAGGAGGCGCTACGAATTCGCCAGGCACTCGGGGATACCCGCGGCGAAATGTCGCCGATTCACATCCTGGCGGCGGCTTCGCGGATGGAAGGCGACAGCATAAGCGCGTCCAAGTACTACGAACTGACTCTGGGGATGTACGGCGAGAGCAACGACCAATCCGGGATCGCAGGCGAGTTGATGAATCTTGCCTTTGTGCATTTGCACGAACACGACCCCGAGTGGGCGGCTCGATTGTTCAAGGAAAGCGTCTCGATTTATCGAGAGCTGCAATCGCAAGAAGGCTTGGCTTGGAATATCAGCGGATTTGCCGCCGTGGCTGCTGAACGCCACGATGCGGCGCTGGATGCCGCAATGTCAAAACTCGGCATGGTGCTCGATCCGGATGACGCATTAGACCTTGAACGCTACTCGAAGATGGCGCGAGAACAGTTAGGCGAGACTCAATTCGAAACCATTCGAGCCCAAGGACGCCAGATGTCAGTTGAAGAGGCACTGGGCTTGGGGTTAGCACGTGAGTAGAGTCGGCGGAGATCTTAGGGATGACAGTAATGAGGGTGAAGAGGTAACCCTCGTCACCCTGCCGCTGACCGGAATCACTTCTGTCGTGCTTCAGCTTCGGCGAGCCAGCCACGACGCAACTTTTCGGGCGGGATGCTGGACAGGTAAGGTTTGATATCGAGAATCGGTGTACCGTCGAGCATATCGATGCCGCGAACATGCAGGTGGGCGCCCTCCCGTCGGAGCAGTTCGACGGTGGTCAAAGCAATTGGATTAGGACGCAGCGGTGATCGAGTCGCGAACACACCGTGCGAACGGTTATCAGAGGGCGGCGAAGCGGTCAGCTCGAATCCCTGGCTGCGGTCGAACTCCCAAATCACAATCAGGTGCGAGAAGCCTTCGATGTCGGTGAGTCCGGGCTCAAACTCAGGCAGCAACTTGAGCACTCCATCGGCGTCGTGCTTGGCGCCAAGCCCCTTCGGGACTTGGCCGGTGTCCTTGTAGGGACTACTTACGAAACCAATTGGGCAAGAAGTGAACATGGAAACGATGCCTCCGTTCCAATATTAACTTTGGAGCGACAACATTCCTGCTGTACCGAAAAACAAACTTCTGAATTGAAGATGACAGTCGCTAAACAGGAGCACCAGATTGTAAGCTGGGGCCTAGCCTTTACGCCCATGCACGGAGAAAACATTGAAAAGAACTGGAATGCTTATCTCGCTTGTTGTGGTTGGACTTTGCGTGTCGGGATTGCTTGGCTTCATTCCATCTGCTTCTGCGCAACTGTTCACCTTTTCCAAGCAGGAGCTGACTGACTACACGGCGCAGAATCCGTTCGAGCGCTTTGCCGATGGCAGGCCTAAGGTGCCAGACGATTTAATCGAGCGTGCCCGTGAATTGTCGTCGGAAGAAGTGTGGGAGGTCCTGCAGCAGAAGCATTTCGATAATCAGTACGCGGACGGATTTCAAATCTTGCATCCCGGCAAGACCATGGTTGGGCGTGCATTCACGGTTCAATTCATGCCGCTGCGCCAGGACGTGGATGGGGTTGCCGAAGGCAAAGCTAAAGACCACGGCATCGGTCGCCTGGAGAATCAGACTGCGATCGATATGTTGCAGCCGGGTGATGTGCTGGTCGTGGACCTGTTCGGAAAGAAAGTTGATGGGACGATCGTAGGCGACAATCTTTTTTACTACGTGATGCAGGCCACGCATGGCGGCGGTTTGGTGGTCGATGGAAGCGTGCGCGACCTTCAAGGAATTTCGGAAATCGATATGCCCGCCTATTTTCGGTCAGTAGATCCGACTCCCATCGGGAACGTCATGTTGACCGGAATTAACATTCCCATTCGAGTTGGCAACGCGACCGTAATGCCCGGCGACTTAGTGGTTGGCGATCGCGAAGGAGTGTATTTCGTGCCTCCGCAGTTCGTGCGGGAGGTTCTCGACCGCGCTGACGAAACCCACATTCATGATGAGTGGACGAAGAAAAAATTCGCCGAAGGGAAGTACAAGTCGAGCGAAATTTACAGCACACCTACCGATCCAAAGTTGCGCCAGGAATATCAGGATTATTTAAAGAAAAGACTTGAGGAACTACATAGGGAACGCGCAGCGAAGAAACCAAACTGAACTTTTGCTGCTCCCTGAGAAACATTCGCACTACATTCCTTGGCGCGTCACAACTCCTGCCTGGACTCCTTCAGGGGACGTGCTCAAAGCCTTTCTTTTCATGATCAATACTCACTAGGACGCCTTTTAGGGTGTTTCGCCGATTGGCAGACATCCAGCTCTGCCGTACTCTGTTTTCAATTGAAGTTCCACCGCCTGATTCGTCTTACTTCGCATTCAGTTGGAGCAACTGGCAAGGCTTAATTCCCACATTGCGCAAATCTGCGCTTGTGTCGTGTTGTGTCCTGACTCTTACAAGCACGAAAGCCGTCGGTTGAGCTCTGTCTGCAATGTCCGCGTTGGAAAAAGGGAGGTCAAATGAAAACTAAATTCTTGTTGTTATTAATCTTGGCTGGCGTGTGTGCGGGTTGCGGTAATGGCGTAACCCCAACCGCACGTAAAGCAAACGCCCCATCACGAGGACCGGCCTCGCACGTCATTCTCGTTATCGAAGAGAACCGAAGTTTCTCGACTGTCTACCATAATCAAATGCCGTGGCTCAGCGCACTGGGGGATAAATATGGCATCGCCACGAATTACGTTTCAGATGAGAAGGGCTCTCTTCTCGATTATCTGTGGCTTTCGTCAGGAAGCAACGCGGCACGTTTCGGGTGTGATGGAAGTCAATGCACCCACAGCATAACGGACGGCAATATTTTTCGAGAACTTAATAAAGCAGGTATGTCATGGAACGTGTATGCCGACTCGCTGCCGAACCGAGGCTTCATGTGCATGTTTGCCGGAAACTACGCCAAGCGGCATAATCCAGCAGTCTGGTATAGCGATGTAATAAACAGTCCGACACAGCAGCAGAACATTCTTCCGTTTACGCAATTTTCGGTGGATCTTGCTGCGGGAGATCTGGCGGACTATTCGATCATCGTCCCTGATCTGGAAGATGATGCCCACAACGGCACGCCACAGAAGGCCGACCAGTGGCTCAAGACCAATATTGCTCCGCTGGTCGCGAGCAAGTACTTTCAAAACGACGGGAAAAGCGTGATGTTCATCACCTTCGATAACGGTGACAATGACGATCAAGGGCAGGTATTTACCGCGGTGGTCGGACGAAGCGTCATTCCGGGAGTAAAGGTGAACACGCGCTTCCGGCACGAGAACACGCTCCGCACAATCATGCAGCTCTTAGGATTGAAGAACTATCCCGGCGCCAGCGCCTCGGCTGCGCCGATGAGTGAGTTCTTCAGGTAATGCAGGAGCACGATCCGACATTGTTACTACAATGGGGTTGTGCTTGAGCAGGTACTGACATTTTCGTCCGATTGCGACGACAACTTCTTTACGAAGGTACCCGCCGCGCCGGCAGTATTCCTGCTGCGCGGCGAAGGCGAGCCTTACGTCAGCAAGACAGCGAATTTGCGTCGTCGTCTGCAGCGGCTATTGGGTATGCCGGCAGAGCAGAGCAAGAGACTCAACCTTCGCGAGCGGGTGCAAGAGGTTGGGTTCACGCTGACGGGCTCAGATTTTGAGTCGCAACTCCTTCTTTACAAGTTGCTGCGGGAGTATTTCTCCAAGACTTATGCGGCACGGCTACGCCTTCGTCCTGCGGCCTTGGTCAAACTGCATTTAGAGAACGAGTATCCGCGGGCTTCGGTGACCACGAGGTTGGGAAGATCAACCGGTAAAGATGCTTTTTACGGACCGTTTCCATCCCGCGCGGCTGCGGAGAAATTCGCCAGCGACGCCCTGGATTTTTTCAAGATGCGACGCTGCGTCGATGACCTTCACCCTGATCCGTCGTTCCCAGGCTGCGTTTATTCTGAGATGAAGATGTGCCTGGCGCCTTGCTACAAAGGTTGCGGCGATGCCGAATATCATGCCGAGGTCTCACGGGTACAAGCGTTCTTTGATACGGCAGGCCAATCGCTGCGTCGTGATCTGGCCGGACAGCGTGAGCAGGCTTCGGCACAGCTTGCATTCGAGGACGCATCGGCGATCCACTCCAAACTGGAAAAGCTCAAGCACCTGCTTTCGCAATTGCCGGAAATTGTGCAGCCTCTCGACCGAATGCGGGCACTCATCGTGCAACCGGGCGCGGACACAGGCAGAGTGGAACTCTTTCATTTCGCGAGCGCCATCATGCACGGGCCGATTCCGTTCAGCATTGAACAGACCGGCGAACCTCAATCGATGGAATCGCGCCTGCACACACGGATTGAGACGTTTCCTTCGTCTGACGCAGCTTCAGCCACGGAACGCATGGAGCATCTTGCAATCCTGAAGCGCTGGTATTACAGGTCGCATCGCACCGGCGAAATTTTCTTTGCCGATGAAAAGGGTACGTGGCCGCTGCGAAGAATCGTGCGTGGAATAGGGCGGGTGCACAAGGGCGAGAAGGCCGAAGATTCGGCCACTTTTTCCGCGATCCCTCCGGGGCAATAGGAGTTGCGGACGGGGAGCAGCGTTACGGATTTACTTGTTGACCAACGACAGACCTTACTTCCTGGTCAGCGCGTTTCCGCTTTGCGCCACGAACGAAGATTTATTGCGTAAAGGCCAATGCAGAATACATTCGCCGGAATGAAGCCGTATTGTTCAGTGCGAAGGCCGATAACGCAAACCACTGCGCTGTTGATGGCCGCCAGAACCCAGCCTTTCCAGCAGCGTCTTCCCACCAGGATGGTGGAACAAATCGTGAGTACACACGACAGATAATCAAGCCTGAGCAACACCGAAAGCCCCCTTAAACCACTCGAATAACGCGATGCCACTAGCAATATTCTCTGTGATTATCGGTTTATCGGAGAGTAACGGAAGTGGTCGTCCCAAAGGTCTGTCTGGTGTTACTTTGCTGGCGGAAGCGCAGCACCCATGTGCTTCAACGCCGTTTCGACGGAGGTGAGGATGACATCGAGGCCCAGGAAAACCAGATCAACTCCGGCCAATGAGATGATCACGTTACCGCGCAAGATCACGCCTTGGTTCAGAACGTGATCCAGAATGTCGAGCAGTGTCGTCTCGTCGCCTGGATCATCTCCGGCGAAAATCACGGCATTGCCGGCGCCGCTCACTTCGCCCTCAGTTTATCGGCCGGACGCGACACGAACGAATAAGGAGGCCATGGACCGGTACACTCAATCCTGCGATCCTGCGCCCAATCGCGGGCAAATTTCTCCAGCAGTGATTCGAACCTTTTCCGCTTAGATCGCTTCACTAGCAGCGAGGCCTGGAACGACAGCCCGCGCTGTCCCCGGCTCACGTTTCCCACGGGCGCGGTTTCGGCCGCGATGCTTTCCAGCGCACGCTCAAACTTAATCAGATCCCCGCGAGCAGCGGGTTTTGACCTTCGATTTGGGAGCATTGCAGCTTTGGCCTGAAGGTAGTCCTTGCCGCTGCGAACCTTGCTGACGGTGGATACCGCCGGCTGTATAGAAAATACTTTCACGCCCCATTCATCGGCGCCTTTGATCCTGCCAAAATCTTTTTTCAGGCCGGGCACTCGTTTAACAATGTGCTTGCAAAGAGAATCTTGTGTCCGAAAAACCGTGCCAAAACGAGTAGGCAGAATGTCGGTTTGCCGCGCGATCGCCGCGATCACTCGCTGATGCGCGACGCTGGTTTCCGCCAGCCAGTCAAGGTTCTCCATATTGCGCTCGAGACTTTCTTCAAAATCATCAGCCGAGACCCGGCTGATCCAGCAGAAAACTCCGTCACAGTCAATGAACTCAACCGGGGCGAAGCGGTCCACGCCGATTAGCTCTGGAAGGTCGCGTGGCCGCGATTCCGTGATCCCGTATAGGTACAGCACCCGCCGATCGTTTTTCAGTTCAGCCGCCATAACTCGTTTGTGATCGCGCGCAGTCCCTTCGAACCCGCGATTTCGAACGGGAAATTTCGAATGACGAAAACCGCTGTTACGGACTGGCGATTACTCAACTTCGCCAACACTGATGATTGCCACTCAGCTGCCAGCTTGCAGCGTCGGCAGCTTTTAGCGTCGTTTGCAAAAATAACTCGATTCACAAAAAGCGCGCATGGTGTCAGCTGCAGGTGGTCCATTTCTGCGAGCAGCCGCTCGGTTTCGCGGTCCGGCAACGGCTCCGGCAGCATCACTGCAAACGTGCTCACCTCGCCGGAGTTCCTGAAGGCCTGCAACAACTCACGCGCCCGCAATTCCAGCTCTGCAATTCTGACCGCCGCATTACGAGCAAGCGCCAGTTTACGGTGCGCGGCCAAGCTTTTCAACAACAGCCGTGACCAGCTCACGATCCGCTCCGGCATGCGCAGCAGTTCGAGCGCGTGACCGGTGGGCGCCATGTCGATGATCATCTTGCCCGCGGTACTTGCTCGCAGGTCGATGATGCGAAAAATTGCGAGCACTTCGTCGAGGCCCGGCGGGACGATATCGAGCAGCGCCGACAATAGCTGCCTCTCAAACGAGAGATCCACGTGTACTCCGGAATACTCACTGGTAGTTGCGGAATCGACCTCTTCTCGAATTTCCGCTACCCAGTTCCTGAAGAGCGCGATTGAATCCAGTTCAGAAGCGCGAAAATTCCTGTCTCCAAGGACAGAGGTGGGTGCGTCACCGATGGCGGTTTCGAAGATGTCGTCGAGCGAGGGCGCGGGATCAACGGAGCATATTTCGACCGGCGCACGAGATGTTCGCCGTGCATGGTATCCCAGCGCAGCGGAGACCGTGGTTTTGCCGACGCCGCCTTTTCCAATGACGAACGAAATACGCGACTTGAGTTCCGGCCACTCTGCTGGTATTGGCACCTTAACTCGTGATCTTGATTTGGGCAGTTGCGGATCAAGCTGTAAGGGCTTCCCGCCAAAAACGTGTTCGCCGAAGTCCCCAAGCCCGCTTGTGCTCATAATCGGAAATCCAGGATCTTCGCCGAGGTGCAACTCTGCAGACGGAAATCGTTTGCGCAAGAAAGATTGCGCGGCGCGGCCAGCAGTTGCTTTCTTCTTGCAGAAATTACACTTCCCACCGCTGCGCACTACCCGGTTCAGCACCACGGCCTTTAATCTCAGCGATGGATTTGCCTCGCGGGCCTCTTTTATGCAACGAACAGATTCGTTCAGCGCAAACTTTTCTGCTGTGGTCACTAGAAATAACTCAGAGTCAGAAAACGCTTGCCTGAGTTGTTCCACTTTTTCACGCCAGTCGTTAATAAGCTCTGGTTCTCGTGTCTGGACTCCGCCGCCGAAGTGTTCGGCCAGAGCGCGATCTCGTCCGGCAGCAACTTCGAGGAAATTCAGCACGCGGACAAACTGCTCCGGCATGCCGAACAGACGCAGCGTGTGCCCGAACGGCGCCGTATCCACGACGATGTGCGAATACTTTCCTGAATGGATGGCATCGCGAATCGCAAGCAGCGCTGCGATTTCAGACATTCCAGGCAGAGCGGTTTCGAGCAAAGGCGAAATTTCCTTCGCCGAAAACAACGATCCGTGTTCCACAATTTCCAGGATGGATTGCTTGTAGCTGCGGAAAAAATTGGCAAACAAGCCGGAGGCGTTCAGCTCCCATGCCCATAGCTTGCCTCGTCCGGCCTGCACGGCTCTTGGCGAGCCGCCTAGTTTTACCTGCAGAACATCCGCGAGCGAGTGGGCGGGGTCGGTCGAAACTAAAAGGACGCGGTTACGGGAGCTCTGCCGCGCGGTCCTGACTGCATAAGCGGCGGCCACGGTGGTCTTGCCAACGCCGCCCTTCCCAACGAAAAATGCGAGACTCGGCACCGCATGATTCTAAGGCTAGTCAGGAAAATGAGCTTGCCGGCGGCAGGCTTGCGATACACCGCCATCCGGTTACGGCGTCTCCGGCCCAGTCCTGGTCAGCAGGCCAATCCTTTGCACTCCGGAGCTCCGCGCGATGTCGATGGCGTCGGCGACAAATTCAAAATCCACGTCGTCGTCGCCCTTGACGAAAGCAACGCGCTCCACACGTCCGGTAAAGATTTTCGACAGCCGATCGTGTAGATCATCCCATTTCACGTCTTCTTCATTAATTTTCAAGGACGGCGCCTGATTGTCGGCCTTCCACGCGATTTGAATGACGATCGTGCGCTCCGGCGGTGGCGCAGAGTTTTCGTTCGCCGGCTGTGGAATCTGCGCGTCCAAGCCTTTCTGTTGCGACATCGAAACGACTACCATGAACACAATGATCAGCACCAGCAGAATGTCAATCATCGGTGTGATGTTGATCTCTGCTCGGGGCGAACCACCGCCTGCTGTCGAGAATGCCATGTGAAGCTCCTCTCAAGCACGCGCGTGTCTGGAAGATTTGACAATTTGATCAGCGATGAAGTTCCCAAATCCTGCGGAGGTTTACAGAATCTAAACGCAGACATGTCACAGAAAATGGCGCGCCACTTTCTCCGTCACGTTTTCCCGATTTTATTTTTATCTTGCATGCTGGTTTTTGCTCGCATTCCAGCCTGCGCGCAGGGGAATTACGAAGTTCAGGTTTACGGTTCGGATATGGTTGCGCCTGCGCACACCATGGTCGAGCTGCATTCAAATTTCACGATTGATGGGAGCAAAACAGTCGTCGACGGTGTCTTGCCGACAAACCACGCCGAGCATGAGACGGTGGAGATCACGCAGGGATTTACCGACTGGTTCGAAACCGGGTTTTATATTTTCACCAGCATTCAACGGGATGGGCATTGGTACTGGGTGGGCGATCACATCCGGCCGCGGTTCAGGATTCCGGAATCCTGGCACTGGCCAGTCGGCGTGAGTCTCTCGAATGAAATCGGGTATCAGCGCGGGATTTTTTCGGCCGACACTTGGACATGGGAAATCCGGCCCATCGTTGATCGCAAGCTCGGTCGCTGGTATTGGAGCTTTAATCCCACTCTCGACCGGTCCTGGCACGGGCCCGGCGTAAACAAAGGCCTTGAATTCTCACCTAACGCGAAGGTCAGCTTTGACTTTACCAAGAGAATCGCCGGGGGACTCGAGTACTACGCGAGCTACGGTCCCATCACTGGTTTCGATCCGCTTCGCGAGCAGCAACAGCAATTCCTTCCTGCCATTGACCTCGACCTGGGCCCGCAATGGGAGTTCAATCTTGGCATCGGAGTCGGGACGACTGCATCAACTGATCACCTGATCGTGAAATGCATAGTAGGGCGTCGCTTTGACTGGCATCGTTCAAAATAGCTTCTCGAATCAGCCAATCGGTTCCGGTGCCGGGGGAATCGGAGGTGGCGCAGCGGGTGGGGAATAAGGGAGCGGTTGGGGCAGAGGCACCAGTCTTGCCAGCTGCGGATAACGTCCGGCAAAAAAGTAAATCGCATATGCAGGAAAGAAAACGATAACGGGAACGGAAATCAGCGACACCGCATAAAAAACAATCAGGAGAAACATACTGCCGGCCACGATGGCTGCAGTAATGGTGAACACGTTCCACGTTAGCCCCGCCGCTTTCCCCGCAAGCACGCCGAGGAAGCCCAATCCTCCGAATGGAATCAGCAGAATGACAATAGCAATGATGGCCAGTATTCCGATCATTAACCCTGCGCCGATCGTCAATATGAATTTCATCCCGCCATAGCCGGCATAAGCTCCCTTTTCAGAACCCATCATGACCCATAGGCGCCGCCAACCTTCGATCGCCGAAATATTTTCGAGCGCCATCTGGGGAACAACAAAATCTTTCGTAAATACTTGCACAATCAATGACACTACGATCCAGAGCATAAAGACGAAAAACACAAGAATGCCGGTCAGGATCAAAGGCACCAGGTGCTGCTTAGGAGCGGTAAACCAGCCGAGAAGAAATGCGGCAAGCGCCGGAACCCCGAGCAGAACGGCTGTCCCGGCAATAGTGGCCAGGATCAAAAGGATTTGCCAGACAAAGTATTGGAAGGCGGGTTCGCGGCGTTGGCGCCACATGCGGCCCAACTCGCATTTCTTTGCAATCACGCTATCAAACAAA
>Ga0209474_10005117_pt1 | contig 11206 bp, 11 predicted proteins | sample GraSoiAngelo_145_FD_185902 | JGI IMG/M metagenome (GOLD analysis project Ga0209474, IMG submission 185902) | Grasslands soil microbial communities from the Angelo Coastal Reserve, California, USA - 14_1009_05_20cm (SPAdes) (version 2) | ecosystem: Environmental > Terrestrial > Soil > Grasslands... | reverse complement strand
TGATGCTCTGGCGAAGCCGATTGTAGTAAACGCTGCAGACGTTGCCGCGGTCGCTCGCGTTCTTGTTGTTGGCCTCGCGGTCGACCATCGACGCGAGGATCACGATCGTGCGGATGTCCTCTTTCGGCCGGCCCGCGGTGGGCTGGGCGATCTGCGTCCTCAGGTCGGTGGAGAACACGGCGTCGAACTGGTCCAGCTGCGCCTTGACCAGCCCGTCGGCCCCGGCCGCCGGGTCGACCAGGTAGGTATCCGGAAAGAGGTATCCCTCGTAAGGGAAGTCCGCGGTCGCGGTGGAAGCCGGCAGGAAGCCGTACTTCGACGCCAGGCTCGGATTCTTCGCCGACTTCAGGTAGTCGGCGCCCGCGAACGCACCGAGCTTCTTCTCGTCGACCAGCTTGGCCTGGTACCAGAGCGGGAAACCTTCGGGGAAGGTGATCGTCTTCTCGTCGGGCCGTCCGTGCTGCAGGGCCCCCACGATCTGGCTCAGCGACATCTTCGTGTTCAGCACGAAGGCGCCGGCCTGGAACTTCGGCGCGGCGTCGGTCAGGCGGACGTAGAGGTCGAAGGCGACCGTGCTTCGGATGAGGTGCAGGTCGTAGAGGTCGCTGCCGATCTGCGAGGGGGTCTCGCCCGGGTCGACGTGAAACGTGATGTTGTGGCTGGCGGTCGACACGGGCGTGTTGACGTTGAAAGTCCACCAGTCGAGGGCGCGCGAGGTACCGAACCCGAGGAGCGCGAGGATCACGACGACGGCGATGAGGCGCCTCATTCGACGCGATCTTCCTCGAGGGCGCTCATCACGCGACCGAACTCCTCACCGTCGACGGTCTCCAACCCGGACGGCGTCTCCCGCAGGAGCAGCACTCGGTCGGGCTCGGTGACATCCTCGACCAGGTAGTAGGCGGTGCCGTCGAGGTCGAAGGCGTCGTGGAGCGCGAAGCGCCGCTCGACGCCCGACTCGTCGACGAGCGTCACTTCCTCAGTCATGGTGGCGGTCGAGGTGGGACTGGAGGAGGATCGCCGCGGCCACGCGGTCTATGTTCGCGCGCCGCTTTTCGCGGCGCATCCCGCCGGCCAGCAGGGACTTCTCGGCGGCCGCGGTGGTCAGGCGCTCGTCGACGAGCTCGACTGGAAGCTTCGACGCTGCGCGAACCTCGGCTGCCAGCTCCCGGGCAGCCCTGGCCTCCGGTCCAAAAGAGCCATCCATTCGGCGAGGCAATCCGACGACGATCCGGACCGCTTCGTGCTGCCTGGCGAGCGCGGCCAGCCGCGAGGCCAGAGTATCGCGCGGTCCGGTTGAGATCGTCGTGAGCGGCTGTGCGATCGTCCCGGTCGGATCGCTGAGGGCGAGCCCGACTCGCTTCGACCCCGGATCGACGGCCAGCACCCTCACCGGCGCAGCGGCTAGTGCGAGGGGGAGGGCGATGGGTTGGGCGAGCTCTGCGAGGCGGCGTCAGCCGACGGGGCGTTGGATTCGACGACGTAGTGCAGCTCGATCCGCCTGTCCAGCAACGGCATCAGGGGCAGGGCGAGGGGCTGCTCTTTGATCGCCACCGATCGAATCGGAAGAGTTCCGAGGTAGAACCGCGCCTGCGTCACGGGCCGGCCGACGATCTGGGACCGGATCTTGGCCTCGTCGAGCTTCGGCGCCACGTACGCCGAGGCGCTGCCGACGAACACCAGGTACCCGCCCTTGGCGGCGCTGAGCAGCCGGTACTGGACGGTGATCGGGCTTTCGGTGAGGAGCTGCTCGTTGTTCGGCACCCTCGCGGCGAGGTACGCCTTGTACGCCGCGGCGACGTCGGCGTCGGTGTAGAAGTCGCCCTCACCGCTAACCGTCATCGTGCCGGTGAAGCTAGGCACCTTGTCGTTGGGCTGGTGGTCGGTCGTGAACTGGGGCGCGCCGAAGATGATGGTCTCGCTCAGCTTCTCGCCCGACTGTTGCCCGGCGGCGAGGTCCTGCGCGATCGTCTGGTGGATCGACTGCTCGAGCTGGGCGCGGGCGGCGTCGAAGTCGGCGACCGTCATCTGCGGCGTGGAAGAGGCCTCCGTGCCGCCACCGGTCGCCTGCGGGTTGGCGACGCTGAACTTGTTGGGATCGAATGGATTGCCTTCGATCGTCGTGATGGTGTGATCGCCGACGTTTCCCACGGACCCCGGCTGGACCGCGATCACGTTGGCGGTCTTCGAGCCCTGCCAGGGAACCACCAGGTCAGCCGACGTTTGGGCAAACTCCAGCTGGTTCGTGTTCATCAGCCGCTGGCCCTTGCGGACGAGGATCCCGGGCGAGCCGTAGTTCAGCGAGCCCTGCCTTGGGGGCGCAAAGTCGTTGGTGTAGACGACCTGGCCTTGCGAGGGGGCGAGGGGAATGTTGATCGAGCCCGTGACCTTGAAGCCCTGCGAGTTGGACTTCGAGATCGACACGCTCCGGACCTTGATCGGCGGCTTGCCGGGTTGGGCCTGGATCTCGACGTCCTTCTGGCTGAACGGCTGGGCCTGCGCGACCAACGTGATCGACGCCGACGGCACGAACACGACCGCGGCGAACACGCCGACCACGACCAGGGTGATCGCGGTCACGTACAGGAGGAAACGACCGGGCCTCAGCTCGGTGGCGGTCTTGGTCAGAAGCTTGGTTGGCGCGCCGATGCCGACGTGGGTCGTCGCCGCCGCCTGCTTGCGCTGCCACCACTTCCGCATCGGCGACGGAGTCTCGGCCTCGGAGGGAATGCCTTCGCCCTCCGGCCCGACGGCACCAAACACCGCGAAGCCGGTCTCGGAGGCCATTCTCTGGACTGCCGGGTCATCGCAGACCACGGTCACGCGCTTGCCCAGCCGGGCCGAGTAGTTGCGCAGCAGCTGGAAGTTGAACCGGCTCTGCCCGATGCGCGACCGCATCGGCAGGACGAGCATCGTGTCCTCGCCGTGGTAGCGGCGAAGCCGCTCGACGAGCTCCGGGATCTCCTCTTCGGTTTCGACGTAAATCTGGTTCATTGCCATGTCGTCAGCAGGTCTCCTGGGAGTCTGGTCAAACCTTTATAGCGCTTAGGACCCGTCTCATGACGGTGTTCACCGTGTCGCGCTCCTCGGCTTCAGTTCGCAAAGCATGGTTGGCGAGCCCCATCGGGGCGATGTCCTGGGGACTAACGAGCTGCCCGGTGGAGTCGGTCAGATTGCGCACGTCGGCCGGCACGAGGTGCCTCACCCGCGGCTCGCGCGGGAAGGGAAGCCCGGCCGCCCAGTTGTTCTTGACCATCTCGAGCGTGAGCTCGGGCAGCAGGCTGCCGCCGCCGCACAGGTAGATTCGCGTCGGCAGCCGCTCGCCTCGCGAAAGCTCCCGCAGGCTCAAGGCCAGGCCCTGGAGCAGCACCTCGGCATCGGCGCTGAGGAGCTCGGAGACCTGCCGGTGCTGGTCGGCCGAGAGCAGACCTTCGGAGTGGCGGAGCTTGCGGGCCTCCGCCTCCTCGTAGCTGAGCCCGAAGGCCAGTGCCAGGCGGCGCGTGAACGCGCGGCCACCGAGGTTGAACATGCGCGTGCCCTCCACCCCGCCGTCGCGGATGAGCGCCACGTCCGTGGTACCCCCGCCGACGTCGACGAAGATCCCGCCCTCGGCCCAGACCTCCTCGTTGGCGCAGGCGCGTGCCAGCGCGTACGGCTGCGCCACGGCGGCGGCCAGCTCGAGGTCGAGCTCGCGCACCACCGTCTCGATCGCGTCGATGTGCGTCATCGGCGCGAAGGTGTTGAAGACGGTCACCTCGAGGTTCTTGCCCGTGAACCCCACCGGGTTGGTCACGGGGTATCCGTCCACCCGAACGTTGGTGATCGCCGAGTGGACGAGGCGGGCTTCGAGCTGGCCGTAGCTGCGCTCCATCTCGAGCAGGTGCTGCGCCTCGCGCAGGGCGCGGCGCTGGACCATCTGGAGCATCGTCGACATCTCGCCAGACCGAACGCGCGACTTCGAGTTCTCGCGCGGGTAGGCGATGGTCGAGGAGAAGCCCTTGATCAGCTCGCCCGCGATCCCGACCACGACCTGGCCCGGCACGGTGCGGGCCATGTCCTCGGCCGCCTCGAGGGCGCGGTTGCAGCACTTGATCACCGACTCGAGGTCGGCGATCGCACCGCCGGACATGGCGGCCGGGGCCTGGGGCTCGCGCCCCACGCCGAGTACCTCGCCGTCCGGCCCGTCACGACGCACCACCAGGACCTTGATCAGGTCGGTGCCGATGTCCAGGACGGTGAAGTGCCGGTAGTAGTCGCTGCGCTTGCGGAGGAACTTGAACTTGGCCATCAGGAATTGAGCTCCTCAGCGAGGCGCTGGAAGGCTTCCTCGGCCGGCACTGTCAGCGTTCCGGCGACCAGGTGCGCCGGCCCGCCGCCCTTGCCGCCGAAATAGGCCTTCAGGCGGTTGGCATCGTACCGAGAGGTCAGGTCCTTCGACACCTTGATCACAAACTTGTCTCCGGCGACAAGGGTTACGATCCCGGACTTGACCCGCTCCAGGTAGCGGTCGGCGTAGGACTTCAGCTCGTCGACGTTCGTGGCGTCCACGGTCTCGGTCACGTAGTCGACCTTGCCGTGCTTCACGGACATCCCGTCGCCGCCGATCCGATCCTGGCGCCGCCTCCCGCGCTCGCGCTCCGCCTCTTTGAGCTGAGCCCGCATCGCCTCGATACGCCGCGGAAGCTGCTCCGGGCTCACGTTGAACGACTTCGCGAGGGTGGTCAGCAGCTCGCGGTCCCGACGCACGAGCTCGTCCGCCGCCTCGCCCACGACCATGTCGATGCGGCGCAAGCCTGATCCGATGCTCGACTCCGAGACGATCACGGCCGTGCCGATGTCCGCCGTGTTCTCGACATGCGTGCCGCCGCACAGCTCGCACGTCCAGTCGCCAAAGCACACGACCCTGACCACGTCGCCGTACTTCTCCTCGAAGAGGTGCATCGCACCCTGGGCGACCGCCTCCTTGTAAGGCTTCTGGCTTTCATGAAACGGGAGGGCCTCGCGGACCTTCTCCGCGACCCGGCGGTTGACCGTGGCGATCTCGTCCTTGTTCATTGCCCGGCCCAGGGGGATGTCGAACGTGGTGTGGTCGGGCCCGACCCATGAGCCTTTCTGGACGGCGCTGTCGCCGAGCGTCTCGCGCAGTGCTTTGTGCAGGAGGTGCGTCGCCGAGTGGTGGCGCATGACCTGGCGCCGGCGTTTCTCATCCACCGAAGCCGTCGCCTTCTCGCCTGTGAGCAGCTCCCCGGTCACCACGGTGCCGAGGTGCGCGATCGAGCCCTCGGCGGGTTTCTGCGTGTCTTCGACCCGGACCAGGCCGCTGGGCGTCTTGATCGTGCCGGTGTCGCCGACCTGGCCCCCGGACTCGGCGTAGAAAGGCGTGCGCTCGAGGAACACCTCGACTGCGTCCCCCTCGCGCGCGTTCTCCACGGTCGAGCCATCACTGCGCAAAGCCAGGACGTTGGTCTCGCTGGACAGCTCGAGGTAACCGGTGAACTCTGATCTCGGCAGGTCCCTGGCCTGCGTCCACTGGCTCGGGATCGCACGTCGCGAGCGCTGGCGCTGCACCGCCATCTCCGAGCGAAAACCTTCCTCGTCGACCTGCAGGCCACGCTCGGCCGCAAGCTCCCTGGTGAGCTCCAGGGGGAATCCGAAGGTGTCGTGGAGCCGGAAGGCATCGGCGCCGGAGACTTGGTCGCCGCCGCGTGAAGCCACCTTCTCGAACTGCTCCATGCCCTGCTCGAGCGTGCGCGCGAAACGTTCCGCCTCCGCCTCGATCGTCTCGGTGATGAAGCGCTCTCGCTCGGCCAGCTCCGGGTAGTGGTCCTTGAACATCGCAACAGTGCGCTGCGCGCCGGCTGAGAGCCTGTCAGCAAAACCGATCCTTCGCGCGTGCAGCGCGGCGCGCCGGAGCAGGCGGCGCAGCACATAGCCGCGGCCTTCATTGGAAGGGACCACGCCATCGCTGATGCAGAAGGTGATCGCGCGGACATGGTCGGCGACGATCCGCTCTGACAGCGTCGTCGGCTTACTGCTGTGCTCACGGACGAGGTCGACAAGCGGAGCGAGCACGTCCGATTCGAAGACGTTGTCCTTGCCCTGAAGGATGAAGCCGATCCGTTCGAGGCCCATGCCGGTGTCGATCGCGGGCTTGGCGAGGCGCACCAGGGCGCCATCGGCGATGCCGCGCTGGATCGCTTCCGCGGTCGTCGGAGGTCCCGACAGGTCGGCGCGCTGGTCGTACTCCGGAAGCACGAGGTTCCAGAACTCCGTGAATCGCGCGCAGTGGTCGGGGTAGCAGTCGGGCTGGCCGCATCCCGCCTCGCGCCCGCGGTCCCACCAGATCTCGGTGTCGGGACCGCAGGGCCCGCGGCCGAGGCCCCACCAGTTGTCACCGAGGCGCGTCACATGCTCAGCCGGAATCGCGGTCTTCGACTTCCAGATCTCGAGCGATGCGTCGTCCGACGGATGCACGGTCACGCGCAGCCGCTCGACCGGCATGCCGAAGCCGGTGGTCACCAGCTCCCACGCAAGCGGGATGGCGGCCTCTTTGAAGTAGTCGCCGGTCGGAGCGAAGTTGCCCAGCATCTCGAAGAAAGTGTTGTGCCGGTCGGTCTTGCCGACCTCCTCGATGTCGCCCGTGCGCAGGCATTTCTGCGCGCTGGCGAGCCGGGGCGCGGGCGGCTTGCTCAAGCCCAGGTAGTAGGGCTGAAGCGGCTGCATTCCGGCCGAGATGAAGAGCGTGCTGGGGTCGCCGTGCGGCACCAGAGGCGCGCTTGGCAGGACCAGGTGCTCCCGACTCGCGAAATGCTCTAGAAAGCGTCGGCGGATCTCGTTCCCGGTCACGGGGTTCGGCTCAGTTTAGGGGGCGAGCCGCTCCAGTCGCCATGTGCCTGTCGTCCGAACCGAATAGCGCAGCCGGTCGTGCAGGCGGTCTTCGCGGCTCTCCCAGAACTCGATCCAGCGCGGGCGCAGGGCGTAGCCGCCCCAGTCGCGAGGCGCCGGCACGGCATCCGGAAAACGCGCCGCAAGGTCGAGGACCCTGCGCTCGAGCGCGTCCCGCGAGCGGAGCACCGAGCTCTGGCGCGATGCCAGCGCCGAGAGCTGCGCGCCGCGTGGCCGGGTCGCGAAGTATCGCTCCGACTCGGCGCGCTTGACCTTGTGCACCATGCCGTACACGCGGACCTGGTGGTGAGTGACCGCCCAGTAGAAGACAAGCGCCGCGCGGCGGTCGTATGACATGTCGCGCGCCTTCCGGCTGCTGTAGTTGGAGTAGAAGAGGAAGTCCCCGTCATCGAAGCCCTTGAAGAGCACCATCCGAGCCGACGGCCCCTCATCGCCGCTGGTGGCGAGGGTCATCGCATCGGGCTGCGGGGCGCCGGCCTCCTGCGCCTCGCGCAGCCAGCGGTTGAAAAGGACGTATGGGTCCCGCGGCGCTTCCGATTCGTTCAGTGGCAACCTGGTCGCTACCCGGCGCTCTCTTGCGGCACGTACTTGCGCAGCTGCTCGAGCGCGGCCCGCTGCAGGCGCGACACGTGCATCTGGCTGATCCCCAGCCGCCGGGCGATCTCCGACTGCGACATCTGCTCGTAAAAGCGCATGGCCATGATCGCCCGCTCACGTGGCGTCAGGTGCTCCATGGCGCGGTCCAGGACGTCGCGCATCTCCACCCGCTCCAGCTCGGGATCGGCACCCCCTATCTGCTCCGCCACGGAGCGGTTGTCCTGACCGTCGGCGGCCGAGACAGGTTGGTCGAGGGAGACCGGCACGTAGGCCGGGCCCATCTCCATCGCCTCCGTGACGTCGTCGGGCGTCACGCCCAGGCGATCGGCCAGCTCACCCACCGTCGGCTCGCGGCCGAGCTCGTTCTTCATCTGCTCGTTGACGCGCAGCACAGACTGGTGCAGCTCCTGCAGCCGCCGGGGGAACCGGATCGCTGTGCCCTTGTCGCGGAAGTAGCGCTTGATCTCGCCCGCGACCGTCAGGGTGGCGAAGGTCGTGAACTCATAGCCGAGGTCGGGATCGAACCGCTCGATCGCCTTGATGAGGCCCAGGTAGCCGACCTGGACGATGTCGTCCAGGGGCTCGCCGCGGTTCTGGAACTTGCGGGCCAGGAAGTAGACGAAGTCGTGATAGGAGTCGACGAGCCGGGCGCGGATCCGGTCCCGCTCGGCGGGGTCGGTCGTCTCTCTGTATTGGCGATGGAGCGCCCGGAGCTCCTCGCGCGGAAGACGCGCGGAACTAGCCACTACCTATTAGTTAAGCCGCTGCGCGGGCTCAGCCCGCCAGGTGCTTGACCATCCGGAAGCTCACGTGTCCCGTACGTGGCTCGATGACCGGTCGAAAGTCATCGACGAAGCAGCGGATCATCTCGTAGGCGAGTCGCTGCAGCTCTGGGTCGATGTGCGTCACGTGCGCCTGCGCGGGCACTGGAAGCGCCGCGCCGGTCGGCATCAGGTCGACGTCGACGACCAGCGCCCTGTTGGTGGCGAAGTAAGTGAGCTTCAGGTTGGATGGCAGACCGAGGTCCTCGGCCGCCCCGATCGCGCTGTCGCAGGCCTGCGTCAACGCGATCGAGAGCTCGTCGAGGTCCATGAGGCTCAGCCCCAGCTGGCCGCCCAGCGTCGTCGCCACCCGTTTGGCGACAGAGATGAACTCCGGCGACGCGGGGATCGTGAGCTCGGCCAGGTTGCGCTTCGCCACGCGCTCCTACTCCTCCAGGTCTGTGCTGGCGCGCTGCATCCTGCGCGAGGCGGTCGCCTCGAGCTCTTCTCGCTTGCGCTTGGCCGCGGCCACTCCGTCCTGGATCGCCTTGCCGACCGGGTGCTCCGGGTCGGTCACGATCGTCCGCGCGCGCTGCGCCGCGTCGCGCGCCCGCTGCACGGGCTCGCTGCCGCTGAGCTCGATGGTCTTGCTGCGCAGGCTCTCGATCTGCTCTCGCCCGGGACCGGTCGCGACGTACGCGCCCACCGCGAGGCCGACCAGCCCGCCGAGGATGAACCAGCCGAAACCGCCGCCGCCGTTTCTGTCGTCAGCCATTGCCGAAACCTCCTCTAACCGTGCGAACAAGGCTCTGACCCGCCACCCTCACGCCGTAGACGGCGGAGCTGACTCCGCGTCCGAACGCGGCCAGGCCGCGGCCGCCGGTGCGCAGCCCGACGTTGACACCGGACGTGATGTCGTTCACGTTCTCGATGGTCTGTCGCACCTCGGGCAGCGTCTCTTTCATCTCTTCATTGGTGGTATCGAGGAGCTCTTCGACCGCTCCCAGCATTCCTCGCAACCGGAGCAAGACCACCGCCAGGGCCAGCGCCACGATGAGCGCGGCCACACCAAAGGCGATCCACATGAAGCTCTGGCTGCTCAACGACTGAATACCCCTGCCGCCCCGGCCGCAAACACACCCGCAATCTTAAGTGCGTGCGTTCGAGTGGTCCGGACCTGGTTCCTTGGGTTCGCGGTTGGGTCGCGGGACGAAGCGCGCGAGGGGCTGGAGCAGCAGCGCGAAAGCCAGCGCGGGCAGAACGTTGGCCTGGCCGAGCCGGAGCGAGGGCAGGCCCAGGAAGTCCCACAGCCAGCCGAGCGCGAACCCGAGCGCGGTCATGACGAGGATCGGCACGTACGCGCGCCGGCGGTAGGGCAGGAAGGCGTAGCAGAGCTGGGACACGATGAGGACCAGCAGGACGGCGACGATCAGGCCGGGGGGTATGAGGTTCATCTCACCAGCCCAACCCCAGCCCCTCCGGCGCTGCCCCTCCGGCCCTGCGGGCCACCTCCCCATGAATGGGGAGGACAACGCCACCTCCCCATGAATGGGGAGGACAAGGCTCCCTCGGGACCGCGGGGGTGGGTTGTCCTGAGCATGCTCAGGTGGGTCCCCTGCCTCGGCTCTCCAAGTCCCGTCGAAGCGGGCGTTTGGTCGGCCTTGCGGACTCCGGGGTCCCGTTTAGCTGTCTGTTGGGCAAGCCGCACACAGTCCGCAGCCCGTCGGGAGCACGGCCAATCCTACGACGGCTTGCTGGGCGGGACGACCCGGATGTGCAGCTCCTCCAACTGTTCGGGGGAGACCGGGCTGGGCGCCCCCAGCATCAGGTCCTGATGGCTCTGCGTCTTCGGAAACGCCACGACGTCGCGGATGTTGTCGGTGTCCTTGATCGCCATCATCAGCCGGTCGATCCCGGCCGCGATGCCACCGTGCGGCGGGACGCCGTACTCGAAGGCGTCGAGCAGGTGCCCGAACTGGGAGTGAATCTTCTCCCGGCCCATGCCCAGGATCCCGAACACCTTCTCCTGCAGCCCGCGGTCGTGGATTCGGATGCTGCCCCCCGAGATCTCGACTCCGTTCATCACGCAGTCATAGGCGCGCGCGCGCACGTCGTATGGGCGGTCGGCCAGAAGGTGCATGTCCTCCGGCCATGGCGACGTGAACGGGTGGTGGCCGTACGTCAGGTGCCCGAGATCGTCCTCCTCGAACAGGTACATGGGGTAGACCCACAGAAACTTCCACTCGCCCTGCCGGATCAGCTTGCGCCGCCGTGCGATCTCGCGGCGCAGAAGGCCCATCACTGTCTCCGCCTTGCGGCGGCGGTCCGCGACGAGAAGCACCAGGTCGTCCGCCGTTGCACCCGAGGCAGACCTGATGGCCGTCAGCTCGCCTTCGGCGAGGTGCCGGTCGAGCGGGCCCGGGATCCACGCAAGGCCCTTCGCGCCCGCTCCCTTCGCAAGCAGCGCGAGCTCGTCCAGCTCGCGCCGGCTCATGTCCTTGCCGCCCGGAACCGCCAGGCACCGCACGACTCCGCCCGCATCCAGCGCACCGCGCAGCACCGTGGCTCCCGTTTCACGCAGCACATCGCTGACGTCTGCAATCTCGAGCTCGTAACGAAGGTCAGGCTTGTCGGTGCCGTACCTGAGCATGGACTCCTGCATGTCCAGTCTGGGGAACGGCGTCGGGATCTCGATCCCCAGCACGTCCTTCCAGACCTTGGCCCAGAGGCCTTCGATGAGCGCGAAGACGTCTTCTTCCGTGCAGAACGACATCTCGACGTCGAGTTGTGTGATCTCGACGACGCGGTCGGCGCGCAGGTCCTCGTCGCGCAGGCAGCGAGCGATCTGGTAGTAACGTCCGATGCCCGCGACCATCAGCAGCTGCTTCAGCTGCTGCGGCGACTGCGGCAGCGCAAAGAATTCGCCCGGATGCAGGCGCGAC
>Ga0209474_10005116_pt1 | contig 11206 bp, 10 predicted proteins | sample GraSoiAngelo_145_FD_185902 | JGI IMG/M metagenome (GOLD analysis project Ga0209474, IMG submission 185902) | Grasslands soil microbial communities from the Angelo Coastal Reserve, California, USA - 14_1009_05_20cm (SPAdes) (version 2) | ecosystem: Environmental > Terrestrial > Soil > Grasslands... | reverse complement strand
TGGAGCCGGCGACAGGAATCGAACCCGTAACCTGCTGTTTACAAAACAGCTGCTCTGCCGTTGAGCTACGCCGGCCCGAGTGGGAAAGAGTAGCGGAACCGTTTTTGAAGGTCCGAAAACGCTAGGCCTCGCCCTCGATGAAGATCTTTGCGGTCTCCTCGATCCGGCCCGGGAACTGGACGCGGTAGAGCGCGAAGACCACGACTCCGAGCACGATCCAGGCCACGACGACCCAGGGCGCGGCGTTGGCCGGCGCGGTCAGCGGGGCGATGCCCAGGCCACCGAAGTCGATCCCGAACGCCGCCAGCAGCACCGGAATGAAGATCAGCACGCCGACGATCGGAACCACGACGTTCCAGATCGGATTCAGCTCAGCGCGCTGCTCGCGCATGTAGTAGATGAGGTTGGCCAGGTTGGTGAGGATGTAGATGAACACGATGATGATCGTCGCAATCGTCCCCAGGAGGGCAAAGGCCAGAAGCGGCCCGCCGAGGGCGAAGCCCAGCACCAGCGCGACAGCGACCCCAAGCGCGCCCTGCACGTGCACAGCGACGTAAGGCGTCTTGAACCGCGGGTGCACGGTGGCCAGCGCGCGGGGAAGGATCCCGACGCGACCCAGCGCATAACCAACACGAGTGGCAGCGTTGGCGCCCGCATTCGAATTGGCGAACGCGCTGTTAACGATGGCCAGCAGCACGAGGATCGACAGCGGGCCCCATACCTTCGCACCGAGCCCGTCCCACGGATCGCCTCCGTTGAAAGCGAAGAAACCCTTGGTGGGGTCCGCGGCCACGTTGGGGCCGAAGTACACCATCGCGCCGTAGTAGCAGATCAGATAGAAGACTCCGATCAGCACGCATGAGAGCAGCACTGCCCGTGGCAGCGTGCGTCGCGGATCCCGCGTCTCTTCTGCCAGCGGTACGGAGGCCTCGAAACCAATAAAGGCGAGCACCGTGTAGACCATGCCCGCGAAAACCGAGCCCCAGCCGTTGGAGTTTCCGGTGCTCGGGTTGAACACGCTCAGCGTGTTGTTTGAGCCGGCGCTGATGATCAGCGTGATCGCGAGGGCCAGGAACACAACGATCTCGAACGCCCCCAGCACGACGCCTGCCTCGGTGGAGATCCGGACCCCTCGATAGACGAGGATCCACACTCCGATGCCGGCCGCTGCGGCGAACGGTGCCCACAACCAGGCTGGGGTGCCGAAGTGGTTCGTCAGGAAGACGGCGATCACGTTGCCGAAGATCAGGTAGAGCAGCGGAGCCACGATCGGCTCGGCGAGCATGAAGCCCCAGGCCACAAAGAAGCCGGCGATCGGGTGGATGCCACGGGCGCTGTACGTGTACAGGCCCCCCGCCGACGGGAGGTGGCGCGCCAGCTGTCCGATGCTGATGGCGACCATCAGGCACGCCACCAGAGCCAGCACGACTGCGAGGGGGGTTGCGCCGCCGGCGTAGGTGACCGCGAAGATGATGGAGAACGCCACCGCCGCCGCCGGCGCCATGTGGGTGATGGACTGGAACAGGACCTGTGCCAGGCCGATGGCGTCCTGCTGAAGCCGAGGTGTCATGTCCGCCTGGGAAGTGCTCGCCATGGTGCCCCTCCTTGCCGCCCCTGCCGCGTTCAGTGCATCGTAGGGTTAGTCGGCCGCTCCGTGGGCCGCTACATTTTCTATGCCGCGGCGCTGGTCTCCAGCTTGCCCATGTAAGACCAGTGGTTGTCCTTGACGCCCCAGATCGACATCGTCGGCGAGACCGCATCACCGCTCGGCAGGAACGAGTAGTCCCCAGTAGCGCCGCCGGGGAATTGACCCTTGGCGACCTGTTGCAGAACCTCGAGCCGTGTCGGTACGCCACCCCCCTTGGCATCGATCGCCCTCTCGATCGCGGTGATCAGGATGCGCGCGCAGTCATAGGCGGCGAAGGCATAGAGCTCGTTCCCTATCTTTGAGTAGGCCGCGCGGAATGCCTTGACTGCGTTCACCGCGGCAGGATCGGAGCTCTGGGTCGGATCGACCGCACCGAAGGTTCCGAACGTCGCCGGGACCGAACCAGCGCTCTTAAGGCAGCCGTCGTCACCGGTAGCTCCGTCGGTGAGGAACAAATACTTGAAGTCGCTCCTCATCTGAGTCCGGATGTCGCAGATTCCCCCATCGACGTCGCCGACTGCGAAGATCGCCTCGGCTCCCGCGCGCTTGGCTCGAGCCAGGAAGTCGGTGAAGTCACTGGTTGCGCGGGGAAGTTGTTGGAACAGCACGACCTCGCCTCCCCGCTTCGACAGCTCATGCCGGAACTCCTCGACGTACGGCTCACCTTCGCCGTAGGGGGGACCCGACCAAATGTTGATCGCGGCCACACGCCTGACCTTCAGTTGAGCGGCGAATCGCGCCATCGCCCTCCCCTGGATCGGATCTGAAGGCGCGATGCGGAAGAAGTTCCGGGGCTGGTTTGCGTAGGCGGTTTCCAGGTCGGCGTCGCAGAGCGGTGCCAACGTCAGGCATGGGTTGGTCACCGAGCCGCTCAGCATCACGAGGTTCAGCTCACTCGCCCGCGGAACCTCCTCTCGGGCCATGTACGAGGTATGGGGACCGACCATGCCAAGGACACGAGCGTCCGCGAACATGGCTTTCAGGTTCTGAAGGCCCTTCTCCGGCCAGGCGGCCCTGCCGAGCGAATCGTCGAATGGCACGTATCCGAGCCGATATCCGCGGATGCTCCCCTGCTGGTTGACGGCGAGCTGGATGGCCTGCTGCAGCGGGGTGATGTCGTTGGGTTGGCCGGTGGCCGGAAAGTCGCTCGCGATCAGAATCTCCGGACGCGGTGCTTGGACACTGCTGCTGGTGTTGCATCCACTCAGCAGGCAGACGAGCGCAGCCAGGGTGAGTCCCTTCAAACTCATGGCGAGACTCGCACCAGCGCGCGGACGCGCTGGCTGAGCGTGTCGACGACAAGCAGGTCGCCGGTTTTTCGGTCGATCGCGAGCGCCGTCGGCGCGCCGAAGGCAGCCTGCCTGGCCGGCACGCCATCTCCATAGAAGCCGCTTTGGCCAGTCCCCGCCAGGGTCAGGATGGTGCCGCCGGGGGTTACCTCACGCAGCCGGTAGTTGCCTGTATCGGCGATGAACACTGTGCCGTCTCGACCCACAGCCACCCCGAACGGGATGCTGAGGGTCGCCTTTAAGGCGGGGCCGCCGTCGCCGGTGTCGCCGAAGGCCTGGCAGCTGCCGGCGAATCGTGTGATCACGTCAGCACGGAGGTTGAGACGCCGGACGCAGTTGTTGCCGGCATCGGCCACGTACAGATATCCGGCGCGTTCGTCCAGGGCAAGGCCAGTGGGGGAGTCGACCATGGCGGACGCCGCAGGCCCAGAGTCGCCGCTGTATCCGTAATGTCCCGTGCCGGCAAACAACATGGGAACCCTGTCCGAACCGATCTTCCAGATCCGGTTGCCCGCCCGGTCGGCGACGTACATGGTTCCGTCAGTCGCGATCGCGAGGCCGCCGACCGGGTCCGGGAAGAACTCGCCGGGCTCGTTTCCGGACGGTGGCAGCTGCGCGATCGGGAGCACCAGGCCGGCGTCGATGGTCCACACCTGCAAGTCCTGGTTCTCGTCGGTGAGAATGAACACGCGTCCCTGGACATCCACCGCGACGTTGCTTGGAAAGCCAAGCTCCACGGACGTGGCTACGGTGCCTTTGGCGAGAGGCAGTGTTCCCCCGCCCGCGACAGTCTTGATGTGGTGAGTGGATCTGTCCACAAATCGCACCCGGCTGTTGCGGTAGTCGGCGATGTAGAAGCCGTCAGGCGCAACAGCGACATCGCTCGGCAGCGAGAGCGCTGCATTGATCGCCAGGCCGCCATCGCCGCCGCTGCCCCCGGTGGGGAAGTCCTCGGCGCCTGGGTCTGCGCCGGCGACCGTGATGATCGTTGGGCCTTGCAGCGCTATCACCTGGAGCACGACCACCGCCTCCACGACCACCAGCACCACTGCTGACAGCGCGAGCCACCAGCGTTTCGAGATCCGGACCCGACGCCGGGTGACTCCTGGGCTGGGCTGCGCGTCGGCCGGAGCCTCCGGCGGCGCCTCTGCCTGGCGCGTCACCCAGGCCGCCACCTGGGCTCGCGAGTTCACCTCCAGCTTCTCCCGCACGTGCTCGAGATGGCCGTCCACGGTGCGCTCGGAGATGAAGAGGCGTCCGGCGATCTCGCGGTTGGTCAACCCCTCCGCCACGAGGCGCGCGATCTCGAGCTCGCGGCGGCTGAGATGGACGGAATCGTTCCCGGCGGGGGTCGTACCCATGGGCCGCCCGTATTGAACTCTAAAAACAGGTACCTGGACCGGGTACCTGAAAGGGTCTTTTGCCCGCTGGTTGGCCGCCTGAACCCCACTTAGCGTCGTGCCATCGACCCGGGCCACCCCGGACGGGTCCAAGCCTTCAGGAGGCAACCACGTTGCAGGCACAGGAGAATCTCGTCCGCATTTCGACCCGTCCGCTCGTCCTGACCGTGGCGGTGCTGTCGGCCCTCGCCATCGGCCTGGTTGGCGTCTACACAATTCAGGCCAGCGCCGTCCCACCGGCGACCAAGACCATCACGTTCAACCAGGACCGCCCAGGGCCCGACTCGCCGTACCGCGTCAAGCACGACGTTCCCGACCCGTGGGGTGGCCACGGTCAGTAGCGTGTCGCCGTTTTGAGGGAGGTCTGACTGCAGACCTCCCTCTCAGTGCCTCTTGGTGTCTGGGAGCCGGCACTCGGAGGGATGCACCCCCGTTTCGTTCCTCGCGTTACGCCATGAGTTGGAGGGTCGTTGGTGACACGAGGAGATGAACCACATGTCGCCAACCTTCCGCCAAGCCCTCGTCGTCGGCGCCTTCGCGACTCTGTGCGCCCTCAGCGTCAGCCTCGCGATCGGCATGAGCAACCGCTCCCCCTTCATCGTCACCGTTCCGAGCTCGACGATCACGACGAACGGCAGCACGGAGCTGGGCATCCTCACCACCGGTGACGCCACCGTCACCCGCCGGCCCGACATCGCCTACCTGAGCGCCGGCGTCCAGTCCCAGTCGACCACCGCCGCGGGCGCCCAGCGCGACCTAGCAGCTCAGGCGGCGAAGCTCATCGCCCGGGCCAAGGCCCTCGGCATCGCCGACAAGGACATCAACACCTCGAACTACTCGATCGGTCCGATGTACTCCACCGACGGCCGGACCATCACCGGTTACCGGGCGGTCGAGCAGCTCGAGCTCAAGTGGCACAACGTGGACACCACCGGCAGCGCGCTGGACTCGCTGGTTCAGCAGGGCGGCGCCGGCCAGGTCAATGTCAGCTTCGGCCTCGCTGACCCGAAGGCGGCGCTGGCCGAGGCGCGCGGCCTCGCTATCGCAGACGCTCGCTCGAGGGCCGCGGCGATGGCCAAGGCCGCCGGCGTCAACCTGGGTCAGCTGCTGCGACTGGCCGACTACTCGGTCAGCGCTCGCACGCCAAGCGTCGGCTACGCCGCGGATGCCGCGCCGACCCAGGTCCCGGTGGGCCAGCTGAACGTCTCGGTGACCGTGGACGCCGCCTTCGCGATCGTCTGACATAGGACATTCGTCCTAATCCGCAGGTCGTCCCAATTCGAGACCCGGAACCCCATGCTTGACGTTTTGGCCAAACGACACGATAGTTGGGTTTCCAAGCACAACTTCCGGCAGCTTGGGTGCGTTTGTACTCGCCAGGGGAGAGGGTATCCAGTTTGGTCCTTGATTTTTCGGAGCCCCTTTTGGTCGTCGAAGACCTGCCCAATGGCTCCCAACCGGGACCTCCAACCGTCGCCGCCACTGCGGACGGGCCGGTGCTGTTGAGAGACAGGCTCACTCGCTGGCTTGAGGCCGACGGCAGGCTGAAAATCGTCGGCATGGCCGGCTCCAGGGCGTTGGGCCTGGAAGCCAGGCAGTCCGAAATGCCGCCTGACGTTGTGCTGATGGACTTGCACCTGGCCGAGATCGAGGGATCGGTACTCGGGCATCGTCTCCTTCACGAGTCGTCGACGATGCATCTGCTTGTGTTACCTGCGGACTTCGACGGGCGGCAGGAATCGCAACCTCTCCGCGACCGGCCCAACTTCGAGACTGGCGCCCTTACACCGCAGACAGTGATCACCCGGCTCATCCAGTCGTACGGGGGACAGTCCAACGCCGGAGCTGCCGATCGTGCGCAGATTTCGAGACGCGAGCTGAGCGTGCTCGTCGAGGTGGGTCGAGGCGGCTCCAACAAGCAGATCGCGAAGCATCTCGGGATCAGCCAGAAGACGGTTCGCAACCACCTGAGCAGGATCTTCACCAAGCTTGGTGCCAGCAATCGCACCGAGGCAGTCATGAACGCCATGAGGCGGGGTTTGCTGGACATCTGAATCGAACCCGGGCCCTCAAAGGGAAGGGGGGCCACCTCCGGCAAGGCGGTCCCCCTTCCACTTGCGCAGCCGTACAACGCTTCCAACGTCGACACCCCGCCTCGCGCACAAAACTATCGAGGCGATGGCTACTGCGGCTTGCGATCCCCGACTCTATCGACCCTAGTCGCGACCAGTCGCGCACTCAATGGGTCTTTAGTCCCCATCGCGTGTCCAGAGCGTCTGGAATGTCGTTGAGCTGCCCCGCCCCATAGGGACAAAAGTCCCCTTGTTTGAGCATCCGGGGATACATAAGGTGGAACCAACCCAGGCATCCGTGGTGGGAGGTGATGGCACGCCGGCAAGTGCAGTCGCGTCCGTTCGTTTCGAGGCGCGCCCTTTGAGTCTTCTCGACACGTCATCGAGCACGCCGCATGAGTGAGGCGATGCTCATGCAGTCGCGTGCCCGGCGCCAGGCGCAGCCTGCTTACGCGGGTTTCTGGCTGCGACTTGCTGCCTATCTCATCGACTTCATGCTGCTCTCCGTCGTCGAGCTCGTGCTGGCGCTCGGGTACCTGCTGATGAACCAGGACCTCAAGGCGCTGCTCGTCGTCAAGCCGGATACCTACTCGACTCTACTGGTGGTCGTCTACCTCGTCGCCAATGTCGCGCCTGTGTGGTCGGCCGTCGGGTGGGCTTACTTCGCAGTGCTGGAGAGCTCCCCGCTTCAAGGCACGGTCGGGAAGCACGCCCTCGGGCTATACGTCACCGACGTGCGGGGGGACCCCATTGGTTTTCGCCGTGCGAGCTTGCGCTACTGGCTCAAAGCCGTTTCGGATCTGACCCTCGCCGTCGGCTGGATAATGGCCGCCTTCACGCCCCGAAAGCAGGCGCTGCACGACCTGCTGGCAGGAACGCTCGTGCTTAGAAGAGTTCAAGACTCCACTCCCGTTCCAGCCGCTGCGAGCCTCGCCGAGTACTGGGATGGCAGCCGCTGGGTGAGCAGTTCATCAATCACTGGAGAGGTGTAGCCATGGCCCTGCCATTACCGATGCCGCCGCCCGCACGTCAAACCACGCGGGTGCGGACGCCGCTATTCCTCGTCGGGGTGGGCCTGGCGCTGGTGGCGTTCATCGCCATGTTCGCATTCGGGATTCTGTTCGCCAGCCGATCGTCCGACGGCGCCAAGGTTCCGGTGGTGGTCGCGATCGATGACATCCAGGCGAGGGAGCCGATCACCATCGCGTCAGTAACGCTGGCTCAGATACCGCAGTCGGCGGTCCCGCCGCATGCGTTCCTCCGCCTCTCCGACCTTCAGGGTTACTCGGCGCTCGTGAATATCTATAAAGGCCAGGCTCTGACGGCCAACATCGTCGCGTCCAACCCTGACCAGATCGCCAGCCCGAGCACGTCCTTTCTGCCCATTCCTCCAGGTTTCGTCGCTATCACGGTGCCCACGAGCGAGCTTCAGGGGGTCGCGGGATACATTTCGCCCGGCGACTACATAAACATCATTGCGACAGCGAACTCTGATCTCTTCTTCTCCAAACCCTCGCGCCTGACGACGAGGACTGTCTTCTCGAATGTGCGCGTGATCCGCGTCGGACCGCCGTCCCTCGGGCCCAAGCAGGGCCAGACGGTGGGCGTGGTCGGGAGCCTGACACTCGTGATGTCGCAGTGCGATTCCGCTTACCTCGAGTGGCTGCTCACGAACGTCACCTTGAAATATGACCTCCTCTACTACGGCCAATACGATCCAAGCGGATATAGCACGCAACCGTTATGTGCGCCAGGCAGCTCGCCGCCCACCATAGGTCCGAACGCCGTCGACGCACGCTGGTCGTTCACCAAGGGCTAGAGCGAATTGAGCACGCAGAGGCGGGCGCGTTGAGGGCGGGCATGCCGATCAGAGGTGTTCGCGGCATCGGTCCCGAGAACCGCCCACCGGTTCTCAGCGGCGAGCGCTCGCCCAGGACGGTCTCGAACCCGCGGCAATCCACCGACAGCAGCTGGCCGCCTTACCACGCAATGCTCGAGCGGATCGCGGTCCTCGAGCGCGCGCCGGTGTTCTTCTCCCTTCCGGACGCCACGCTCAGAAACCTTGCTCGACGCGTGCGGCAGCTTGCCGTCTCAGCGCGCGGCATCATCCTGTACCAGGACGAGCCCGGCGACACGATCTTCTTCATCGAAAGCGGCCATTGCAGGGTGGTCATCGAGAGGCCGCCCGGCGTCGTCACGGTCGCGCTGCTCGGTCCGGGCGACTTCTTCGGCGAAGCCGCGTGCGTTCTGAACCGGCCACAGCAAGGGTCGGTCATCGCCCAGTCGGACTGCCGGCTGATCGCTCTCGACCGCCAGAGCATGAACTCTGTCGTCGGGCGCGACATCGGCTTCGTCGAAGAGCTGCGGCGCCTTGCCGACCAGCGCTACAGGACCTTCGCAGACACGGCGGTACAGGCGACGTGGGGCATGCTCCTCGACGAGGCCACAGTCGTCGGCCTTTACTCGCCGAAGGGAGGTTCCGGCGGGACCTGCCTCGCGCTCAACCTGGTCGGATCGCTGTCCCAGCGCCATCCAGGTCAGGTGGTCTTGCTCGACCTCGACTTCCCGTACAGCCACGCAGCCCTGCTCGCGGGACTCGTGCCCAGCAGCTGCCTTGCCCGCCTGGCCGGCGTGGCACCTGAGGCCTTTGACGAGGCGCTTCTGAGCACGATCCTCTACCACGCGGGTGGACCGATGATCCTGCCCGGAGCCCTGCGCCCGGAGGAGGCCGACGACGTCACGCCAGAGCTGATCGTCCGCGCGATCACTGTGCTGCGCAAGTCGTTCCGGTACGTGGTGGTCGACCTCGGAATTGCGATCGATGACGCTGCGCTGGCCGTGTTCGACCTGACACAGCATGTGGTGCTGGTGGCTGCGCCGGAGCTTTCTGCGGTCAAGAGCGCTGCTGATGCGATCGAGATATTGCGCAAGCTCGGACTCCCGGACGACAGGCTGACAGTTGTGCTCAACAACCGCACCCCGCGCCCCGCGGTATTGAAAGCGGCCGTCGAGCGGACGCTCAGGCGCGCCGTGGACGTTGAGGTCGGTTACGACGGCTCCAAACCCGACCAGGCTGCCCTGAGCGGGACGATCTTGAGCCTTACGGATCCTCGAAGCGAGATCACCAGAGGAGCCACGGCGATCGCGGACCTGATGGATGAGAAGCACGCGAAGACGGGTCCGGCCTCTGCCCGTGCTGAGGCGCCCGCCCCGATCGCACTGGCGGGGGATTGCTGAGCCGCGCCATCGCCCGACGGCCGCTCGAGCCGGCCCGGCTCGCGTTTCGTCGCGCCCTGCTCCGCCGCCAGATACGGGCCGTCGTCACAGGTAGAAGTCAGGCCTTGGGCTTCGACCTCGCCGACCGCGAGCTGGATCCTGCCGCGCTGCTGGCCGAGGCGACCGCTTCAATGGATCCGGGCGGAGAGGCTTTCCGCGTCCTGACATCGGTGCTCAAGAGCTCGGGGTCGACGACTCTCGTGCTCGACGGACTCCTCTCCAGGAACCCGACGGTCCGAGCCCGGAGCGCCCGCATCGCGGGTCTCATGCGAATGGAAGAGGCGGTGCCTGGGATCGCGTCCCTCTTGTGGTCCAGGGAGGCCGCGGTGAGGGCGGCCGCCGCGCACGCGTTGGGCACGATCGGTGGCATCCGCAGCGCCAACGCGCTGCTGAAAGCGATCCAGCGCCTCGGCCCCAGGGTCATGCTCATCATCGCGCTCACGCGTGCGGCGCCCGACCTCTACCTGGAGACGTTCCTGAGCGCGGGACAGCCCCGGGCGATCCAACCTGCGTTGGCGCTAGCCGCAGGTCTTCGCGGCCGCCGCACCGCCATTGCGCCCTTGATCGCGCAGGCGGGAACGGGGTCATCACGCTTTCGCAACGCAGCCGGCCGAGCCCTTGGATGGATCGGGAACCCGGCCGGCATCCCCGCGCTCACCGCAGCGCTCGCCCAGCGGGACTGGAGGATGCGGACGTCCGCTGCAAAGGCGCTGGGCTCGATCGCCTCATACCAGGGCGGACCGGACCTGTACGCCTGCTTGACGGACAAGAACCCCACCGTTCGGGCCGCAGCCCGCCGCGCGATGCGAAAGATCAGCCGGCGGCCAGGCGTCCATGGGAGGCCGAGCTGATGGCGCTCAAGGACCGCCTGGATTCGCTCAAGCGCCCGGCCGCTCCGACCGCGGGAGAGCCCGAGCTGGGCCTCAGCGTGATATCCGGTACCCGCGGCGAGGCCCCGCCGCCGCCTCCGATTGAGTCGAAGGCCGCCGCCGATGGCGCCGAACCGAGGCAAGGCAGGGTCGGGGCCCTGGCCGCGACGAAGGCTGAGATTCACGCCCTGCTCGTGGAGCGGCACGCCGATGAGATCGACATCGGGGACCGCGAGGGAGTTCGCACGCGCATCGCAAGCGTGACCGACGAATACATCCGAACCAGCGGTATCGCCCTCAACCGGCTCGACTACGGCCACCTGATCGACGCGCTGCTCGACGAGGTACTTGGACTCGGGCCGCTGCAGCCATTGCTCGAGGACGCGGCCATCTCGGAGGTCATGATCAACCACGCCCGGCAGGTCTTCGTGGAACGCCGCGGTCGGGTCATGTTGAGCCCTGTCGTGTTCGAAAGCGACTCGCAGCTTCGGCAGGTGATCGATCGCGTCGTCAGCAGCGTGGGTCGCCGGGTCGACGAGAGCTCGCCCATGTGCGACGCCCGGCTGCGCGACGGATCTCGAGTCAACGTAATCCTGCCACCTCTCGCGCTCGACGGCCCCTGCATGACGATCCGGAAGTTCTCGCGCGACAA
>Ga0209474_10005113_pt1 | contig 11211 bp, 10 predicted proteins | sample GraSoiAngelo_145_FD_185902 | JGI IMG/M metagenome (GOLD analysis project Ga0209474, IMG submission 185902) | Grasslands soil microbial communities from the Angelo Coastal Reserve, California, USA - 14_1009_05_20cm (SPAdes) (version 2) | ecosystem: Environmental > Terrestrial > Soil > Grasslands... | reverse complement strand
GCCTGTCCGAACGAGGGTGCAGCACTCAGCCAGAAGAGGGCGGCCACAACGGTGATCGTCCGAGTCGAAGTACCCATGATGCCTCCGTTTTCCCGCGGGGGACGACATCCGCACGGGCCTCTTCACACGTGGAAAAAGGAGGTTGCTCGCCTGCTGGACGAGCGGCAATACCCAGAAGAGGGGAGACGATTTCTCGGCCGAACCTGAGCGCGAAACGTACCCTTTCACATCGAAGGCCCATGAGGAGGGGCGAGGCGCGGTGGACCGCCTATTTGACCTCCGCTTCACCCCCTCGGCCCTCCCCTCGCTGTACACCTCGCGTCTCGCACTCGCACACCTCCCCTGCCTGCCGTCGAGAGAGCGGGTGGCGCTGCATTTCGACCCTGCTGCAAACGACGGATCGCCGGGCCGCACACGGCCCGGGGCCGGCTCACACCGCGCGGAGAACACCTGCCACTCACCTGGTTCAGCGTGGGGTGCCCCGCGGCTCGAACGCGATTCCCGAGCCAGCGACGAGGTCGCGCACCGTGCTCGACACGAGGATTTCGCCGCCGGCGGCCTGGTCGGCCACGCGGGCACCGATGTGCACGGCGATGCCGCGGAAGTCGTCGCCACGCATCTCGCACTCGCCCGTGTGCAGCCCGGCGCGAACGTCGAGGCCGAGCGCCCGGCTGGCCTGGCGGATGGCGTCGGCGCAGCGGATGGCACGCGCCGGACCGTCGACCAGGAGCAATCTGCGCGACAGGTCGTGGTCGTCAGCTACGAATCGGCTGCGATCAGCCTCGCTCGCCGCCCGAAGATCGCCTAACCCAGGAATGGCAGGAGTGGAGCCGAAGGGAGTCGAACCCTCGACCTCTTGAATGCCATTCAAGCGCTCTCCCAACTGAGCTACGGCCCCACAGGCGGGAAGACGGGCGGAGGCGTTTCTATACCGCGACCCTCGCGGGTGGGTCAACGCGATGCGGCCTCACTTCCCGAGGTAGCGGCGCGGGTCGACCGGCGCGCCGTTGACGCGCACCTCGTAGTGAAGGTGCGCCCCGGTGGCGCGGCCCGTCGCGCCGACGGCGCCGATCGCCTGGCCGCGATGCACCTGCTGGCCCTCGCGCACGTAGAGCGCGGAGAGATGGCCGTAGAGCGTGTCGAGCCGACCGCCGTGATCGACGATCACGAGGCCGCCGTAGCCCGGGTCGCGCCCGGCGAAGATCACCTCGCCGTTGCCGGCCGCCGTCACCGGAAGGCCGTATTGCGCCGAGATGTCGATGCCGGGGTGCATCTCGCGCCCCTCGCCGTAGGGGGACGTGCGGACGCCGAAGGGCGAGGTGACGAGCCCGCGCACGGGCCAGAGCGTCGGCACGCCGCGGCTCACCTCCTCGCCGCGGTCCTTCACCAGCACGGTCAGCACCGCGAACGAGTCGCTGGCGGCCGCCGCCTGCCCGTCGAGCCAGGCGAGCTGCTCGAGCGCGCGGCCCGCGTCCTCCGACACGACCGACATGCCGCCGTCGAGCATCGCCGCCACGTTGACCAGTGGACGCGTCTCCGCGCGGCCCTCCTCCATGTGCGCCAGGCGGCGCGCCTCGGCGCCGCGCTCGCCCAGCGCCGCCGTAGTGCGCGCGAGGCGATCGACCCCGCGCGCCACCTGGGCCATCTCCCGGCGCTGGCGGGCGATCAGCTCGCGCCTGTCCGCGAGCCGCGTGCGGAACCCCGCCACCTCGTCGCGCAGCGCGGCGCTCCGCTGCTCGGCCTGCCACACCTGCTTGGCGGCAGCGGCTCCGATGACGACCACCAGCGCGGCGGCAAGGCGCGAGCCTTGCGCCGCGCGCGAGATGACGGGAGCGTCCGGCATGAAAGATCTCCTCGAGGTGGGGTGCTACCCCGCTACGCGACCTCTTTGCTGGCTGTCAATCCCCGGTTGCGGCCGTTGGGCCCGCCGGAGAAGCTGCTCGGCGTGCTCCCGGACCTCGTGCGTCAGGCGCTCGCCCCCCAGCATGCGCGCCAGCTCCGCCACCCGCTCGGTCGGGGCCAGCGGGCGTGCCGTAGAGACGGTACGCTCTTTCTCCACCTTTTTGGTGACGACGACGTGGTGCTCGGCGAAGGCCGCGATCAGCGGCAGGTGGGTGATACAGAGGACTTGGCGGCTGCGGCCGAGCTGGCGGAGCTTGCGGCCGACGACTTCGGCGACCGCGCCGCCGATGCCGGCATCGACCTCGTCGAAGATGAGCGTGGCGCCCCTCTCGTCGGCGGCGGCGAGGGTCTTGAGCGCGAGCATGATGCGCGACAGCTCGCCGCCCGAGGCCACGCGGGCGAGCGAGCGCGGCTCCTCGCCCGGGTTGGTCGAGAGGAAGAACTCGACCTCGTCCCAGCCCTCGGGGCCGAGCGCGCGCCCCTCGGACTCGGCGAAACGCGCCTCGAAGCGCGCGCCGGTGAGCGCCAGCGCCTCGAGCTCCGCGACGAGAGCGCGAGACAGATCGCGCGCCCCCCGCCGCCGCTCGACCGAGAGCCGGCCCGCCCACTCGGCGGCGGCGCGCCGGGCCGCCTCGGCCGCGGCCTCGAGCTCTACCATCGCCTCGCCACCGCCCGCGACGCTGTCGACCTCGGCCATCAGCTCGTCGCGCCGGCGGATCAGGTCCTCGACCGTGCCGGCGAACTTGCGTTTCAGGCGCGCGAGCTGCGCCAGGCGCTCCTCCACCGCCTCCAGGCGACTCGCGTCGGGGGTCAGCTCGCGGGCATAGCGGCCGAGGCTCTGGCCGGCCTCCTCCAGCTCGGCGAGCGAGCTCTCGAGGAGGGCGCGCACGGGCTCGAGGCTCGCGTCGAGCCCGGCCGCCTCGCGCAGCGCGACGAGCGCGCGGCCGAGCACCTCGATCACCGCGCCCTCGCCGGAGTAGAGGCCCTCCTCCGCGCCCGTCGCCAGCACGGCCAGGCGCTCGGCGTGCACCAGGCGGGAGCGCTCGGCCCCGAGCGCCTCCTCCTCGCCCGGCACGAGAGCGGCGCGCACCAGCTCCTCGGCCTGCGTGCGCAGCATCTCGGCCCGCTCGCTCGCGGCCTCGGCGTCGGCGTGCGCCGCCGCGATCGCCTCGCGCGCCGCGACCAGGCGGCCCTGGCGGGCACGCATCTCCTCGAGCGTGCGCCCGAGGCCGCCCACGGCGTCGAGCAGCTCGCGGTGGCTCTCGACGCGCCGGAGGGCCTGGTGCTCGTCCTGCCCGTACACGCGCAGGAGGTGGGGCGCCAGCTCGCGCAGCAGGGCGAGCGAGCCGAGCGCGCCGTTCACGTAGGCCCGCGTGCGGCCGCCGCGCGCGATCACGCGCCGGACGAGGAGCTCGTCCTGCGGGTCCTCGGTCGAGATGCCGGCGCCGGCGAGCCGCTCGCGCACCTCGGCCGGGACGTTCGCGAACAGGACCTCGACCGCCGCCTCCTCGGCGCCGGTGCGCACCAGGTCCGCGTCCGGGCGCCCACCGAGGGCCACGTCGAGCGCCTGGAGGAGGATCGACTTCCCCGCGCCGGTCTCGCCGGTGATGACGTTGAGCCCGGGCTCGAGCGCCAGCTCGAGCTCCTCGATGAGCGCGAGGTCGCGGACGCGGACCGTGCGCAGCATCCCCCGCCCTCTCCTACCGGACGCCCCAGCCGAGCTTGGAGCGCAGCACGTCGTAGTAGGTCCGGTCCGGCGAGCGCACGAGCGAGACCGGCGAGCGCCCCTGGCGCACCTCGATCACGTCGCCGGCGGCCAGCCGTGTGCCCTCCTGCCCGTCGATGGTGAGAAGCGCGTCCGCCTCGCGGCGTCCGATCGTGATGCGGACCGCGGCACTCGGCCGCAGCACGACGGGGCGGTTCGAGAGCGTGTGCGGCGAGATGGGCGTGAGGAGGAGGACCTGCACCGTCGGCTCGACGATCGGCCCGCCGACGGACAGTGAGTATGCCGTGGAGCCGGTGGGCGTGGCGACGATCATGCCGTCGGCACGGTAGGCGGCGAACGGGAGCCCCTCCACCGCCACCCCGAACTCGACGATGCGGGCGACGGCGCCGTGCGTGACGACCACGTCGTTGAGGGCCCGGAAGCGGCCGCGAATGCGCCCCGCCCGCTCGAGGCGCGCGGCGAGCGTCATGCGGCGGTCGAGCTCGTAGCGGCCGGCGATCACGCGCGCCAGCATGGGCATCGCCTCGGCCTCGACGACCGCGGTCAGGAAGCCGAGCTCGCCCAGGTTGACGCCGAGGATGGGGACGCGCGCATCGGTGCGCCGCGCGACCGAGAGGAGCGTCCCGTCACCGCCCAGGACGACGATCAGGTCGGCCTCGCGCGCGAGCTCGTCCTTGGTGCGCGTGGGCGCGCCGCCCAGGTTCGCCTCGGCGTCGAGGAGCACGCGTACGCGCCGGCGCGCGAGCCAGCCGACCATGCGCCGCGCCAGGCGCACGGCGCGCGGGCGGTCACGCTTGACCACCAGCCCGACCGTCCGGATACGCGCCACCGCCTCCCCCCGCCCCGCGGCCTTCCTACCACGCGATCCGCGCCTGTGCCAGGAAACGAGGCGTGTGCTACACGAAAAGTCATGCCGCGACAGCCCGAGCTCTTCCCGCGTGCCCCCGCGCCGGCGGCCCCGCCGGGGCGCGCGCCGCTCGCCGAACGGATGCGGCCACGCCGGATCGACGAGTTCGTCGGCCAGCAGCACCTCCTCGGCCCCGGCCGCGTACTGCGCGAGATGCTCGAGGGCGGGCAGGCCGAGTCGCTCATCCTCTGGGGCCCGCCGGGGACCGGCAAGACGACCCTCGCGCACCTGCTCGCGGCCGCGAGCGGCGCGCACGCGGTCTCCTTCTCGGCCGTCCTCCAGGGCGTGAAGGAGCTCCGGCAGGTCGTCGAGGAGGCGGAGAGCGAGCTCCGGCGGAGCGGCCGGCCGACCGTGCTCTTCGTGGACGAGATCCACCGCTTCAACAAGGCGCAGCAGGACGCCTTCCTCCCCCACGTCGAGGCGGGCACGGTGACGCTCATCGGGGCGACCACCGAGAACCCGTCGTTCGAGTTGATCCCGCCCCTCCTCTCGCGCACGCGCGTCCTCGTGCTCGAGCCGCTCACCGAGGACGAGGTGGGCGCGGTGGTCGACCGTGCGCTCGCCGACACCGAGCGCGGGCTCGGGAGCGCCCGGCTCACCCTCGCCCCCGAGGCACGCGCCTTCCTGGTCGCCCACGCGCAGGGCGACGCGCGGGTGGCGCTCAACACGCTCGAGTTGGCCGCGCGCCTGGCGCGCGGCCGCCGCACGCGCGCGCTCGACCTGCCGCTCCTGGAGGAGGCCGCGCAGCAGCGCGCGTTGCGCTACGACAAGGCGGGCGAGGAGCACTACAACGTCATCTCCGCGTTCATCAAGAGTCTGCGCGGCGGCGACCCGGACGCGGCGGTCTACTGGATGATGCGCATGCTCGAGGCGGGCGAGGACCCGCTCTTCGTCGCGCGCCGGATGGTGATCTTCGCGGCCGAGGACGTGGGCAACGCCGAGCCCCAGGCGCTCCAGGTGGCGGTCGCGGCCAAGGACGCCGTCCACTTCGTCGGTCTGCCCGAGGGCCGCATCCCGCTCGCGCAGGCGGCGACCTTCCTCGCCACCTGCCCAAAGTCGAACGCCAGCTACCGCGCCATGCTCGCCGCCGCCGAGGACGTGCGCCAGGCGGGCCCGCTCCCCGTCCCGCTCCACCTCCGCAACGCACCGACCCCGCTCATGAAGGGCCTCGGCTACGGCGCCGGCTACCTCTACCCCCACGACTACGAGGACACCGTCGTCGAGCAGGACTACCTGCCCGAGCGCCTGCGCGCCCGGCGCTACTACCAGCCGAGCGACCGCGGCCGCGAGCGGGAGATCGGTGAGCGCCTGCGCGCCTGGCGCGCCCGCCGCGCCCCGACCGAGAAGACACCACCCCGCTGAGCCCCGCACCACCGGGGTTGGGGAGTAGCAAGGAGAGTGCCAGGGCGAGAGCCACGTCCCGCCGCACTTCGTTCCGCACGAGCGTCACAGGCGCGAACGCCAGCGTCACGCACCGGACGAGCCCATGCTGACGCGCGGCGACTGGCACGATGGCTATGCGCCCACGGACCAGGAACGCGACCCCTCCGACGCTCCCCGCGGCGCAGGGGCCGGCGACTCCCACCGCTCCTGGGCCCGAGGCTCCGGCTCCCGGTAGTGGAGATCGTCGACGCGAAGAGACCCGCCCCCGCCTACACCAAGCGACTCCGCAACCGTGCGCTCGAGCTTCGCGCGCTCAGTACCGGATCGCGACCAGCGTGAGGCCGTGCGCTGGTGCCGTCGCCCCGGCACGGGTGCGATCGCGACCCGCGATCAGCTCGCCGAGGCTCGCCGCCGTCCGCTCGCCCCGCCCCACCTCGACCAGCGTGCCGACGATGTTCCGTACCATGTGCTTCAGGAACGCGGTCGCCTCGATGCGATAGACGAGCACCGGCCGGCCGTCGACGCGGCTCTCGAGCACACGCCGGACGGTGGAGTGGACCGGCTCCGCGTCGGCGCCGCGGAAGGCGGCGAAGTCGTGCTCGCCGACCAGCTCGGCGGCGGCCTCGTCCATGGCGCGCGCGTCGAGCAGCTCGGGGACGTGCCAGGCGTGCCGCCGCCAGAACGGCGAGGGCGCGGGCGCGTTCAGGATGCGGTACTCGTAGACGCGGCTCCGCGCGTCGCGCCGCGGGTCGAAGGCGTCGTCCACCACGGCGATCTCGCGCACGGCGACGTCGTCGGGCGTGAGGGCGTTGAGGCTCTTTTGCAGGCGCCCCAGGTCGGCGGGTACGCGGGTCACCTTCACCGCGGCCACCTGGCCGCAGGCGTGCACCCCGGCGTCGGTGCGGCCAGCGCCGCGCACGCGCACCGGCTCGCGGAGCGCGGTCGCGAGCGCGCGCTCGAGCGTCTCCTGCACCGTGGGGCCGCCGGGCTGCACCTGCCAGCCCTGGTAGCGAGTGCCCTCGTACTCGACGATCAACCTGAGCTGCATAGCGCGTCGCGCACTCGCTGCCCCATCGCGCGGCAGCCGAGCACCGGCTCGCCGGGCGCGGCCAGATCGGCCGTGCGGTGGCCCGCCGCGACCACCGCCGCCACCGCGCGCTCGATCGCCTCCGCCGCCTCCGGCGCGGCGAGCGAGTAGCGGCAGAGCATGGCGGCGGAGAGGATCGCCGCGAGCGGGTTCGCCCGGTCCAGACCCGCGATGTCCGGGGCGGAGCCGTGGATCGGCTCGTAGAGGCCGCGGCAGCGCTCGCCGGGCGCGGGCGCCCCGGCGAGCGACGCGGACGGCAGCATGCCCATCGAGCCCGCCAGCATCGAGGCCTCGTCGGTCAGGATGTCGCCGAAGAGGTTCTCGGTCGCGATCACGTCGAAGTCGCGCGGGCGGCGGATGAGATGCATCGCCATGGCGTCGACCAACACGTCCTCGTAGGCCACGTCGGGATAGTCGCCCCGGATCTCGTGCGCGATTTCGCGCCACAACCGGGAAGATGACAGGATGTTCGCCTTGTCGACGGAGGTGAGCTTGCGGCCGCGCTGGCGGGCGAGGGCGAACGCCGCGTGGAGGAGGCGCGCGATCTCCGCCTCGGTGTAGAGGAGCGTGTCGACCGCCTCCCGCCCGGCGGGCGTCGTGCGCCGCTCGCTCGGCTTGCCGAAGTAGATGCCACCCGTCAGCTCGCGCACGACGACCAGGTCGACGCCCTCGAGCACCTCGCGGCGGAGCGGCGAGGCCGAGACCAGCTCGGGCACGGTCCACACCGGGCGCAGGTTGGCGTAGAGGCCGAGGCCCTTGCGGAGACCCAGGAGCGCCTGCTCCGGCCGCACGCGCGCCCCGGGGTCGTCCCATCGGGGCCCGCCGACGGCGCCCAGGAGGACGGCGTCGGCGCGGCGCGCGCGCTCGAGCTCGGTGGGCGGGAGCGGGTCGCCCGCGGCGTCGATGGCGGCGCCGCCGATGGTGCCCGCGCTGAAGTCGAGGGCCAGGCCGTGCCGCGGTGCCACGGCTTCGAGGACGGCAACGGCCTCCGCCGTCACCTCGGGACCGATGCCGTCGCCGGGGAAGACGGCGATGGTGGCGCGCCCGGCCACGTCAGTCGTCTGGCCCGGCACTCGGACCGGCGTCCCCACCACTCTCCACCGGAGGCGCCGCGATCATCCCCGTCTGCCGGGCGTAGGCGAAGAGCCCGCCCGCGGCGATCACGGGGCCCGCGTCGCCGAGCGGGCGGAGCCGGTGGACCGTGCCCGTGTCGGCGTGGGTCAGCGTGCTCGCCTCGAGGTCGAGCACGGCCTGGTCGTTGGTGCGGAACGCATCCACCAGCCGGGCCGGCGTCTCGCACGGGTAGAGCTCGCCGGTGGCGACGCAGTTGCGGAAGAAGATGCGCGCGAACGACTCCGCCACCACGGCCTGCAGACCCGCGGCGCCGAGCGCCACCGGCGCGTGCTCGCGCGAGGACCCGCAGCCGAAGTTCTTGCCCGCCACGATGATCGCGTACGGGGTCGTCATCGTGCCCGGGGGGACGAACGGCGGCTGATCGGGGGTGCGCGCGAGGCCGGCGAGCGCGTAGCTCCCGAGCTTCCGGTACTCCTCCGGGATAGTCGGCACCAGGTTCAGGTACTCGGCCGGGATGATCTGGTCGGTGTCGATGTTGTCGCCGAGGACGTAAACGCGCCCCGTGATGGTCATTGGAGGAGCTCCCGCGGATCGGTGATGCGGCCGGTGACCGCCGAGGCGGCCACGGTGTACGGCGAAGCGAGGTAGACCTGCCCCTCCCTCGCGCCCATGCGGCCGGGGAAGTTGCGGTTGGTGGTGGAGATGCAGACCTCCGGGCCGTTGATGCGCCCGAAGGTGTCGCGCGGCCCGCCGAGGCACGCCGCGCACGAGGCGTCGAGCGAGATCTGGCAGCCGGCGTCCTTGAAGATGTCGAGCAGCGACCGGCCATCGATCGTCTCCATGCGGAGCCCGCGCGAGACGTCGGTCGTCGATGGCACGAGGAACGTGTCGACCGCTACCCGACGGCCCTTCAGCACGCGCGCCGCATTGATGAAGTCGGTGATCTTCCCGCCCGTGCACGAGCCGATGTAGGCGCGTGTCAGCTTGACGTCCTTGAGCTCGCGCGCCAGCGCCCGGTTGTCGGGCGAGTGCGGCTTGGCGACCGTGGGCTCGAGCCGGCGCGCATCGTAGCGCTTCTCGGCGAGGAAGCGCGCGCCCGCGTCGTTCTCGACCGGCATGAGGGGCTTGGTCGTCCGGCCGCGGAGGTAGGCGCGCGTGGTCTCGTCGCAGGCGATGATGCCGTTCTTGCCGCCCGCCTCGATCACCATGTTGGCGAGCGTCATCCGCTCCTCCATCGAGAGCCGCAGCACCGCCTCGCCGGCGAATTCCATCGCCCGGTACGTCGCGCCGTCCACGCCGATGTCGCCGATGATCTGCAGGATCAGGTCCTTGGCGAGGATGAACTCCGGGATCTCGCCCTCGAACACGAAGCGCATGGTGGGCGGGACCTTCACCAGGAGCTTCCCGGTGCCCATCACGAAGGCCGCGTCGGTGTTGCCGATGCCGGTCGCGAACTGGTTGAAGGCGCCGGCGGTGCAGGTGTGCGAGTCGGTGCCGAAGAGCACCTCGCCCGGGCGCGTGTGCCCCTCCTCGGCGAGCGCGATGTGGCAGACGCCCTTGTAGCGCGGCGTGCCGACGTCGTAGAGGTGCGGCAGGCCCTGCTCGGCGGCGAAGTCCCGCAGGATATCGACGTTGCGGTGGGCCTTGTCGTCCTTGGTGAAAATGTAGTGGTCGGGGATGACCACGACCCGGTCGCGGTCCCAGACGCGCGCCTGCTTGCCGAACTCGCGCTTGAAGATGCCGATCGTGCCCGGGCCGCACACGTCGTGGGTCATGAGCACGTCGGCCCGGACCCACACGTTGTCGCCGGGCTCGACCGCCGTCTTGCCGGCGGCGCGCGCCAGGATCTTCTCCGTCATGGTCATGGCGCTCACGGTCCCACCTCCGCCTGCTGGCGCTGCCGGTACTGGCGCCGGTACTCGAGCTTGTTGAGCGCGTTCACGTAGGCGAGCGCGCTCGCCTGGATGATGTCGGTGTGGCTCCCCTGCCCGGTCACGGTGTGGGCGTCCTCGCGCACCAGGACCGACACCTCGCCCTGCGCGTCGGTGCCGCCGGTGATCGCCTTGACCGCGTAGCGCTCGAGCTTCGGGTGCTGGCCGGTCAGGTCGGCGATCACCTTGTAGCAGGCGTCGACCATGCCGTCGCCGGTGCCGTGCCCGAGGACCTCCTCGCCGTCGATGCGGAGCTTCACGGTGGCGTGGGGGATGGCCATGCTGGACGAGGTCACGTTCAGGTAGACGAGCTCGTAGCGGTCGTGGCCCCCCTGCCCGCGCACCGACTCCTCCGCGACCAGCGCGATCAGGTCTTCGTCGAAGACGTCCTGCTTGGCGTCGGCGAGCCCCTTGAAGCGGCCGAAGATGCGGTTCATGTCGACGTGGGTCAGGTCGAGGCCGAGCTCGCGCAGCCGGTCCACGAAGGCGTGGCGGCCCGAGTGCTTGCCGAGCACCAGGCGGTTCGAGTCGAGGCCGACCGACTCGGGCTGCATGATCTCGTAGTTGAGACGGTTCTTCAGCACGCCGTCCTGGTGGATGCCGGCCTCGTGCGCGAAGGCGTTGTCGCCCACGATCGGCTTGTTGATCGGGATGGGGATGCCGGTGATCTGCGCCAGCAGCCGGCTGGTGGGGTAGATCTGCTCGGTCACGATGCCGGTGTCGACGCCGAAGCGGTCGCGGCGCGTCTTGATCGCCATCACGACCTCCTCCATCGACGTGTTGCCGGCGCGCTCGCCGATGCCGTTCACCGTGCACTCGATCTGGCGCGCGCCGTTCTGCACCGCGGCGAGCGAGTTCGCGACCGCCATGCCGAGGTCGTTGTGGCAGTGGGCGCTCCAGATGACCCGGTCGCCGCCGGGCACGCGCTCGCGGAGCATGCGGAAGAGCGCGCCGTACTCCTCGGGCAGCGCGTAGCCGGTCGTGTCGGGCACGTTCACGGTGCGCGCGCCGGCGTCGATCACCGCGCCGAAGACCTCGATCAGGTAGGCGGGATCGCTGCGCGAGGCGTCCTCGGCCGAGAACTCGACGTAGTCGAGGTGCTGCTTGGCGCGCTTGACGGCCCACACCGCCGCGTCGAGCACGTCCTTCCGGCTCATCATGAGCTTGTGCTTGAGATGGATGTCGGAGGTTGCGATGAAGA
>Ga0209474_10005111_pt1 | contig 11212 bp, 8 predicted proteins | sample GraSoiAngelo_145_FD_185902 | JGI IMG/M metagenome (GOLD analysis project Ga0209474, IMG submission 185902) | Grasslands soil microbial communities from the Angelo Coastal Reserve, California, USA - 14_1009_05_20cm (SPAdes) (version 2) | ecosystem: Environmental > Terrestrial > Soil > Grasslands ... | reverse complement strand
TTTTGTCGCGTCCCATGCTTGTTGGGCCTCCGGGGCCGGACTATCTTCGGCGCACGTGAAACTAAAGCTACTCGCTTTTGTGTCCACGGCGGGAGCCACGGCGCTGTCCGCCCTGTGGACCTTCCCCAGCATTCTCGCGTCGGCGTTTCTCGTCGCCTGGGGCGCGGAAGCCGCGCAGTTCCTCATCTCCCAGGGCCTCGCCCTCGCGATCCTCGCCTGGCTGCAGACCCTTCCCGAGTTCGCGGTGGAGGCGGTGATCGCCTGGGACGCAGGGCGCGATCCCGAGCGCGCCCACCTCGCCATCGCCAACTTGACGGGCGCCATCCGCCTGCTGCTCGGGCTCGGCTGGCCGATGATCTACTTCGTATTCGCGGCTGCCGGACGGAAGCAGGCCGTAGGGGCAGGGGCAGCTGGGGCGCAGCATGCTGCGCCCGTGCTGCCGGCCATCCGGCTGGAACCCGAGCACGCCGTCGAGGTCGTGGGGCTCGTGCCGCCGCTGTTGTATTTCGGCATCATCCTGCTGCGGGAGAGCTTTGGCTGGATCGACGCCGTGGTGCTGCTGGCGCTCTACGCCGCCTATCTCTGGACGCTGTTCCGCACGCCGCCGCGTCACGCCGATAAGGTGAGCGACGCGCCGGTGGTGGCCCGCTGGGCGTACCGCCAGCGGGGTTGGCGGCGGCAAGCGGCGATCGGCGGGCTATTCGCGGCCGGGGGGGGGCTGCTCTACGCGACCGCGCATCCGTTCCTCGAGTCCATGCTCGCCGTGGCCGGCCTGTTCGGCGTGAGCCAGTTCGTACTGGTCCAGTGGGTGGCGCCGTTTCTCTCCGAGTTCCCCGAGAAGGTCTCCGCGTTCTACTGGGCGCGCCGCGTCACCCAGGCACCGATGGCCCTGATGAACCTGGTCTCGAGCAACATCAACCAGTGGACCGTGCTCGCCGCCATGATCCCCTTGGTGTACGGGTACTCGAGTCTGCAGCACCACGGGGTGTGGCGGGATTTCCACTTCGACGACGCCCAGCGACTGGAGCTGCTGCTCACGCTGCTGCAGTCGGGTCTCGCGGTGCTGCTGCTCGCGAACATGGAGTTCGACTGGCTCGACGCCACGATCTTGTTCGTCCTGTGGCTGGTGCAGTTCCTGCGGCCGACCATGCGCGAAGAGATCGCCGTCGCGTACGGCATCTGGATGGTGATCCTGGTGATCGGGTTCGTGGTGCGGGGGCATGCGTTGCTGGCGCCGAAACACTTCTGGGAGACGGTGAGGAGATGAAAAACGATCGGCCGGCATCGCGAAACGCGACCCGGCCGACCGGTGCATCAGGAACGGAGAGGATTATTGAAGCCCGAAAGTAATGACTGGTCCCTCACCATGGCGTCTGCCTTCCCCTCGATGGGGGCCTGACATCGGTCACAGTATCTGGGTCCACGATCGAGCCTGTTGGCTCAATAATTCTTCTCCCCGATCCTGAACTACAATACTACGTGGACCGGAGACGTCAAGCGGGGGCGTAGCACTGAATCGTCACGCAAAATCGTGAGGTGTGCCATGAACCTGACGCTAGTCGGCGCAATCGTCCTGCTTGGGCTGTGGATAATTCTCGTATTCGGGGCCCATATGGGAAGCGGCCCCGTACAACTGCTGTACGCGGCCGCCGTGGTGCTGTTCGCCCGCCGTATCATCGCGGGCGCGCCGAAGTTCGTTTCGTGACCGCTACAGCGTTGACTTGAAGAGCAGGCGGTTCGGGGTCCCGGACGGATTGCCCGAGATCGCGCCCGCCGTCGCGTTCGTAACGATCCAGTTGGCAACCGTCGCGGACGGCTGATCGCCGTTGGCCGCCTTGTACAGCGCCGCCACCCCCGTGACGTGCGGCGTGGCCATGGACGTGCCGCTCAAGGTCATGGTCAATCCGGCGAGGTAGGTCGACTTGATTGCCGATCCCGGCCCGTACGCCTCCACGCACGTACCCCAATTGGAGTACGAGGCCTTCGCATCCGTCTTCTCGGACGCGGCGACGGTGAACACGCCGCTCGCCCCCGCCGGCGACGCGTTGCACGCGTCGGCGTTGTCGTTCCCGGCGGCGACCGCCAGGAACACCCCCGAGTTCCACAAGTTCGTGACGGCCTGATCGAGCGCCGCCGACTTGCCGCCGCCCAGCGACATGTTGGCGACAGCCGGGCTGGCGTGGTTCGCCGTGACCCAGTCGACGCCGGCGATCACGTCCGAGTTGAGGCCGATGCCGGCGCAGGTCAGCACGCGGACGCCGTGGAGCGACACCGCCTTCGCCACCCCGTACGTCGCGGCGCCGATCGTCCCCGCGACGTGGGTGCCGTGGCCGTTACAGTCCTCGCCCGTCACGCCCAGGGCGTCATACACGTCGTCGGCGCGGCCGCCGAACTCGGGGTGCAGCGTCCAAATCCCGGTGTCGATGATGTAGGCGTGCACGCCCGCGCCGGTGGCGGTGTAGCTGTACGTGCCCGACAGCGGCAGGGCGCCCTGGTCGATGCGATCGAGGCCCCATGGATCGCCGTTCGCATCCATCGTCTGAGTGACGTCCGCACGCATCACTTCATCGGGCTCGACGAAGGCGACGAGCGGGTTGCGCTGCAGCACTTCGGCCGCCGACCTCGGCAGCCGCGCGGCGAAGCCCTTGATGGCGCTCGTGTAGATGTGCAGCATCGTCCCGCCGAGGCTGCTCACCAGCGCCGTCGCCACGGTCGCCGGATCGGCCACGCCGTCCGAGAACACGACGATGTACTGACCAGGCACGACCTCGGGCGCGGTGCGCTGCACCGCGGTCTCACTCGACCCGGTGTCGACCGAGCGCGCTGCGTCCTGACAGGCGGCGAACGATAGTGCCAGGGCGACGACAGTTGCGTAAGTGCGTACGTGCATGGCTCCCTCGCGACGGAACGGGCTCGCGGTGAGGTCGGGCAAAAACCATTCCGTCGCGGGCGCGACAGTTCGTGTGGTGACGCAGTGATGCAGACCACAGGCACACGAGTCGGACGCGCGCCACGCTGTGGCGCGCGGGCCACGGGTCTGTCAGCGCAACCGACCGAGCCGGTCGGGGGGCCAGTCCTGCACCACGATGCGTTGCTCGAGCCGTCGTTTGCCGAGCGACAGGCGCGCCACGTATTCGCCGGCGAGCGCCCGCCGCAACTCGTCACGCGACGTGGGACCGCCCAGCTCGCGCGGCCGCGGCTTGTCGCGCGTCAAGTCCCAGGTGACGCGCTGGAGACCGGGATAGCCGGGACCGGTGAGGTGGCGGATTGTATCCCCCGCGGCGGTCGTGATCACCAGCTTGACGCCGTCGGGCTGCACCTCTTTGAGGTAGTACGCGATCACCGCGCCGCGCGGCGGGTTCGGCGCGACGTAGGGTCGGCTCCCCCAGTCGGGGTACGTGTCGCGCGGCCGGTACTGATAGGCGCGAGCCACCGGAAACAGGTGCACCGCTTCGGCGAGCAGCGTATCGGTCATGTCTTCGAGCGCCGCGACGTTCGCGATCCACAAGCCGCGGCCGTGCGTCGACACCACGAGATCGCGCTGCGCGAACGACATCGCCAGGCACTCGACCGGGACGTTGGGGAGGTTCTTGCCGAACCGCCGCCAGCTCTTGCCCCCGTCGAGCGTCACGTAGACGCCGCTCGCCGTGCCGACCCACAGGAGGCGCTGGTCCACCGGATCCTCGAAGATGGTGAGGCTGCCGTGATCCCGCGGCAGTCCTTGTCCGATCTCCACCCAGGTCTTGCCGAGATCCTCGGTGCGGTACACGTGCGGCCCGTAGTCGTCGCGGTGATGGCAGTCGTACACGAGGTAGGCCCGACTTTCCAGGTGGTAGGACGCCGCGATCGCGGCGACCCAGCAGGAGGTGGGGACGCCTTTCGGGAACGCCGCGCTCACTTCGGCCCACGTTTTCCCGCCGTCCCGCGTGACCCACACGAGGCCGTCGTCCGAGCCGGTCCACACCACGTCCTTCGAGCGCGGGCTCTCCGCGATGGCGAAGACGGCGTGGTAGCTGGTGTGTCCCACTTCGGGCGCGGGGTGCTCCCGGCTCGCTCGGGTCATGTCCGGTCCGAGCACGTCCCAATCGTCGCCGCGATGGGTCATACGAATGAGGTGGTTCGCCCCCACGTAGAGGACGGTGGGGTCGTGCTGGGACACGAGGATCGGCGTGGTCCAGCCCCAGTTGTAGGGATACCCGGAGTCCAGACCAGCGTCGAGGGCGAGCGGCGTGATATCGTCGCGCTGCCAGGTCTTCAAATCGAGCCGGGACAAGTGTCCGTACTGCCAACCGGAGTAGACCGTGTACGGATCATTCGCGGGGATCTGCACCCACATGCCGTCTCCGCCGTTCACGGGATACCAGTCGCCGTCCGTGATGCCCAGGGTGTCCCTGGTCCGGCTCGGCCCGCACCAGACTCCGTTGTCCTGCAGTCCGCCGCACACCTGATAGGGCGTGAGCGAGCTGTCGACGATCACCGTGTAGAACTGCCCGATGGGAATCGCCATGTGCTCCCACGCCTTGCCGCCGTCCTGTGAGACGTACGCGCCGCCGTCGTTGCCGATGATCAAGTGTAGCGGGTCGCCGGGATCGATCCACAGTGCGTGGTAATCGCCGTGCACTAGGTGCATGGAGTCGGGGGCGAAGCTCTTGCCGCCGTCTTTGCTCTCGAGCAGCGCGGGCGAGACCGTCCACACGTGGTTCGCGTCGGCCGGGTCGATCCAGATGTCGTCGTAGTAGTAGTGCGGGTTCGCCTGCAGGTCGTTCACCTGGGTCCACGTGGCGCCCGCGTCGCTCGAGCGGAACACGCCGCCGTACCGGCCCTGGAGCGGATCGGTGACCCCGCGATCCACCTGGATCGTGGCGTAGACGATCTTGGGATCCTTGGCGGCTACGGCGAGTCCGATGCGACCGAGTCGGTCGGTCGGCAGGCCATTGCTGCGTGCGGGATCGGTGAGCTTGGTCCACGTCTTCCCACCGTCGGTCGTCTTGTAGATCCCGCTTCCCTTCCCGACCCCCTGCATGTGGCTGCCGCCCCAGCGCAGCCGGTGCCAGGCGGCGGCGTAGAGGACCTCGGGATTCGTGGGGTCCATCTCGAGGTCGACGAAGCCGGTCGTGTCGTTCACGAACAGGATCCGGCTCCACGTCTTGCCCCCGTCGGTGGTCTTGTAGATGCCGCGCTCGGGGTTCGTGCCCCAGAGGTGGCCGAGGGCCGCGACGTACACGATCTCGGGGTTGGTCGGGTGGATCACCACGCGGCCGATCGAGCGCGTGTCCTTCAAGCCCATGTTCGTCCACTTCGCGCCGCCGTCGGTGGACTTGTAGACGCCGTCGCCCCACCATTGCGAGCGCAGGCTGTTCTTCTCCCCCGTCCCCACCCACACGACGTTCGAATCGGAAGGCGCCACCGCGATGTCGCCGATGGTCTCGACGCCGAGGCCTTCCGACACCGGCTGCCACGTAATCCCGCCGTTGGCAGTCTTCCACACGCCGCCGCCGGCTGCGCCGATGTAGAGCGTCTTCGCAGGCCCAGTCGTGTGGGGCACCGCGAGCGCGGTCACCCGCCCGCTGTACGCGGCGGGGCCGAGGTTGCGGAGCGAGAAGCTCTCGAGGAACCGCGTGAGGGAGTCCTGGGCGGTGGCCGCGCTGTCCGTGCGGCGTGCGGTGGTGTCGGCGGGCGCCGCGGCCGGCGGCCGTTTCGGCCTCGGCTTCTGTGCGACGAGGGGGGCGGGGGCGGCGCCGAACAACACGGCCGATGCGAGAGCGACGATGCAGCGAGAGTGGCGATGCATGGCGACGGGGGCTGGGGACGGCGAGATTCTACGCCGTCGCGGCGCAGAAGGCCACAGGCCTCTGGCCGGGGATTCGGGAGCGGCGTAGGTTGGGCCGATCCATCGGGGAGCCTGTGACATTGCGGCGCGCGACGGTCGTGCTGGTGCTTCTGTCGGTTACTTCGACCGATAGGGTGTACGCCCAATGCCCCGACGGCGCGCCGCCGCCGTGCCGGACGGCGACCCGCCCCGTAAGCGTCCCGGCTCCGAACAGCGTCGCGGTGCTGTACTTCGACAACCTGTCCCCCGACACGGGCGATGCATACCTGGCCGATGGGCTCACGGAGGAGATCACGTCCCGCCTCGGGGGCGTCCAGCGACTCCAGATCAAGCGCCCCAGCCGCGATGCCGCGCGTCGTCTACGCGACACCGTGCCCGACTACCTCGTGGCCGTGGGCCGGGTGCTGCGTGTACGCTACCTCGTGGAGGGAAGCGTGCGTCGTGCTGGCGCTCGAGTGCGGGTGTCGGTGCGCCTTGTCAAGGCCGCCAACGGCTTCCGCATCTGGGGCGAAGACTACGATCGCGCCACCTCGGACCTGCTTGTGCTCCAGGAGGCGATCGCCCGCGAGGTCGCGACGGGGATCGCCGGGCGGCTCGTTCCAACCGAGCGGGCGGCGCTCGCCGCTCGCCCGACGCGGAATCCCGAGGCCTTTGAGCGATTCCTGCGCGGCAACTACTACCTGACGCAGCGGACACCGAGCTCGGTGGCCAGGGCCATCGAAGAGTATCAGGCAGCGGTGAAGCTCGACCCCGAATTCACGTCCGCGCTAGCGCGGATGGCCCGTGGCTACGCGGCATTCCTCGGGGCGTTTCCCTGGGACTACGGAGGCGCGCCGCCGGAGAGCCTCCTGGCGCGCGCCTTTGCCGCTGACGACCAGGCGCTGCGATACGACCCCAACTCCTCTGACGCCTGGATGGCCAAGGCGGCGCTGCTGTCCGTCGGCGACCCGCGAGCCTTCGAGCGCGCGAGGGTTGCGTTCGAACGGGCGATCGCACTCGACCCTAGCAACGCCGAGGCACATCATGGGTATGCCGCGTACCTCCGGGTACTCGGCGACGACTCCGCTGCTGCCACTGCCTACCATCGTGCTCTCGCCATCGAACCGCAACGCGCGATCTCGCTTCAGGGACTGGGGTGGCTGTACCTCAGTGCACGCCGCTATGCAGAGGCCCTGCGCTGGTTGGACAGCGCGCTCGCGGTTGATCCGGGGTTCTACCTCGCGTTCGTGCGGCGCGCCCGCGTCCATCTCCTGCTCGATCAAACGGCGGAAGCCCGCAGCGACGCGGAAACGGCCGTGCGGCTCGGCGCGGGGGACCGATTGTCGGGGCAAACGGTTCTCGCACTAGTAGAGGGGCGGCTGGGCGACACCCTCGCCGCACGGGGGCGGGTGGACAGGTTGCTCCGGGACTTGCAGCACCCGGAACGTCCCAGCCCAAGTGCGGCTTTTCTCGGGGCGGCCCTCGTGGCGGTGGGCGAGCACGACCGGGCCCTCGATTTTTTGGAGCACGTGCCGCGCGGCGTGTGGGTTTGGTCGGAGCTGAGGGCACCCGAGTTCGACCCGATCCGATCCGACCCCCGCTTCCAGCGCCTCGTGGAGGAGTCGCGGCCGAGATGACGAACGGTCGAGGGCGGTCAAGGGCGGTCGAGGGCGGGCCGAGTGCGCTGCGCGCGCTTACTCTCGTCGTGCAACTGAGCGTCCTAGCGTCGTACAACGCTCTCCAGGCCCAATGCCCCGACGGCTCTCCGCCGCCGTGCCGCCTGACGTCCCACGCCTCCACCGCCCCAGCCCCCAACAGCGTCGCGGTGCTGTACTTCGATAACCTGTCACCGGACACCGCCGACGCATATCTCGCGGATGGGCTCACGGAAGAGCTGATTGGACGGCTGGGGCAGCTCCAACGGCTCGCGGTGAAGTCCCGCGCCGCCGTGCAGCGCTTCCGGAAGAGCGGCGTGGACCCGCTGGCAGCCGCCCGAGCCCTGCGCATCGCGCAGTTGGTCACCGGCAGCGTGCGGCGCGCGGGCGACCGGCTGCGGGTGACAGTGGAGCTCGTGCGCGCCTCCGACGGTGAGCACATGTGGGGCGAATCATACGACCGCCGTGATGCGGACCTCTTGGTCGTCGAAGCGGACATCGCGGGCGCCGTCGCCGCGGCGATCAGCGGTCGGCTCATGCCTGGGGAGCGCGCGGCGCTGGCGGCGCGGCCCACAGCCAGCGCCGAGGCCTACGATCACTATCTGCGAGGCAATCACGTGATCGCCGAACGTTCGCCGGCCGGCGTCGCCCAGGCGATCGCCGAGTATGAGGCAGCTGTGCAGCTGGATCCGCGCTTCACGGAAGCGCTCGCTCGCCTGTCGTGGGCTTACGGGATCTTCTACGAGCATGGGTGGATCTACGAAGGTCTGACCCAGCAGGAAGTGTTGGCGCGGGCATCATCCGCCGCGGACCGCGCAGTGGCCCAGGACTCGGCGAACTCGGAGGCCTGGCATGCGCGAGCCGAGATGCTGAGCTACGACTACCCGCAAACCCTCGACAGCGCAATCCGCGCGTACCATCGCGCGCTCACACTCGACCCGCGCAACGCGCAGGCGATGCATGACTACTCGCTCATGCTGCAGTGGGTGGGTGACGATTCCGGCGCGATCGCAGGTTACCATCGAACTCTCGCGCTCGAGCCCAACCGTCCGGTCACGCTCACCAACCTCGCGCGGATCAGCTACGCGCAGCGACGGTACGCGGAAGCCCTTCGTTGGCTGGACAGCGCGTTGACACTCGACCCTGGGTTCTTGTTCGCTCACAGCCTTCGCGCCCGCGTCCACCTGGCGCTGGGAGACCTTGAGAGCGCGCGCCGCGACGTTGAAACCACGGCTCGCCACGGTCTTGGGGTACCCACCGAGGTGTATTCCATCCAAGCTCTGTTGAGCGCCCGCATGGGTGATACCGCCGTCGCACGCCGCAGGGCCGAACAGCTGCTGACGGAGGTGCGCGATCGGGAGCATCCCACGTCTGAGGAGGGGCTGGGTATGGGCGTGGCGCTCGTCGCGCTCGGCGACACGGCGGAAGCGCTCGGCTTCTTAGACCGGGTTCGCCCGCGCGACGGCCTCTTGTCATTCACTCTGCGACTGCCAGAGTTTGACCCGGTGCGCTCGAGCGCCCGGTTTCGGCGTCTGGTTCAAGAATCCCGCCCCCAGGCAACGATTCGATGAACCCCGGGCGGATGCTCGCCTGCGTTGCCGCCGTCTCGCTCGGCCGCCCGCTAGGCCATCTATCCCCGCTGACTGCTCAATGCCCCGACGGCTCTCCGCCGCCGTGCCGCCTGACGTCCCACGCCTCCACCGCCCCAGCCCCCAACAGCGTCGCGGTGCTGTACTTCGACAACCTGTCCGCCGACACCGCAGATGCATATCTCGCGGAGGGGCTCACGGAGGAGCTCATCGCCCGGCTCGGGCAGCTGCCGCGGCTCGCGGTGAAGTCCCGCGCCGCCGTGCAGCGCTTCCGGCAAAGCGGCGCGGACCCACTGGCCGCCGCGCGTGCACTCCGAGTGGCGCGATTGGTCACCGGCAGCGTACGGCGCGGGGGGAACCGCCTGCGGGTGACCGTGGAGCTGGTGCGCGCGTCGGATGGCGAGCACGTGTGGGGCGACCTGTACGACCGCCGGGACGCCGATCTGCTGGCTGTCGAGGAGGACATCACGCGCGCCGTCGCCGCGGCGATCGGCGGTCGGCTGCAGCCTGCCGAGCGCGCGACCTTGGCGGTCGGGCCGACCGCGAGCCCGGAGGCCTACGATCACTTTCTCCGTGGCAATCACTTTCTCCTGGCGCGCACCGGTGGCTCCATCACACGGGCCATCGAGGAATACGAGGCGGCGACCCGGGTCGACCCCCGATTTGCCGACGCCTTCGCGCGCATGGCGTTCGGGTACGGGCTGTTTCTCGAGTGGAGCTGGCCCTCCCCTATCACACCGCGCGACTCTCTCCTGGCCCGTGCGGTGGCCGCCGCCGACCGAGCGCTCGCGCTTCGGCCCACATCCTCCGACGCGTGGGTGGCACGTGGTCAACTCCTCAGCGTTCCCGACCTGAGTTACCGCAGCCCGCTCCGAGAGGACGCGGTCCTCCAAGCGTTCGAGCGAGCGATCGCCCTCGATCCGCGCAGCGCCGAAGCACGTCATCAGTGCGGAGCGCGACTGCTGTTTCGTGGCCAGGATTCTGCCGCCGTCGCAGCATTCCGGCACACGCTGGCTATCGAGCCCGAGCGTCCGCTCACACTGGCGGCACTGGCATTGGAGCGCGTGGTCGCGCGCAGCTATGCCGAAGCCCGTCGCTGGCTGGACAGCGCGGTCACCGTGGACCCCACGTTCGCCATCGGATACGCGCATCGCGGCATGCTGGCCGTGCAGCTCGGTGACCTCGCGCAGGCCCGCGCCGATGGAGAGATGGCCCTGCGGGTGGGAGCGGGCTATCCGCTGCCCGGACTGGCGGTCCTCACCCTAGTGGACGCGCGCAGCGGGGACACGCTCGGGGCCCGCGCGCGCTTGCAGGAACTGGTGCGAGCCGTCGTCGACTCGCTGCACCCTTCGCCGCGGGATGCGCGCTACGTGGGGCCGGCGCTGCTCGCGACCGGCGGGGAGAATCGGCTGCTCGAGTTCTTGGAACGGGTCGAGCCGCGCCGCGCGACACTCTGGTTTGATCTGCGTTTGCCCGAGTACGACTCGGTTCGGGCGAACCCCCGCTTCCAGAGGCTGGTGGAGGAGTCGCGACCGCTGGGCGCGCCGCGATGAAACCGTTCGCCTGGCTCCTCCTGCCGGTTGCCGTCGTGTCGACGTGGACAGGTCTGTTCGCGCAGTGCCCCGACGGCTCGACACCGCCGTGCCACGGCGCCACACGACCCGCCGCGCCGGCCTCGAACAGCGTCGCGGTGCTGTACTTCGACAACCTCTCGCGCGATACGGCAGACGCCTACCTGGCCGACGGCCTGACCGAGGACATCATTGTGCGCCTGGGCCAGATCGAGCGCCTCGGCGGGCGCGCGGGCTGATGCGGAGACGGCGCTGCGGATCGCCCCGGGCGAGCCGCCGCTCGAGCAGTCGGTGCTGGCTCAGCTGGAGGTGCGCGCCGGCGACACGGTCGCCGCCCGCGGGCGCGTAGACCGGTTGCTGACGGAAGCAAGTGACCGGCCCGATGTGAACTTGTTCTACGGGAGGCACATCGCAGCCGCCCTGGTTGCGCTCGGAGATCATGAGCGGGCGCTGGAGGTCTTGGAGCGGATTCGTCCACGTGGCGGGAGACTGGGGTTATTCCTGCGCTCGCCGGAATTCGATGCGCTGCGCACCTCGCCGCGCTTCCAGCGCCTCGTCGAGGAGTCGCGGCCGAGATGAAGCGATCAG
>Ga0209474_10005110_pt1 | contig 11214 bp, 12 predicted proteins | sample GraSoiAngelo_145_FD_185902 | JGI IMG/M metagenome (GOLD analysis project Ga0209474, IMG submission 185902) | Grasslands soil microbial communities from the Angelo Coastal Reserve, California, USA - 14_1009_05_20cm (SPAdes) (version 2) | ecosystem: Environmental > Terrestrial > Soil > Grasslands... | reverse complement strand
AGCCTGGCCAACGTGGGTGACGCGCTGCGGGTCTCCGACCTGGCACCCGTCCCCGATGTGACCGTGATCGACGACCCGGAAGAGGTCCTGGTCAAGATCGCTCCGCGCAGGGAGCTGGTGGTCGAGGAAGAGGAGGAGGCTGCCGCCGTCGAGGGCGAGGGCGAGGCCGAGGAAGGTGCCGAGGGCGAAGCGGCCGAAGGCGAGCCGCAGGCCGCGGCCGAGGGCGGCGAAGAGGAGAGCTGACCGAGCGCGTCGTCCTCGGCGTCATGGCCCTCGCGCTGATCGGGGGCATGTGGATTGCCGCCCGCCTGCTCATCCGCTCCATCGGCGGTGCCCTGGATCGCCGGCAGGTTCGGGGCAGCGCCCTGGTCGCCATCCGGCGGATCGTCTACGTCCTGTTCGTGGGCTTGGCGGTGCTGATCCTCTTCGCCTGGGCTTCGAACAGCGCCAACGCCGTCCTGGCCGGCCTGATCCTGGCCACGCTGGTGGCCAGCCTCGGCATCCAGGACTTGATGAAGAACTACGTTTCCGGCTTCTACATCCTGCTCGAGAAGCACGTGCAGCCCGGCGACCGCATCCGCTTCGAAAGCGCCGAGGGAGTGGTCAGCGACATCCGGCTCCGGGTGACGCTTTTGCGCGGGGAGGGAGGCGCCCAGGTCGTGGTGCCCAACGCCGAGCTCTTCAACAAGACCGTGATCGTGAGCAAGACCGCGGCCGTCGCGCCGCGCCGCAAGCGCCTACCCGATGGCCCCGAGAAGGACCCGGCAGAGGGCATCGAACCGGTCACCCGTTAGGTCGGTCTCCTCACGGAGCAGGCGGGTCGCCTCCTGTCCGGCCAGGTCCCCGTGCACATTGGCCGCCACCTGGTTGAACAGCGAGCGCAGGTGAAAGGTGTGGTCGGGCCGGGCGCCGTCGGCACCGAGCTGGGCGTCACCGCGGGTGAGGTCGAGGTACCTGCCCCAGAGCTGCGTCTCCTTCTCGCCGCTCTCCGGTGAGTCCGAGAGATGCATGCAGTTGACGCCGCCCCAGATCCCATAGCGCTCGCGGAGCGAGCCCGGGCGAGACTCGTGGATGCGGGTCTCGCCCAGCTCGTAGCGCATGTTTTCGAGCTCGGCGGGCTCCGCCTGGACGCGGCCCACCAACACCGGTAGGGCCGTCATAAAGTCGACCAGCCAGGGAAAGAAGGGACGGCCTTGGAGAAAGTCGTAGTGGCTGCCGATGAGCTCCTTCGGCGGCTGGTACCAGGTCAAACCGGAGAGCTTCCAGCCCCGCTCCTCGGCCAGCCAGGACGAGAGCGCCTCTCGCACCGCCAGCCGGTGCGCGGCGTCGGGCTTGAAGATGACCAGGGCTGACGCCATTGCGGTCAGAGCTGCTGTCGGGAACCCGAACCGGACCTTCGGCGCCCAGGCACCCCATCTCGGGCGTCGCCTTCTGCGCTACTCATTCGCGCACCTACCAGTGCGCTCACTCCGTTGCTCGGCGGCTCCTTCGATCTGGGGCACCTGACCACCGAATCTCTCGGTCGAGCTCCCAACAGCACGTCTAGAGGTTACTGATCGCGGTCGGTCGGCTCGTAGAAGCGGGCGTCCTTGAGCTCGTCCGGCAGGTGCTGCTGGTCGACCTTGGCGCCCTCGTAGTCGTGGGCGTACTTGTAGCCCTTGCCGTAGCCCATCGCCTTCATGAGTCCGGTCGGCGCCTGGCGCAGATGCAGGGGCACCGGCAGGTTGCCGGTGCGCTCGATCGCCTCCCGGGCCCGGTTGTAGGCCATGTAGGAAGCGTTCGACTTGGGCGCCTTGGCCAGGTGGACGGCCGCCTCACTCAGTGGGATCACGGCCTCCGGCATGCCTACGAAGTGCGCCGCCTGCTGGGCGGCGACCGCCACCGCCAGCGCGCCCGGCTCGGCCAGGCCGACGTCCTCGGCGGCGCTGATCACCAGCCGGCGGGCCACGAACATGGGATCTTCGCCAGCCTCCAGCATCCGCGCCATCCAATAGACGGCGGCGTCGGGGTCGCTGCCCCGAATGCTTTTGATCATGGCCGAGACCATGTCGTAGTGCTGGTCGCCCGCCCGGTCGTACAGGAGATGCCGCTGCTGCATCGCGGCTTCGACGTCCGGCAGTGCGATCGCACGCCCGCCGGCGAGGGCGGCCGCCGCTTCCAGCGCGTTGAGCACGACGCGAGCGTCGCCGCGGGCCGCCTCCAGCAGCGCGCCCAGTGCGTCCGGGTCGATCTCGGTGCCCAGCTCCTCCAGGCCCCGGCGCGCGATCTTCTCGAGGTCGGCGCCGGTCAGGGCTTCGAGCCGGAAGACCCGGCTGCGCGAGAGCAGAGGCGAGATCACCTCGAAGGAAGGGTTTTCGGTGGTGGCGCCGATCATGGTCACGGTCCCGTCCTCGACGTGGGGCAGGATGGCGTCCTGCTGCGCCTTGTTGAAGCGGTGCAGCTCGTCGATGAAGAGCACCGTGCGCTGGTCCAGCCGCCTGGCCTGGCGGGCCTCGGCCACCACCTTGCGCAGCTCAGGCACGCCCGAGGTCACGGCGCTGATGGCCACGAAGCGGGACCCCGTGGCCCGGGCCAGGATGGCGGCCAGGGTCGTCTTGCCGCTGCCCGGCGGCCCCCAGAGCACGATGCTCGGCAGGCGCCCGGACTCGGCCAGGCTGCGCAGCACGGCCACCGTCTTCTCCTGGCCCACCAGGTCGTCGAAGCTGAGCGGGCGCAGGCGGCTGGCCAGCGGCGCGTCGGCCCGGCGGCCGGGTTCCGGTTCACTGCCGAAGAGATCCTGCTGGGCCCCCATCTTTGTCAATCGTCAGCGAATTCGGGTACTCACGGCTAGAATGCCGCCCACGATGTCGGTCTGCTGGTCCTGTGAGGGGCAGGTCCCCGATGGGGCCCAGTTCTGCCCGAATTGCGGCCACAGCCAACGCGAACGCAATTCCAGTCCCATCTTCGTGGTCGACACGACCACGGAGCTCTTCAACGCGGTGTTCGCCAAGGCGATGCTGGGCCAAGAGGTGAACCGCGCGGTCCGCTACAAGCGCCCGCTTTCGGCCCTGGTGGTGGAGGTCGACCACGCCGAGCACATACACCGCGACCTGGGCACCAGCCAGCTCAACAACCTGCTCAAAGAGATCGGGCAGGCCCTGGTGGCGGCCGTCCGAGACACGGACACCGTCGCCTTCCTGGACAGCGACGGGCCGCCACATTACGCGATCGTGCTGCCCGAAACCGACGCCGCCGGCGCCGTCCTGGCCGCCGACAAGCTGCGTCGTTCAGTCGCCTCCCACGACTTCCAGACCGGTGGCAACTGGCAGCGCCTGACGGTCTCCGTGGGCATCGCCAGCGTGGCCCACGAGCGCATGAACCAGCAGGACCTGATCACGGAGGCCTACGCCACTCTGAACCAGGGCCGGATGTCGGGCCAGGGGCCGAACCGCACCTTCACGGAAGCCCTGTCGGCATCTTCGACCCACCTGCCTCTGGTCTAAGAGGCCGCGCTCCAGACCTCCCTAGACTCCACCCGGTGCCGCTGACCCGCGTCTATCTGATCCGGCACGCCGACGTGCTCAACCCCAAACGGGTCCTGTACGGGCATCTCGACAACTTCCCGCTCAGCCCGCGGGGACGCCGGCAGGCCGAGCTGTTGGGGCAGCGCCTGCGCGACGCCGGACTGGCGCGGATCGTGCACAGCCCGCTGCAGCGGGCGCGGGAAACCGCCGAGCTGATCGCCGCCCAGCTGCCCCGGCCGGTGCCGTTGATCGAGGAGCCGGAGCTGCGGGAGGCGGAGTTCGGGCGCTATTTGCAGGGCGTCCCGCCCTGGCAGGTGCCCTTCCGGCGCCCGCTCTGGCTGGTGCACAAGGCGCGCCGCGGCCTGCTGCCGGGGGACGAGACGATCGCCGCGATGGGCGGCCGGGTCCTGGAGGTGGCGCGGCGTTACGCCCGCGAACACCCGGCCGAGGTGACGGCGCTCGTCAGCCACGCGGACCCTTTGCAGGCGGCCTGGATCCTGCTCGAGGGCCGGCCCCACAGCGAGGTCGAGATGTACCGCCGCAACGTGGCCCGGGCCGGGGTGCTGGAGGTTGACTTCGACCCCGAAGGCCAGCAGGTGGTGGGCGTCGCCTACACGCCGCCGCCTGAAGTGCCGGTCGGGACCCCGGGCACGCCGGAACCGGACGTCCCCAAGCCGGCTCTGTAGCGGGCGGCCGCCAGGGTCAGCCCGCCGGCGGCGGCGGCGGCCACGGCACCGGCGGTGAGATCGGGCGGGGTGGGGGGGCAGAGCGGCCGGGGCTTGGGGACCTCCGACCGGGCCCCGGGCGGCACCGGCAGCGCCAGCAGCCGCGCATACCAATCCTGGGGCTGCTCGTCCGAGGCCAGCCGCCGGCGGTCGGTGTAGGAGACGAACCCCGTCTCCGCGTGGCCGAAATCGAAGGCATCGCTGATCGGCGCAGCGCCGGCTTCCCGATCGTTTACCGGCCGGAGCCTGAAGACGGCCCTTATGAAGGCCAGGACCGAGGTGTGGTCCAGCACCTGCGAAGAGATGTGCCCCGGCCGCGCCCATGGCGAGGCCACGATGCAGGGGACGCGGAAGCCGAAGCCGCGGGGGTCGACCTGGGGCGGCGCCACGTGGTCGTAGAAGCCGCCGTTCTCGTCGTAGTTGAGAATCACCGCGGTGCGCTTCCAGGCCGGCCCGGCCGCCACCGAGTTGATGGTCAGGGCCGCGAAGCGCTCGCCCCAGTGGATGGGGTCGGACGGATGCTCACTCAGCGGTTCGGCCGGCAGCACCCAGGACACGCTGGGCAGGCTGCCGGCGGCGGCGTCGCGCCGGAAGTCGTCGTAGGTATGCAGCGCCCGGGGATCGGCGCGGCGCTCCGGGTAGTAGCTGATGGCCGAGAAGCTGGAGGGATACGAAGCGGGGCCGTTGGCGGAATAGCAGGCCCAGCTGACGTGCGCTTCGTCCAGCCGGTCGACCAGGTTGGGCCGCGGCAGCAGGGCGGGATCGATCGTGCTGGGGTTGTTCTTGTAGCCGCCGGCTGAGGCGGCGAGGGCGTACAACCGGTTGGGCAAGGTGGGCCCCAGGACCGAGCAGAAGTAGCGGTCGCAGAGCGTGAAGCGATGGGCCAGCGCCCAGTAGTACGGCAGGTCCTCCCCTGTGTAATAGGTGAGGGCCTCGCCGCCGCCCAGCAGCTCGAACCCGTCGTTCCGCCCGCCGTGGTACTCGGCGCGCGAACTGTCCGTGTCGTGCGGGGGGTCGAGCAGCGTCAGCGAGGGGGCAGGCTTGACGGGCGCGCAGTCGGGAAATCCGTCGGCGCCGGGGAAGAGGCCGAAGTAGTGGTCGAAGGAGCGGTTCTCCTGCATCAGGAGGACGACGTGCTCGATGGGCGTCTCCGCCGCGCGCCCCAGGCGGACTCCGGGGAAGGCCAGCCCGCCGGCCATTCCGACGGCGGCGGCGAGGAAGCGGCGGCGGGTCAGCCCGGCCATTTGGGAGGCCTATGATCCAGCCCGGTGGGCGAACCCCTCAAGTTCCCCGAGGGCTTCCTTTGGGGCACGGCGAGCGCCGCCCACCAGGTCGAGGGTGACAACCGCAACAACGACTGGTGGCGGTTCGAGCAGGAAGCGGGGCGGATCGAGAACGGCGATTCCTCGCTGGTCGCCTGCGACCACTACCGGCGCTACCGGGAGGACTTCCGGCTTTTGCGCGAGATGCACAACAACGCGCACCGCCTCTCGATCGAGTGGTCGCGCGTCGAACCCCGGCCTGGGGAGTTCGACAGCCGCCAGATCCGGCACTACCGCGACGTGCTCGGTGAGCTGCGCGAGCAGGGACTGCAGCCCATGCTCACGCTCCACCACTTCACGAGCCCGATCTGGTTCGCCGAGGGCGGGGGCTGGGCGTCGTCGGGCGCGCCAGAAGCTTTCGTGCGCTTCGTGCGCCGGGTGGTGCGGGACCTGGGCGACCTCGTCCATCTCTGGTGCACGATCAACGAGCCCAACATCTACGCCTTCAACGGCTGGCTGGGAGGCGAGTTCCCGCCGGGGCGCCGAGGTGATCTGCTGGGAGTCTGGCGCGTGCTGGCACACATGCGCCAGGCGCACCTCGCCGCCTATCGCGCAATTCACGAGCAGCTTCCGGACGCGCGCGTCGGCCTCAGTCATCACCGCTTCCTGCTCCTGCCCGAACGCAACACCCGGCGCGACCGCTGGGCCGCACGCACCGCCGAGGGCTTCATGGACCGCTGGCCGGTGGGACGGGTGCGCCGGGAACGGGTGGTGGAGGCCGAGGCCGATTGGATCGGCATCGCGCACTACTGGGCGCAGAACGCCGCCCTCGATCTCCGGCGGCCGGGCGAGCAGTTCATCCCCCGTCGCAACGTGCCGGGGGTGCCGGTCACGGACATGGGCTGGACTTCGGATCCAGCCTGGATGCGCGACGTGCTCAACGAGGTGCGCGAGCTCGGGAAGCCGGTGTACGTGACCGAGAACGGCATCAGCACCGGCGACGACGCCGTGCGTCAGGCTTACCTGCCCGCCGTGCTGCGGTCGGTGCACCGCGCCATAGCCGACGGTGTGGACGTACGCGGCTACTTCCACTGGACCGCCACGGACAACTTCGAGTGGGCCCGCGGCTACTCGCAGAAGTTCGGGCTGATCGCCGTCGATCGCACCACACTCGAGCGAGAGATGAAGCCGAGCGCAATGCTCTACGCGCGGATTGCGGCCGCCAACGCGGTGGAACCCGACTAACTAGACTCGACCGCGAAATGAAGCTGGGGATCAACGTCCCCTACACGGACCACATCCCGCGCGAGATGGTCGTCGCCTACGTGCAGGAGGCGGACCGGCTCGGCTACGACAAGGTCTGGGTGGCGGAGGCCTACGGCTGGGACGCCTTCACGATCCTGGCCATGCTGGCCTGCTCGACCCAGCGCATCGGCCTGGCCACCGGCATCGTCAACGTCTTCAGCCGCTCGCCCACGCTGATCGCGCAGACCGCCGCCTCGCTGGACGCCATCAGCGACGGCCGCTTCAACCTCGGCCTGGGCACCTCCGGCCACCAGGTGATCGAGGGCTGGCACGGTGTCAAGTTCGAGAAGGGGGTGAGACGGCTCCGGGAGACGATGGAGATCGTCCGCACCGTGCTCAAGCGCGAGCGACTGAAGTACGACGGCGAGATCTTTCAGATGCCGATGGGGCTGCACATCATCACGCACCCCATCCGCGACCGCATTCCCATCTACCTGGCCACGCTGACGCCCAGCGGGGTGGCGCTGGCCGCCGAGCAGGCGGATGGCTGGCTGCCCGTCTTCTTCAGTCCCAAGCACTACCGGCAAGTCATCCGCCCCGAGCTGGAGAAGGGCGCGGCGCGCTCCGGCCGCTCCCTCGACGACTTCTCGGTGTGCGTCTTCCAGCCTGTGGTGGTGACCGAGGATAAGAAGGCAGGCCGCGATCTGGTGCGGCCTCATATGGCCCTTTACATCGGGGGCATGGGCTCCCGCGAGCGCAACTACTACAACCAGCTCTTCCAGCGCTATGGCTACCAGGAGGAGGCCAAGCGCATCCAGGACCTGTACCTGGAGCGGCGCAAGGACGAAGCCATGGCGGTGATCAGCGACGAGATGGTCGACGCCGTGACCGTGATCGGCGGCGCCGAGGAATGCCGGGAGCGGCTGGCCGAGCTGGAACGTGCCGGTGTCGACGAGGTCGCCATGGCGCTCCAGGTGCCTGGCAACGACCCGGTGCAGGTGCGCGACGCCCTGGAGGCGCTGGCGCCGCGGTGAGGCTGATCGGTTGGGCCGCGGGGGGGCTGCTGGCGGCGGTCGTGCTGGCGGCGGCCGGCTGGGGAATGCTGCATCCCGCGGGCAACCCGCCGGCGACCCTGGTCGGCAAGCCCGCCCCGGAGCTGGTGGTCGGCGCCTTCGACGGCTCGACCCTCCGTCTCTCCGAGCTCAGGGGCCAGCCGGTGGTGGTCAACTTCTGGGCTTCCTGGTGCGCGCCCTGCCGGATCGAAGACCCTGCCCTGCAAGCCGCGGCTCGCGCCCACAGCGGGCAGGTTCAGTTCCTGGGCGTCGACTACAAGGACTCGCTCGACGCGGCGCGCGCCTACGCGGCCGAACAGCCCCATCCCTACCCGCTGGGCAGCGCCCTGGGCGGGGTGCCCAACGGGTTCAGCGTCACCGGTCCGCCCGAGACCTACTTCATCGACTCCCACGGCGTGGTGGCGGCCCGCTTTCTGGGCCCGCTGGACGGGCAGGCCCTGGCCCGCTACCTGGCGCTGATCGGGGTGGGCGGTCCGTGAGCTGGATGAAGATCGGCGCCGCCGCCTTCGTGGTCGCCGGGTGCGTGACCTACCTGGTCTGGTCGGCCGCCAGCGGCTCGGCCGAGTACTACCAGACCATCTCCGAGGTCCGGTCCCAGCCGGCGGCCGGCGACGTGCGGGTTCTGGGGGTGGTCCAGGACGACGTCCAGAAGCTGGACGGGGGGCAGGAGGTGCGCTTCACGGCGGCCGACTCCAGCGCGCGCATGACCGTCGACTACCGGGGCACGCTGCCCGACATCTTCAAGCCGGGCATCCAGGTGGTGGTCGAGGGCCGTACCGGCGGCGACGGCGTCTTCCACGCCCGCACGCTGCTGGCCAAGTGCCCGTCCCGCTTCACGGCCAAAGCTTGATAACCGCCAGTCTCGGCGGCGCCGCGCTGCTGGCCGGCCTGGCCCTGGCCGGTTTCGGGGCCGGCCTCTCGGCCTGGGCCGGTGTGCGCCGCGACGCCGTCCTGGCGCGGGTCGGCCGGCGCGGCCTCTACGCGGCGGCCGCCGCCGTGGTCCTGGCCTCGGGGGCGCTGGAGTGGGCGCTGCTCGGCCACCAGTTCGAGCTGGCCTACGTCACCGAGCACACCGACCGCTCCCTGTCCTGGCCCCTTCTGGCCTCCAGCTTCTACGGCGGCCAGGAGGGGTCGCTGCTCTACTGGACCCTGGTCCTCACCGTCCTGGGTTCGGTGGCGGTGGCGGCCGCGGGGCGCTCGGGCGTGCGCCTGCGCGCATACGCGACCGCGATCCTGGCGGCGCTGGCGGGCTTCTTTCTGGCCTTGCTGGTCTTCGTGGCCAGCCCCTTCGACCTGCTCGAGATCACGCCCGCGGACGGCCTGGGCTTGAACCCGATCCTGCGCGACGGCGGCATGCTCATCCACCCGCCCTTCCTGCTGGCCGGGTTCAGCTCCTTCGCGATTCCCTTCGCGTTCGCCATGGCCTCGCTGCTGGCCGGGCGCTATGACGCAGCGTGGATGGCCCAGACCCGGCGGCTGGCGCTGGTGGCCTGGAGCCTGCAGACGGCCGGCCTGACGCTGGGCATGTGGTGGGCATACCACGTGCTGGGCTGGGGCGGCTACTGGGGCTGGGATCCGGTCGAAAACGTGGCCCTGCTGCCCTGGCTGGCCACCACCGCCTACGTGCACTCGGCGCAGGTGCAGGAGCGTCGCGGCCAGCTCAAGGCCTGGAACCTGGGGCTCGTGGTCGGGGCCTTCCTGCTCGCCATCTTCGGGACCTTCCTGGTCCGCAGCGGAGCGCTGGTCTCGGTGCACACCTTCGCCGTCAGCGACATCGGCCCCTGGTTCTTCGGCCTGCTGGCGGTGCTGGTCGCCTTCTCGCTGGGGATGCTGGCGTGGCGTTCGCGCTCGCTGCGCCCCGAGCGGCCGCTGGAGTCGCCGGCCTCCCGCGAGGGCGCGTTCCTGCTTCAGAACTTCCTGCTCATCGGGCTGGTGGCCGCCGTGCTGTGGGGCACTCTGCTGCCGCTGATGAGCGGGCTATTCGGCGCTCAGCGCGTGGTCGGCCCCTCCTACTACGAGCGGGTCAGCGGGCCGCTGTTCCTGGCGCTGCTGCTGCTGCTGGCGGCTGGGCCACTGCTGCCCTGGCGGCGCGCTCCCCGCGGTTGGTGGCGGTCGCTGGCGTGGCCGGCGGCGGCGGCGCTGCTCGCGCTGGCGGCGCTGGCGTTGGGCGGCGTCCGGGGTGTGGGATTGCTGGCTTTCCCCGTCTTGGCCGCGGCCGCCGTCACATCGGTGCGAGGCCTGCGGCCGCTGCCCTGGGCCTGGCGTCACCGCCGCGTCTACGGGGCTTACCTCGCACACCTCGGTGTGGTGGTGGTGGCCGTTGGGATAGTCGGATCGCACGTGTGGCAGTCCCAGAGGACGGCGACGTTGGCCCCGGGACAGGCTGTGACCGTGGCTGGCCACACATTGACCTTCGATGCCTTCGGAGCTCGGCCGGGCAGCGTCAGCGAGCAGTTCGTGACCTTGACCATGGGCGACGAGACGCTGCAGCCCGCGCGCGCTTTCTATCCCGGCCTGGGCGGCCAGGCCGTCAGCCGGGTGGCCATCCGCTCGACGCCGCTGGAGGACGTCTACGTCGTGCTCAACGACGCCGCTCCCGACCACGCCACCGTGACGGTCTTCGTCAACCCGCTGGTGACCTGGATCTGGGCCGGCGCGGCGATCCTGGTGCTGGGGATCCTCCTCGGCAACCTCGGCTCCGCCGTGCCGGCAGCAGCGCCGGTCCGGGCGCGGGTGGCGGCGCCCGCGACATGACCTGGGTGTTTGCGACGGTCCTGCTCATGGCCGCCGCCGTCTACGTGCTCTGGCCGCTGATCCGGCATTGGGAAGATGAAGCCGGCGATTGAAGCCCGCGGACTCACACAGCGCTTCGGTCGCCAGCTGGTGCTGCTCGACATCGACCTCCAGGTGGCTGCGGGGGAGCGCGTGGCGCTGCTGGGCGACAACGGCGCCGGCAAGACCACGCTTTTGCGCCTGCTGGCGACCGTGGCACGGCCGGCCGCCGGCGAGCTGCGCCTTCTCGGCCTCGACGCCGTCCGCCAGCGTTCGGCCTTGCGCTCGCGGTTAGGCTGGCTGGCCCACGAGCCCGGTCTCTATCCGGCACTGAGCGCTCGCGAGAACCTGGAGTTCTTCTGCACGCTGCACGGTCTGCCGCGCGGCCGCGCCGTCGAATGCCTGGAGCAGCTGGGGCTGACGGACGACGCCTTGCGCCCGGCGGCCGAGCTCAGTCGGGGCCGCCGGCAGCGCCTGGCGCTGGCGCGCACCCTCCTCCACGACCCGGAGCTGTGGCTTCTGGACGAGCCCGACAGCAGCCTCGATGCGGCCGGCCGCGACCTGCTGGGCCGCCTGGTCTCCGGCCGCACGCTGGTCTTCGCCACCCACGACCGCGGGCTGGCCGACGAGCTGG
>Ga0209474_10005108_pt1 | contig 11216 bp, 9 predicted proteins | sample GraSoiAngelo_145_FD_185902 | JGI IMG/M metagenome (GOLD analysis project Ga0209474, IMG submission 185902) | Grasslands soil microbial communities from the Angelo Coastal Reserve, California, USA - 14_1009_05_20cm (SPAdes) (version 2) | ecosystem: Environmental > Terrestrial > Soil > Grasslands ... | reverse complement strand
GGCGGTTGCGGCTGAGCGCCCCGGTGCACGTCAAGACCAAATCGCCCAGACCCGCCAGTCCGCTTAGGGTTTCCGGGCGCGCTCCGAGCGCCGCCGCGAGGCGCATCATTTCCGCGAGGCCGCGGGTGATTAACGCCGCCAACGGATTCGAACCAAGGCCCAGCCCCCGGCATGCTCCTGCTGCGATGGCTATCACGTTTTTCATCGCACCGGCGAGTTCCACGCCCAGCACGTCGTCATTGGTATACAAGCGGAAGGATGGTCCGGAAAGTTCTTCCTGCAACAGAGCCGAGAGGGATGGCTCCTGCGCCGCCAGAACTACCGCGGTTGGCTCGCCGCGCGCAGCTTCCGCGGCAAACGACGGGCCGGAAAGAACGGCGATGCGCCGAGACGGCTCCGCGGCGCCCGCTTTTGCAAGAACCTGAGCGAGGACCAGGCTCATGCGCAAGTGCGTTTCAGGTTCGAGCCCTTTCGTGGCGCTTACAAAGACCATCTCTTTGGTGATAGATGGCAGAGCTTGTGCGTAAACCGCACGAGCGTGGACGGAAGGCATCGCGCCAATAACGATTTGGGCGCTGGCAATCGCTTTCGCCATATCGTGAGTCGCGCGAATGCCGTCGAGCAACCGGACACCCTTCAGATACACGGTGTTTTCGCGCTGACGCTGCAACGTTTCCGCAAGTTCCGCGTTGCGCGCCCAGAGAGAAATCTCGTGCGGTTTCCGCGCACGGGACAACACGACCGACAGCGCCGTTCCCCAGCTTCCCGCACCAAGAATGGCGATTCGCGTCATTCCGTGTCCTTGTTTTTGGAGAAAGAAAACTTTGGCTCCACGCCTTCAATCACGCGCTGTAAATTTCCTCGGTGCTTGTAAACGATCAGCAGCGCCGCGGCCACGGTCCCGAATGTAACCGACATGGGTGGAGCGTGATGAGGGGCCCAGAGTAAGTAAATCAGCAGCGGCATGGCCGCCGCGGCGGAAACCGAGCCGAGCGAAACGTAGCGCCAAAAGATAACCACGAGCAGAAACAGAAGGAGCGCCCCGAGGCAGGCGAGCGGAGATAAAACCAGAAATATTCCCGTGGCCGTCGCGACGCCCTTGCCCCCTTTGAACTTCAGCCAAACGGGGAAGCAGTGCCCCGCCAGCGCCGCGAATGCGGCTATCATCATCCATGTGGCGCTGTCGTTCGAAAGTTTTTCCGCAAGGAAGACCGCGCCCGCACCCTTGGTTGCGTCGAGCACCAGGGTAAGAACGCCCGCCAGCCATCCAGCAGCGCGCGCGACATTGGTGGCGCCGATGTTTCCGCTGCCCGCCTTTCGGACGTCGCCGCGCCCGAATGCCTTTGTCAAAAGCAGTCCAAACGGAATCGAGCCAAGGAAGTAGGCGGCGATTGCGATCACAAGAAGAGTCATCGAGATGCGCGACGGAATCAAGCGATGTTATTCCACGTTTGGAGCGAACGGGAAAGTTGCGATGGTAGTGTACTCCGCCCCGCCAGGTTTCAGCTTGCTTTGAATCAAGTGAAACTCGTTCGTGCGTAGCGAGCCAAACTCACGCTGTCGATGGTCTGCGATGAGCTTGCGCAGCGCTTCGGGCAGGCGCGGGCGTTCGAACCGCGCCAGCGTCAGATGAGGAGAAAACTCCCGTTTCTCGCGTGGAATTCCGAGCTTCTCCATCGTTCCTTCGATATCCCCGGCCAGCGTCTTCAAGTTCGGCGTAGCCTCCATGCCAGCCCAAAAAACTCTTGGGTGCTTTTCATTGGGGAAGAATCCCAAGCCTCGAAATTCCAGAGCCACGGTTTTGTCTGAACGAATCATCGCGAGCGCGCTGCGAACCGCATCAAGCTTACCCTCAGCGACCTCTCCCAGGAATTTCAACGTGACGTGAAGGTTTTCCGCGCGCACCCAGCGTGGCTCCTTGGTGACAGATCGAAACGAATTCAGCAAGGTTGCGAGATTTTGGCGTACCGCGGAAGGAATTTCCAGCGCGACGAAGAGGCGCACCGTTTAGGACCTCTTTGCGCCTTCTGTCGGCGGTTCTCCGCCGTTGTAGAGAAAATGCAGACGCACCATGTCCAGCGCGAGCTGCGACGCGTGCCAGCGAACGGCTTCGCGGTCCCCGGGAAAGCGCACGCCGCGCTCTTTCACTCCGCCCGCGTGCGACAGGGCAATATGTACCGTGCCAACCGGTTTTTCTTCGCTGCCGCCGCCGGGGCCGGCAATTCCCGTGATGCCCACGCCGAGTGTGCTCCCCACGCTGCGCCGGATGCCGTCGGCCAGCGCTTTCGCAACTTCGCTGCTCACCGCGCCTTTCGATTGAATCAGTTCTGCCGGTACACTCGCCCACGAGGTTTTTAAATCGTTGCTGTAGCAAACCACGCCGCCCAGAAAATACGACGAGCTGCCCGCAATGCTGGTCAGACGCTCGGCCAGCAAGCCTCCAGTGCAGCTTTCCGCGGCAGAGATCGTCGCCTGATTCGTCCTGAGCAGTTGGGCAATCACTTCTTCCATCGAGGAGCCGTCTTTCGAGTAAATCCGGTCCGTCAACGCGAGCTCGAAACTTTGCACGATTTCATCAAGCGTTTGTTGCGCCTGCATGGCGTCGTCGGTCCACGTGCGCAGGTGAATCTGTATTTCGCCTGGCGCTGCAAGGATCGTTGTGTGCACACCGGGGTAGCGCGTATAAATCGGCTTGATGCGCTGCTCCAGTGCGGACTCTCCCATTCCCGCAACGCGCAATTCGCGGTGAAACATGCGCACGCCCGAGCGGCGCTTCTCCAGCCGCGGCAGCACCTGCTCCTGATACATCGGCTTAAGCTCGCGAGGCGGTCCCGGCAGCAGCGCAACGCAGCGCCCCTTGTCTTCGAGCCACAACCCCGGCGCCGAGCCGCGGGGATTGTCCAGCACTTCCGCGCCTTCCGGCACCATGGCTTGCCGCACGTTCACCCCAGGCATTTCCCGGCCCAATTGCCGGAAGCGCCCTTCGATGTATTTGAGGATGGCTTCATTCAGGATGAGTTTCCGGTGGAGCAGTTCCGCGACGGTTTCACGGGTCAAATCGTCTTCGGTGGGCCCAAGTCCGCCGCTCGCAAGAATCAAAGGCACGCGTTCGAGCGCATCGCGGAACGCTTCCGCCAGCAATTCGCGGTTGTCGCCCACAATCGTCTTGCGAACGACCTCGATGCCGAGCTTGTTGAGTTCTTCGGTGAGAAACAGCGAGTTGGTGTCCAGGCGGTCCGGAGTCAGTAGTTCCGAACCAACAGCTATGATCTCGGCTTTCATCAGCTCAATGATCCAACGAGCGGCAGGCCGCGCACGTCCCAATCCAGCGTGAAAAGCGCGCCGCTGGTGGCCAGAATCGCGCGGCCGGAGGACTGCAGCGCCAGGCCCACCAAGCCCGAACCGCTCAGCGCAATGTCAGCGTGGCCCTGCGTGTCGACACGCACGATACCTCTCCAGCCCCGGTACGAAGCAGCCACAAACAAATTGCCGTCGCGGTCAAACGCTAGTCCTTGAGGCCGGCCCAGTCCGCGGAAGAATACGCTGACTTCGCCGCCAGGTGTGATGCGGTAGACGCGATCGAAGCTGGAAGTGGTCGGACCCGCCACGTATAGATCGCCGTTGGGATGAAACGCCAGGTGATAGGCCGCCACGGACGGCTCGAGCGTCGCAAAGACAAAAATCTCGCGCGACGGGCTGATCTTAAAAATCGTTCCGCTGCGGTCCCCAATGTACAAATTGCCTACACTATCAAAAGCGATGCCCGTGGCGATGCCCATGCCTTCAATCCACGGCTCGGACCGGCCGTCGGAGGTGACGCGGTGGATCGTTCCGTCATTCCGGCACGAAACGAAAAGATTTCCTTCGCGGTCGAGCGCCAATCCCGTGGGATTCACCAGCGAAGTCAGAAAAGGCTTCACGTCGTAGTTCGCCGTGATTTTGTACAGCGAAACGGGAACACGCTGGCCGCGCGGACCTGAGAACGTCACGTAAATGTTTCCCTCGTGATCCACCGCGGGATTCGCTACAGGATTCAGATTGTCTGCGATTTGTATGCCGATGTGGACGGGATGCGGGGAGCTCTCGTGGCCGTCGGCTGCCACTCGCACGGTTCCGCCGCTGGCCCCTTCCGGAACTCGCGCGATCAAACGGCTTTCGCTGGCCAGCGCCAGGCTGGCTTCCGCTTCTCCAAAGCGAACCACCGGCCGTGCCTGCGCGCGCGAAACGAATCCGCGCCCGTGAATGGTCATCTCCCCGCCGGGGATGGCTGCCGCAGGCGCAACTCTCTCAATGTGCGGAATGCCGTTCTTTTCAGCCGAGGAACTGAAGCCGAATTTCATACCCAGCCAATGTGAAACGTCAGGAGGCCGAAATGCAACGCCACACGCAACAGGATGGCCGCGAACACTCCCGCCATCCAGTCATCCGCCATGATGCCCCAGCCGCCGCGCAATTTCTCGAGACGGTGAATGGGCCACGGCTTCAAGATATCGAATACTCGAAAAAGTATAAAACCCAAAAGCAGGTATTTCCAGTTGGCGAGGCTCAAGGCGAAAAAAATCGTGTATGTCGAGAAGTCAAAATGGGTCATCAAGTGCGGCAGGGCGATGGGGATCAGTGGCAGCAGCAGGGCCAGGTGCTGGCCGGCCACTTCGTCAATGACCACGTGCTGGGGGTCCTCGACGCACGCGTAGGAAGCCACGCGCGACGCGCTCCAAACTCCAAGAGCCGATAACAAAAGGAAGAGCACGCCGGTAATCAACAGCGGAAAGGCGAGCATGGAGTTGTGAACGCTGGTTCCGGGCGTGCCGAACAAGTTTTCCCTTAGAATCGTGTCTGCCAGTGGATGCAACGAAAATAAATCGCGAATGGACCGCGGATGCAAAAAGAATATGGCCGAAAGAAAAGCAGTGGCGACGCCGGCCAGCGATCCAAGCGTACCCGGCGCTTTGCGAATGTAGCCAATCCCGAACACCGTCGCGACCGCTAGCGCCAGTCGCGGCCTTTCGCGGGAATTATCCAATGCGCGCCCAGGGCTAGGATTCGTGGTCATCGGGTTTGTCGAGATCGAGCAGAATCGTCTTGCGCTCGCCTTCCACGGGTTCCTCTTCGTCGAAAATTGGATCGGAGACCACGTACTTCTCGCTGGCCCAGCAGCCCAGGTCCTGCATCCGGCAGCGCTCGCTGCAAAACGGGAAGTCCTTGTGCACTTCCGAGTCAGTCTCGGCTTTGCAAATCGGGCATCTATGCTTCATGTTGAAATTCTTCTCTGCGTTCTCTGTGTCCTCTGCGTTGAGGAATCCCAAAGCGCCCGGGCCGGGAAATAGGCTCGCAGAGAATGGCTCCTCGACCGAAAGTATAGCCTACCCGAGCACGCGCAGCGGCGCACCGGTAGCAATTCTGTGAAGCTTCTCCGCAGGCAGAACTGGCGCCGTAACATGTACGCTTGCGTCCGTTTTTCTCGCCGGCCGCGGCAGAATCTCCACCACGTGCCCAATCAAGTCGTACGCATCAGACTTCGTGATTTTCACGCGTACCATGTCCCCTTGTTCTGCGATTTCTCCACTCGTCAACTCGATATCCGTCAGGTAGAGCTTCCCATCAATCTCCGGCGCCATGCCTTCCAGGCGGGCCTCCCACACCAACGGGTTGTCTTTCGAGGGACCTTCCACCAGCGCAACATAAGTCTCCCTCTTTACCGCGCGATATTTCGCGCGCAGGTTTTCCCGCGAGACCTTCTTCTGGATAACCATCAGCCGCTTTCGCCGGTCAGTGATCGTTTCCGCATCCAATTTTTCACTCAGCGAATAACTCCCGGCGTTGTCCACATCCGAGTATTCAAACACGCCCATCCAATCGAGCTTCGCGGTCCTCACGAAATCGCACAGCTCCTTGAAATCTTGTTCCGTTTCGCCCGGAAATCCCACGATGAACGACGTGCGCAGCGACACGCCTGGAATGGTCTTCCGCATGCGCTCGAGCAGGTGCAGAAACGCCTCGCCGTTCGAGCCGCGCTTCATGCGTGCCAAGACGTTCCGGCTGGCATGCTGCAACGGCATGTCAATGTACTTTGCCAGCCGCGGATGCGCCGCGATAGTGTCCAGCAATTTCTGCGTCACGCGGTTTGGATAGGCATAGAGGAACCGCACCCACAGCAAGTCTTCGATTTGTCCGAGCTTCGCGAGCAATTGCGCCAGCCCGTCGCGCAGGCCCAAATCCTCTCCGTAAGAAGTCGTGTCCTGGCCGATAAGCGTGATTTCCCGCGCGCCGGCTGCGGCAAGATTTTCCGCTTCGCGCACGACCGATTCAAATCGCCGGCTGCGGAATTTCCCGCGCAGTTCGGGAATGATGCAAAACGTGCAGGGATGGTCGCAGCCTTCCGCAATCTTGATGTACGCGGCGTGTTTTGGCGTCGTCACGGTGCGGGGTGTGAACTCGTGATACAAAAACGTTGGAGGTTGCGCCGGCAATACACGCAGGTCGCCATGCACGGCTTCCAGAATGCGCTCGACTTCGCCGGTTCCCACCACCGCATCCACTTCCGGCACTTGCTCCAGAATCTGTTCGCGATACCGCTCCACAAGGCAGCCGGCCACAATCAATTTTTTCGCCGCCCCGAATTTCTTGTACTCCGCCATTTCCAGGATGGCGTCCACGGATTCTTTCTGCGCCGCTTCGATGAAGCTGCAGGTGTTGACAACGAGCACTTCCGCCTCATCGGCGCGGGGCGTGAGCTCATAGCCATCACGCGTAAGAATGCCCATCATCACCTCGCTGTCCACGAGGTTCTTCGGGCATCCCAGGCTCACAAATCCAACTTTCGTCATAGGAATGGAAATCGTTCCTTAAGGCAATTCTTCATTCTAGCATGCGCGTGCGTTCGAACCTGAATTTGAAGTTGACTAGCTAAGGGGTGCGTTGATTTTCGACGGGCTTGAGATATTCTTTAGATATGAATCGCCACGCGATAATAGGACCTCGCGCATCGGTGGGTAGCACCAGCCGTGCAGGGGGTCTTATAAGCCCTGGGAAACGCTAGATTAGCGTGCCGGGAGGGGGCGGCACCCTCACCCACCACCAATCTCAAAGCCAAAACACAGTGCAGGCTGAAGTCTGTGCTACGGCAACCTGGTTCGAACGAACTTTACCGCGCAGGTTTTGTCCACGAACGCAATAGTGCCCGAACTTGTTCGAGCAATTGACCAAGGCGCGTCGTGTCGCATGGCGCGCCGCCAAAGCGGGCGTGCACGTAAAGTTGCGTAAACTCTTGCACCGCCGGAGCAAGTTGCGGTGAATCCATGGCCGCGGCAAATTCCAAGGGCGTTTGCGTCTCGGCCCGCGGCAAGCCACGCCGCGCCAACACCCGCAGCAATTCCGCATACAGCCGCGAAGCAAGCTGAGGGTCGGAGCGTCCCGGCTTGGCCGCGCGAATTCGCAGAAACAGTCGCTTCCGCCGAATCACTTCCGCAGGTACGTTGTAGCGCAGCGCCAGGAGCAACAACACGAGCACAACCGGAAGCAAATATCCCAGCGAGCCGTGTTCCAGCTGCCAGGACTTCAGCCATCGCTTGCCGTCTTGTTGTTTCCGGTCAAACCAGGCTCGGGCCGATTCTCCCCAATTCTTCGAACCGCGTTGCAGGTTTTGCGCCAAGGTCACCTGATGCGCGAAGTCGTAGCCAATCACCCACTCATTCCAGGTCATCTGCATCCAGTCGATGTAAAACCCAAGCCGCGTCAAAAAGCCGGTCCCGCCCGCGCCGCTGGACGGCGTGGGATCGAAGACCTGCCAGCCATTTCCGGGGAAGTACACCTCCACCCAGCTATGCGCGTCGCTCGCGCGCACGATGTAGTCGCCGCCAAGATCGTTGTACTCTCCGGGGAGAAACCCGTTTACTTCGCGCGAGGGAATGCCCAGCGTTCGAAGCATGATGGCCATGGCCGAAGCGAAATATTCACAGTGTCCCGCGCGCGTTTCGAACAGGAAGTGCGCCAGCGGATCCTGCCCCGGCCTCCCGCTGAGATTCAACGTGTAGGCGAAGCGCGTGCGCAAATACGTTTCGATACGCTGAGCCTTGTCGAACGGTGTTTGCGCGTTTTTCGTGATTTCTCGCGCTAGATCTGGAATGCGCCGGTCGAGCTCTGCGGGAAGCTGCAAGTAAGTCGAGGTAATGTCACTTGAGTAGTCGGCTCCCGCGGTTCGGAGTCTCCCGGCATCGCGCGGCGGCAAGCGCGAATTACCTGCATAGCGGACCGCGGCGAAGTTGCCGAAGGGGACTTTCAGCGTCCCGGTCTCGTCGGTAAGAAGGTAATTGCGTTGCATCGCAGCAAACGAATTTGTCGCTCCGCCGCTGAAGTTTCCCTGCACGGCTAAGACTCTTCCCGGGACAAAAATCGCGTTGGTGGCCACCGGCTCGAGATACACCGTGTAATTGACGGTCTGCCCCGAAATGTTTTCCTTCTGGGCTGGTTCCGGCGTATGAATCCAGCCATCCGCTTTCGTTCCAAGCCTCCGGGGATTTATCACGTTCGAGCTCCAACGCTTTCCATCGAAGGTCGTTAGAGCAATGCCCCTCCATCGCAGCCATTCGTATCCAATCGGCTTTCCCGTTTCCACGCGCATCACCACTGCGGAGCTTTTCTTGATCTCTCCGATCTGGCCCAGTTCGACATCTTCGGTGAAACCGGTCATGAGCGTGGGGCTGAAGCTGACGCGTCCCAAATAGCCGGCGCTGAATCGCGGGAAGAAAAAGAAGAACATCCCCCCCAGAAGGATGGCGCCTAAGGCCACACTCAGAGAGGCAAAGCTGAGCGAGCGATTGAGTTTGCGCTCCGTTTCCGGGTGTGCGGGGACCGGAGAGATGGTTCCGGCGGCCCCGCGCCGTAATTCCAATCCGATGAATGTGGAAACTCCAGACAGGAGGAAAAGGAAAAACAGGGTCAAGAACAGCGTGTCCACGGTCAGGATGGCCGCCGCCAGAATTGCCGCAAACGCCAGCATGCTCAAGAAGTGCGCGTCGCGGTCCGTAGAAGCGCTGTAAAACCGGACTAGCATAGCCACAATGAGAAAATGCACTACCGCCAGAAGCAGGGCAAAGAGCGGCGGATTTGATGAGCCGCCAACAAAAAACCGCGACAGAAACAGCGCGTCCACCGGGAAGAATGCGAGATACACCAGCAGACACCAGGTTGCGGCGCGAGGAGCAAGTTCCACTGGGCGTCCATGCCACCAGCGATAGCCTTTCTGCAGCGCCGCGAGCGGGGCAATCAATGAGGTGAATAAATCCAGTTTTCCGGTGCTCGCCAGCGTCAGGATCGAAGTAAGAACCAGCAGGGAAAGGGACGCGCGGAAATATTTTTCGGCGGGCAATGCCGGGGCAGGCTGAGTTGTCGCGGTTGCGGCCATGGGAATTTCATATCGTAACATCGGCGATCTCCGCTATGCGGCGGCCTTTGAGGAAACCACCGAAAGAATAAACGCTCGGGCGCTATTGGGCGGACGAAGTCGCCGCAAGTGCCGCGCGGGCCACTTTTCGTGTGAGGTTGGAAACCGGCAGAACCGTAATTTCGCTTAGTGGAACTTGTTCTGCCCCTTTGATGCGCGGGAGTTTTTTCACGCTGATGCGAAACGGCTCCACGGTAACTTCGCGGTAGGTTACCGTATGCCGAACTTTTTCCGCCGCCACGAAGCGAAAGCTGCTATTCCGGTCACGAACCTGTAGCTTTCGCAAATGGCCGCGCAATTTCGCGACGGCGTCCCCGTTCACGGATACCGTCGGAAAATGCCATAAATTGGAAGCGAGCGTCGGAACGTGATCGGCGGGCGATTGCACGTTTCGTTTTTCAGGCGGAGAGAGCAGCAGCGTCCGACCGCGTTCGTCCGCAAAGACAGCCGCAGCCAGCCGGATCTCCACGGTTGCGCGTTTTTTGCGCTTCTCCGGTAGAAGATCCGCGATGCCCAGTTTGCGGCCTTCACAAAACTGCGTTACGGGACAGAGCAGGCACCGCGGAGATTTTGGCGAGCAAAGAGTGGCGCCGAGTTCCATCATCGCCTGGTTCCAATCCCCGGGCGATTTGGGCTCAAGGTAAGCATCCGCGCATTTCAGCAACTCCTGCCAGCGCGGCGATTCGCGCAAATCTCCGCGAACCGCTCCCAGGCGCGCCAGAACGCGGGCAACGTTGCCGTCCAGCACTGCCTGTTTTTGGCCGAAAGCAATGCTGAGAATGGCTGCCGCGGTGTAATTCCCGATTCCCGGCAACGCCAGCACGTCTCCCAGGCGCGACGGAAACTTGCCTCCATGCTCAGCGACAATCTGTTGCGCTGCCTTATGCAGATTTCTCGCGCGGCTGTAATAACCCAGCCCGGACCAGAAACGCAGCACTTCTTCCTCGGGTGCGGCAGCTAACGCGTGAAGACTCGGAAAGCGTTCGAGAAAACGTTCGTAATAGGGGATCACCGCCGCGACTCGCGTTTGCTGCAGCATGATTTCGGAAAGCCACACGCAATACGCGTCGCGCGTGCGCCGCCAGGGCAGGTCGCGTTGGGATTGCCGAAACCAGGAAAGCAATTGTTTGCGGAATGCGGCGAGTTCTCTTCCTTTTAGCATAGTGCGTCGCGATTCTCGCACAAGTAGACAGGTTATTCGAGAAGCGCCCCCAAACTGCGATTGGTTTCTCAGTCGAGGAAGACGATGTAAGAGGTGCTCCACACCGCGTGAGGAAAAAAACCGCGGGGCTGGCTGGTTACGATGATTTTGAAGATTTCCGGATTCGAAGCGAGCTCGCTGATAAGCCTTTGCTCGGAATCAATGGGCAGCGGCTGCACGGCGGCAAGATGACCGAGGATTGCAAAAATATTTCTTTCGGCGGGAGCCAGAGGCGTATCGAGGCCGACACTGCGAAATTGCAGCATGGAATTCGCCTGGTAGAAGTGCCAGGCAATATTGGCGCAGAGGGCGACCGCCCTCTCGAAGCGCTCGTTGATGGGAGGTTGTGTTGATGCCGAATTTGTCGCGGATGGCTCAACCGCTGCGGAGTGAGGATCAAGCACCAGCAACACGCGGGAGTCTTCCTCGCGCGTAAATTCCCGGACCATCAGCGAACCGGAACGCGCCGTCGCTTTCCAGTGGACCAGCCGCGCGCTGTCCGTGTGGACATAGTCGCGCAGCGCATATAAATCCTGGCCCCGCCCCTTGGTGACACTTTCGAGCGCTCCCTGG
>Ga0209474_10005107_pt1 | contig 11216 bp, 11 predicted proteins | sample GraSoiAngelo_145_FD_185902 | JGI IMG/M metagenome (GOLD analysis project Ga0209474, IMG submission 185902) | Grasslands soil microbial communities from the Angelo Coastal Reserve, California, USA - 14_1009_05_20cm (SPAdes) (version 2) | ecosystem: Environmental > Terrestrial > Soil > Grasslands... | reverse complement strand
GGTGCGTGCGGTAGCGCTCGTGGGGCAACGCCAGGACGGGCGCGGTTGCAAGGCTCGACAGTGACGGGAACACCTGCGCCAGCTCAGTCAGCACGTCCTCGTCCAGACGCTTCAGGCGACCCAGATCGAGCCCTCGCAGGTACTCGTCGAGTGCGTCTACGAAGACCGCAAACGGAAGGTCTCGCTCGAGCTCGGACGCGGACCCTGCAAGAACGAGCCGCCCTTGTGTATCGGCGTGACGGGCGAACTCTGCGAGCAGCCGGCTCTTTCCGATCCCGGGCTCGCCCAGGAGCTCGACTGCAGCAGCGTTGCCGGTATCGACCTCGTCGAGGGCCTGCTCGAACGAGCCGAGCTCCTCGGCACGTCCCACGAGCTGGTCGGTAAGCAGGCCCATTTCTCCTGGAGCCAGGGTAATTCAGGGTTGCCAGAACGAGAAATCAGGGTGGCCCCCCGATGTCAGCGCGGCAGCGCGGCGCCAAGCTCGCTGCATGGCCCAGTACTTGCTGCATCACCACCACGAGCCGCACGAGTGCGGTGTCGTCTTTGCCTCCTTCCGGGGGCACGAAAGCCCACTCCGACACCGCCCAACGCTCGCCTCGTGCCGCTTCGGCGGCCACGCGATCTGGTGGACGGTCGAGAGCGCAACCTCAGAGAACGCGCTCGGGCTGCTGCCGCCCTATGTCGCGGAGCGCACTACCGCGACGAGCGTGAGCGAGGTCGACATCCCGTGACGGCACGACCCCCCGAAAGGAGAACTGACATGTCCCGCACCGACCGCAGCACTCACCGCAACCTGGCTGCCCGCATGGGCGGCTGGAGCGCGGCTCACTGGAAGACCGCCACGTTCGGCTGGCTCGCACTCGTCGTCATTGCGTTCCAGGTCGGCAACACCGTAGGCGTCAAGAACATCGATCCGAACACTTCCGGGCCCGGCGAGTCCGGGCGCATGGACCGGATCCTGGCCGACGGCTTCAAGCTGCCCGCGAACGAGAGCGTGCTCGTCCAGAGCAGCTCTCTGCGAGTCGGCGCCCCCGCCTTCGACGCCGCTGTTGCGGACGTCGTGGCCCGGGTCTCGAAGCTGAAGGCCGTTCAGAACATCCAGTCGCCGCTCGGTCCCGGCCGTGCAGGACAGGTCGCGAAGAACGGGCATGCGGCGCTGGTCAAATTCGAGATCAAAGGCAAGAAGAACGCGGCCGGCGACAAGCTCGGGCCGGTCCTGAAGAGCGTCGATGACGCGCAGGCCGCCCATCCGGGCTTCTACATCGGAGAGTTCGGCGAGGCAAGCGCGGCGAAGGCGACCGACACCGCGTTCGCGAACGACCTCAAGAGCGCAGGAGCGCTCTCGATCCCGCTGACGCTGGTCATCCTGGTCATCGCGTTCGGGGCGCTCGTGGCCGCGGGCATCCCGCTGCTCCTCGCCCTGACCGCCGTGTTCGCGACGTTCGGACTGGCCGCCCTGCCCAGTCACGTGCTGCCGATCGCACAGGAAGCGAACGCCGTCGTGCTCCTCGTCGGGCTTGCGGTCGGTGTCGACTACTCGATGTTCTATCTCAAGCGCGAGCGTGAGGAACGGGCCGCGGGACGCAGCGAGCGTGCCGCGCTCGAGGCCGCCGCCGCCACCTCGGGCCGCTCTGTTCTCATCTCCGGCCTGACCGTGATGGTGGCGATGGCCGGGATGTTCCTCACGGGCGACGGCACCTTCGAGTCCTTCGCCTACGCGACGATGATGGTCGTCGGGATTGCGATGCTCGGCTCGCTGACCGTCCTGCCTGCGTTGCTCTCGAGGCTCGGAGACGGCGTCGACCGGGTGAAGGTTCCCTTCGTCGGCCGTGTTCGCGGCGGCAACGGCGAAAGCCGCATCTGGGGACCGATCGTAGATGCCGTCCTGCGCCGGCCGCTGCTGTCGGTGGTACTCGCAGGCGGCGTGCTGCTCGCGCTCGCAGCTCCGATGCTGCAGCTGCGCATCTCGACACCGGGGCCGGACACGTTCCCCAAGTCGCTCGCAGTGGTGAAGACCTACGACCGCATGCAGCAGGCGTTCCCCGGCACAGCGCTACCGGCAAATGTCGTCGTGAAGGCGTCGAACGTCGAAGCACCGGCCGTGCGAAGCGCGATCGCGAACCTCGAGCAGAAGGCGCTCGCGAGCGGCCGAGTCCACAAGCCGATCACAATCGACACGAACCGCGAAGGAACGATCTCGAACATCACCCTCCCGATCGCGGGGACGGGGACCGATGCCGGTTCGAATGCGTCCCTCGCGGCGTTGCGCGACACGATCGTCCCGGCGACGGTCGGTGCGCTTCCGAACACGCAGGCCGGCGTCACCGGGCTCACGGCCGAGTGGAAGGACCAGCAGGACCAGATGAAGTCCAAGCTCCCGCTCGTCGTCGGCTTCGTCCTCCTGTTCGCCTTCTTGCTCATGCTGGTTGCGTTCCGCTCGATCGTGATCGCGCTCAAGGCGATCGTCCTCAACCTCCTTTCCGTGGCCGCCGCCTACGGCGTGCTCGTGCTGGTCTTCCAGCACGGTCTCGGCAAGGGGCTGCTCGGCTTCAGCTCGACCGCGGGCATCTCGCCCGTCGTGCCGTTGCTGCTGTTCGTGATCCTCTTCGGGCTCTCGATGGACTACCACGTGTTCATCGTCAGCAGGATCCGGGAGACGTTCGATCGCGGCGCGAGCATGGACGACGCAATCGCGGACGGGATCAAGTCAACGGCCGGAGTGGTCACGAGCGCAGCGATCGTCATGGTCGCCGTCTTCGCGATCTTCATGACCCTGTCGATGCTCTTCTTCAAGCAGTTCGGCGTTGGGCTCGCGGCTGCCGTCCTGATCGACGCCACGATCGTCCGGGGAGTGCTGCTCCCGGCGACGATGAAGCTGCTCGGCGACTGGAACTGGTACCTGCCGAAGTGGCTCGAGTGGCTTCCTCGGCTCGAGCACGATGAGCCCGAGACCGTACCGGCCGCCCAGCCGGCGCCCATCTCCACATAAATCACGCGGTCGGGGCCCCGGCCTGTGACGGGCCGGGGCCCCGACCACCACACGACGAAGGGACACGAAATGCAAGCCGAAACGAATCCAGAGAGGCGCACCGGTCTCACAGTTGGAGCGTGGGTCGCAGTCGTGCTCGGCGTGCTCGTTCTCGCGGCCGGCATTGCGGCCATCTGGGCAGACACCTCGAAGCGCAGCGACAACGGCTACTTCTCCGCGCATGCTCACCGCTACCAGACCGATACACGCGCGATTGCGACGGAGAACATCACGGTAGGCAGCTACGTGCCCACTTGGCTCGCCGGCAAGGTCCGGCTCGACGTCTCCGGCGGCAAGCAGTTGTTCGTCGGCATCGCGCCCAAGGCCACCGTTGACAACTACCTCGCCGGAGTCAGGCACACGGATGCGACCAAGCTCGACCTCGATCCATTCAAGGTCACCTACGTCGACCATGCAGGGACAGTCGACCCCGGCCGGCCCGCACGCGAAGCGTTCTGGGCAGCAACGGTGTCCGGCACCAACGGCCCCCTGGAGTGGAAGCTTCGCTCCGGCAACTGGTCGATCGTCGTGATGAACGCCGACGGCTCTCCCGACGTCGCGGCGACGATCGGTGTCGGTGTCAAGGTTCCGGCGCTGCTCTGGGCCGGGATCGGGCTGAGCCTGTTCGGAGGCGCACTGCTGCTCGCCGCCGGGCTGATGTTCGCTGCCCGTTCGCGGAGCTCGGGAAGAGGTCAGGCCCGAGCGTCGACTGCTTCGGATTCCTCGACCATCGGATCGCCGATGTAGTCGAGCGCCTGCGCGGTCGGCAGCCGGCTCCGGATAGCGAAGAAGTACACGGCGAGGCTGAGGACCGCGGCGGCAAGGATGTCCCAGCCGAACGTGAGCTCGTTGCGAGGGCCCTGGAGATCGATCAGCGGGATCGAGCTCGGGGTCCTCGTGTCGAACGAGCTGAGGTACGAGATCACGCCCATCCCGAGCAGGTACGGCCAGAGCCACACGGCGCTGCGCCAGTCGAGCGAAGGTGTTCGTCTCGAATCAGTGGCAGTCGACACGCCGAGCAGCGCGAAGCCGATCAGGATCGCGACGATCAGCTTCCAGATCACCGCCCACCCGGTGAAGAGCAGGATCTCGCTCGCGGCGACGAACGCCGCAGGCGCCAGCACCGATGCGGCGGGAAGCTTGAACGGGCGCGGCCGCTCGGGGTCCTGGCGCCTGAGTGCTCCGAGCGCGAGCGGGGCCATTGCGTAGACGGCCACGGCCGCCGCCGAGATGAAGCCCACGAGCTGCTGCCAGCCCGGGAAGGGGAGGAGGATGACCAGGCCGCAGAGGAAGGAGAACGCAATGGCGAAGGAGGGCGTCCCGCGCGACGTGAGCCGGCCGAAGGCTGCCGGGATGTAGCCGTTCCGAGCGAGCGCGAAGGTCAGGCGGGCGCTCGCGCCCGTGTAGAGCAGCCCGGTCCCCCCGGGCGAGACGACGGCGTCCGTGTAGAGCAGCACCGCGAGCCAGCCCAGGCCGAGTGCCGTCGCAAGCCCGGCAAACGGCCCGTACAGCTGGGCCTTTCCCGTAAACGAGACCGCGTTCCAGCCATGCGAGATGCTCGACGGGTCGAGCGCCAGGATGAACGCCACCTGCAGCGCGAGGTAGAGGACGATCGCCACGATCATCGCGCCGATGATCGCGAACGGGATGTTCCGCCTCGGGTTCCGCGTCTCGCCGCCGAGCTGGACCGCCTGCTCGAAGCCCAGGCACGCGAAGATGACCCCGCCCGACGAGATCGCGAGGAAGACGCCTTTCCATCCGTACGGCATGAAGCCGCCGGCTGAAGTGAAGTTCTCGCCGTGCGCAGAGGTCGCGATCAGCGCTATGACCGTCACCACCGGAATCAGGAGCTTCCAGCAGACCGCGATCATGTTCGTCTCGGCCAGCCAGCGCACGCCCAGGATGTTGATCGTGCAGAACAACAGCAGCAGCGCGGCGGCGGCGAAATAGCCCTGAACCGTCAGCACGGGCCGGCCGCCCGAGATGGTGGTGAGCGAGGAGACATAGTTCGACGTGTAGAGCAGGGTCGCCTGAACCATGATCGGCCCGACGGTCACGGCGCCGAGGAATGCGATCCAGCCGGTCGTGAAGCCGATCAGGCTCCCGAAGGCGAACCGCGGAAACCGCGCGCTGCCGCCCGCCACCGGGTACATGCCGCCGAGCTCGGCGTGCGTCAAGGCGAGCAGCATCACGGCGCCGCCGCCGATCACCCAGCTGATGACCGCTGCGGGCCCGGCCAGCGACGAGGCGTAGAGGGCGCCGAACAGCCAGCCGGCCCCGATGATCGAGCCGAACGAGATGAACAGGAGCCCGAAGAAGCCAACGTCGCGCCGCAACTTTCGCCCCGCGCGGGCGGGCGCAGCAGCCATCGGTTGGGCCAGTTCGGCCGTCGGTCCTCTCCCCGTAAGCGAAACCCCGCCCGAAGCCTGCCGGGCTGCCACCGATCATCGCCCATCTCCGCCCGGGCTACAAGTTCAATTTCAGGGTTGCGCCTGATGTCGGCGCGGGCGCTCGACGCCAAGCTCAGCCACGCGCTCCGGGCGCGATGAGGCCGGTCTCGTAGGCGTAGATCACGGCTTGCACCCGATCTCGGAGGTCGAGCTTCTGGAGGATGCGCGCGACGTGCGTCTTTGCTGTCGCTTCGCTGATCACGAGGCGCTCGCAGATCTCCGGGTTGGACAGGCCGCGCGCGAGCAGGTCGAGGACCTCGTGCTCGCGTGGGGTCAACTGCTCGAGCGCGTGTGACGGTGCAGGCGGCGAGGCGGGTGACTGGCGGGCGAACTCCTCGATTACCGCGCGGGTTATCGACGGGGCGAGCAGTGCCTCGCCGTTTGCGACGATGCGGACGGCGGCGGCGATCTCCTCGGGCGGGGCATCCTTGAGCATGAAGCCACTCGCTCCGGCACGCAGTGCGTCGTAGGCGTAGTTGTCCAGCCCGAAGGTGGTCAGGATGAGCACCCGCGTCCCGGGTCGCTCGCGGACGATTCGGCGGGTCGCCTCGATCCCGTCGAGGACCGGCATGCGGATGTCCATCAGCACGACGTCGGGCTCGAGCCGCCGCGCGGCCGAGACAGCGTCCTCGCCGTCCCCGGCCTCGCCGACCACGTTCGTCTCGGGCTCCGCTTCAAGGATCTTGCGCAGCCCGACTCGGACGAGGGCCTGGTCGTCGGCGATCAGGATGCTCGTCATCGCGTGGGCAGCAGGACGCGAACGGCGAAGCCGCCAGTCGGGCGGCGGCCGGCGTCGAGGCGGCCGCCGTAGAGCGCCACTCGCTCGCGCATGCCGACGAGGCCGTGTCCGCCGCTCGCGACCGGTCTCTGCGCACCGGCACCGTCGTCGACGATCTCGAGCTCCAGAGAGTCCCGCCCGTAGCGGACGTGGACTCTTGCCTGCGCCTGGCCAGCGTGCTTGAGCGCGTTTGTCAGCGCCTCCTGGACGATCCGGTACGCCGAAAGCTCGATCCCGACCGGTAGCTCTCGCGGATCGCCCTCGACGTCGAGCTCGACCGGCAGGCCGGCCTCGCGAACCTGCGCCACGAGGGTCGGTAGGTCGTGGAGTCCCGGCTGCGGCGCGAGTGAGTCGGTGGCGTCGCTGCGCAGCATCCCGACCAGGCGGCGCATTTCGGTCAGCGCGCCCCGGCCGATGCGCTCGATCGTTACCAGCACTTCCTTCGTCGAGCCGGTCGTCTCGTCGAGTACGCGGCGCTCGGCGCCTGCCTGGACGACCATCATCGAGACGTTGTGCGCGATCGCGTCGTGCAACTCGCGCGCGATCCGCGCCCGCTCAGCGACCACTGCCTCCCGGGCGGCGAGATCGCGCTCCCGCTCGGCAAGCTGAGCACGCCGCTCGCGATCGCCGAGCACGCGGCGGACGAGCAGCATGACCACGAGCGTGACCGCGGAGAACACCACGGAGTTCCGCGGGCTCCCTTTCGGCCCAAAGCTCGCAACGAAGAAGCCCGCCACGAGGAACCCGAGGCCGAGTGCAAAACGCCGCGGCGGCGTCCAGACCGCGAGCGCATACAGCGCGCAGAAGTAGCCGACGCTTGCCAGGATGATCTGCGGGTCACCCCAGAACCCGAGCTCGATCGAGTAGAGCATCGGCACGACGACACCCACGAGCGTCGGGTAGCGGCGGCGAACGGCAATGGACGCTGTGGCGACGAACGCGACGAGCGCGGCCACGATTTGATGCGAGCCCGCGCTGGTTCCGAGCCAGACCTCGAGCTGGGCCGCCGGTGTGAGCAGCACGGCGACGGCCAGGTCGACGGTCGCCGGATCCGGCCGCGAGAAAGAGCGGGCAAGACGAGGGTGCACGACATGAAGGTAGACGGATCCGTGCGCGCTGTCATCGGCCGGTCGGCCGATCCGGAGCCGTCCAAAGATCAGCCGGTCGGCTGACGGAAAGATCGCCGGCCCGGCCGACGACGCGGTGGTCGATGACTCGTACGGTCGACTCGATGTCAATCGACAAGGAGGAACCGAGATGAAACAGCTTTGGGATCGCTGGGCACCGCTCGCCGGAGTGCTGTCCGTTGTGTGCTCGCTCGTCGGGGTCCTGTTCGTCCTCGGCCAGCCCCAGGAGAAGGATTCGGATGCGAAGATCGTCGCCTACTTCGCCCAGCATTCGCATCAGGTGCGCGGCGTCGTCGGGTTCTTCGTCTTCTTGGCGGGCATCCTCTTTCTGCTCGCGTTCCTGAGCTCGCTCCGGGAGCGGCTGCTTGCTGCCGAAGGGGAGTCGGGACGGCTCAGCGCACTGGCGTTCGGAGCGGGCATCGCGAGCCTGCCGCTCTGGGGAGTCTCGATGCTGCTCGCATTCGCAGCCAGCTTCACCTCGGGTGAGTCGTCGAAGTTCCGGCTCGACCCGAACACGTACCGGCTGCTCTCGACGACCTCCTACTTCGCGTGGGTCGCCGCCCTGATCGTGAGCGCCGTCGTCGTCTGGGCAACGTCGGCGCTGGCGCTGCGGACCGGGGTGCTGCCACGGTGGTACGGACTGCTCGGGATCGCGGCAGGCATCGTGCAGCTGTTCGGGCTCTTCCTCTTCCCGTTCCTCGTGTGGTGGCTGTGGATCGTCGTGACCGCCGTACTGCTTGTCGCGCGGCGCAGCCTCGCGCCCGCACGCGCTGCTCAGCCGGCGCTTTGAACCGCTACCAGGGGGCGGCTTCGGCCGCCCCCTGGACGCTATGCGTCTGCGGAGCGTCGGCCGCTCGGCCGATCCGCTGCCGTCGAAAGATCAGCCGACCGGCTGACCGCAAGATCGCCCACTCGCCCGACGACGCGCGAGCCGTGGCTTCGTAGCGTTGGTCGTGTCAACGACGACGGGAGGAACCATGAGAAAGCGAGTCCCTAATCGGCGCGGTCTGCTTATGGCGATCGCATTGCTCCTCGCGATCGGCGAGTACGTGGACGCCTTCTTCATCAGCTTCCCCGCGGGCGCTGCGGGCTTCGCGACGTTTCTGGTCTTGGCGGTCGTTTGGATCAGGCGAGGCGGAATCGGCGGCCCAATCCTTGTCGCTGCGCTTTTTGCGTTCGAGGACGCAAACGCCCCGTTCTGGCCACGCACCGGCGTCGGCGACTGGATTACGACGATCGCGTACGGCGGCCTCGCCCTGGCGGGACTGCTTGTGGCGCTCGTTGTGATCAAGGACTCGCTCGGGGGGCGCAGAGCAAAGACGGGCCCGGCGCGAGTCGCTGCATGAGGCCAGACGGCGCTGGGCTGGCGCGCGATTGTCGTGTAGAAATAAGGCCGAACTGACGAGCAGAGTCGGAGTCACGCTGACTCCGCGGAAGAAGCCGAGCAACGCCAAGTGGAGCACGTGGAGGGGACGACTCGGAACCCGCGGCAAAGCCTGAGGCGCCGGCGGCGCCCCGGGCGTTCGTTCAGAGGAGTACACTCGGCGGACTGGCCCTGTGGCCAGAACCCCGGCCGAAAGCCCGACGGCCGCCAACGCGGATCGGCGCGCGAGGCGATGAGCCTAGGCGAACAGAGTTCGAGTTGCTGCAGGGCCACTCTCTATGTGGCACAGGCCTTACTGCATGTTCTCGATTCGATCGGCGAGTAGGTGAAACGAACGCTGCGTCGCGTTTGCCAGGCCCATGAGCAGCTGATTCATCTCGTCGACCGGCGGTGCGAGCCCGGAACCACTCGCAGCCTGGGCCTTCGCGTAAGCGGGCAGAGACTTCACCTCGCGTCTAAAGACCTCGTCGACTTCGTCCCCGAGTGCCATTGCCATCTCCTTTTTTGGTTGCCGCAACAGTAGAAGAGGCGGTCGAGCCGACTGAAGAGGGCGGCGAGCGAACGGCCGACCGTGCTTAGGAAGCAAAGGGGATAAGCCTCAGCGGGAGCGGTATGACAGGCGGGGCCTGGCGAACTGAGCGGCTGGTTGACGGACTCGCTCGCCGGAGTCGCCTACTCAGCTGGTGAGGTCCAGGCCGACGAGCCCAACGCTCGAACGCTCAATTTTCATACCATCGATGCGTGCAGCGAGTTGTCGTCACGGCGAAGCTGAAGCCCGGAAGCCACGAGGCCGCCGCCGAGCTCTTGCGAGCAGGACCTCAGTACGACCCTGGCGAAATCGGGCTCGTTCGGCACGGCGTCTATCTCGGCAGTTCCGAGGTCGTGTTCCTATTCGAGGGTCCAGACGTCGAGAATCGGCTTCGCGACATCTTGAACGATCAGGCCGTTACGGCGTCGTTCGCGGCGTGGGGACCGCTCCTGGAAGGAACGCCGTCAGCAGCGCACGAGCTCTACTACTGGGAGGCGGCTGGCGAGAGCGCCGACAGTGCCGCCAGTGCTACCAGCAACGACGCCTAGCCCCCTATGCCGGCCGTGATAACGCGGCCGCACTTGCGAGCCGACCGTCGCCGCTTCAGTCTTACCCGCGCTAATCGGCTGACCCTGTCGGTCGAACGGAATGTCAGACCTGCGGGTGGATCGTCTCGCCGGCCTCCAGCATCGCGACGAACTTCGCGAGTCGGCGCGCGCGGGTCTCGGGCTTCTTAGCGTCCTGCAGGCGGTAGAGGATCGCGTAGCGGTTCTGACTGCTGAGCTGGAAGAAGAACTCCTTCGCCTGTGGGCGGGTGGCAAGCTCGCGCTCGAGGTCGTCGGGGACGGCGATTCGACTCTGGCTCTCGTAGGCCATCTCCCAGCGGCCGTCTGCCTTCGCGCGCTCGACCTCGGCGAGGCCTGCCGGGCGCATCCTGCCGGCGGGGACCAGCCGCTCGGCCTTCTCGCGGTTGATCTTCGACCACTTGCTCCGCGGCTGTCGCGGCGTGAACCGTTGGAGGAAGTAGCGCTCGTCGAGCGCCTCGCGCTGGCCGTCGATCCACCCGAAGCAGAGCGCGCTCTCGAGCACCTCCGGGTAGCGCACGCTCTCGATGCCGGTGTCCTTCTTGGCGATCTTGAGCCAGACGCCCGGCGAGGTGGCGTGGTTCGCCTCCAGCCACTCCTCCCACTCGCGGGCGGAAGCGAGGAAGATGGTCGGAAGGCGATCGCTCACGCGCGCCGGAGGCTAGCCGACCGCGTCTCCGCCTCTGGTCGGCGTCTTCTGGCGGATCTAAGTCGGAAAGGTGAATTCGGCTTCGTGGGAGAATCTGCACGTGAAGGCCTGCTCGAGCTGCGGAGCGTCGCTTCCTCCCGCTGCGCGGTTCTGTCCGAGTTGCGGTGCGATGCTCGTGGACGAGGCGCCAAGTGAGGAACGCAAGGTCGCGACCGTTCTCTTCGCCGATCTCGTCGGTTCGACCGAGCTGGCCGGTCAGCAGGACGCCGAGCGGACACGAGCCCGCCTCAACCGCTTCTACGACGCGATGGCGGCTGAGATCGCCGAGGCGGGAGGGACGATCGAGAAGTTCATCGGCGACGCGGTCGTGGCGGCCTTCGGCGCGCCGGCCGCGCAGGAGGACCACGCCGACCGAGCGCTGCACGCGGCCCTGTCAATGCGAAGCAAGTTGGAGGAGCTCTTCGGCGACTCGCTCAAGCTGCGGATCGGCGTGAATACGGGCGACGTGGTGGTGGGCGAGCCACGCGTCGGCAGTTCGTTCGTGAGCGGCGACGCGGTCAACGTCGCTGCGCGGCTCGAACAGGCGGCGGGGGCCGGGCGCGGGATGATCAGCGACTCGTCGGATCCTTCGGCGTCTGACCCGACAACCGAACATGCGGCTTTGCAGCCCTTTCAAGCGGAGAAACG
>Ga0209474_10005104_pt1 | contig 11219 bp, 9 predicted proteins | sample GraSoiAngelo_145_FD_185902 | JGI IMG/M metagenome (GOLD analysis project Ga0209474, IMG submission 185902) | Grasslands soil microbial communities from the Angelo Coastal Reserve, California, USA - 14_1009_05_20cm (SPAdes) (version 2) | ecosystem: Environmental > Terrestrial > Soil > Grasslands ... | reverse complement strand
GCACGATGACGTCGTCGGGCTCGCCGGCGTACACGACCGGCGCGGCGGACAGCGGGGTGCCGCGCCGCCACTCGTGCACGACGCGCGGGTACCCGGACCGGGTCAGCGAGCCGGGTCCGGTGTCGGTACCCACGAAGATGCGGTCCCGGTCGATCCACGCCACCCCGCTCTTGGCCTCCGGCAGGGTGAACCCGTCGGCGACGAACAGCCCGCTGGCCAGGTCGAACTCGCGCACCACCGCCGCGTCCGAGCCGCCCCGGGACAGCGCGACCAGGCAGCGCGCCCCACCCGGGCGGAGGAACTCGACGTCCTGCCAGACCCAGTTCTCGCCCTCCCGCTCGGCGAGCGCGTCGATGTCGATGAGCACCTGCCAGTCCGGCTCGACCTTGCGGTACTCGTCGAGCGTGGTGCGCCGCCACACTCCGCGCGGGTGCTCCTCGTCACGCCAGAGGTTGTACAGGTGGTCGCCGTGCCACGTCGGGTACGGGATCCGGCCGGCGCTGTCGAGCACGGCGAGCAGGTCGGCGCGCAGCCGCTCGAAGCGCGGCCCGCTACCGCGCCCGGCGAGCGTCTCGGCGTTGCGGGCCGTGACCCACTCGACCGCCGGTGCGCCGTCCAGCCATCGGTAGGGATCCATCAGGACAGAGCCAACCACAGGTGGGTCTCGTCGCGGTCGTCGCCGGGTGCTACCCGCAGCGCCCCGGGCAGCCGGCCCACGATGCGGTACCCGTGGGCGGCGTAGAAGCGCTCCAGCCCGGTACCGTCCCGGACCGTCAGGTGCAGCGCCTCCCACCCGAGCCGGCGCGCGACGGCTTCGGCCTCGCGGACCAGCGCGGCGCCGTACCCCTTGCCCTGCAACGACGGGTGCACCATCAGCCGCTTGACGGTGCGCCAGTGCTCGGCCAGCGCGAACCGCTGGCTGACCAGGAACAGCAGCCCCGCGAGCCGGTCACCGGCGTACCCGACGAGCAGGTGGTCGTGCCCCTCGTCGACCCCGGCGAACGCGCGCCCGGCCAGCGGCCACACCTCGTCGGGGCAGACCGGACCGGCGAAACCCACCGCGCCGCCGGCGTTGGACACGTCGGCCCACAGCGTCACGATCTCCTCCCGCAACCGCTCGGTCAGCGGCGGATCGAGCCGGACCTCCAGCACGGTGTCCCACCGTCGCCCGCCGCGCGCGCCGAGCCGCCTTCCCTCGTCAGGCCAGGCGCCGCCGCGCCGCACGCCGCTCACGCCGCGGTCCGGAACGTGCGCCGGTATGCGGCCGGTGCCACCCCGACGGCCGCGTGCAGGTGCTGGCGCAGCGAGGCCGCGGTGCCGAAGCCGGCCTGCGCGGCGACCCGCTCGATCGGCAGGTCGGTGCCCTCCAGCAGCCGCCGGGCCAGCTCCACCCGCTGGCGCAGCAGCCACCGTCCCGGGCTCAGCCCGGTCTCCTCGCGGAACCGCCGGGTGAACGTGCGCAGGCTCATCCGCGCGTGCCCGGCCAGTGTGTCCAGGTCGAGCGGCTGGTCCAGCCGGTCCAGCGCCCAGGCGCGGGTCGGGCCGGTGGTCGCGTCGCCGGCCGCCGGCACCGGCCGCTCGATGAACTGCGACTGCCCGCCGTCCCGCCAGGGCGGGACGACGCAGCGCCGGGCCGCGCGGTTGGCCACCTCGCTGCCGTGGTCGCGGCGGATCACGTGCAGGCACAGGTCGATGCCCGCGGCGACGCCGGCCGAGGTCAGGATGTCGCCGTCGTCCACGAACAGCACGTCGGGGTCCAGCTTCACCCGGGGGTACCGGGTCCGGAAGCGCTCCACGTGCGCCCAGTGCGTGGTCGCCGGCCGGTCGTCGAGCAGGCCGGCGGCGGCGAGCACGAACGCGCCGGTGCAGATGGACATCACCCGGGCGCCGCGCGCGTGCGCCGCGCGCAATGCCGCGCACACTTCGGGGGTACCGGTCAGTGCCGCCGACCGTCCACTGACCCCCGGCACGATGACCGTGTCCGCGGTGTCGAGCAGGTCCAGCCCGTGTTCGGGTACGGCGGAGAACCCGGCCGCGGTCCGCACCGGGCCGCCGTCGGGCGTGCACAGGCGGGTCTCGTAGAACCGGTGCCCGGCCGCGTTCCGGGCGGCCCAGAAGACCGTCGCCGGTACCCCGAGATCGAGCGCGACCGCGCCGGGCAGTGCCAGTACCGCGATCCGGTGCCGATGGGTCATGGCCGGATTCTTACACATGTTGGCGTTCAGGCCACTCGCCGGCCGGCCGCCGGCATCTCAGGATGGTTCGCGTGACGATGATCAGGGAGCGGGACGGCACCGGGCGCAGGCGGCTGCACCGGGCCTGGTTCGTGGCCGGTGTGGCGTTCGTGGCGACCGTCGGCGCGGCCGGGTTCCGGGCCACCCCCGGCGTGCTCATCAACCCGTTGCGCCAGGAGTTCGGCTGGTCGGTCGGGGAGATCTCGCTGGCCGTCTCGGTGAACCTGATCCTCTACGGGCTGACCGCCCCGTTCGCCGCCGCGCTGATGGAGCGCTTCGGCATGCGCCGCGTGGTACCCGTCGCGCTGGTGCTGGTCGCGGCCGGCAGCGGGCTGACCGTGTTCATGCGGTCGAGCTGGCAGCTCGTGCTGTGCTGGGGAGTACTGGTCGGGCTCGGTACCGGTGCGATGGCGCTGTCGTTCGTGGCGACCGTCACCGGCCGGTGGTTCGTCCGGCACCGGGGCATGGTGACCGGGGTACTGACCGCGGGCGGGGCGACCGGACAGCTCGCCTTCCTGCCGCTACTGGCCACGCTCACCGCGAACCACGGCTGGCGGGCCGCCGCGCTGACGGTGTGCTTGGCGGCCCTCGCTGTCATACCCCTCGTGTACTGGTTACTGCGTGACCATCCGGCCGACGTGGGCACGACCGCATACGGCGCGGTCGACCCCGACCCGCCTCGCGTGCACAGCACGGGCGCCGCCCGGCGGGCGCTGTCGGCCCTGCGTGACGCCTCTCGCACGGGCACCTTCTGGCTGCTGGCCGGCGCGTTCGCGATCTGCGGCGCGACCACCAACGGGCTGATCGGCACCCACTTCATCCCGGCCGCACACGATCACGGACTGCCGCAGACCACGGCCGCCAACCTGCTCGCGCTGGTGGGCGCGTTCGACATCGCCGGCACCGTCGCGTCCGGCTGGCTCACCGACCGGTACGACTCGCGGCTGCTGCTCGGCATGTACTACGGCCTGCGCGGGCTGTCCCTGCTGGTGCTGCCCAGCCTGCTGGCCGCCAGCCTGCACCCGAGCATGCTCGTGTTCGTGCTGTTCTACGGGCTGGACTGGATCGCGACGGTACCCCCGACGATCGCGCTGTGCCGTGAGCGCTTCGGCGACGCCGGGCCGGTCGTGTTCGGCTGGGTGTTCGCGGCGCACCAGTTCGGTGCCGCGCTCGCCGCCACCGGGGCCGGGCTGATCCATGACCGGCTGGGCGCCTACGACACCGCCTTCTACATCGCCGGCCTGCTGGCGCTGGGCGCGGCCGCGCTTTCGGTGGGTATCCGCCGGCCCGGGATCCGGTGGCGGGTAGCTTTCGAGGAATGAACCGGTACGTCGTCGTGGGGGGTGGCATCGTCGGGCTGGCGGTCGCCCACCGGCTGCTGCTCGACCGTCCAGGTGCGTCGGTCACCGTCCTGGAGAAGGAGAACCGGGTCGGCACGCACCAGACCGGGCACAACTCGGGCGTGATCCACTCGGGCATCTACTACCGCCCGGGTAGCGACCGGGCCCGGCTGTGCGTCGCCGGGGCGCGCTCGATGGTCGAGTTCTGCCAGAAGCACGGGGTACCCGTCGAGGTGTGCGGCAAGCTCATCGTCGCCACGTCGGAGGCGGAGCTGCCGCGGCTGCGGGTACTGGCCGAACGGGCGCAGGCCAACGGGGTACCGGCGCGGATGCTGTCGGCCGCCGCGGCGCGCGAACGCGAGCCGGAGGTGTCATGCCTGGCCGCGCTGCACGTCGAGTCGACCGGGATCACCGACTTCGGCGCGGTCTGCGAGGTGCTCGCCGGCCTGGTACGCGAGCACGGCGGCGAGGTCCGGCTCGGCACCCGGGTGACCGCGCTCAACGGCGGGATCCGCACCGCCGACGGCGAGCAGGTACCCGCCGACCTCGTGATCAACTGTGCCGGCCTGTTCTCCGACCGGCTCGCCGGCAAGCCGCGGGAGGTCCGGATCGTACCGTTCCGTGGCGAGTACTTCCATGTGCGCCGGCCGCTTGTCCGCACCCTCGTCTACCCGGTACCGGATCCGGCACTGCCGTTCCTCGGGGTGCACCTGACGCGGGGGATCGACGGGTCGCTGCATGCCGGGCCGAACGCGGTGCTGGCACTGGCCCGCGAGGGGTACACGTGGCGCCGGTTCAGCGCCCGGGATCTCGCCGCGGTCGCCGGGTACCCGGGCATGTGGCGGCTGGCCCGCAAGCACCTGCGCACCGGCATCGCGGAGGTGCGCCGCTCGCTGTCCCGGCGCCGGTTCGCGGCCGACCTCGCCCGGCTGGTACCAGCGATCCAGCCGGCCGACCTGGTCCGTGCCCCGGCCGGGGTACGGGCACAGGCGATCGGGCGCGACGGCGCGCTGCTCGACGACTTCCTGCTGGTCCGGCGACCCGGTCAGGTACACGTGCTCAACGCACCGTCACCGGCGGCGACCAGTTCGCTGGAGATCGCCCGGTGGATCGTCGACGGGTTGCCCACCTGAGCCGTAGGGTGTGGCGGTGCTGCGTCGGGTGTCCGGGATCGTCATGGGACTGGCGCTGCTGCTCGCCGGTACCGCCTGCACCGGCCCGGCCGCGGGAGCGCCGCGCGTGCCGCGCAGCGCCCACCCGGTGCCCTCGCCGACCCGCGAGCCGGCCGAGGACGCCGGCGGCGCCTGTCTGCTGCTGAGCTTCGAACTGGTGGCCGCGACGACCGGGGTCGACTTCGGCGCGTCCGGGTCGAGCAACAGCGGCGACACCTACACCTGCGTACTGCGCCGGGTCGACGCGGTGCTGCCCGACCTCGCGCTGTCGGTCAGCCCGACGCTGGCCGACACCGGCGTGTTCACCACCAGCGTGGTACCCAAGGGCGCGGCGAGCGTCGCCGACCTCGGCAAGGCCGGGTACAGCCGGTCGCTGGCCGCCTCGCTGACCGGTGCCGGGCCGGGCGCGGAGGTCTGCTGGCTGTCCGGCAACCAGCGGCTGATGACGCTGCGGTACCGGACCCCGCCCGGTACCCCGGCGGGCGACGCGACCGCGATGATCCCGAAGCTGGTCGCGCTCGCGCGGAAGGTCGACCAGGCCAGCGCCTGACCCCCGCCGCCGGCCACCGCCTGACCCCCGCGATCTTGGACTTGTGTCGGCGACAAAAGCCGCGCGGCTCCGCGAGTCGGGCACCACAACTCCAAGATCGGCGCAGAAGGGCAACCGTCAGTGGGCGGCGACGAAGACTCGGGAGGCGATCTCGCGGGGCAGCCGGACCTGTTCGCCGGCCTGGTCGACGATCACCTCGTCACGGTCCTGGGCGACGTTGACCGTGGCACCCGGATCGACGCCGGCCGCGTGCAGTTGCCGCAGCACCTCGGCGTCGGTCTGCACGCTCTCGCAGATCCGCCGGACCACGACGTCGCCGGACAGGCCGGGGAACGCCAGGTTGCGCTCGGTCTCCCAGTCGGCGTGGGCGGGCGCGTCGGCGTCGAACTTGTCCAGCCCCGGGATCGGGTTCCCGTACGGCGAGCGGGTCGGCCGGCCGAGCAGCTCGTAGACCTTGGCCTCGACCGCTTCGCTCATCACGTGTTCCCAGCGGCAGGCCTCTTCGTGCGCCGCCTCGTACGCCAGCCCGATGACGTTGACCAGCAACAGCTCGGCCAGCCGGTGCTTGCGCATCACGGAGATCGCGTAGCTGCGCCCGGCCGCGGTGAGCTGCAGGTGCCGGTCGCCCTCGACGGTGAGCAGGCCGTCGCGCTCCATCCGGTTCACCGTCTGGCTGACCGTGGGACCGCTCTGGTGCAGCCGCTCGGCGATCCGGGCGCGCAGCGGGATGACCCCCTCCTCCTCGAGTTCGAGGATGGTGCGCAGGTACATCTCGGTGGTGCCTCCCGAGCGTCGATGCTACCCGGCGGGTAGGACACACTGGACGCGTGACCGATTCGCTGATCAGCGTGCCCGGACTTGCGCAGGCGCTGGCGTCGGCGCAACCGCCGACCGTTCTGGACGTGCGCTGGCGGTTGACCGGCCCGCCGACCCGGGCGGAGTACGAGGCCGGGCACATCCCGGGGGCGGTGTTCGTCGATCTCGATACGGACGTGTGCGGTAAACCGGGCGCGGGCGGCCGACATCCGCTGCCCGATCCGGATGCGCTGGAGGAGGCGCTGCGGGCGGCGGGGGTACGCCAGGACCGGGCCGTGGTCGCCTACGACGGCGGGGAGAGCCAGGCCGCGGCCCGCCTCTGGTGGACGCTGCGCTGGGCCGGACATCCACGGGTACTGGTGCTGGACGGCGGCTTCGCCGCCTGGCGGGCCGGTAAGCGGCCGGTCGAACCGGGTACCGTCGTGCCGCCCCGCGGTGACTTCACCGTCCGGCCCGGTCAGCTGCCGGTGCTCGACGCGGCCGACGCCGCCCGGGTCGCCGGCACCGGTGTGCTGTTCGACGTGCGGATCCCGACCCGGTACCGGGGCGAGGCCGAGCCGATCGACCCGGTCGCCGGCCACATCCCGGGCGCGGTGAACCTGCCGGCCGGTGAGCTGATGGGCCCCGACGGGCACCTGCTGCCCGCGCCGCAGCTGCGCGAACGGTTCGCGGCGGCCGGCCTGGTGCCGGACCGGCCGGTCGGCGCGTACTGCGGCTCCGGGGTCACCGCGGCCAACACGATCCTCGCGCTGACCGAGGCCGGGGTATCCGAACCGGCCCTCTACGTCGGCTCGTGGAGCCACTGGATCACCGACCCGACCCGGCCGGTGGCCCGCTCATGAGCCCGTCCGCCAAGGGCGCCGCCGTCGTCTGGACCGACGAGCTGCTGCGGTACGACCTCGGCGACCATCCGCTCGATCCGGTACGCATCGAGTTGACCATGGCGCTGGCTCGCGACCTCGGCATCCTCAACCGGCCGGACGTCACGATGGTCTCCCCGCAACCGGCCGACGAGCTGGCCCTGTCCCGGGTACACCGGCCGGAGTACATCGAGGCGGTCCGGGCCGGCGGTCCGGGGTACGGCCTGGACACGCCGGACAACCCGGTGTTCCCTCGGATGCACGAGGCGTCCGCGCTCGTCGCCGGTGCGACCCTGGCCGCCGCCGAGGAGGTCTGGGCCGGCCGGACGCGCCGGGCGGTCAACGTCGCCGGCGGACTGCACCATGCCATGCCGGACCGGGCCAGCGGGTTCTGCGTCTACAACGACCCGGCCATCGCGATCGCCCGGCTGCTCGACCGGGGCGTCGAGCGGATCGCCTACGTGGACGTCGACGTGCATCACGGCGACGGGGTGCAGGAGATCTTCTACCGCGATCCGCGGGTGCTGACGGTGAGCCTGCACGAGACGCCGCTCGCCCTGTTCCCCGGCACCGGCTTCCCCGACGAGACCGGTGGCCCGGGTGCTGCGGGCAGCGCGGTGAACGTGGCGCTGCCTCCCGGTACCGGCGATGCGGGCTGGCTGCGGGCGTTCCACGCGGTGGTGCCCTCGGTGCTGCGCGCGTTCCGGCCGCACATCCTGTTCAGCCAGTGCGGTGCCGACACGCACCGGCTGGACCCGCTGGCCGACCTGCGGCTGACCGTCGACGCGCAGCGGGCCAGCTACCTGGCCATGCGCGACCTGGCCGAGGAGCTGTGCGAGGGCCGGTGGGTGGTCACCGGCGGCGGCGGGTACGCGCTGGTGGAAGTGGTACCGCGGGCGTGGACGCACCTGCTCGCGGTGGTGACCGGGGAGCCGCTGGACCCGGCCACCCCGACCCCGGACAGCTGGCAGAACCTTGCCCACCGGCGCCGGCCGAGCCGTGACGTGCCGGCCTGGATGACCGACCGCGGCTCCGCCACCTGGACGGCGTGGCAGCCCGGCGAGACCGCCGACGCGGTCGACCGCGCGATCCTCGCCACCCGCATCGCGGTCTTCCCGCTGCTCGGCCTGGATCCGCATGACCCACGTGATTGACCCGGTCGATGTGCTGCTCTCGGACGGGTCCACCGTCCGGGTCCGGCCGATCCGGCCCGACGACGCCGACGACCTGCAGGAGCTGCATTCGCGGCTGTCGGTGCGCACGCGGTACCTGCGCTACTTCACGCCGTACCACCGGATTCCCGACCGCGACCTGCACCGGTTCGCCAACGTCGACCACCGCGACCGGGAGGCCCTGGTCGTTATCTGCGGCGGTGAGCTGATCGCGGTCGGCCGCTACGACCGGCTGGGTCCGGACGCGGAGGACGCGGAGGTGGCGTTCGTCGTCGAAGACGCCTACCAGCGGCGCGGGATCGGGTCGATGCTGCTGGAACACCTCGCGGCGGCGGCGCGCGCGGTCGGCATCCAGCGGTTCGTCGCCGAGGTGCTCGCCGAGAACGCCAACATGCTCCGCGTGTTCACCGACGCCGGGTACCAGGTGCAGCGGCGCTACGCCGAGGGCGTGGTGCACCTGACCTTCCCGATCGCGCCGACCGAGGACTCGCTGGCCGTCCAGTACCGCCGCGAGCAGTCGACGGAGGCCCGCTCGATCGCCCGGCTGCTGGGCCCGCGCGCGGTGGCCGTCTACGGCGCGCGGCGCGGCGGGGCCGGTATCGGGGCGGCGCTGCTGGGCAACCTGTCCACGTTCACCGGGCCGGTGTACCCGGTGCACTTCGGCTCCCGCCTGCTGGAGCCGGCCGACCTCGCGGTGATCGCGGTACCCGCGCCAGCCGTCCTCGACGCCGTCACCGCGGCGGCCGCCGCGGGCGTGGCCGGGGTGGTCGTGGTCTCGTCCGGCTTCGCGGAGACCGGGCCGGCCGGCGAGGAGGCGCAGCGGGAGCTGCTGCATGCGGTACGGGCGGCGGGCATCCGGCTGGTCGGGCCGAACTGCCTGGGCATCGCGAACACCGATCCGGCGGTGCGGCTCAACGCCACCCTCGCGCCGGCCCTGCCGCCGCACGGTCGGGTCGGGTTCTTCAGCCAGTCCGGTGCCCTCGGCGTGGCGCTGCTGGACACCGCGCGCCGGCGTGGCCTGGGCCTGTCCACGTTCGTCTCGGCCGGCAACCGCGCCGACGTGTCCGGCAACGACCTGCTCCAGTACTGGCAGGGCGATCCGGCCACCGATGTGGTCCTGCTGTACCTGGAGACGTTCGGCAACCCGCGCAAGTTCGCCCGGCTGGCCCGGCGGCTGGGCCGGGACAAGCCGATCGTCGCGGTCGCGCCGGCCGCACCGGTGCCGCCGTTCGGCGGGGTGATCCGGGTGGACACGGTGACCGAGATGTTCGACGTCGCGGTGCTACTGGCGCAGCAGCCGCTGCCCGGCGGTACCCGCGTCGGCATCGTCACGAACTCCTCGGCGCTGGCCGCGCTCGCCGCGGGCGACTGCGGGCCCGCGGGACTGACCGTCACCGCCCGCGCCGACGTGGGTCCGCAGGCCTCACCCGCCGAGTTCGGCGAGGCGCTGCAGGCCACCGCCGAGGATCCGGAGGTGGATGCGCTGGTGGTGGCGTGCGCGCCGCTGTCCGGACTGTCGTCGGGCTTCGCCGCGGTACTGGCCGAGCCGCTGGGCAAGCCGATGGTGGCCACGGTACTGGCGGACGAGCCACCCGCCGGCGTGCCGTGGTACCCGACCGTCGAGGAGGGCGTCCGCGCGCTCGGCCGGGTGGCCGCCTACTCGGCGTGGCGGCGGTCGCCGACCGGCCGGGTACCCGAACTGTCCACAGTGGACTCTCCGGATCCCCTTGTGGAGTACGGCATCGAGGTCGTCCCGTCGGTACGCGTCGCCGACCCGGAGGAGGCCATGGCCGCCGGGTACCGGTTCGGCTTCCCGGTCGTCGTCAAGCTCGCCGGTGGCCGGGCGGATCTCGGCGAGGTACGGCTGGACCTGACTGAAGCGGCTGCCGTCGAGCGGGCCGCGGCCGAACTGCTCGACCGCTTCGGCGACCAGGCGCACGTCGTGGTACAGCCGATGGTGGCGCCGGGCGTGTCCTGCCGGATCGAGGCGGTGGAGGACCCGTCGTTCGGACCGCTGGTCGGCTTCGGGCTCGGCGGGGTCACCGCCGACCTGCTCGGCGACCAGGCCTGGCGGGCGGCGCCGCTGACCGACCTGGACGCCGACGCGCTGATCCGCGAGCCGAAGCTGGCGCCGCTGCTGTTCGGGTACCGGGGTGCGCCGCCGGTGGCCGCCGACGCGCTGCGCGACCTGCTGCTGCGGGTCGGGCTGCTGATCGACGCGCATCCGGAGGTACAGCGGCTGCTGCTCCGGCCGGTGCTGGCCCGGCCGGACGGCATCTCGGTGCTGGACGTCACGATCCAGCGCGGCGAGCCGGGTACCCGCGCAGACAGCGGTCCCCGCCGCCTGACCTGACGGCGGGGACCGGTTCAGCCTGGTTCAGCAGGCGTACGCTTCGAGTCGCTGGGCGCGGGACGGGTGGCGCAGCTTCAGCAGGGTGATCTTCTCGATCTGGCGGATCCGTTCGCGGGACAGCCCGAACTCGCGGCCGACCTCGTCGAGGGTGCGCTGGCGACCGTCGTCGAGACCGAAGCGCAGCCGGATCACCGCGCGCTCCCGCTGGGACAGGCTGGCCAGGACGATCTCCACCTCCTGGCGCAGCATGCCGTTGGACACGGTGTCGGCCGGCTCCTCACGCGGGTCGACCCGCGCCACGAAGTCGCCCAGCGCGCTCTCGCCGTCTTCGCCGACGGCCTGGTCGAGGCTGACCGGCTCGCGGTCGTAGGAGATGAGCTCGATGACGGCGAACTCGGGTACCCCGAGCTCCTGCGCGATCTCGGTGATGCTGGGTTCGCGGCCCAGTCGCAGGGACAGGTCGCGCCGGCTGCGTACCATCCGGTTGACCTGCTCGACCATGTGTACCGGGATGCGGATGGTGCGGGCCTGGTCGGCCATTGCGCGGGTGATCGCCTGGCGGATCCACCAGGTGGCGTAGGTGGAGAACTTGTACCCCTTGGTGTAGTCGAACTTCTCCACCGCGCGGATCAGGCCGAGGTTGCCCTCCTGGATCAGGTCGAGGAAGGCCATCCCCCGACCGGTGTACCGCTTCGCCAGGCTCACCACCAGCCGCAGGTTTG
>Ga0209474_10005102_pt1 | contig 11222 bp, 8 predicted proteins | sample GraSoiAngelo_145_FD_185902 | JGI IMG/M metagenome (GOLD analysis project Ga0209474, IMG submission 185902) | Grasslands soil microbial communities from the Angelo Coastal Reserve, California, USA - 14_1009_05_20cm (SPAdes) (version 2) | ecosystem: Environmental > Terrestrial > Soil > Grasslands ... | reverse complement strand
GGGCGGCCTCGATGGGAGTGAGCTTCGTCTTGAGGAAGACGACGTCCCGATACTCGTCGGCGCGGGCTTCGAACAGGTCCTGCCGGTGCTTGCGCAACTGGGCGAGGAGCTCCGTGCGCTGCGCGGCGAGCTGCTCCGCCTCCGCTTCGAGCTTCTTCGGGTTGCCGGTGGTGAGGCGCTCGATGATCGTGGACACCGAGCCCTCGAGCTGATTGCGGCTCTCGATGTCGCTTTCCAGCACGCTCACGGTCAGCGGCCGCAGCTTCTCCACCACGTGATCGCGCAAGACGCGAAGCGCCTTGGTGGTGTGGCTGGTGACCAGAACGCTCTGTCCCTGGGCGAGCAGGTGACCGATCAGGTTGGCGATGGTGTGCGTCTTTCCCGTGCCCGGCGGCCCCTGGACGAGGACGCATCCCTCGCGCTCCAGGCGCACCGCGATCCGGATCTGCTCGGGGTTGGCGGGCTTGCTGAGGAGCACTTCTTCCGGCTCGTCTCCCGGCTCGAAGGTCTCGGCCTTCTCGTCCTCTTTGGGTGGCGGATCGAGACCGACGATCTTGAGGAGCGCCAGCGGCAGATCTTGCCGGACGGCGAGATCCTCGAGCGTGCCCTCGATGGCAGTGGCGAAGCCCAGGGTCCGCGTACGGAGGAAGAGCACGGGCGCGCGGCCGATCTCCGGATCCTCGGACTCTTTCTGCGGAGGGCCTTCGGCGAACTGCCCGCGCGGCGAAAGCTGCACCACGAAGCGGCGGAGGAACTCGAGCGTGTCGGTCCCGCCCAGCGGGTGGAATCCGCCCCGGTCCAGCTCCTCGCGGCAGCGCGCAAATACTTTCGGCTCGATGTCCGGCATGGAGCGGAAGAGGGCCGAGTACAGCTCCACTTCCTTCCCGGTCTCGATCAGGGTGAACTCGGGCACGCTCGGATCGAAGGCGAGCTGGATCCGCTGCAGCAGGATGGGATGGTAGATGCTGCCGTCGAGCCGCTTCCAGCTGAGGATGCCGTCGCCGAGCACGAGCTCGATGTGCTCCGCCTCGCGCTCGATGCGGCCGTAGAGCTCATACAGCTGCTCGAAGACCTTCATCGTCGCGCGCGCGGGTCGCTCGGTGGCGGCCCAGTTCTGCTGCTGGGTCTTCCAGCGCTCGTAGGCTTCGACGCGTCGAGGCTCCGCGTCGAAGCGCAGAGGCTCGGAGCCGTTCGCTTTCGTTTCGGAAACGGTGACTTCCGCCTCCGGATCTTCCCAGTCGCCCTCCAGCCAATCGACGATCGGCAGCGGTGGCTGCGGCGCCTCGGTGAAGGTGGGCCGACCCACCTTGAGCACGAAGTCGGTCTCCTCCTGCCCGTTGGAAAACCGCCGCTGGATCCCGGGGTGGTCAGGCAGCTGCCGGAACCAGAGCGTCCAAGGCTGCTCCGATAGATCCCGCTTCGCCGGGTTGCGGTGCTCGTTCAGCGCCTTCAAATAGCGGAACACCCGCGCGATCCGCTCGCGGCCTTGCTGCTGCGACTTCGCGTCCGACATATCCCCTCGCGTTCGGAGACTGCGCGTTGATCCGAAGGAGACAGCTTGCCCTCGAAGCGGGCTGCTCCGCTAGGAATCGATCACCCACAGCGGAAGGGGTGAAGGCGCGGCTCCTACCCGGGCGCCTGCGGGTCATCGTTACAGCGCCGATGTGCGCTGGTCGCGCAGTGGACGGCGCGAGCAGCCGTACTAGTGTGGCCCGGACCACTTCAATGCTGACCAAGAGCCTTCTGCAGTGCCGAGCATGTCGTCTGACTTGGTTTCCAGATGGGGGAGCCGGAGCGGCGTGTCCTGCGTGCGGAGGAACGAGGATCGGCGGAACGCTCGAACTGTTCCACGTCGGGATCGCGCTCATTGCGCTGGGCGGGATCGGCTGGTGGCTGCGGCACGGGCCGTTCAACGAGAGCGCGGGAGCCGCCGTTCCCGCGGTGATCCAGGCGAAAGAGGTCACCGCGAACGTGGAGCGAGGGCCCTCGCAAGGACAACCGGTGACGCTTCGCCGTGGCGAGGGGGTCACCGTCGTGAAACGCGAAGACCGCCGGGTGCTGGTGAGGGACCGGCGTGGCAACCAGGTCTACGTCTCTTCCAAGAAGATCAAAACCGCAAAAGTCAAACGACGCCAGAAGAAGGTGGCGAAAACGAGGAGCAAGCATGTACAGCGCTGAGATCAGCCGGAAGAACCCGGGGTGTTTCATCTTCCTCTTGGACCAGTCGGCCTCGATGGAGGATCCATTCGGTGGCAGCAGCGAGCGGCGCAAGGCCGACGAGCTGGCGACCATCATCAACAAGCTCATCCACAACCTGTCCATTCGCTGCGCCAAGGGCGACTCCATCTACGATTACTTCCACGTGGCCGTGATCGGCTACGGGCAGGACACGGTGGTGAAGTCCGCCTTCGACGGACCGCTGACGGGCAAGGACTTGATCCCGATCAGCGAGCTCGCCAACAACCCGCTCCGCATCGAGGACCGCGTGAAGAAGCAGGACGACGGCAACGGCGGGCTGGTGGAGCAGTCGGTGAAGTTCCCCCTCTGGTTCGAGGCCAAGCACGCGGGCGGCACGCCGATGAGCTCCGCCTTCAAGATGGCGTCGGAGATGGTGCAGAGATGGGTCGCCGAGCACCCGAAGGGATTTCCCCCGATCGTGATCAACATCACCGACGGTGAAGCGACCGACGGCGATCCGGTCCCGGAGGCGAAGGCGCTCTGCTCGCTGGGAAGCGACGACGGCGCGAGCCTGGTCTTCAACATCCACCTCTCCTCGGCGGCGGGCAATCCCATCGAGCTGCCGGCAAGCGACGAAGGCCTGCCGGACAAGTTCGCCAAGCAGCTCTTCGAGATGTCGAGCAGCCTGACGCCGTTCATGATCGGGCGCGCCAAGGAGCTGGGGATGCCGGCGGGCGATGGAGCGCGCGGGTTCGTCTTCAATGCGCAACCCGTGCAAGTGATCCAGTTTCTCGACATCGGAACCCGTCCCGCGAACCTCCGGTGATCGACGCTCTTCACCCGAACGGCGCGGCGCCGTTCTCGGTGGAGGCGTTCTCCTGCCAGAAGGCGGGGAACGCCCGATCCGAGTACGAAGACGCGTGGGCGATCCGTGGCTCGGATTCGCCCACGCGCTGCCGCGTCGCGGTCGCCGACGGCGCCACCGAGAGCAGCTTTTCCGCGCTCTGGGCGGCGCTGCTCGTCGAGAGCTTCGTCCGGGGGCGGATCCAGGGGCCCGATTTCTTCACCCGGCTGGGCGCGATTCGACGGCTGTGGCGGCGGAAGATCCGCGGCCGCCCACTGCCCTGGTACGCGGCGGAGAAGGCGCGTCGAGGAGCGTACGCCGCGTTCGTCGGAGCGTCGCTGAACGCGGTGAACCGGGGGTGGCGCGCGGTGGCGATCGGCGACTGCTGCCTGCTGCACGTGACGGGGAACAAGGAGCTCGCGAAGGCCTTTCCCTTGAGCCGTTCCGAGGAATTCGGCTCGAGTCCGTTCCTGGTCGGCTCCGTGAAGAGGCCCGGCGACGATCCGTTTCCGCACGTCCGGGTGATCGAAGGAGTCCTCCAGCAGGACGACATCCTCTTCTTCGCTTCCGATGCGCTGGCGGCGTGGCTGCTGCGGCGCGCGGAGAAGGGAGAGCCCGCCTGGGAAGCGATCGGCCCGGACGGGATGCGGACGAAGGAGGACTTCGAGGCGCTGGTGGCGCAGGCGCGCGACGACGGAACGCGCAACGACGACATGACCCTGGTTCGGCTTATGCGGCGGGCGGGCTGGGAGAAGGACGCGAGCTAGCGATGGCCACCTGGCCCGATCTCACCGAGTACCACGAAGCGCTGCAGTCGCCGCAGCGGTCGCTCGGCGATCCCGAGCTGCAGAAGTCGCAGATCGACAAGGACCGCTTCGGGATGCCCAAGCCGGCCACCGGCGGCAATGCCGTCGTGTACAAAGCCACGCTGGGGCAGAGCGCCTGGGCGGTGCGGTGCTTTCTGCGGCCAATCTCGGACCATGCCGAGCGGTACGCGGCCATCTCCAAGCACTTGCAGAAGAACCGCTCTGCGCACAGCACCGAGTTCGTCTATCTGGCCGATGGGCTCCGGATCAAAGGCGGCACCTTTCCCATCGTGAAGATGGCGTGGGTGCAGGGGCAGCACCTCGATCGGTGCGTCGAGGGTCTGCTGGACCAGCCCCGGGAGCTGGCGGCGCTGCGGGAGAAGTTCCGGACGCTGGTGAAGGACATCGAGCGCGCTCATTTCGCGCACGGCGATCTGCAGCATGGAAACATCATGGTCACCGGCAAGGAGCTGCTGCTCATCGACTACGACGGCATGTGGGTGCCGGCCCTGATCGGGCGGCAAGCTACCGAGATCGGCCACCGCGCCTATCAGCATCCGAAGCGCAGCGTGACCGATTACGGTCCGCATCTGGACCGGTTTTCGGCGCTGGTGATCTACTTGTCGCTGCGGGCGTTGGAGCTCGATCGCAAGCTCTGGGACACCTATTACACGGGCGACAACCTTCTCTTCGTGCGCGAGGATTTCACGGAGCTGGGAAGGAGCCCCATCTGGGGCGATCTGGCGGTGCTCAAGAATCCCGAAGTGACGTATCTGGCCGGCGTCCTGGCCGCGATGGTCGGACGGCCGCTGAAGGATCTGCCGCGGCTGGAAGCGGTGCTCTCGAACTCCGGGGGCCTCAGGCCGCTCGAGCTCAAGCCCGTTGCCCGGGCCCCGGAGAAGCCGAAGTGGACCGGGAAACCGTCGAAAGGCGGAAGCGCGGCGGACCTCGCGTCGCAGTGGAAGGTGGTCTGGTCGCGGCCCGGGGAGAAGACGGAGACGCGCTGGAAGAAGGAGATCAAGGACGGGCCGGTAGAGGTGGAGAGCGAAGTCGACGTCACGGCTCCCAATCCGTTCCCGCTGGCCATGATCACGGTGGGCGCGGTCGCCGCGGGCGCCGTGATCGGGGTGTCCATCTCGCCCGAGCTGGGGCTGGTCGCTGCGGGTGGCGGCCTGATCTTCACGCGTGGGATGTCCAAAGTGCAGAAGAAGAGGGTCAAGCACATCGCCATCCGGCCGGTCGAGCAACAGGTGCTGGAGCAGCTCAAGGTGGCGGTGCCCGGACACAAGTCGGCCGTGACCTCGCTGCAATGCAGCGCGGACGCCAGGCGTCTCGTGGTGGTGACGAAGTTCGGCGAGTGCGCGATGTGGGAGCTGGATACCGACGGTTACAAGGTCAGCGCCGTTCGCCTGCCGCCGTTCGAGCAGTCGGCCGTGGCGTCGAACACCCCGAAGGCGGTGGTGGTCACCGACAAGGCCGTTCTGGTGGCGGATCTCGCTTCGGGCTTGAAAGTGGAGCTCCCGGTGGAGAGCTCCAACCGCGCCTCGGCGGCGGCGGCGACCGCGGAAGGAACCAAGGTCGCCATCGGCCAGCACCTGGGACAGGTGCACGTCGTGGAAGTGATGACGAAGAAGACGTTGATCCAGATCGCCGGAGTGAGCTCGCGCGTGACCGCCCTCGCCTTTTCCGAAGACACCGTGTTTCTCAGTTTGGGATGGGCCAGCGGGATGGTGCAGATCCACCGCCTCACGCCGAAGGCGGAGAAGGTCGGGGAGGGGACCCACCATCGGAGTGCCGTCACGGCGCTGGCTGCCGCGCCGAAGGGCCAGGCCTTCGCCTCGGCCGACGACTCCGGCCAGGTCGTCATCTGGGGAAAAAACGGCCAGAAGCAAGCGACCGCGAACGCGGGAGGTCGCGGCGTGAAATCGCTGCTGTTCCTGGGCGAGCAGGCGGTCGCGGCAGGTTGCAGTGACGGGACGGTGAAGATCTTGAATCCGTCGAGCGGCGCGATACTTGCGACGCACAACGTCGCCGTGAGCGTGGTCACCGCGCTGGCGTTCGCGAAGGACAAGATGGCACTCGCGGTCGGTACCCAGTCCGGCCAGGTGACCCTGCTGGCGCTGGAGGCGTGAGAGCCGCACCACGCAAGTACCCGGTTGGCCGCGCCTTTTTCCGTGCGACCCACTCCGACGCGGCAGGGGCACCCACCGGTTCAACCGGTTGAACTGGACCGCATCGTGTTGGTTCAACCCTCGCGCCTTGCGGCGCGAGCGTCATGGACGATACCCGACGCGGCGGCCGGGTCGGTCCGTCGACGCGCTCGAGTGGCGAAGCATGGGTGGCGCGATGGACGCGGAGTTGCGAGCGCCCGCGGGCGACCCCGGCTGCAACAGCGCGCCGACTGTCGCAAGCTCGGAGAGCGTGTACGCCGTGGCGAGCACCCAGATGAGGACGAGGATCGTGGGACGCACCCAGAGCCTGATCTGCACGGAAATCCCTCCTTCCCTTTTCGGACCCGTCTGTTTTGATGCCGCCGGCCCACGCCCGCCAGCCGATCTGGGGCCCTCCGGGCAGTTGAGATCCTCTGCGGATCGGACGATCCTCCAGGGATCATGCCGCGCTCGGACCTCGGACGCCTCAGCTCCATCCAACGGACCGCGAAGCTCATCGCCATGCTGCTCTCCGGACGCGATCTGACCCGATCCGAAGCGACGGCCCTGCTCGGAGTGCGCGTCGCGGCGGTCGACCGCCAGTTGGAAGCGATCGGACGGCACGTCCCGCTCGTCCGGGAACGAAGGAAAGGACAGGTCCACGTCCGCATCGATCGCTCGAAGATCACCGGCGGGGCAGAGCGCGTCCCCATCGCCACGATGATCGCCGCCTGCGTGGGCGCGAGCCTGGCCAAGCTCTTCGAGGGGACGACCTATGAGAAGGGCATGCACGATCTAGTGCACTACGTCAGCCGGGAAGCCGTCCATCCCGAGCGGTTCCAGGACTCGCGGCGTCAATTCGTGTTCCTCGTCCGCGGCGGCGAAAAGGCGCTCCCGGAGAAGGAAGACGTGCTCGAAGAAGTGGTCGACGCGCTCCAGCGCCGCCGCGGCCTGCAGCTCCGGTACCGGGACTTCGTCGGCGCGCGCAAATCGATGCGCATCGAGCCGCTGTCGCTCGCCGTCTACGATCATCAGCTCTACGTCATCGGGCGGCCTCGCGGCGGCCCGACGCACGCCTATCGCTTCTCGCGGATCGAGACGGCCGAGGCCGTGGGCGGCACGTTTCCCTACCCGGACAAGGACAGCTACGACCCGGAACGCGTCTTCGCCGACAGCTTCGGCATCATCGTCGACGATAAATATCCCATCGAGCAGATCGAGATGAGCCTGGCGCCGCGCTGGGCATCGTTCGTCCGCAGCCACCGCTGGCACCGTTCGCAGGAGTCGTTCGTGCGTTCCGGACGCGTGCACGTGCGCTTGCGGGTGAGGATCTGCCCCGAGCTGGTCAGCTGGATCCTCGGGTTTGGTCCCGAGGCCCGCGTGATCGGTCCACCACGATTGAAGCGGCAGATCGGCCGCCTCGCGCAGCGGATGGCGAGGACGCACCTCGCGGCGGACACCGCCTGAAGCGCAATCGATGCAGGTGAGCTCGCCTACTTCTGCTTCACGATCTTGCCCAGCAGTTGCTGCGCGTAATCCTTGTCCCAGACCGCGATGTTCTTCCGCGCGGAGACTTCCGTCTTCGTGGTCTGCGCTCCCTGCCGCTCCATCGAGACGGTGATATCGAGGTCCCCCTTCGTGCCCTTGATCTCGCGCTTCTCACCGCTGTTCTCGATCTGCGACCCGGACACCGGGATGCCCTCCGCGTCGAAGACGGCGCGGGCGCGCCTTTCCACATCCTGGACCGAGCCTTCCACGATCGATTCCGCGCCCCGGCTGGTGAGATACACTCCGGTTCCCGCGCCCGCAGCCGCGGCCCCCGCGGCCAGACACCCGGGCAATCCGGCAGCGAGAGCGATCACCAAAGCGCAGCCGCCCCGCCATTTCGACCTGGATTCCATGTCGTCGAAGCTAAGCAATTCGGCTGCCGGGTGCGACCTATTCACTAGTACAGGTCCAGGTCTCCTCGCGGTCTCTGGCCGCCGTGGAGACGTCTCCTTTCGCAGCTTGACGTTCGCTCGGTTCAGCGATGGGTTGGCTGGTCGCACTGCAATGGACCACCCTGGCGCAGTCGCCCAGGACTGGCTATGCATGCGCCCACCATGACCTGGGACATTCGCGGCAAGAGGGTGTTGGTGACGGGCGCGACGAACGGCATCGGTCTCGAGGCTGCGCGTAGCCTCGCCAAACAGGGCGCCAAGGTGGTGCTGGTCGGGCGGGACGCCGCGAAGACGGCCCGCTGCCTCGCGGACGTCCGCGCCAGCGCGCCCGGCGCGGACGTCTCGTCGCTGCTCTGCGATTTCTCCCGGCAAAAGGAGGCGCGGCGTCTCGCCGAGGAAGTCCTCCGTCGTTTCGATCGCCTCGACGTCCTGGTGAACAACGCCGGCACGGTCTTCAAGAACCGTACCCTGACCGAGGACGGGATCGAGGCGACCTTCGCCGTGAACCACCTGGGCTACTTCCTGCTCACTCAACTCCTGCTCGAGCGGATCATCCGAAGCGCTCCGGCTCGCATCGTCAACATCGCGTCCATCGCCCACCGGCGGGCGAGCATGAACTTCGACGATCTCTTCTACGAGCGCGGCTATTTCCTGATGAAGGCGTACGGTCGCTCCAAGCTTGGCCACGTGCTCTACACGCGGCTGCTCGCCCAGAAGCTCGCCGGCACCGGCGTGACGGTGAACTCCCTCCATCCCGGAGCCGTCGATACCGAGATCTGGTCCGCGGCCCCGGCCTGGACCAAACCGCTCATCGCCATCCTGCGCAAGTTCGCCTTCATTTCCGCTGAGGAAGGCGGCGGGCGGATCGTGCAGCTCGTGGCGAGCCCCGAGCTGTCCGGCACGACCGGCCAGTATTTCGAGAACGGCAGGATCGTCGATCCGGCGCCGCGTGCCCGGGACGATGCGCTCGCGCGGCGGCTCTGGCAGGAGAGCGAACGGCTCACCGGATTGAAGCCGGGTGCGCAGGAGACGGACGCCCCGAAGCCGGCCGCCGCCAGCACGCTATAGCGCGCGGGCGGGGGTTAATGGACCGGGGCCGCCGCTTCCTTGCCTCGCGCCCCGTTCACCCGCGAGAACGAGAGCAGGTCGTTCGACGCGCTCGCGTCCACGCGGACGGTGTCGCCCGGCCGGAAGTCGCCCTGCAGCACCTTCATCGCCAGCGGATCCAGCACCATGCGCTGCAGCGCGCGCTTCAGCGGCCTCGCGCCGTACACGGGATCGTAGCCCGCCTTCCCCACGGCCTGCTTCGCCCGATCGGTCAGCTCCAGCTTGAGCTGTTTGTCCGCCAGCAACTTCGAGAGCCGTCCCAGCTGGATCTCGACGATCCGCGCCAGCTCCTCGCGCCCCAGGCTGTGGAACACCACGATCTCGTCGATACGGTTCAGCAGCTCCGGCCGCAGCTCCGCGCGGATCGCTTCCCGGACCCGCTTCTCTTCCGTCTCGTGCTCGCCGCCGGTCAGGTGCTGTGACCCGAGGTTCGAGGTGAGGATGATGACGGTATTGCGGAAGTCCACCGTGCGGCCCTGGCCGTCGGTCAGCCTTCCGTCGTCGAGGATCTGCAGCAGCACGTTGAACACGTCGCGGTGCGCCTTCTCGATCTCGTCGAACAGCACCACCGTGTACGGCCGCCTGCGCACCGCCTCGGTGAGTTGGCCGCCCTCATCATAGCCGACATAGCCGGGAGGCGCGCCGATGAGCCGGGCCACGGAGTGCTTCTCCATGTACTCGCTCATGTCGAGCCGCACCATCGCCTGCTCGTCGTCGAAGAGGAATTCCGCCAGCGCCCGCGCCAGCTCGGTCTTTCCCACGCCGGTCGGGCCGGCGAAGAGGAAGCTGCCGCTGGGCCGATTCGGATCCTGCAACCCGCTGCGGGCCCGGCGGACCGCGTTGGAGACAGCACGCACCGCCTCCTCCTGGCCCACCACGCGCTCCCGCAGCCGCTCTTCCATGTGGACGAGCTTCTGCATCTCCGCCTCCAACAGCTTGGAGACGGGAATCCCGGTCCACTTGGAGACGACGTGCGCGATGTCCTCGGCGTCCACCTCTTCCTTCAGCATCCGCCGCTGCGCCTGAAGCTCGTTGAGCTTCTTGTTCTGCGTGTCCAGCTCCTTCTGCAGGCCCGGCAGCGTGCCGTACTTCAGCTCCGCGGCGCGCCCCAGATCGCCCTTGCGCTCCGCTTCTACCATCTGCTGATTCGCATCCTCGAGCTTCGCCTTCACCGCGCGGATGCGCTCGATGGCCTTCTTCTCGTTCTCCCAGTGCGCCTTGAGCGTGCTCATCTCCTCGTTGAGGCGAGCGATCTCGCGGCTGATCTCGTCGAGGCGGCCCTTGGAGAGCGGGTCCGTCTCCTTCTTCAGCGCCTGCTCCTCGATCTGCAGCTGCATCAGCTTGCGGCGCACCTCGTCCATCTCCGCGGGCATGGAGTCGATCTCCATGCGCAGGCGCGAGGCAGCCTCATCGATCAGGTCGATGGCCTTGTCGGGGAGGAACCGGTCGCTGATGTAGCGGTTCGAGAGGGTCGCCGCGGCGACGATGGCGCTGTCCTGGATGCGCACGCCGTGGTGCACCTCGTAGCGCTCCTTCAGGCCGCGCAGGATGGAGATGGTGTCCTCCACGCTCGGCTCTCCGACCATCACCGGCTGGAAGCGCCGCTCGAGGGCGGGATCCTTCTCGATGTGCTTGCGGTACTCGTTGACGGTAGTCGCGCCGATGCAGTGCAGCTCGCCGCGGGCGAGGGCCGGCTTGAGCATGTTGCCGGCGTCCATCGCGCCTTCCGCGGCGCCGGCGCCGACGATGGTGTGCAGCTCGTCGATGAAGAGGATCACCTGGCCCTCGGAAGCGGTGACTTCCTTGAGCACGGCCTTCAGCCGCTCCTCGAACTCGCCGCGGAACTTCGTGCCGGCGATGAGCTGCCCCATGTCCAGGGCGACGATGCGCTTGTCCTTGAGCCCTTCGGGAACGTCGCCGTCCACCACCCGGCGGGCGAGCCCTTCCACGATGGCGGTCTTGCCCACACCAGGGTCGCCGATGAGGACCGGATTGTTCTTGGTGCGCCGGGAGAGGACCTGGATGACGCGCCGGATCTCCTCGTCGCGACCGATCACCGGATCGAGCTTCCCCTTGCGAGCGCGGTCGGTGAGGTCGATGGCGTACTTCTCCAGCGCCCGGTACTGCGACTCCGGATCGTTGGAGGTGATCCGCTGCGAGCCGCGCACCGCCGTGAGCGCCTGCGCGATGCGGTCGC
>Ga0209474_10005101_pt1 | contig 11224 bp, 9 predicted proteins | sample GraSoiAngelo_145_FD_185902 | JGI IMG/M metagenome (GOLD analysis project Ga0209474, IMG submission 185902) | Grasslands soil microbial communities from the Angelo Coastal Reserve, California, USA - 14_1009_05_20cm (SPAdes) (version 2) | ecosystem: Environmental > Terrestrial > Soil > Grasslands ... | reverse complement strand
GGCGCTGCGCGAGCTGGGATTACACTCGGGCGCGTGACGCTCGACCACCACTTCCCGGCTCTGGTCACGCGCGCACGGGCGCTGCTGGGTCTGCCCGGCGGCCCGCCCGCGAAGCTCGCCGCTGCCGAGATCCGGCCCGCCGCGCGCGCGGTGCTCGAGCTGCACGAAGGGCTGGTCGCAGATCGCGCGCTGGCGCGGCCTGATACGTACGCAGGCCGGAACCTGGGCGCGTATCTGCTCTGGTGGTGGCCACAGACGTATCTCAAGGTCCAGGCGACACTGGGCATGGTCTCCTTGCCGCGCCGGCCACGCATTCTCGACGTCGGGTCCGGGCCCGCTCCCGCGGCGATCGCGGCGATCGACCTTCTCGGCGGAGAGGCGACCTGCTTCGACGCGAGCGAGGCGGCGCTCGCGGAAGCACGCGCGCTCGGGATCGAGCGCACGACCCGCGTGCTGCCTCGCGAGGGGTTCGATTTGACTCTCGCGGCCAACGTCCTTTCCGAGCTACCCGATCCCTTGGCACTCGTCCGGGGCCTGCAAGGCACGGTTGCAATCGTCGAGCCCGCGCTGCGCGAGACCGGCCGAGCCCTCCTCTCGCTCCGGGACGCGCTGTTGCGCGAAGGCTGGTTCGCGCTGGCTCCCTGCTTCACGCAGGCGCCATGTCCTGCGCTCGCTTCGGCGAGGGACTGGTGCACCGCCGAGGTGCGCTGGCATCCTCCGCCATTCTTCCGCCAGCTCGCCGAGGCGACGGGGCTGCGGGCCGACGAGATGCTCTCCTTCGCGCCGCTCGTCCTCGGACGCGCCGCTCCCGGGTCCGAGCGCGATCTGTGGCGGGTGGTCGGGGTGCCGCCTGCCGAGAAAGGCAAGAAGCGGGTGTGGATCTGCGGTCCGGAGGGAAGGATGCCGCTGGTTCGCCTCGATCGCGATCGCCGCCCGCAGAACACGCCGTTCGACGAGCTCCGCCGCGGCGATCGCGTCCGATTGCACGGGACTGAACGGCGTGGCGACGGGCTCCGCCTCGATCCGGAGAGCAAGATAGAGAGGGCCTGAACGTTCGCGACGAGAGGCGGATGCGCTCGCTGCTCGCACGTGCTGCCGTCGGGGAATGGAGCTGCCGAACAGACCGTGTCTGCTGGCATTCTGCGCGAAGGAGCCGCGCTTCCAGGAAGCCTTCCGTGCCGAATTGCGCGCTCTCGGCGCGCCCCTGTTCGCGTTCGCGCCGGGAAGCGGGACGGTTTTCGGCGCCGACGACGAGCCGCGCGACATCGGCGCACAGCCGGAGCTGTGGCGCATCTACGGAGCAGGAGGAGCGGCGCTGACCGTCGTGCTACTCGACGAGAAGCAGCGCATCCGCTTGCGCCGTGAGGCGCCCGAGGCGGAAGGCACGCTGCTCGCCGCCATCCGCGAGGCGGGCCGCGCCGTCCGCGCTGCGCCGCGCGGGATCGGGCGGCGAGAGCTGCTGGTGAACAGCCTCGCCGTTGCCCTCGGCGCGGCCGTCCTGCAGGCGTGCGCGTCGGCGCGGCCGGCGGGCGTGCGGAAAGCGGTTTCCGGAGCGCCGCCGCTCATCGACGTGTCGCTGGTCGTGAACGGTCAGCCACGCAAGCTGCACGTCGAACCGCGGCTGGTCCTCCTCGATGCGCTGCGGGAGAATCTCGGTCTCACGGGCGCGAAGAAGGGGTGCGACATGGGGCAGTGCGGCGCCTGCACCGTGATCGTGGACGGACAGCGGGTGAACTCCTGCCTGAAGCTGGTCGCGCAGCTGGAGGGCGCGAACGTCACCACCATCGAAGGGCTGGTACAGGGTGGGCAGCTGCACCCGATGCAGGAAGCCTTCCTGCGCGAAGACGCGTTCCAGTGCGGTTACTGCACGCCCGGGCAGATCCTTTCCGCGATCGCGCTGCTCCAGGAGGGCAAGCCGAAGGACGACGACGAGATCCGCGAGCGGATGTCCGGCAATCTCTGCCGCTGCGGCGCGTACCCGAACATCGTCGCCGCGATCCGCGACGTCGCAGGGAGGGCCTGACATGCGCCTCTTCACCTTCCAGCGCGCCGCGAACGTCGACGAGGCTGTCGCTTCCGGCGCCGGGGCAGCCTTCCTCGCGGGCGGCACCAACCTCGTCGACCTGATGAAGATCGAGGTGCTCAATCCCGAGCGCGTGCTGGACGTCTCCCGGCTGGATCTGGCGAAGATCGAGCTGCGGGAAGGCGCCCTGCAGATCGGCGCCCTGGCTTCCAATACCGCGGTGGCGGAGCACGCCGAAGTGCTGCGCGCCGCGCCGGGCCTCTCCGAGGCACTGCTCTCCGGCGCCTCGCCTCAGCTGCGCAACGGCGCGACCGTGGGCGGCAACCTGCTGCAGCGGACGCGCTGCGCGTACTACCGGGACCTCGGGACCCGCTGCAACAAGCGCGAGCCGGGCTCGGGCTGCGACGCGATGGAGGGCTGGACGCGGATGCACGCCGTCCTTGGCGTGAGCGACAACTGCATCGCGGCGCATCCTTCGGACATGTGCGTAGCGCTCTATGCGCTCGAGGCGATGGTGCGCGTCCGCGGCCCTGCCGGCGAGCGGGACATTCCCATCGGGGAGCTGCATCTGTTGCCGGGCGACCATCCGGAGCGGGAGTTTTCGCTCCGGCCTGCGGAGCTGATCACCGGCGTGCGGGTGCCGATCGATGCCCTCGCCGCCCGCTCGCGCTACGTGAAGGTGCGCGACCGCCAGTCATACGCCTTTGCGCTCGCTTCCTGCGCAGCCGCCGTTCAGGTGGAGGGCGGGGCCATCCGGGCGGCCCGCTTCGCTCTCGGAGGCGTCGGTACGAAGCCGTGGCGGGTACCGGAAGCGGAGCGCTCGATGCAGGGACGGCCGCCGACCCGCGAGACTTTTGCCCGCGCGGCGGAGATCGCGCTGCGTGGGGCGGCGCCCCGTCGGGACAACGCCTTCAAGGTGGAGCTGGCGAAACGCACCGCCGTGCGCGCCCTGATGCTCTCCGCCGGAGCACCGTCATGAGCGACGAGATCGGAAAGCCCTATCCGCGCCGGGATGGCCGGGCCAAGGTGACCGGCGAGGCCGTGTACTCGTACGAATGGCCGGTCCCGGGCATCCTCTACGGCGTCCTGGTGACGAGCAACCTGGCAAAGGGCCGGATCACCGCGGTCGACAGCGCCGACGCCGAGAGGGAGCCGGGAGTGATCGCGGTCCTCACTCCCTTCAACGCGATGAAGCTCCCGGGTGGGGCGAAGCCGGCGGACACCGGCGATCGCGTCGTACAGGTGCTCCAGGACGACCAGATCCTCTACAGCAACCAACCCGTCGCGGTGGCGATCGCCGATACCTTCGAGCGCGCCCTGCACTCCGCCGCGCAGGTGCGGGTGAGCGCGCAGCCCCTGCCGTTCACGGTCCGGATGGCGGATGAGCTGCACGCCGCGTTCCCGCACGACATCCGCACCTCGGCGGGGTCGCAGCCGGCCGACCAGCTGCGAGGCGACGTCGAGACGGCCCTGCGCCGGGCGGAGCACAAAGTGGAGGCGGAGTACGAGACGCCACCGGAGACGCACAACCCGCTCGAGCCGCACGCGACGCTCGCGGTCTGGAGCGGAGATCGGCTGACGCTCTACGACGCGACCCAGGGCATCTTCGGCGTGCGCAAGAAGCTGGCGCTCGCGTTCGCGCTCCCGCCCGGGAACGTGCGCGTGATCACGAAGTACGTCGGCGGAGGATTCGGCTGCAAGGGTTCGGCCTGGTCGCACGTGGTGATCGCGGCGCTCGCGGCGAGGCAGCTCGGCCGGCCGGTGAAAATCGCGCTCACCCGGCCGCAGATGTTCGGCTTCGTCGGCGGCCGTCCGCAGACGCGGCAGAAGATCTCGGCCGCTGTGGACAAGGACGGCCGGCTGGTCGCGCTGCGCCACGAGACCGTCTCCACCACCTCGCGGTTCGACGATTTCATCGAGCCAGCGGCGCTGGTCTCGCGGCATCAGTACCAGTGCGAGAACATAGAGACCAAGCATCGTCTGGTGCGCCTCGACATCGGTACCCCGACGTACATGCGCGCGCCCGGCGAATCGAGCGGCAGCTTCGCCCTGGAGTCCGCCATCGACGAGCTGGCGCACGAGATCGGCATCGATCCCATCGATTTCCGCCTGAAGAACTACGCCGAGACCGATCCGATCGAAGGCAAGCCCTTCTCCAGCAAGTCGCTGCGTCGCTGCTACGAGCTGGGGGCGGAGCGGTTCGGATGGCAAAAGCGCACCCGCCGGCCGGAGCTGGTTCTCCGGGCCGGAAAGCTCGTCGGGACGGGCATGGCGACCGCCGCCTACCCGGCGAACTACACCAAGGCCTCCGCGCGTGCGCGGATGAACCCCGATGGGACGGTGCTGGTGCAGAGCGGCGCGGTGGACATCGGCGGCGGCACCTATACGGTGATGGCGCAGGTCGCCGCCGAGACGCTCGGGGTCCCGTACGAGAAGGTGAAATTCGATCTCGGTGACACCGAGATGCCCGAAGCGCCGCGCTCGGGCGGCTCGATCACGGCTGCCAGCGTCGCCTCCGCCGTCGAGGCCGCGTGCCGGGCGTTGCGGCAGAAGCTCGACGCGATGGGAGAACGCCCGCGAAAGCCGGTCGAGGCCCTGGGCGAAGTGGCGCCGTCGGAGGAGAGGAAGAAGTACGCACTGCACTCCTTCGGCGCGCAGTTCGCGGAGGTGGAGGTCGACCCCGACCTGGGCATGGTCCGCGTCACGCGGCTGGTGGGCGCGTTCGCGGCCGGCCGGATCCTCAACGCCAGGCTCGCGCGCAGCCAGTTCATGGGCGGGATGGTCTGGGGCATCGGCATGGCGCTGCACGAGCATTCCGTCTACGACGAGAAGCTGGGCAGGATCATGACGCGCGATCTGGCCGACTACCACGTGCCCTCGCACAAGGACGTGGTGATCGTCGACCCGATCTTCATTCCGGTCGAAAAGGACGAGATCGTCGATCCTGCGGGAGTGAAGGGCATCGGCGAGATCGGGATCACGGGCGCCGCGGCGGCCATCGCCAACGCGGTGTTCAATGCCACCGGCAAACGCGTGCGCGCCCTGCCGATCACGCCTGACAAGCTGTTGTAGCCGCTCCCGCGCCGAAGGCGCGGGTATGCGGCCATTGCTTTGAGGCTGTACAGATCATGCCATGCAGCGGGTGCTCACCATCTGCGGCCCGACGGCGTCGGGGAAGACGGCGCTCGCGGTCGAGCTGGCGGAGAAGCTCGGCGCCGAAATCGTCTCCGCCGACTCGCAGCAGTGCTACCGCGGTCTCGACGCCGGCACCGCCAAGCCGACGCCGCAGGAGTGTGCGCGCGCGCCGCACCACCTGCTCGACGTGGCAGATCCCGAGGAGCAGCTCGACGCCGCACGATTCGTCCAGCTCGCGGACGCGGCGATCGCCGGCATCCATGGGAGGGGAAAGCGGGCGATCGTCGCCGGCGGTACCGGGTTGTGGATCCGCGCATTGCTGCGCGGACTGATCGACGCACCCGGCGCGTCGCCGGAGTTCCGCGCGGCCTTGCGCGAGGAGCTCGACGCGCTGGGCGTCCCCGCGCTGCATGAGCGCTTGCGGGCGGTGGATCCGGCGGCCGCCGCGAGGATCCCTCCGAACGATCGCGTCCGCATCGAGCGGGCGCTGGAGGTCCATGCGCTGTCGGGGAGGCCGCTCAGCGAGCTGCAGCGCGAGCACCGCTTCGCGCAAGCGCGTTACCAGGCGCTGATCTGGTTCCTGGACCCGCCGCGAGAGGTCCTGCGGGCGCGCATCGAGGCGCGCACACGGCGGATGTTTTCCGATGGCTCGCTGCGCCGGGAGACCGAGTGGCTGCTCGCGCGCGGCGCAACCAAGGCGCTGAAGATCATCGGCTACGGCGAGTGCGCCGAGGCCCTCCGGACCGGCGACTGGGCCGCGGCCGAGGAGCGCACGAACGTTCGTACCCGCCAGTACGCGAAACGGCAGCGGACCTGGTTCGCGAAGGACGCGGGCGCTCCGCTGGAGTGGCCGTTCGACGCGCTGCGCCTTTGCGAGCAGGCGGCAGGGTGGTACGAGGGCGCGCCTCGCTGAAGGCTTCGATGGCCACCTACGCGCTCGATTTCGAGAAACCGCTGCTGGAACTGGAGACGAAGCTCGCCGAGCTCAAGCGGCACGCCGCGACGGGAGAAGGCTCGGGCACAGCCGGGAACCTGGACGGCGAGATCCGGCGCCTGGAGAAACGCTGCGCGAGGCTGCAGCAAGAGATCTTCAACGAGCTGTCGCGCTGGCAGGTGGTCCAGCTCTCGCGCCACCCCAACCGGCCCTACATGCTGGATTACGTCCAGCGCCTCTTCACCGACTGGGTCGAGTTGCACGGCGATCGGTCGTTCGGCGACGATCAGGCGCTCATCGGCGGGCTCGCTCGGTTCGATGGCGAGCCCGTGATGCTCATCGGCCAGCAGAAAGGGCGCTCGACCAAGGAGAACATCGCGCGCAGCTTCGGGATGCCGCGTCCCGAGGGCTATCGCAAGGCGCTGCGACTGATGAAGCTCGCGGAGCGCTTCGGGCGGCCGGTGATCGCGTTCATCGACACGCCAGGCGCCTATCCCGGGATCGACGCGGAGGAGCGGGGTCAGGCCGAGGCGATCGCCGTCTGCCTCGAGGAGATGGCGGGACTATTGGTACCGGTGGTCTCGGTGGTGATCGGCGAAGGAGGATCGGGCGGCGCTCTCGCCATCGGCGTGTGCAACCGGCTCTTGATGCTCCAGTACAGCTGGTACTCGGTGATCTCGCCCGAGTCATGCGCGGCGATCCTCTACCGCGACAGCTCCAAGGGCGAGAAGGCGGCCGAGGCGCTGAAGCTGACCGCCCGCGATGCCTACGAGCTCGGGATCGTCGACGAGCTGGTGGAGGAAGCTTCTGGCGGTGCGCACCGCGATCCCGATCTCACCGCCCAGAACCTCGCCGGAGCGCTGCGGCGGCACCTGCGAACGCTCCGCCAGCTCGGTCCCGGGGCGATCGTGGATGATCGGTATGCGAAGTTCCGCAAGATCGGGCCGGTGACGCAGCCAGGGGCGAACGGCGCTTAGAGTCGCTCACGTCTTCGCCAGATCCTCGACCATCACCGCGAGGAAGGCGTCCGCCTTTATCGCGGCCGAGGCAGCCATCATCGAAAGGAGAGGAAGCGGATGCGGGCGGTACCGTAGCAGAAGCGCCTGCCCGCACGCTCGCTCACCGGCACTAGCCACTCCGCTTCCGGCGCCCACAGCTTGCGACCTTATGGATCCACTTGCGCTGGCGGTCGCCGCTGCTCTCGCACTCTTCATCTTGCTGCGGAGGCCTGGGGTGTTCTCGCCGGCGCTGGTCGTCGAGGGCGGCCTTCCCGTTCCGGCCTCGCCCGCGCCAGGTGATGACGAAGAGCAGCTCCCCGAGACGGACCGCGCGCCGCGCCCCTGGCTTCCCTGGGCGATCGCCACCGTCGGGGTGGTGCGACTGGTCCTGCTCGTGACGCTCCACGCCTGAGCGCTTGATGTGCGTGCCGCCCCGGGTTATCCCGCCCGCGTGACGGCGCCCATCGTGGCCATCGACGGGCCCGCAGGGGCGGGCAAGAGCACGGTCGCCCGCCAGCTTGCCAGAAGGCTGGGTTTCACCATCATCGATACAGGGGCCATATACCGCTCGGTCGCGCTGGCCGCGCAGCGCGCGGGTATCTCCTGGGAGGACGATACCGGGCTGGCGCGCCTCCTCGACACCGGTCTCGGTCTCACGTTCCAGGGCGAGCGCGTCCTGCTTCGCGGCGAGGACGTGACCGAAGCGATCAGGACGCCGGAGATCAGCCGCGGCGCGAGCGTCGTTTCCGCTCGACCCGTGGTGCGGCAGAAGCTGCTCCAGCTGCAGCGGGATCTGGGCCATGCGGCGCCGCGAGGAGCCGTGCTGGAAGGCCGCGACATCGGCACGGTGGTCTTTCCCGACGCCGACGTGAAGTTCTTCCTCACCGCCTCGGACGATGCGCGGGCGCAACGCCGCCACGCGGAGCTGAATGAAAAGGGCCTGTCGGTGCCGCTGCCGGAGGTCCTCGCCGACCAGCGCCGCCGCGACAAGGACGACACGGAGCGCGCCATCGCCCCCCTACGGGCCGCGGCGGACGCGGTGATCGTGGATACGACCGGATTCGACCTGGAACAGGTGGTGGAGCGGTGTTTTCGCGAAGCAGCGCAGCGCCTGAAGCATCTGATTTCCGGGCAGCCTTGACACGATCCGGGGCGTTCTGTAGGGTCCGCCCACGCTTCCAGGCGGAGTCCGGTTTTCCGCCGTTTGCCATCACTCCCCATGGCAAGCGGCGCTTCCTTTTTCAGGGGGCGACGTGAAAAGAATCGCAGGCAAACGTTTACATGGCGAATCCGCAAAGTGATCTGATCGGCGGCGAAGAAGATTTCGCCGCGATGCTCGAAGAGTCCTTCAAGGGCAAAGGGACGACGAAGGGCGGCGAGCTGAAGGAGAACGAGATCGTCCGCGGCACGGTGGTCCAGCTCACCAAGGACTACGCGGTGGTGGACATCGGGTACAAGAGCGAGGGCCAGGTCCCCATCCAGGAGTTCGGCCTGGTCGACGGCAAGCCCAACGTGAAGGTGGGCGACACCGTCGAGGTGCTGCTGGAGTCGCGCGAGAACGACACGGGCATGGTCGTCCTCTCCAAGGAGAAGGCCGACAAGATGCGCATCTGGGACGAGATCTCCACCGCGTGCGAGCGCGACGAGCTCGTCGAGGGGACCATCGTCGGACGCGTCAAGGGCGGGCTCTCCGTCGACATCGGGGTGAAAGCGTTCCTCCCCGGCTCCCAGGTGGATCTGCGGCCGATCCGCAATCTCGACAAGCTGATCGGCGAGAAGTTCAAGTTCAAGGTGATCAAGTTCAACAAGAAGCGCGGCAACATCGTACTCAGCCGGCGCGTCCTGCTGGAGAAGGAGCGGGAGACGCTGAAGAAGGACACCCTCCAGAAGCTGAAGGAGGGCGCGATCCTCACCGGCATCGTGAAGAACCTGACCGACTACGGCGCCTTCATCGACCTCGGCGGCATCGATGGCCTCTTGCACATCACCGACATGAGCTGGGGCCGCGTGGGGCATCCGAGCGAGATGCTCAACGTGGGCGATGAGCTGCGGGTGATCGTGCTCAAGTTCGACCCGGCCACCGAGCGCGTCAGCCTCGGTCTGAAGCAGATCCAGGAGGATCCCTGGGCCCACGCCGCGGAGAAGTATCCGCCCGGCACGCGCGTCACCGGCAAGGTGGTCTCCCTCACCGACTACGGCGCTTTCATCGAGATGGAGCCGGGCGTCGAGGGGCTCGTGCACATCAGCGAGATGAGCTGGACCAAGCGGGTCAAGCATCCGTCCAAGGTCATGGCGGCGGGCGATCAGGTGAACGCCGTGGTGCTGGACGTGGACGCGAAAGCGAAGCGCATCTCGCTGGGCATGAAGCAGATCGAGCCGAATCCCTGGACGCTGCTCGAGGAGCAGTACCCGATCGGGTCGGTCATCCGCGGCCAGGTGCGCAACGTCACCGACTTCGGCATCTTCGTCGGCGTGCAGGAGGGCATCGATGGCCTCGTGCACGTCAGCGACATCTCCTGGACCCAGCGCATCAAGCACCCCGGGGACCTCTACAAGAAGGGCGACGAGGTGGAGGCGGTGGTGCTGAACATCGACGTGGAGAACGAGCGGTTCTCCCTCGGTATCAAGCAGATCCATCCGGATCCATGGACCGAGCTGCCCACGAAGTACCCGATCGGCAGCCGGGTGAAGGGCAAGGTCACCAAGGTGGCCGACTTCGGCGCGTTCGTGGAGATCGAGCCGGGCATCGAGGGTCTGGTGCACGTCAGCGAGCTTCGCGACGAGCGCGTGGAGAACCCTCGCGACGTGGTGAAGGAAGGCGACGAGCTGGACGTGAAGGTGATCGACATGGACCCGCACGAGCGCAAGGTGGCGCTCTCGGTGAAGGCCGCGCTGCATGAGGGCGAGGACTATCGCGAGTACATGCGCAACCAGCAGGGTGGGCGCGCCTCGCTCGGCGACGTGTTCGGCGAAAAGCTCGGACGTAAGGGTCGGTAGATCACTGTCAGGTGGATCACCGTCGGTAGATCACTGTACGTCCTGGGATAGAGAAGGGGCGGGGGAACCGTCGCGACAAATCGCGTTTCCGGTTCCGCCGCCCCTTCCTGCGCGCATTCCCCCCGCCCGCGCGCCGCGGACAGGGTGTTTCACGGCGGGAGGGGCCGCGTCAATCCGTCTCATACGACCTTAGTCGGGGGTGGTTCCACGCGCGGCGGCGCGGTCTTCGGCCGCATGAGGACTCCGAGGACGATTCCGACCACTACTCCGATGAAGGTCCCGATGATTTGCGTCACGACCAGCTTGTTCATCGCCCATTGCACGGCGTCCGTGCAGTTGAAGGCGCCCGCCGGAACCGGGGGCGTGTACCAGTACGCGATCATCTTCGGACCGAGCCAGGTCGCGAGAAGGCCGAAGATCAGCGCGCAGATCAGCGTGGTGATGGTGACTCGTCTCATGCGCGGCACCTTATCAACTTTCATCGCAAGCGAGCCTGGGCACTGCCTTGACTTCCCCCGACCCGCCCTTTAAGGTGCGCCGCTTTCGCAGAGCCCGCCGTGGAAGACCTCATCCTCAACGTCGACGCCCTCGAGGAGGCAAACCAGCCCTTCGAGGCGGACCTGCCGCGCGAGTTCCTGGACGGTATCCTCCGCGCCGAGCCGCCGACCGAGTTCCACGCCGGTGGAGCGGCACACCTGACAGGAGCGGCGACCAAGATGGCCCGCAAGGTGCTCGTCCGGAGCAGGTTCCAGGTGCCGCTCATCGGGCAGTGCCGGCGGTGCCTGACCTCCGTGCGGCTCGACGAGCCGGTCGAGCTGACCCGCACCTACGTGCCCGACGAGCAGGCGCACCCGCCTGCAGAGCACCGCCGCGACGATTCCGAGCGCAGCTTCGATTCCGGCCTGGCCGATGAAGACCGGTACGCCGGAAAGGAGATCGATCTCGCTCCCGCAGTCCGCGAGCAGATCCTTCTCTACATTCCGCCTCCGCCGCTCTGCCGGGAGGACTGCCTCGGTCTCTGCCCGAAGTGTGGCAAGGACCTCAATGACGGCGCGTGCAGCTGCGACCGCACCGTCATCGATCCGCGCTGGGCGGCCCTGAAGGGCATCCAGCTGCAAAAGAAGGAGAAGTGAATGG
>Ga0209474_10005099_pt1 | contig 11227 bp, 10 predicted proteins | sample GraSoiAngelo_145_FD_185902 | JGI IMG/M metagenome (GOLD analysis project Ga0209474, IMG submission 185902) | Grasslands soil microbial communities from the Angelo Coastal Reserve, California, USA - 14_1009_05_20cm (SPAdes) (version 2) | ecosystem: Environmental > Terrestrial > Soil > Grasslands... | reverse complement strand
CGGCGGCGACCTTGTCGAGGATCTGGGCAAATGATGCGCCCTTGCGCAGCTGTGATTTGACGAGCTTGTCGGCGATCGGCCCGATGTGCGCGGCAAGCTCGGCGACGAGCCTCGCCAGCGTTTCGTGGTCCACCGGCGCGGCCGGCGGGACGATGCGCTCCGTTGGAGGAAACGCGGCGCCGGCGCTCGGCGCGCCGAGAGCGGTGGCGAGGGTCGAGAGCGGGGCGCCTCGCAGCGCGCCACGCAGCTCAGCCACGGACTTCGGCCGGGCGTCCTTGGACGGGGTGAGTGCCCAGTCGATCGCTCTTAGGAGCGGCTGGCTGAAGCGCGAACCATCGGCTGATTTGACGGCGGGAACCATCGGGTCGGAGAAGGCGCGCGCCGGCGCCTCGATCGGCGGCTGGCCGGTCACCATCCAGTAGAGCACGCCGCCGAGCGCGTAGAGGTCGCTCCACGGGCCCTGGCCGCCGCGCGAATCGTACTGCTCGACGGGTGCGAATCCCGGCGAGACGATGGTCGTCAGCTCGGTGTTCGCCGCGGCGGTGCGGGCGGAGCCGAAGTCGATCAGCACCGGGCTGCCGTCGCCGCGAATGAAGATGTTGCCGGGCTTGATGTCGCGGTGCAGGAAGCCGCACGCGTGGACCACCTCCAGACCGTCGAGCACCGGCAGCGCGATGGCGAGCACGCTGCGCTCGTCGAGCGGCCGGCGGCTGCGGATCCAGTCGTGCAGCGCCTGGCCGGCGACGAACTCCATCACCATGTAAGCGGTCTCGTTCGCCTGGAAAAAGCGCATGACGCGCACGATGTTCGGGTGATGGAACGAGGCGAGGGTGCGCGACTCCTCGAGGAAGCGTGAGCGGCCCCAGTTGAAGGTCTCGAGCGCCTCCTGCGACTTCGACTTCACCGAATGGTCGGGGGCCCGCTCCACCCAGTCGGTCGGCAGGTATTCCTTGATCGCCACCTTGAGGTTGAGGTTGGTATCGGTCGCGAGGTAGGTGAGCCCGAAGCCGCCCATGCCGAGGAGCGACTCGATGCGGTATTCGTTGAGGCCGTAGCCCGGCGGCAGGGCGACGTCGGTGCTCACCTTGCCGCCGGCGCTATTTTTCGTCGATCAGCCGGAGCGCCTTCTCCAGGCTGCGGCGCATGCGGTTGAAGGACCTCGCGAGCAGAGCGACTTCATCCTTGCCCGATTCGGCCAGCTCGGGCGTGTCCAGGGCGCCCACGCTGATCTTGTCGGCCGCCGCCGCCATGGTGCGCATCGGGCGCACGATGAGGAGCGAGAGCATCGCGTTGAGGATGATGAACACCGTGACGAACACCGCGGCGAGCGAGCCCATGAATACGTAGAACGCCTGGTTTGCTTTCTCGATCGGCACGGCCATCGGCACCGAGACGATCTGGGCGCCGATCACCTCGCCGAGCTTCCAGCCGTAGCCGTTGTTCATGCCGTAGACCTTCACCATCGCCGGCGGCGCGGTGGCGGAGTTCGTGTGGCACACGAGGCAGGCGCCGTCCTTGATCTGCAACGGCCGGGCAAGGAACATCGACGGGCCGCTCGGCGTCAGGCGCGTTCCCGCGAGCTCCTTGCGGTCCGAGAAGTTGCGGAACTCGCTGATGATGTCGGCTTCCCATTCGGTTGCCCGGTTGCGAGGATTCGTCGGGTTGAGCGCGGCTTCCTTGTACGTGTAGTCGGGATGGGTCTTGCGCAGCTGATTCATGATCTCGGTGGCGCCGAACGCCGGCACGCCCTGCGGCAGGAACTCGTCCTCCACGACGCGCAGATGTGGGCGCACCTGTCCGACCGTGTAGACGCGCATCGATAGCGCCGCTTCCATCATCAGCCCGGCGCTGCGTTGCACCTCGTCGCGTGCGTTCCTTTGCAGCAGCTCGTACGAGACGTAGGCGGACACGCCTAGCCCGAGCGAAAACATGACGAGCAGCACCAGGTTGAATTTCAGCCGCAGCCCCATGACTTCCCCCTTAGATCGGCAGCGCCCGCGCCGCGCGCAAGCAGTATAGCGGGTTGTCAGTGCGACGACGGCCCGGTAAGGTGGCCGCGCATGCAAGAGTTCCGCACGCTCAGCATGGCGGAGATCATCCGCTTGCAGAACGAGCTGCAGCTCGAGCTCACGCGCCGCTTCCAGCGCCAGGCCGCGCTGGCGTTCTCTGACATCGTCGGCTCCACTGAGTATTTCGCACGCTTCGGCGACGCTCCCGGCCGACAACTGCAGCAGCTGCACGTCGACTTGGTGGGCGAATGTCTCGGCCGGCGATCACGGCCGGCTCGTCGACACTGCCGGCGATGGGGCATTCCTCACGTTCCCGGCCGCCGACGCGGCGCTCGGCGCGCTGATGGAGCTGCAGACGGCCGTGTCGCGCGCAAACGCGGCGCGCTCGCGCGAGCATCAGCTGCGGCTGCGCATTGGCGCGCAGTGGGGGCGTCGCGGTGAGCGGCGATGCGGTGAATCTCTGCGCCCGCGTCGCCGGCTGTGCTGAACCCGGCGAGATCCGCCTGACGCGCGAGATGTTCCGCATCGAGGAGACGGCGAACGAGCGCCGGCTTCCGGATCAGGACATCATCAGCTTCGGCCGGCTGCGCGAGCACGAAGGCGCTGCAGCGAACGACGTTGTGCTCACCCTCGACGATCCGCAGCATGCTTTGCAAATCAGCCGCTGGCATTTCGAGCTGCGCCGGTTCCCCGACGGTTTCAGGCTGCGCCCGCTGTCGGATCGGCAAACCGAGGTGGATGGCACGCCGGTGCCGAAAAATGGGCAGGTCGCAGTCAAAGCGGGATCGAAGGTGCGCGTAGCCCGGGTGCTGACGTTGACATTCCTCTCTCCGATGGGCGGCATGCCAGGAGCGAGTTCGCTCGTGACCCGGGCCGTGGAGTGATTCAGCGCGCGGGAAGCGTCCTCAGGTAGGCGATGATCGCGCTGAGATCCGCGTCGGTCATCCTCGCGTACCAGTCGTAGCCCATCGGTGGTCGCAGCTTGGTGCCGTCCTTGCGCAAGCCCTTGGTGATCGCGCGCTTCACCTCATCGTCAGTCCAAGCGCCGATGCCATCGGCCGTGTGCGACGTGATGTCGCGCGACACGCTTACGCCCCAGGGGCCCTCGAAGCGCTCGCCGCCCGTGCCGAGCGCGTTCTTGAAGTCGCGATGGCCGTTCACGAGCGGCGTGTGGCACTCCATGCAGTGGCCGATGGTGACGAGGTAGAAGCCGCGCTTGACCGGATCCTTGATCGCGGCTCCGGGCAACGGCTTCTCCGCGCCGGGCGGAACGTCCACGGTCATTTTCTTCACCTTGTAGACCGGCGACTCGACCGGGCGGGGGACAGGCGGCAGCGACTGCATGTAGGCGACAACCGCATCGAGGTCGGCGGGCGCGAAGATCTTGTAGTACGCGTAGGGCATCTGCGGGGAGAGTTGCTGGCCGCTGGGGCGCCTGCCGTCGCGGATCGCGGTCTTGATCTGCCCAGCGGTCCAGCGGCCGATGCCGGTCTCGTTGTCCGGCGTGATATTGGAGGGATGCACGCGGTATTCGGCCGTTTCCCAGACCTGGGGTCCGCCCGCATGGCGTTTGTTCGCGTCGAGCACGCCACCCGGTCCGCGCGGCGTGTGGCAATTGCCGCAGGTCAGGATTCCTTCGACCAGATATTTGCCGCGCTCGAGCGGCGTTTGCGCCGCGGCCGGCGCGATGGCGAGCGCCAGCGCAGCGATCCAAAACTTATTACGCATGTCTCCCCCGGTCGTTCTTATCGGAGGAGGATTCTACGGGTCAGTCGAGCTTGATGTGCGCGTCCCGGATGACTTCGGACCACTTGCGCAGCTCCGCCTTGACGACGCGGTCGAGCTCTTCGGGCGTCGAGCCGACCGGGTCGCCGCCTTGCTCGAGCAGCTTCTGCCGCACCGCGGGCAACCGGATGGCGTGCACGATCTCCTTGTTCATGCGCATCACGATCGCGTTCGGCGTCTTCGCCGGGGCGAACATCGCGTACCAGGAATCGACCTCGTAGTCCGGGATCTTGAGCGCCTCGGCAACGGTCGGGATTTCCGGGGCACCGGGGCTGCGCTTGACCGTCGTCACGGCGAGCGCCCGCAGCTTGCCGGCGCGCACGTGCGACATCGCCGCAGGCATGCTGACGATGAGGAGCGGCACTTGGCCACCGAGCGTGTCCGCGAGCGCCGGCCCGCCGCCCTTGTAGGGCACATGGACGATGTCGATGACGGTCCTCAGCTTGAGCAACTCGCCTGCGATGTGCGACGGCGTGCCGTTGCCTACCGAGGCGAAATGCAGGCTCCCCGGCTGCGCCTTCGCCATGGCGACGACGTCCCACATGCTTTCGAGGGGCGCACCGGGGTAGGCGGCGATGAGCTGGGGAACGCTGACGATGAGGCTCACGGGAGCGAAATCGTGCTCGACGTCGAAGTTGAGCTTGTAGAGCAGCGGATTGATGGTGTGCGAGGAGAGGGTGAAGAGGAAGGTATAGCCGTCGGGGGCGGCTTTCGCGGCGGCCTCGGTGCCGAGCGCGCCGCCCGCGCCACCGCGGTTCTCGATCACCACCTGGTGTCCGAGCGCTTCCGAGAGCGGCTGCTGCATGATGCGCGCGATGACGTCGGTGCCGCCGCCCGGTGGATAAGGCACGATGAAGCGCACGGGCTTGACCGGCCACTCCTCGCCCCATGCGCAGACGGCCACGAGCAGGCCGAGGGCAAGCACGATTGTCTTATTCATTGCATTTCTCCTATGCCTTGCCGGCGGCCAGCAGCTCGAACTCCGCGCTCAGCGCGGACTGCACGCGGCCATATTCGGTCTCGACCTTGGCGACGATCTTGCGCGCCTCTTCGGTGTCGGCGCGGCGCGCCGATGCCTCGATGTCGCCGCAATAGCGACTCAGCAGGCGCGCGCCAACGTTCGCGCTGCATGATTTGAGCGAATGGGCCGAGCGCGCGAGCTCCGGCGCATCGTTGGCGGCCGCCGCCTGCTTCAATTTCTGCACGAGCTTCGGCGATTCGACGAGATAAAGGTTGATGGTGCGCGCCAGCAATTCCGGCTTGCCGTTGGTACGCAGGCTGGCGAGGTAATCGAGCACTTGCCGGTCGATCACGGCGGCCGCTTGCTCGCTCGCCGGTGCGGCCTGGCTGCTCTTCGCTTGCGCGGGCGCGGAGCGCGGGGTCCAGCGCTCCAGCATCTCCTGCATGGTCTGTATGCTGAACGGCTTGCTCAAGTGATCATCCATGCCAGCGTTTAGGCATTCCTCACGGTCCTGCGCCATGGCATTGGCGGTCAGCGCGACGATCGGCACGCGCTTGCGGCGCGAAGCCTGCTCGCGCTTGCGTAGCTCCATGGTGGCTTCGAAGCCGTCCATCTCGGGCATGTGGCAATCCATGAGGATCAGATCGAAGTCGTCTTGCGTGCACGCTTCAAGCGCTTCCTTGCCGTTATTCGCCACCGTCACGCCGTAGCCCTGGATTTGCAGGATGCCAAGCGCCACCTGCTGGTTGATGACGTTGTCTTCCACGAGCAGGATGCGGCCGCGGCTGCCTGCCGGAGCGCTTTCCGCGCGCGCCGCCGCGGCCGGCGCCGCCACCTCTTGCGCCTGGCCGGCGAGCGCGTTCACCAGGCATTCGTACAGCACGGTCTGGCGCACCGGCTTGATCAGGCAGGCGTCAAAACCGGCCTCGCGCGCGGTCCTGACCTCCACGTGGCGGCGGGTCAGCATGATGAGCCGCACTCGGCCGATATCAGCGCGCGAGCGGACGGCGCGCGCGAGCTCGAACGAATCGGCGCCCGGCAGCCCGAGATCGATAATCGCAATGTCGTAGGGAAGGCTGCGCCCCGCTGCATCAGCGAGGAGCTCGATCGCCTGCTGTGGCGTCTCCGCCACCCGTGTGTTCATTCCCCAGTTCGCCATCTGCTCGAGCAGGATGCCGCGGTTGATCGGGCTTGCCTCGATGACGAGCGCGCGCGCTCCGGTGAGCAGTCCCAACGGCGCGGTGGCCGGCTCGCCGTGCGAGTGCGCCGTCTGCTTTTCGAAGCTGGCGGTGAACCAGAAGGTGGATCCGCCGCCAAGCACCGATTCCACGTGAATGCTGCCGCCCATCATCTCGACCAGCTGCTTGCTGATCGCAAGCCCCAGGCCGGAGCCGCCGTGCTTGCGCGTCGTCGAGCCGTCGGCCTGGGCGAACTCTTCGAAGATGCGCGACTGCGCTTCGGCGCTGATGCCGACGCCGGTATCGCTCACCGCGAAGCGCATGGTGACGCGGCTCGCGCTTTCCTCCACCGCTGCCACGCGCATCACCACCGACCCCTGATCGGTGAACTTGATGGCGTTGCCGAGCAGGTTGGTCAATACCTGGCCGAGGCGCAGCGGATCTCCTCTCACGTGCGTGATGAGGTCCGGCGGAATGCTGCAGGCGAGCTCAAGGCCCTTGGCGCGCGCGCGCTCGGCGAGGAGATCGACGATGTCCTCCATGGTGCGGCGCAGGTCCATGTCGACGTTCTCGAGCTCGAGCTTGCCGGCCTCGATCTTGGAGAAGTCGAGCAGGTCATTGATGATGCCGAGCAGCGTTTTGCCCGAGCGCTGCACGGTCTCCGCATACTTGCGCTGCGTGCTGGTGAGCCCGGTCTCGAGCAGCAGTTCCGTCATGCCGAGCACGCCGTTCATCGGCGTGCGGATCTCGTGGCTCATGCGCGCCAGGAACGAGCTCTTCGCGTGGTTTGCCGCCTCGGCGGCTTCGCGCGCCAGGCGCAGTGCTTCCTCGCTGCGCTTGTGCTGCGTCACGTCGCGCGCCACGGCAATACTGCCGATGCAGCGGTTGGCGTCGTCGAGCAGCGGCGCAATCGCGACCTGCACGTCGATGGCGCCGCCGGCGCTGGTGAGCGCGCGTGCGTCATAGGCGAATTTTTCGCCGGCGAGCAGCCGCTGCACGCGCGAGCGCTCCTCCGCGGGCGTCGATTCGCAGACGTCGAGCTCGCGGCCGATGACTTCCTCCGAGGAGTAGCCGAACATGGCCACGGCGCCAGAGTTCCAGCTCGTGATCTTGCCGCCGAGGTCCTTGGTCCAGATGGCTTCGCTCGACTGCTCGACGATGGTGGCGAGGAGCTTGTTCTTCGATTCGCTCTTGCCGAGCGAGGCGATCAGGCTCTCGATGTTGTTCGCCATGTTGTTGAACGCCTCGGCGGCAAGCACCACTTCCGGCGCGCCCTCGGACGCGATGCGCACGGCGTGCTCGCCCTGGCTGAAGCGGTTGGCGCCTTCGGCCAGCATGCGCAGCGTTCCGAGGTTGCCGCGGAAGATGAGCCAAATGAACTGCAGCATGAGGAACAGCGTCACCGCCACGATCTGCAACTGCTTGACGAACTGTTGCCAGAGCCGGTTCTGCGACTTGATCGGCGTCATGTTGGCACTCAGCGTGCCGTAGCCCACGCCTCCTGCCGTGACCTGAACGCTTTGCTCGCCGTGCTCGATGCTGGCGACGCGCGCGAACCAGGCCGGCGCATCGAGGAGATCCGGCACGTCTTGGGCGACGATCTTCCTGCCGTCGCGGTCGGTCCAGGTGAATCGGTCGACCTCGCCTCTTTTAACCTGGTTCCTCAACAGCTCACTGATCGCCTGGTACTCGCCGACCAATGCCTGGTCCGCAACCAGCGGTGCGATGAATGTCAGGATCTCCCGCTGCTCGCGCTGTAGCCGCGTGGAGTGCTCGGCCCGGCCTTCCGCAAGTAGCAATGCCGTCTGTACTCCACCACCGGCCATGATGGCGATGCCGACCGCAAGCATGAGGCGCGAGATGAGGCCCCAGTTTGCCCAGAATCGGAACACGCGTATATTTTTCATGGTCGCTCGCTCTCGCCGGCGGCTGACTATTTGACCTGCGGCACCTTCGTCGTCCTGAAGAATTTGCGGTAGTTGTCGTACTCGCGATCGTCGGCGGCGACGAAGCCGAGCTCGCTGGTGCTCTTCAGCAGGTCCGCGCCGGCCTCCAGGATCTTGCGGCCTTCGGCATCGTTCGCCATGTTGATCAACGCCGCCTTGACCGCGGCGACCTTCGCTGGCGGCAGCTTCGGATTCGCCATGATGCAAAGATCGCCATACATTTCGGAAGTCCACAGGGCGCGGTATTCGAACGATTCGCGCCGGCCGTAGCGCGCCATGACCGAGCTGTTGACGCCGGCGGCCGCGATCTTGTACAGCCGCAGCTGCGCCGAAGACGCCTCCTGGTTCCCGGTGAACACAACTTTGATGTGCAGGCCGGCTCTAAGAAGCGCATCCATCGGCAGCCAATAACCGGTAAAGCCGTCCGGCGAAACGAAGCCGACCTCCTTGCCTTCGAGATCGAGCAGCGTCTTGATCGGCGAGTCGACCGGCACCACGATTTGCGAACGGATGCCGGGTCCGGCGGGACGCGCGATTACCTTGTAGCCCATGCGATCGCGCTCCGGCGTGAAGAAGTGGTTGGTGTAGAGAAAGTCGTACTTGCCCGCTTCCGCATTGGCGTTGCCCTCTTGCGCGGTCTTGGCGAGCTTCAAGTCGAGCGGCACGCCGCTCTTCGCGCTCACATGGGTAAGGATCGGGTTCCAGTATTGCGCGGTCAGCGCGATCGTGCGCTGATGCAGGACATAGAAGCGATAGGGCTGCGGTCCGGCGAGCGCCGGGATTTGCATCGTGATGCTCGCGGCAAGCAGCATCGCTGCCGTAGTGATTGCTCTTCCAAACATGTACTTCTCCCCTTGCGCAGCTTCTAGGTGGCCACTTTCAGGAACAGCATCAATCCGCTCAGCATGAGCAGCGCGCCCACCACTCGCAACATGCCTTCGCTCGTCATGTCGAGGTGCACTTTGTTGCCCATGTAGAGACCGAGCGCCATGGGGGCGAGGCCGAGCGCGTAGGCGATCTGCAGCTTGGGCTCGAGCAGCAATCCCGCGATCAGGAAAAGCCCGAGCCGGAATCCGCCGTCAATGGCGATGAGCCACGAGAACGTGGCACGCACCTCGCCTTTGTCCTGCAGCCGGCGCGTGAGGTAAATGATGTAGGGCGGGGAGCCGACGCCGAACAGCGCGCCTGCGCCGCCGCCAGCGAGTCCCGCCGGGATCGCCCACGAGCGCGACAGGCGCCCCACGGGTTGCAGGCCGAAAATGTTCTGGAAGCCCACGAACATCGTGAATGCACCGAGCGCCACGAGCACCGGCTTGTTCGGAAGGCTGAGCAGGGCGAACGCGCCGATGCACGCACCGACCATGCCGGCGGGCAGCAGCACCTTGATCTCGGACCAGTTGGCCTTCTTGTTGTTCGTACTGCCGAGGATCACCGAGGCGGTGAAGTCGAGCGCGAGCACGAGCGGTATCGTGAAATGCAACGGCTGTGACAGCGCGAGAAGCGGCACGGAGATGAGCCCGGAGCCAAAGCCCGTGATGCCGCGTATGAAGTACGCGCTCATCAGGATGCACAGCACCAAAACCATGTCAGCCACTGCAGGTCCCTCCCCAATCAAATGAATTTCGCCCGCTAGTATCGCGTGGCCTTGGAACGCTCAAAGCGCCCATCACTTTGTTTTGCAGTTCAACCCTCTACGTCTTTCGCTATGATGACGGCTGTATGGCGGCCGTACTCGAGATCAAGGTGCGTAAGGTGGGCCTGTTCGGCGCGGAGATCGAGGGCATAGATCTCGCTCGCCTGAGCAATGCCGAAGCCGACGCCATCAAAGCCGCGTGGTATCGCCACGATGTGATTTTTTTCCGCAATCAGCGCCTCACCGACGACGAGCTGCTCGCTTTCTCGCGGCATTTCGGCACGCTCGATCCGCCGCCCAATCAGGGCGCGGGCCGCAAATCGCCGCCGGGCTATCCGGACGTGTACATCGTCTCGAACGTGCTCGATGTACGCGGGGAGCCGATCGGGGCGCTTGGCGACGGCGAAGCCGCCTGGCACACCGACATGAGCTACTTGCCGCATCCGCCGGATGCGTCGATGCTCTACTCGCTGGAGATTCCGGCAAGGGGCGGCGACACCTGCTTCGCCAGCATGAAGCTCGCGCTTGCCAAAATGCCGAAGGCGCTCCTCGAGCGCGTGGTGGGCCTCGATATCAAGCACGACGGCACCTACGATTCGGGCGGCAACCTGCGCAAAGGGCTTGCCGCTTCGAACGATCCGCGCACTTCTGTGGGCACAGCGCACCCGATCGTCATCGAACATCCGGTGTCGGGCGAGCCCGCGCTGTACCTTGGGCGGCGGCGCAACGCCTATGTGATGGGACTGGAGCTCGCCGAATCGGAGCGCGTGCTGGAGGAGCTCTGGTCGTTCGTGGAGACGACGGTCTATCGCCATCGCTGGGCGCTCGGCGACCTCGTGCTGTGGGACAACCGCACCACCATGCATCGGCGCGACGCCTTCGACCCGAAGGCGCGCCGCGTGATGCATCGCACGCAGATCAAGGGCTCGGCCGCGCCGCGGCGCGCGAGCCTACGCGCTCTTCAGCGCCTCGAGCGACTGCGCGATTAGGCTCGCGCCGCCTTCGAACCTGCGCTTCGCCTCGGCGTAGTCGCCGGCCTTAGCGCTGCGCTCGATATCGGCAAACAGGTTGCCGAGTGCCGCGGCCCCGAGCTGGCGGCAGGTGCCTTTGAGCGTATGAGCGGAGCGCGTTGCGGCGGTCGTATCGCCGCGCGCGATCAGCTCCGACCATGCCGCGCCGAAGCCGTTGAGATGGCCTTCGAGCTTGGCCACCAGGCCAGAGAACAGGTCGTTGCGGCCAATGGCGTGCTCCACGACGCGGATCTGGGCGATGGCCTCGGGGTCGAGCAGGAGCGTCACGGCATCCATGGGTTCCCTCATCTTCATGTGCCACGGCCGCTATGGTGCGCGAAAACGCCCTGCGGTCGCGGGCTTATCACCATTTCTTACGAGGCGCGCAGCGCATCGACAATCTCGAGGCGGGCGGCACGCACGGCGGCGAGGAAACCGCCAATCAGGGCCATGGCGAGGGCGAAGGCGATGGTCTCGGCCACGATCGAAGGCGTGAGCGTAAAGCGAAACGCGAGGTCGGCGAAGGTCTGGAAGTTGGTGGTCGAGGAGCTCGCGAACTGCATGAGCGAGGCGGCGGCGAGGCCGGCAAGTCCCCCGACCAGGCCGAGCAGCAGTGCCTCGGCGCTCGGCGCGCGTAAGGCCGGTGAGCTGTCGCCGACGTCGGCGTTCTTGGTGAGCACGATGGCATCGAAGGGCGCGCGGATC
>Ga0209474_10005098_pt1 | contig 11227 bp, 14 predicted proteins | sample GraSoiAngelo_145_FD_185902 | JGI IMG/M metagenome (GOLD analysis project Ga0209474, IMG submission 185902) | Grasslands soil microbial communities from the Angelo Coastal Reserve, California, USA - 14_1009_05_20cm (SPAdes) (version 2) | ecosystem: Environmental > Terrestrial > Soil > Grasslands... | reverse complement strand
GTCGTGGTGGTGCCGTCGTCTTTCAGGTTGGCGAACGTGGTGAGCTGCTTCCCGGTCGTCAGGTCCTTGCCGTTGATCTCCTTGGCGATCTCGTCGAGGGTCGGCTTGTTCGGGTCCTGGTAGTCGAAGGTCAGCGCCATGATCGGGTCTGGGAACTTGCCGCCCTGCGCCTGGTAGAGCTTCTTCACTCGCTGGAAGAGGTCGGCCAGGATCCAGTGGTCGTGCCTCGATTGGCCTTGCGGCGGCAGCACCTGTTCCTTCCATTGCGACCACCGGCCGCTGTTGACGAAGGAACCGTCCTTTTCGATCCAGTGCGTCGTGGGGACCATGAAGACCTCGGTCTTCACCTGGCTTGCGTCGACACCCGGGGCGTGCCAGAACTCCGAGCTCGTGGTGGGCAGCGCGTCCATGACGACCAGCCATTTGAGGTTGCTCAGCGCCTGCCGCACCTGGTTGCTGTCGGGGCCGATGCTGGCCGCGGTCATGCCCGACAGGATCAGGCCCTCCATCTTGCCCTTGAGCGCCTGGTCGTAGATCGTCATCCACGAGGCGTTGCCGGCGGGCTTCGGGACGAAATTGAACGCGAACTCGTTTTCCTTCTTCGCCGCGTCGCCGAACCATGCCTTGAGCGTGCTGACCATGAACTTGCCGTAGTTGGTGCCGAAGAAGTTCCAGGAGTTCTTGTCCGATTTCTTGGGCGCGCTTGCGGCGACGTAGCCGGCGATCGTCTTCTGCCCCGGCGCGGGGATCTTCAGGTACCCGGGCAGAATCTCCCAGGAGATGGCGTGGTCGGTGTTGCCCTGGATGTTGGCGTGACCGCGCTCCGCGTTCATGCCGCCGCCCGGGCGGCCCATGTTGCCGAGCAGAAGCTGCAGGACCGCCGCGGAGCGGATGAGCTGTCCGCCGGTCGTGTGATGAGTCAGGCCGACGGCGTAGACGATCGTCATCACCTTGTCCGGCTTGCCCATCTGGCCGACGAGGTCGGCGACCTTGTTGAAGTCGGCGACCGGGATGCCGGTGATGCTCGAGACGACATCTGGCGTGTACCGCGAGTAATGCGCCTTCATGAGCTGGAACACCGACCGCGGGTCCTGAAGGGTCATGTCGCGCTTGGCGAAACCGGACGAGGTCGTGGGTGGGCCCTCGGTGCCCGGGTTCGTCGTGGGCGGGGCCGTGGTCGACTCGTAAGCCCACGACGAGATGTCGTACGTCCGCTTCGCCGGGTCGTAGCCGGAGAACAGGCCGTCCTTGAAGGAGAAGCCGTCCTTGACGATGAAGGAGGCGTTGGTGTAGTTGCGCACGTACGTGTCGTGGAAGAGGTTGTTCTGGAGGACGTGGTTGATCAGGCCGCCGAAGTAGGCGACGTCGCTGCCCGTCCGGATGCGCAGGTACATGTCGGCGACGGCGGACGTGCGCGTGAACCGCGGGTCGGCGTGGATGATCTTGGCGCCGCGATCGAGCTTGGCGCGCATGAACCACTGGAATCCGACAGGGTGGGCCTCAGCCGGGTTGGCGCCATTGATCAGGATCAAGTCGGCGTTCTTGATGTCGCGCCAGTGGTTGGTCATCGCTCCCCTTCCGAACGTGGCGGCCAAACTGACCACCGTGGGGCCGTGTCAAACCCTGGCCTGCTGCTCGAGGTGTACCAGTCCCAGGCCCCGCATCAGCTTGGTGGCGAAGTAGCCCTCCTCCGAGCTGAACGCGGCGCCTCCCGCGAAGGCGATGCCTTCGGTGCGGTTGACGGTGTTGCCGTTGCCGTCCGTGGCGACGAAGGTCGCGTCGCGCGAAGCCTTGATGTTGTGCGCGATCTTGTCGAGCATGTCGTCCCAGGAGATCTTCTGCCAGCTCCTGGCGCCGGCCGGCCGGTAGAGCGGCGACTCGACGCGGCGCGGTGACACCGCAAGCTGCATCGCGGTGGCGCCCTTGGGACACAGGCGCCCCTCGTTGACCGGGCTGTCGGGATCGCCCTCGATCTGGAGCAGCTGAGTCGAGCCGTCGCTGTTCTGCCGCGTGTAGGCCAGGAGCGCGCAGCCGACCGCGCAGTAAGGGCAGACCGAGTGCAGCTCCTTGGCCCCTTCGATGCGCAGCTTCTGCTTGACCCTGGTCGACTCCGCCAGGGCCACGTCGAAGCCGAGGCCCGAAGCAGCGAGCGCGCCTGCCCCCGCCGCGCCGACCTTAAGGAATTCCCGACGTGTGACTGTCGGCAAACTCGTCCCCCCGAACGAGTTGAACCTACGCCAGGCCGGTAGCTACGTCAAGTTTTCAACCGGTCGACATGAGCAGGTCGCTCCTGTCATCCGGCTCGGGATTCCGCAAGAGGTCGAGCAGGCGCGCGTCCCAGGGCACGATGACGCCGGTTGCCCCAGCGCTCTCGTGGTCCCGAAGGGCGGCCGCCCAGGCCTCTCGGTCGGCGGGCATGGCGATCTCGATCCAGGTCTCGCCGTCCGGTGCGCCGACAACGGCCCGGCCGCGGCTCAGCGTGCGCAGCGCACCCGGCTCCGCTCCGGTCGTGCGGAGCCTGACCCGCTCGGTCGTGGCGGCGATCGCGCCCAGGATGGTCCACTGCTCGGGGCCGTCCCCGTCCAGCCCTATCATCTCCGCCCCCGCTGCCTCGAGCGCTCGAACGTCGGCCAGGAAGTCGCCGGCATCTTCGATGCGGCCGGGCATCGTCACGCCGACCTTGATCACGCGATCAATCTAGCGTCCCGAGACTTTGACCTTCGGAAGGTTCTGGATCGACTCGCGAAACGACTTCGCAAACGCGGCCACGCCCTCGTCCTCCAGCTCCTGTGTGACCGCGGCCAGGTCCACCCCGCTGATCGCGAGCTCGTCCAGCACCCGGCGCGCTCCTTCCACGTCCTTCTGGAGCGTGAGCTGGACGCGACCGTGGTCGGAGAAGGCTTCGAACGTCGCCGGCGGCATGGTGTCGACCGTGGCCGGACCGATCAGCTCCTCCACGTACATCACGTCTCGGTAGCGAGGGTTCTTGGTCGAGGTGCTGGCCCAGAGGCAGCGCTGTACCGACGCTCCCTCGGCGCGCAGCCTGTCCCAGCGGGCGCCGGAGTGGAGCTGGGTGAACATCTCATAGGCCAGCTTGGAGTTGGCGATGCCGGCGCGCCCAAGCAGGTGCTTTAGCTGCGGCTTGCGCTCGAGCAATGCGTCCACCTTGGTGTCGATCCGGCTGACGAAAAAGCTGGCGACGCTGTGCACGCGCCGCGGGTCACCGCCGCTCTCGCGCAGCTGCTCCAGGCCGGCGAGGTACGCCTCCACGACCTTGACATAGCGCTCGACCGCGAAGATGAGCGTGACGTTGATGTTGGCGCCCTCGGCAATCCTCGCCTGGATTGCCGGCAGGCCCGCCGGGGTGGCGGGGATCTTGACCATCACGTTCGGTCTTGCGGTGCGCCGCTGCAGGTCGCGCGCCGCCGCAATCGTTCGCTCGGTGTCGCCCGCGATCTCCGGCGAGACCTCGATGCTGACGAAGCCGTCCCCGCCGTGCTCGCGGTCGAAGACCGGGCGCATGACGTCGGCCGCCGCCTGCACGTCCTCGATCAGCAGGTCCCAGACGATCGACTCGGGGTCCTGGCCGCGGTCCAGCCGCCTGATCACGTGCTCGGCGTAGGCGTCCGAGCTCTCGAGCGCCCTGGCGAAGATGGTCGGGTTCGCGGTCACACCGCTCACGCCTGCGTCGCGGTAGCGTGCCAGCCGCCCCGACTGGATCATCTCGCGGTCGATCTGGTCGAGCCATACGCTCTGGCCGAGCCGCTTGAGCTCGGCGATCGGATTGGTTGTGCTCATGTTGTCCCCCAAACCAAAATACGCCGCATGTCAGATGAGGCGACGCGAACCCTTCGGGACCTGATGCCGCTCGGCACCACCCTCGGCATCCGCGCCAACGTCTACACGGCGGAGCGGGTCGAGCTGGCCCTGGATTGGGCCGCGGAGCTCTGCACCGCGAACGGCATCCTCCACGGGGGCGTGATCATGGCGCTTGCGGACTCGGCCGGAGGCGCGTGCGCGATGCTCAATCTGCCGGTCGGCGCCACCGGCACGGCGACGATCGAGTCGAAGACGAACTTCCTCGGAGCCGTGAGGAGAGGTGTGGTGACGGCGGTCTCGACGCCTCTGCACACTGGAGGAACGACGATCGTCGTCGAGACGGACGTGCGCGACGAGGGAGGCAAGCTCGTCGCCAGGGTCACGCAGACCCAGCTGGTGCTGCGGGCCACCGGTCGCTAGCGCTTCAGGGCGGCGGCGACCTTCTCCCGCAGTTCGCGCTTCAGCTCCGAGGAGTCCAGCGACGCACTCAGGTGCCCGGCAACGACTTTCTTGAGCCGGTCCGGAAGCATCTTCTCGAAGGTCGAACGAGCCTCGGCGGGCCCGGCCAGGTAGAGATGCATGTAGGCACCGGAAGCCATGTCCCGCTCCACCGTCTTCACCGCCGTCTCGAGGTTGGCCTTCGCCCTGTTCTCCGCCTTGCGCTGGTTGCTGGGAGCCGAGGTTCCCCCCGCGCGTGAGTGCCGGACCTCGGTCCCGTTGACCTGCTCCAGGGCGACGATGTCGTCGAGGATGGAGCCGAAGGTCTTGGCGTGCTCCTTGTCCACGACCGCGATGAGAGCCGGCGGATTGTGCTCGAGCTGGCGCAGGATCGGCGCCACCAGCAGCTGGCCGACCTCGAGTCGCTCGTCTGTCTCGTCGCGCAGCTTGACGAGCTCCAGGACGCCGTGCGGCTCATCGGCAAAACCGGCGAACGCGGGGCATCCCGCGGGACGAACCACGGCGACGTGGTGCCGGAGGCGCCGCATCTCGTACTCCATCAGCTCGCGGTCCTTCGCGGTCATCCGATCCTGATAGCGGTGCAGAAGGTCGCGAAACTCGATGTCGTAGAAGCGAGCGTCATAGCCCTCCGAGCGCGCGGGCAGGTAGATGCTGACCGCGCGGTTCGACGCGCGCCGCAACCGGGGCGCGAGGACGAAGAGGGCCTGAAGCGGGCTGTAGTTGCTCATTCCACAATCTTGAACGCTTAGCTCGACACCCGCCGGTAGAGTGTTTGGTCAGAAGATGCTCGAGGACGAGGTCCCGATCGCGTGGAAGGCGGTGCCGCGCCATGTGGCGGTGCTGGCCGCCGATGGCACCGAGATCGGCACGGCCGAATCGATCCTCGGTGACGAGGAGGAGGACATCTTTCACGGGCTCGCCCTCCGGCGCGCTGCTGACGGACAGACGGTCGAAGTCCCCGCGCGCCGCGTCAAGAAGATGACCCAGCAGCACATCGTCACCGACCTGACGGCGGACGAGGTGCAGAACCTGCCCGCGTACCGGAGGCGCTAGGCCCGGCTCGCGACCTGCTTCGCCTCCATGTCGCGCATGAAGGCCAGCGCCTCTTCGACCGAGGGCACCGAGAGCACGTTCCTGGCCGCGAACTGGTCGGCGTCGGCGGATCGCTTGTCGCGCATGCGGGCCGCCGCGGCGTCACGGTCGTACTCGGTGCGCCGAAGGTTCACGCCAGGGCCGAGCATCGCCCAGTAGGCGCCCGGGTCTCCGTAGGGCATGCCCACGCTTCCCGCGTTGACGATCCTGAGCCGGTCGACCGTGCGGTCGAACTGCATATGGGTATGGCCGCAGACGACGAGGTCGGCATCCACACCTGACATCAGTGTGCGCACACGTTCGGCCGGAGTCTCGCTCGTGAAGACGTCGGTGTCATTGCGCGGCGAGGCATGGCAGAACAGGACGCTGCCCACTCCGTCGACCGCGTCGATCGCGACCGTGTCCTCGAACGAGGCGAGGAAGTCGCGCTGCTCGCGGTCGATCTGCTTCGCGCACCAGCCGGCGAACGGCCCTGGCATCGGGGACTTCTCCTGGCCGTCGAACTCTTCGACGAGCCCGCGGTCGGCATTGCCGCGCACGAAGCGGACCGTCTTCAACCCGCGCAGCGCCTCGATCGTCTCGGCGGGCATGGCACCCGAGGCCACGTCCCCGCAGAAGACGATCAGCTCCGGGTGTTCCCGCTCCACCTCCCGGAGCACGGCCTCGAGCGCGGGCAGGTTGCCGTGGATGTCGGAGAGAACCGCGACTCTCATGCGCTCTGCTTGAAGAAAAGGCCTATTCGCCCAGGCCCATCCGCCCGGCCTGGGCCTCGGCCGAGGCCTTGTCGGCGTACGGTCCGTCGAGCCTCACGCCTTCGGCGTGGCCGCGCTCGTCGATCTCGGCGCTGACGACGTACCAGCGCTTGCCCAGGTGGAGGACACCGTGGTGGAACTCCGCGGTCCAGCTCTTCGGCGTGATGCCGACCCGCTCCCCCACCGGCTCAGTCTACGTGCGTCCGCCTGCGTATGAAAGGGCCCATCAGCGCCAGCCCGCCGAAGCCGACGGCGAGCACGAGCCCGATCAGGAGAAGGGGCGCGCTCAGGCCGTAGCGAAGAGCGCCGATGACGATCACACCGAGGCCGACGCAAAGCCCCAAGATCACTCCCCAGAGCCATGATTGCCCCATTCCTTAGAAACGCCCGAGCGTCTAAAACGGAGTAAAAGAAATTCGAGACCGGTAGCCTGGCGAAGTTGAGCTCCGCCCCCGTCGGCCTCTTCGATTCCGGTGTCGGCGGCCTCTCGGTGCTGCGAGAGATCGAGGTCGCGCTGCCAGCGGAGTGGGTGTACTACGTCGCCGATTCGGCGCACGCACCTTGGGGCGACAAGCCGCCCGAGTTCGTGCGCGAGCGCGGCTTGAAGATCGCGAAGTTCCTGATCGGCCAGGGCGTCAAGGCCATCGTCATCGGCTCCAACACCGGCACCGCCGGGTCGGCGGAGGCGCTCCGGAGCACGCTCGCCATTCCAGTGGTCGGGATCGAGCCCGGCATCAAGCCGGCCGTCAGCGCGACCAGATCCCGGATCATAGGCGCGATCGTGCCTGCCGCGGTCGGCGGATCGGACCGCCTCGCCTCGCTGCTCGACCGGTTCGGCACCGATGTCCAGGTGATCGTGCAGCCGGTGCCGGGGGTGGTCGAGCACATCGAGGCCGCGGACCTCGACGGTCCGGAGCTGAGGCGGATGGTCGAGGGCTACATCCGGCCCATGCTGGACGCCGGCGCGGACACGATCGTGCTCGGGTCGACTCACTACGTTTTCCTGAAGTCGCTCCTCACGGAGCTCGCCGGGCGCGAGGTCACGCTCATCGAGACCGGCGCCGCGGTCGCCCGCCAGCTCGGGCACGTGCTCGACGAGCGTGGCCTTCGCGCGGACGGAAGCGCGGGCGGGGAACGATTCTGGACGAGCGGCGACCCGGTCACCTCCTCACGCGTGATCTCCAGGCTCCTCGGCCGCGAGGTGGAGGTCGAGAAGCTGCCGGACCTCTAGGTCACTTGCAGGCGAGGAAGGCCAGGTGCGAAGAGGTAAGCGCCAGGCTTCCGTGCAACGTGACTACGCGCCGAACTTCAGCACCAACCCGATGCCATAGGTGATCCCGCCCACGATCACGCCCGCGAGGGTCATCTCCAGCCCCGCCGACCACCATTTGCGCAGCGTGAAAAGGGACTTGGCCGCGCCCACCAGGAAATGCGCGACCAGGGAGACGATCGCCGCGGTGATCACCCCACGCGATCCCTGCAGCCAGAAGAACGGCATCACCGGCACCATCGCCCCGATGAAGGTGCTCACGCCCGCCGCGATCGCGGATTGCGTGGGGTTCCCGCCGCTCTCGAGCCCACCCAGCTCTTCCGGCCCATGAACCCTGAGCAAGGCGTCCGGGTTGTCAGAGAGCTGCTCTGCAAGCCGGTCCGCCATCGCTTTGTCGATGCCCTTGAGCTGGTAGAAGAGCGATACCTCTTCTTTCTCCTCGTCGGGGTGCTCGATGATCTCCTGTCGCTCGCGCTCCACGTTCGCGGCCGCGACCTCGTTCTCCGAGCGCTCGGCCAGGAATGCGCCGGTCGCCATGGAGAGACCCGAGGCGATGGCGCCGAACAGACCCGCCGTCAGGACGAAGCTCGAGCCTCCAGTGGCTCCGGACACGCCCGCGACGATGCCGAACACGGCGGCGAGGCCGTCGTTCGCCCCATAGATCGCGCCCGAGATCCAGCCCGCGCCGGTGCGGTGCCACGACTCGCGGCCGAGGATCCTGTTGAGGCGGCTCTGCACGCTCGACGGCGCCGGGCCGGCGTTGTGTGCGACCTCCATCGACTCGAGGGAGCGGGAGTGGCCCTGCTCCTCAACGCGAATGGCCTCGAGCACCGCGTCGGTGTCGGGATCGCCGGTCGAGCGCTTGTAGCGGTCCGTGATCTCGACCTCCTCAGCCGCCTCCATGCGGGCGATCACGCTCTCGACCGGCGCGAGCCGGGCCTGTAGGCGCTGGACCACCGAGAGCTTCACCGATGAGGGGTCGGGGATGGTTTGGCCCAGCTCGCGGAGCCGTTCCTCGATGCGGCTGCGATGTGATGCCTCGGCGTCGGCGATCGCCCGGATGATCTCGCCCCGGCGTGTGCTGCCCATCCGCTCCGCGAGCAGGGTGTACATCTCGCGCGCCTGCACCTCGCCGCGCCACGCCTGGAGCAGGCGGGCGACCGCCTCGCGCGGCGCGGTTTGCTGTGCCATTTAGAGCGTCACTCAGTGTCAGGCTAGCGAGAGTCGGCTGGAGCTTGAACCGCATCGGCCTTGCCGACCACGACAAGCACGCGCTGGACGGCGTTGTTCTGCACCCCCTCCAGGTTCCAGGCCTGCTCCAGCGGCTGCGTGTTGCCGGCCGCATCGGTGGCGCGAACGCACAGCTCGTGCTCACCCGGGCGGCTTGCATCCCACTGACACGTCCACCGCCGCCAGGCGAATGGCGGGCCGGCATCCTCGAGATTCCCGGGCGACCAGGAGGCACCGCCGTCATCACTCAGCTCCACGCCCGTGATCGGGGCGCGACCGGACCATGCCCTGCCTTCGATGACGTGCCGCCCAGGGTCGACGAAGCGCCGGCGCGACATGAAGTCGGGTACCCCCGGCGGGACCATCAAGGCCCGGGGAAGGATGCGCTCCACCGGCGCGCCGGCCTCCTGGTCCGATGTGCGGTAGTGATAGGCCGTCGCCTGCTGGTATCCCTGGAAGGGCGAGCCGGCGACCGTGATCGACCGCAGCCACTTGACGTGGCTCATGCCGTACCAGCCGGGGACTATGAGGCGGAGGGGAAAGCCGTGCTGCGGCGGCAGAGGCCCGCCGTTGACCTCGTAGGCGAGCAAGACCTCGCCGCGCGACGCCTCCGCGACCGAAAGGCTGCGCTCGTAGTACTGGTCGACCCCGCCCTGCACGCCGCGGTCCAGGCCGGTGAACACGACGTCGACCGCGCCGGCCCTCACCCCGGCCTCCTCGAGGACCGCCCTGAGTGGGGTCCCCGTCCACTCCGCGTTGCCCACGGCTTCGGCGAGCCACGGCTGGCTCAGGGGCCGCGGCGACATGCGCGCGCGGCCGTTGCCCGCGCATTCGAGGGTGACGGCGACCGTGGTCGATGGGCGCGACCTGATGTCTTCCAGCGTCAGGCGCAGAGGCCTGCGCACGTGGCCTCCGACGCACAGCTCGTACATCTCAGCGTCGACCAGCGGGATGTCGAAATGGATCAGCAGGTAGTGAAGGCCGACTGGAGTGAGCTCATAACGGAGCGCCTCGAGCGGCATCGAATGGTTGCGGACCGCGAGCTGCAGCTCTTCGGGCGTGATGTCCGGGCTGGTGACGAGGGTTCCCGCAGCTCTCGGTGGCGAGGTCTTCGGCGCTGTGATCGGGCTAGTCTAGAAGTCATGCAGGAAAGAAGTGAGGAGCAGGTCATAAGCCGGCTCCTCGAGCTGGAGAACGACGGCCAGGCCGAGCGCAGAGCCGAGCTCACCAACGAGCGTTTCCTGGCTTTGCTGCACGATCCCGACGACGGGATGAGCTACGTCCTGCGTCACGGCACCGACCAGACCGAGGGCGCCGAGATCCCCGCGGGCACCGAGTTCTACCAGTACCCGACGCCGGACGAGGCGCAGCGCGCATTCGAGCAGCTCCTCGCCGAGTCGAGGCAGGCCGGCGAACTTGTGGAAGAGGACTCGACGGACGATATCGGCGACTTCGAGTCGAGCGGCGCGGAGGTGCGCGACCTCTTCGCCGACAGCGACGAGGACGAGCTCTCCCAGGACCCGGTGATCAGCGAAGAGGAAGAGCCCTAAGCCGCGTCGCTCCCAGCAATCTCCAAGCATCCTCACATGCCGCCAACAGCACCCACGCGGAGGATTTGAAGCATGTCTCGAAGAATCCTGATCCCCGCGGTCGCGGTCGCAGCCCTGGTGGTGCTCGGGGCCGCCGGCGCGTACGCCTACTTCTTTTCCAGCCTGCGCTCGAGCCCGTCATCGCTGGCCCTCACCTCTCCGAGCCCGACAGCAAGCGCGAGCGCGACCACCGCGGGCTCTGGCGCCGGCACGTGGAAGGTCGCCTCCGGCTCGCTCGTCGGCTATCGCGTCAAGGAGCAGTTCGCGGGCCAGTCATCGACCCATGACGCGGTGGCGCGCACCAGCGGCGTGACCGGCACCGTCACGATCACGAAGTCGGGCGACACCTACACGATGTCGACGGCGAAGATCACAGCCCAGCTCGCCGGCCTCGCCAGCGTCGACACCGTGGCGGGCTACAACGTGAGCCAGCGCGACGGCATCGTCCAGCGGACGCTCGACGTGAGCTCGTTCCCGACCGCGGTGTTCGAAGCGTCCTCGGTCGAGCTGCCCCCGGCGACCGCCTCAGGCCAGGCCGTGACCGTCTCCGTGCCCGGCAAGCTCACCGTCCACGGCGTCACCAAGGACGTGACGGCCACCATCCAGCTCCGGGTCACTGGGAGCACGGCGCAGCTCGCGGGGTCGATCCAGGCCAGCATGGCGGACTACGGGATCACGCCTCCGCAGGTGCCGATCACCGTCGTCCAGCCGGCCGTCACGATCGAGTTCTCGATCAACCTGACGCAGGGTTAGGCCGGGACTATCGCGCCTGGCTCATCAGTCGCGCCTGGGTGTGGGCGAGGTGGCGAGCCGGGTCGGGATCGACGGCCTTGCGCTCGGGCGACGCGTAGTAGTCGGCGTCGGCACTCTCCCAGGACTTCGGCCCGTCGTAGGAGATGATCCAGACGAACTGATCCGTTCCGTCCACCGTCCAGGCGCCCAGGACGCGAAACCCGAGCTTCTCGCGCAGGGGGACGATCCGGGACCGCCACTCCGAGATCCACTCACCCATCCCG
>Ga0209474_10005097_pt1 | contig 11228 bp, 9 predicted proteins | sample GraSoiAngelo_145_FD_185902 | JGI IMG/M metagenome (GOLD analysis project Ga0209474, IMG submission 185902) | Grasslands soil microbial communities from the Angelo Coastal Reserve, California, USA - 14_1009_05_20cm (SPAdes) (version 2) | ecosystem: Environmental > Terrestrial > Soil > Grasslands ... | reverse complement strand
GCGCTCGGCGCATTCGAGGTGCGCGAGGACGATGCCTATCGCGCCGCATTGCGCGCCAACCTCGTCAGCCGTTCGCTGGTCGACGAGCTGCGCCCCGAGTTGCGGAAGATCCATGCCATGCTCGGAGGGCGACAAGCGCCGACGCGGCGACATCTGGCGAACGCGCTGGCGGAGGATCTGCGCGGCTTTCTCGCCCATCACCGCTGCGCCCGCGGCGTGGTGGTTTGCACGATCCCGGGCGTTCGCGCTGCACCGGCGAAGCAGGTGTTCACCGCGGACGAGGTGCGCGAGGCGCTCGAGCAGAGCGCGGACTGGATCACTCCCGGCGTCGTCTATGCCGCCGCCGCGGCAGAGGCAGGGTGCGCCTTCGTCGCCGCAGGTCAGGATCGAGCTCTGTGCGCTCCTGGTATCTCCGCGCTGTTCGCGGAGAAGTCGCTGCCTCTCGCGGGCGCCGGCCTGCTCGGGCCGGATGCCCTGCTGCGCGAGACCCTCGCTCAGATCCTGGCCCTGGAGGGGATGCAGCTCGCCGGCGCGGCCTCCCTCTCGACGCGTGCGGAGGAGCGCGGCGCATCCCTCTGGGGCGGTCCCGATCGCACCGCCGAGATGGGGCTGGGTGCCGCCTGGGCGGGCGGCGGTTTCGAGCTTTCGCTCGAGCTACGCGGTCCCGTCGCGCTGTATTTCGCCGCACGGGCCTTCGACGCGGCGCTGCTGGTAGAGCTGGCTGCGCGTGCGCAGAGGAGCGGGGCCCAGGAGTGGATGGATGCGCTCTTCCTGTCCTCCCTCGGCTCTGCATCGCCGCGCGAGGCCCGGACGTCGTCGCTGGCCGGCCGGCGCACGCGGCTCCTGGCCGAGCTGCCGGCGCTCGCGCGTAGCGCCGCCCGGGAAGCGGCGTAGCGGCCCAGCGGCGCGTTTTCCCTCGCGGAAGAACGGCGGTTCCCAACCGGGCGCCGCCAGGTCCCTCGCCACCGTGATCGTTGTCACAAGAACTCTTTCCGGTGGGGCCGGAACGCACGCCGCCGTGCGGCTGGTGTGCAGGCATGCTGCTTGCTCCATGTCCGGGTGTCGGCGGCAGGGCGACAACCCCTTTTCGCGTGGGGGCGCGAGGTCGGGGTCGGAGGGGTCGGCGTCGCGGGGGCGTGGCGCTGACGTCTGTGGGGCGCGGGCAGCTGGGGGGCGGTCCGCGCCCCACTCTTTTTCCCAAGCGCTTTGCGCGCTTGACTTCCCCGATCCACTCAAGATACGCTACTCGCGATCCACGCTGGGAGGGGCCTTGGCGGACCGCGAGCGCGACGCAACAGGGCATCAGCCGAGCGCGGCGGAGCTTTTGCGCGCCGCGCTAGAGAAGATCGTCTTCTTCGAGTGGCGGATCTCCGAGCTGTCGGGCGAGCTGGCGGCCGCCCACGCCCGCTGCGGCACCGCCGAGAAGGCGCGCGCCGAGGCCGAGGACGAGGCGCGAGCGGCGTCACGGCTGACCAAGGCGGCCCGGACGCAATGCGCCGAGCTGGAAGCGGAACGGGCGCGCCTCTCCGCGCTGCTGACGCGCCCCGCTCACGCCGGGCCCGAACCAGGCGCGCTCGAAGCCGAGCGGCGGCGGGCGGCGGCGCTGGAAGCCGACCTGGAGCAGGCGCGCGGGGAGCTGGCCCGTACGCGCGCCGAACGGGAGCGCTGGCTGAGCGAAATGATCGCGCAGGCGAAGACCGGCGACGAAGATCCCGCCGCGCTCGCGCAGTTCATCAGCGAGCTGCGCGCCGAAGTGATCGCGCTGCGCGAGCACCAGAAGAAATGCGAAGCACTGCTCGGGGAGGCCGGCATCGCGCCTCCGGCGTTCGAGGCGCCGCGCCATCGCGAATCGCAGCCGCCGCGCGCAGCGCAGCCGATCGAACAGGCGCGGCAGATGTGGGCCGAAGGCAGGCTCTCGCCCGTCCCGGCCACCACGGGGCCGTTCGTCTTGCCGCCCGACCCGAAGGAGTCCGCGGCGGCGCGGGCGCTCGCCGACCAGTGCCTGCGCAGCCTGATCAGCGCGGACTCGGCGCGCCGCGAGCAAGCCGCGCGGCACCTCGTCGCGGCTCCGATCGCCTCGGCTGCTCCCGCGATCGCTTCCACGCTTTCACAAGAGCCGGACCCGAAGACGAGGGCGCAGCTGGCGAAGGCGCTGGCGGCGTGCGGTGGAGAAGGCGCGGCCGAGATCGTGGCCCAGCTGCAGTCCGCGCCGGAGCCCGCGCTGGTGCGCCTGGCTGCGCTGGAGGCGCTCTGCGCGATCCCCTCCCGCCTGCGCGCGGCGCTGGAGATCGCCGCGCGCGACGATACCGCGGCCATCCGGCGGCGCGCCGCGGCGCTGGCCGCTTCGGCCGGCGTCGAGGATCTGGCGGCGCGGCTGGCGGCGGACGAAGATGCGAGCGTCCGCGCAGCCGTGGCTGCGGCGCGAACGGAGGCGCCGCCCCCCGCAAAGCCGGCGTCTCAGGCAGCGGCTGCCGCGCCCGCGCGGCCCAGGGATGCCGTGCGCGCCGCGCTGCAGCGGCTGGTGCTCGAAGGAGGGTCTCATTGATGGAGCAGATCCGCTACTCCAGCCGGCGCCTCGCCGAGGTGCTGGGGCTCTCTGTCCGGGAGCTCGCTGAAGCGGAAGAGCGCGGCGCCGTCCAGTCGACGATCCCCTCCGATGGACCGACGCAAAAGGTCTTCTACTCGCTGCAGGACCTCTACGCGGCCCGCGCGGCCCTCAACCGCGTGCCCCCGCGCAGGCCGCTGCGCCGGCAGCTCTTCCTCAATTTCAAGGGCGGGACGGGAAAGACCTCGGTCTCCACCAGCTACGCGTTCCGGCTGGCGGAGATGGGCCATCGGGTGTTGGTGATCGATCTCGACTCGCAGGGCCACGCCAGCAAATGCCTGGGCGTCTCGGGCGAGGAGAAAGAGGGGACGTTGTTCGACGCCATCATCAAGAAATCGCCGCTCGAGACGGTGATCGTGAAGACGGGGATGCCCGGGCTCGACCTCGTTCCCTCGAACCTGACGATGAGCACCATCGATCTCTCGCTGATGCCGCTCGCCGCGCGCGAGTTCAGGCTGCGCAACGTGCTCAAGGAGGTGGAGGGGACGTACGACTACGCGGTCCTGGACGCTCCGCCCTCGTTCGGACTGCTCAACCTGAACGCCCTGATGGCGGCGCACGATCTCTTCGTGCCCGTCCTCCCCGACTTCCTCTCCTTCCACGGCCTCAAGCTGCTGTTCGAGACGGTGCAGGGGCTCGAGGAGGACCTCGAGCACGTGCTCGATCACATCTTCATCGTGATCAACGCCTACAACGCCACGTACAAGATCGCCAAGGAGGCGAGGGAGGCGCTGGAAAAGCACTATCCGGACTTCTTGCTGAGGCAGGTGATTCGCCAGTGCACCAAGTTCGCGCAGGCTTCCAGCGAAGGCATTCCCATCTTCGCATACGACTCGGAGAGCAAAGGCGCGCAGGACATCCAGGCGGTGCTCGACGAGGTCCAGGCCCGCATCGGCGCGCCGGTGCGCCTCAAGGCGGTGGAGAGCGCATGAAGCGCGGTTTCGAGGAGAACGTCCCCAAGGTGCGCCCCAGGCTCCGGGTGGGCCGCGCGCTGGACGAGCAGGTGGCGCAAGCGCGCGAGTTGGCGGCAGCGGAGAGCGTGGAAGCGACGCTCGCGGCGGCGGCGGATCCCCAGCTCGAGATCGCGGCGCTCGCGCCAGCGACGGAGCCTCAAGTCGGACCGCAGGGGGCAGTCGCCGGGCAAGAGACACACGCGCCAGCGGTTCAGGGCATCCGTCCGATCGGGGAACCTGAACGGACAGCGCAGATCCCCAGAGTCGACCCCGCAGCGAGCACGACGAGGCGGGCCGCCCGCCGAGCTCCCGGCCCATCCGTTTCCGAAGTCACCGACCTGGTTCGTGCCCTCACGACCGACCTGACCAAAGCGGCGGATTCGAACACCCGCCTGAAGTCGGACCTGGAAGCAGCGCTGGCCGCCCTGCGCTCCGCCGCGGACGAATCGCGCGACCAGCGCGCGGATGCCGCGCGCCTCGCCGCCGATCTCGAATCGCGCGCCAGCGAGCTTCGCGCGCTGCGCGGCGACCTCGATCTGCTCGAGGCGGAGCGAGATGGCGCGCTCGCCCAGGTCGCCCGCCTTTCCCGCGAAGGGCGTGAAGAAAAGGCGCGTGCCGCCGCCTCCGCCGAGGAGGTGCAGAAATCGCGCGCCGAGGCCGCCCAGGCACGCGAGGCCCTGCAGCGTCTCACCGCCGACCTGCGCGACCGGGTCGCCGAGCGGGACGAGGCCCGCAAGGAGCTTCTCGCCGCGCGCGCCGAGCGCGACCGGCTCGCCGAAGAGCTGCTCGCGGCACACGCCGACTCGGAGGCGGCCGCGCAAAGCCGCAATGCGCTCGAAGAAATACACCGTGCCCTGGCCGAGGCCCGGGCGCGCATGTCAGGGATTCGTTAACAGTTCCAGGATGTTGGACGCAGCGCCCGATCGGTGCCTGGCCGGCCGGGGATGTGGGGGCTTGTCTGTCGACGTGGGCCGTGATAATTCGCCGACCAATTCGGATTGTTCCCCGCCCTCTTAGCTCGCACATCAGTCCGGCAACCCAGCTCCCCACAACAGAACGGGAACACTGGCGGGCGCTTCACGGCGCCCGCTAATTTTTTATTCTCTATATTTCTTGTGGCCCGGTAACGGATCAGGGCAGCGCGCCCCAGAAGAGGATCCGCGGATTGACGTAGAAGTATGGAAGCTCGTCTTCGAGCTGCGGGAGCAAGAGCTGCCGGTAGCGCGCGAGGAAGCGGTCCCAGTCCGGCGGCGAGAGACGCTTCTGGTACTCGGTGAGCAGCGCGCCGCGCACCCACTCCACGACTTCCTCGCGCGACTCCATCAGGTGACTGTACATGACCACCCGGACGTGCTGGCGCGCGTAGCCGAGCCGGTAGAGCCACGCTGCGTAGCGGCTGGGCTCGAGCAGCGGCGTGCGGCGCACGTACCCGCCGAGGAGCCGCCGGAACTCGGGCGATCGGGCGAGCTCGGAGGCGGTCTGGTGCGTGACCAGATCGTCGGTCATCGGCATCTGCACGGCGATCTGCCCGCCCGGCGCCAGCGCGCCGGTGAGCCGGCGCAGCAGGTCCGGATGATCCGGGACCCAGTGCAGCGCGGCGTTGCTGAAGATGAGGTCGAGCTTCTCCGAAGGCTGGAACGCCGCGATGTCCTGCTGCTCGAAGCGGAGGCCCGGTCCCTGCGGCGCCTTCGCCAGCATGGCGGGCGAGCTATCGATCCCGAGCGTCTCGCGCGCCTGCAGCTTGCGGTGCAGCTCCGCCGTGAGCTCGCCGGTTCCACACCCGAGATCGGCGACGAGCATTCCAGGGCGCGCCTCGACCAGGGCGGCCAGGTCCCAATAGGGCTGCGCGCGCTCGGCGCGGAAGCGCTCGTACTGCGCCGGGCTCCAAGCGTCCGCCACCTCCCGAGCGTACTACGCTCGGGCGCGTCCCAGAGTGTCAATGCTGGCCTGTCAGATGCGCTTCCAGGAACTCCACCGCGCGCCGCTCGGCGTAGAAGCGCGGGTCCCAGATCGGCCCTTCGACGAAGCCCAGGTGTCCGCCTTGCGGGGAGATCTCCAGCTCGACCCGCGGGTTGGTCACGCGCGGGATGCATCTCGCCGGAATGAACGGGTCGTCCGCGGCGGAGAGCAGCAAGAGCGGAATACGCACCCGGTCGACGAAGCTCCCGCTGGAGCTCTGCGCGTAATAGTCGCGGGCGTCTTCGAAACCGTGCACCCGCGCGGTGAGCGCGTCGTCGAACTCGAAGAGGGTGCGCGCCTGCCGGACGCGCGCATCGTCGGCGGCGCCCGGAAACCGAGCGAGCTTCTCCAGCGACTTGCGCTTCAGCGAGCGCAAGAAACGCGTGCGGTAGACGAAGCGCCAGAATCCCGGACCGTCCAGCGTCTGCGCGCAGAGCGCGAGATCGAAAGGGACGCAGAGGGCGGCCGCGGCCTTGACTTCCCGCGGCGCGCCGTCGCCTTGTTCGCCCAGCCACTTCACCAGCACGTTCCCGCCCAGCGAGCAGCCTGCGAGCACGATCCGGTCCGACTCGCCGCGCGCGCGCCGCACGAGCTCGTCCAGATCTCCCGTCTCGCCCGAATGGTAGGACCGGACGAGCCGGTTCATGTCACCCGAGCAGCCGCGGAAGTTGAGCGCCAGTGCCCTCCAGCCCCGCCTGCGCGCCTGGGCGAGCAGCCCCCGGACGTAGTGCGCCGAGCTGGAACCCTCCAGTCCGTGCAGCGCCACCAGCAGCGGCGCGCCCGCCGGCCCCGACATCCGGTCGACGTCGATGAAGTCGCCGTCCGAGAGCTCCCAGCGTTCGCGCGTGACCGGAACGCGCGGACCCCGCCGGAAGAGGGGGCCGAAAACAGTCATGAGGTCGGCGCTGAGGAGCCAGCGGGCAGGCTGGTACACCGCGCAATGATATTCGAAAGGTTGCGATCTACCTTCGCACCCGTGTACGCGGCGTTGGCGATCTTCGGCGCGGTCCTCTCCACGCTGATTCTGCCCCTCCCCGAAGAGCTGGCCCTGCTCGGTGCCGGCTGGTGGGCGCACGCCGGAGCGCTCCCGCTCTGGGCCGCATGGCTGGCGGCCTGGCTGGGGATCGTCGTCGGCGATACCGCCTCGTATCTGATCGGCCGCTCCGTGCTGCCGGGGCTGCTCCGCACGCGCCTCGGCAAGCGCCTTCTCTCTCCCCACCTGCGCAAATGGGGAGAGGACCTGGTACGCCGCAATGGCGTTCGCGCCATCCTGCTCGGCCGGTTCCTGGTTGCGCTGCGCGGGCCCGTCTACCTCGCGATCGGCGGAAGCAAGTACCCGATGCTTCGGTTCGAGCTGATCAATGGCGCGGTCGGGCTGGTCGAGGTCGCCTTGCTGGTCGGCCTCGGGTACGAGTTCGGACGCTCGACGAAGCTGGCGCACGAGGTGCGATTCATCGAGATCGCCGTGGGGGTGTCGGTGGCGGCGGTGCTGGTGATCCCCCCGATCGTCAAGTGGCGGCTGGTGCGAAGACACCGCCGTGCAGCGAACGCTTGAGGAGTTGGCGGCTTGCGTACGGCGCGGGTAATCCAGAGTGTTCAGGAATGAGAATCTGGCCTGGCAGGTCCTATCCCCTCGGGGCCTCCTACGACGGCGCGGGTACGAACTTCGCGCTCTTCTCGGAGGTCGCCACCAAAGTCGAGCTTTGCCTCTTCGACGCCGGCGGCAACCAGCGCCTCGTCGACCTTCCAGAGCGCACCGGCTTCGTCTGGCACGGTTACCTGGTCGGCGTCGATCCCGGCCAGCGCTACGGCTATCGGGTCCATGGGCCGTGGGAGCCGGAGAAAGGCCTGCGGTGCAACCCTGCCAAGCTGCTGCTCGATCCGTACGCGCGGGCGATCGAGGGGCAGCCGAAGTGGGACGAAGCGATCTATCCGTACAACCTCGCGGAGGGCGATCTGGTGATCAACAGCGCCGATAGCGCGCCGTTCATGTCCCGGTCGGTGGTCACCAATCCCTACTTCGACTGGAGCGACGACCGGCCGCCGGGGCGGCCCTGGCACGAGACGGTGGTGTACGAAGTGCACGTCAAAGGATTCACGCAGCGGCATCCCGAAGTCCCCGAGGAGCAGCGCGGGAAGTACGCCGGCCTCGCTTCTCCGGCGGCGATCGAGTACCTGCAGGCTCTGGGCGTGACCGCGGTCGAGCTGCTCCCGATCCATCAGTTCGTCCACTCGCAGCACTTGTTGGACAAAGGGCTGCGCAACTACTGGGGCTACGACTCGATCGGTTTCTTCGCCCCGCACAACGAATACTCGAGCCGGGGCCAGGGCGGCGAACAGGTGATGGAGTTCAAGGCGATGGTGAAGATGTTGCACCGCGCCGGCATCGAGGTGCTCCTCGACGTCGTCTACAACCACACCTCCGAGGGCAACCACCTGGGACCGATGCTGTCGTTCAAGGGAATCGACAACGCCGCGTACTACCGGACGGTGGCGGAGACTCCCCGCTACTACATGGACTACACGGGGACGGGAAACTCGCTGAACATGCGGCAGCCCTACACGCTGCAGCTCTTGATGGATTCGCTGCGTTACTGGATCCAGGAGATGCACGTGGACGGCTTCCGCTTCGACCTCGCTTCCGCGCTCGCGCGCGAGCTGCACGAGGTCGATCGGCTGAGCGCGTTCTTCGACCTGATCCAGCAAGACCCGGTGGTCTCGCGGGTGAAGCTGATCGCCGAGCCGTGGGACGTCGGCGAGGGCGGCTACCAGGTGGGCAACTTCCCGGCGCAGTGGTCGGAGTGGAACGGGAAGTACCGGGACATCGTTCGGGACTACTGGCGCGGACAAGACTCGCTGCTGGGAGAGTTCGCGCAGCGGTTCACCGGCTCTTCCGACCTCTACGCATCGACCGGCCGCAGGCCGTACGCCTCGGTCAATTTCGTCACCGCGCACGACGGCTTCACGCTGCGGGACCTGGTCTCCTACAACGAGAAGCACAACGAGGCGAACAAGGAGGAGAACAAGGACGGAAACAACGACAACCGGTCGTGGAACTGCGGCGCCGAAGGCGACACGCAAGACCAGGCCGTCCTCCAGCTGCGCGCCCGCCAGCAGCGCAACTTCCTCGCCACGCTGCTGCTCTCGCAAGGGGTGCCGATGCTGATCGCCGGCGACGAGCTGGGTCGCACCCAGAACGGAAATAACAATGCCTATAGCCAGGACAACGAGATATCCTGGCTCGACTGGGAACATTTCGACGAAGACCTGCTCGATTTCGCCCGGGGCATCATCAAACTGCGCATGGAGCACCCCATCTTCCGGCGGCGGGGCTGGTTCCAGGGCCGCGAGCTGCGCGGCTCCGACGTCAAGGACCTTGCCTGGTTCACGCCGGAGGGGAAGGAGATGTCGGACGACGACTGGCGGGTCGGGTTCGCGAAATCGCTCGGGGTGTTCCTCAACGGCGTCGCCATCCAGCGTCCCGGCGAGCATGGGGAGAGAGTGAAGGACGACGACTTCTACATCGTCTTCAACGCGCACCACGAGCCGCTGCAGTTCGCCTTGCCGAGCGATCAGTTCGCGGCGAAGTGGTTCCGGGTACTGGACACCGCCAGCGAGAACGCGCCGGAGCTGCGGCGGTCGCGGCGCTCACCAGTGCTCGCCCCGGGCTCGAAGATCGACGTGCAGTCGCGCAGCGTCGTGGTGCTGCGGTCCGGACCCTAGAGCGGCTCAACCCGAAAGGGCGGTTGCCGCCGGCCGCCTTCCCATGCACCGGCAGTTCGCCGGATGCATCGCCGTCTTCGCGTCTTCCCACTCGTTGCGTGCGTTCTGCATCATGCGGCGGACGGCCGCCCGAGTGCCGGAGTCCTCCCTGTTCCACGCCATCCCAAGCTCACCCTGATCCACCCACACCACACGGCCGAGCGCCTCGAACTGCGCGCCGCCCGGATCGGCCTCGGGAAGCGCCACCCGCATCGTCTGGCCGGGAGCTCCGGCGTCCGAAGGCATCGCTGCGAGCCGGGCTCCGCCGTCGCTGACGTCGCGCAGGCGGCAGAGCAGTGCAGCCAGTCCTTCTGCCTCGGCGAGCACCAGCTGATCGCTCGCGAAGCGCAGCTCGGAGCGCGACGCCGCATCCTCGAGCCTCTCCAGGCACCGCTGCGCGCCCGCCAGTTCCAGCCAGAGTCCGCCCCCGGAGGAGCGGGCCCACACCCAGCCGCGCAGCGTTGCCACCTGGATGGTCGCACTGAAGTCGATCTCCAACGACACGAGCGCGCCCTTCGGCGCGACCGCGCCGGGGAAGAAGAAGTACCCGGCGCCGTCGACGAGATGGACATGCTCGCGCAGCTGCCGCGGGCTGTCGATCTGGTAACGGAGCCGCAGTGCCATCCCGGACCTCCCCGGATAGATCGATAGCAAGATCCCCGCCAATTCCCACCTGTCGGAAATCGCGTTGCTCGGGAAGGAATTGCCGTGCGCCAGCGGACGGCGAGGGAATGCCGCTGCCCACGCGCGCCCGTCTCGTTTTCCCCAACTCGCACCGACTCTTCCGCGCCGGGGGCAGCGCTGTTCTCCCGGATCGCCATAGAATGCCCCCATGTCGGATCTGGGGGAGCTGCAGAAGAAACAGGACGAGGCGGCGAGCTTTGCGCTGCGCATGGCCGAGGAGAAGGATCCGGAGCGGCTGAAGGCCATGGCGGAGCAGCTCCAGGCGCGGTGCGCGGAGCTGGGCAAGATGGCCAAGGCGCTGGAGGAGGCGCTTGCTCCCGCCGGAAGGGGCGGGGTGGAGACGCGGGTCCTGCTCACTGGCGAGCAGCGAAAGCGCATCGCCGATCAGACCGGCGTCGGAGTCGAGGTGGTGACTCTGCGCGATACGAGCGACCGCGCCTGGTCGACGAGCATCGGGAGCGTGCATCCGCGCGAGATCGAGGCGATGGCCGCACGGCAGGCCACGGCCTCCCGGCTGAAGGCGGAGACGCGCGCGCGGGTGGAGAAGATCGTCTGGGAGCTGGAAAAGCTGGAAAGCCCCGAGCTCGCCGACACCATCGCCGAGCTCAGGCGTGGTATTTTGTAGATGCAGGTGGTTTGCGCGGGGGACGCATGCCCGGCCTCAGCCCCATCAAGATCCTGGGAAACGTGAAGTTCATGTCGAACAACCTGAAGCTCCCCGCGCAGAAGGCGTCGGGCGGAGCGCAGGGGTGGGCGGAGAAATTCTTCAAGGATCGGGACCAGGAGCCGGGCGAGATGAGCGGAGCTCCGCAGACCATTCCGCCCTGGTTCTTTCCGCAGAAGCCCGGCTACAAGTACTACCAGAAGACCTGCGACAAGATCGGCCAGGACTTCAAGGATTTCCACGACGCGATGATCGACGCCGTGCAGTTCGGGCACCAGATGTGGAAGCTGCAGGCGAAGTTCCAGAACCTCCAGATCATGGCGGTCTGTGCCATCGGTTCCCCGGGTTGCCTCGATGGGCCGGAGCTGGAGAGCTTGATCAAGCAGGCTCCGTCGTGCGCCGCCTTTACGGGCAACAAGGCGAAACACCGTGACGCGGTGGCGAAGGGAGTGTCGAAGGCGTTCAAGAACTGGCAGGACCAGGTCACCGTCCCGGGCTTGCCCTGGTATCCGGCGTTCGCGGCGTTCCCCGGACCGATGGCGCCGCCGATGCCCAACATTCCGATGCCGCTGATCTGCTGCATCTCCGCAAAGATGTCGGA
>Ga0209474_10005096_pt1 | contig 11228 bp, 11 predicted proteins | sample GraSoiAngelo_145_FD_185902 | JGI IMG/M metagenome (GOLD analysis project Ga0209474, IMG submission 185902) | Grasslands soil microbial communities from the Angelo Coastal Reserve, California, USA - 14_1009_05_20cm (SPAdes) (version 2) | ecosystem: Environmental > Terrestrial > Soil > Grasslands... | reverse complement strand
ATCGCGGCAAGGCGACACCAGCCTCCAAGACCAACCGGTGCCTGAGGTCGAAGGGCACTGTCGTGACCACGGCGCTGACCGATCTCAACACGGCGGCGCAGGTCAACTTCAAGCCCTTTGCGGACGAGGCCGCATCGCTTCGCGCCGTCAGGCGAGACACCAGGGAGCTCCGGCGGGTCATGGGCACGATCACGAGCTCGAAGCGCCTTTCCAAGAAGCTCCAGAAGCGGGCGGGGAACCTTGCCAACGACCTCAAGTTCGCGTCGGACGCGCTCGCGAGGCGCACGACGCGCCAGACGGACCTGCTCGTCGCGGCGAATCGCAGCTCGTACGGGAGCTCGCGCAACCTGTTCATCGCCGCCGCGGCCGGTGCGGTCGTCCTTGCCCTTCTACTCGGTTACGTCCTCTCGTGGTCGCTCATCGGGCCGATTCAGCGGGTCGTCGGGCGTCTGGCCGGGATCGCCTCCGGCGACTTCTCCCGCCACGTGGAGGTCGCCAACCGGGACGAGCTCGGCGACCTCGGCGCGCGTGTCAACGAGATGAACGACGAGCTGCAGCGCCTGTATGGCGAGTTGGAGGCGGCGAGCCGGCACAAGAGCGAGTTCCTGGCGAACATGTCGCACGAGCTGCGCACGCCGCTCAACGCCATCCTCGGCTTCTCCCAGGTGCTGGAGAAGAGGCTGTTCGGGGAGCTGAACGAGAAGCAGGGGGAGTACGTCGAGGACATCCGCTCCTCCGGCAACCACCTGCTTTCCCTGATCAACGACGTGCTCGACCTGTCGAAGGTCGAGGCCGGTCAGATCGAACTCGAGGTGGCACCGTTTTCGCTCCGCGAGGCCGTGGAGCGGGGCATAGTGATGGTGCGGGAGCGGGCGAGCAAGAACGAGGTCGCGCTCGCGGCCGAGATCGCGCCCGAGGTGCAGGTCGTCACCGCCGACGAGCGCCGCATCCGGCAAGTGCTGTTCAACCTGCTCTCGAACGCGGTCAAGTTCACGCCGGCCGGCGGTCGGATCGAGGTCAGCGCCGCCCGCGTCGACGGTCAGATCCATGTGGCGGTCGCGGACAACGGCCCGGGCATCGCCCCCGAGGATCGCGACCGTATTTTCGAGGAGTTCCAGCAGACCGACGCCGGCGCGCAGCAGCACGAGGGGACGGGCCTAGGCCTCGCGCTCTCGAAGCGGCTCGTCGAGCTGCACGGGGGCCGCCTCTGGGTCGAGAGCGAGCTCGGTGCCGGCAGCCGCTTCGTCTTCACGCTGCCGGGCAAACCGTCGACGGCCTGAGCTGCTGCCCTACCCACCGCCCCGCGGGTGTGCCACCCCGGTCGCGGCGGGGAGGCTGGCCCTCTAGACGGGCCTGGCCTTCCGTGTCACGATCGTCGCTTGGTTGAGGCACGTACGCGAAAGGAGTTTGCACGATGAAGCTGCGCACACTCTCGCGGGCGCGGACGCTGCTTGGCGCGGGCGTCGTCGCGGCGCTCGTCGTCCCGTTCTCCGCCTTCGGCGGCACCTCGTCGCATGCCGCCGCGAAGGATGCCGCGCTGGAGAGGCAGGCCAACCTCTACCAGATCGACCAGGTCGAGGTGAAGTTCCACCGCGCCACGTCGACCCACAACCTGAAGCTGATGATGTCGTTGTGGGCGCCAGGCTCCGTCTTCGACATCGACCAGCAGACCCTGACCGGCAAGGCGCAGATCCGGCACTGGTTCGCGACCGAGAACAAGGCGTTCATGCCGTCGCACCACTGGGAGTCGGACACGCCGACGTACAAGATGAAGATCCACCTGTTCGGCGACAAGGCGACCTTCTACTTCGAGTGCCACTACATCCAGCCGAACGTCGATCTGACAAAGGCGAGGGTGATGGCCATCGCCGGCGTGACCCACACCCTGCAGAAGATCAACGGGAAGTGGCTGATCACGAACTCGGCCGGCTCGACCGCGACGCTCAGCGCGAAGTAGGGAAATGGCGCATCCCGAGGTGCTCGAGGCGCCGCCCGCCCGCCGATGGCGGGCGGCGCTGCGCGCGGCGATAGGTCGCATCGCTCGCGTACTTGTCCGGGTGCCCGGCGCGGTCCGGACGAAGCTGCTCATCGCGTTCCTCGCGATCGCCGCCCTGCTCGTCGTCGTCGGCCTGCTCGGTGTGCGCGTTCTCGGCCACGCGAACGCCCGCGTCGGGCAGCTCGATACGCTTCGGGCGCGTACCGTTCACTATCAGGACATCGAGTCGCGTGCGGGCGACCTCCAGGAGGCGCTCAATGTGCGCTCTGCCGGCGCCTCGAGCATTACGGCGTACACAGGAACCAAGAAGCTGCCGGCGAGCGGCGAGCTCTGGACGCTCGCCGACCTCGACGTCGGCCACACGCTGTCACAGGTGGAACTGGCGGCCGACGAGCCGCTCTTCGGCTTCGTGCCGCCACCAGCAGACAAGCGGGCATTGCGCCACATCCATGCCGACTACCGGACGATCGCGCGGGCGCTCGCGCACATCAAGCGGCTCGACGAGCATCCGGTCGCGGGCGTCGACGCACGGCAGTACGTGAGCGCTGCGCGGGACGCAGGCGACGACCTCGACACACGCGCGGTGGGGCTCGCGGGCAGGGCGGGTCTGGAGACGCAGGCGCTGGTGAAGGTAAACCGAGCCCAGTACGTCTCCTCCCGTAACCTCTTCATCGGCGTGAGCGCCGGAAGCGTGCTGCTCGCGCTCACCCTCGGGCTCGTGCTGGCGTCGTCCCTGGTCGGGCCGATCCGGCGAACGGAGTCAAGGCTCGCCGAGATCGCGGCAGGGGACTTTTCGGGACGGCTCGACGTACCGAACCGCGACGAGCTGGGCTCGCTTGCACGCAACGTCAACCGGATGAACGACGAGCTGCAGCGCCTGTATGGCGAGTTGGAGGCGGCGAGCCGGCACAAGAGCGAGTTCCTGGCGAACATGTCGCACGAGTTGCGTACGCCGCTCAACGCGATTCTCGGCTTCTCCCAGGTGCTGCAGAAGCGGCTCTTCGGGGAGCTGAGCGAGAAGCAGGGGGAGTACGTCGAGGATATTCGCTCCTCCGGCAACCACTTGCTGGCGCTGATCAACGACGTGCTCGACCTGTCGAAGGTCGAGGCCGGTCAGATCGAGCTCGAGGTGGCACCGTTTTCGCTCCGCGAGGCCGTGGAGCGGGGCGTGGTGATGGTGCGGGAGCGGGCGAGCAAGAACGGGGTCGCGCTCGCCGCCGAGGTGGCGCCCGAGGTGCAGGTCGTCACCGCCGACGAGCGGCGGATCCGGCAGGTGTTGTTCAACCTGCTCTCGAACGCGGTCAAGTTCACGCCGGCCGGCGGTCGGATCGAGGTCAGCGCCGCCCGCGTCAACGGACAGATCCAGGTGGCGGTCGCGGATACGGGGCCGGGGATCGCCCTCGAGGATCGCGACCGTATTTTCGAGGAGTTCCAGCAGACCGACGTCGGCGCGCGGCAGCACGAGGGGACGTGCCTAGGCCTCGCGCTCTCGAAGCGGCTGGTCGAGCTGCACGGGGGCCGCATCTGGGTCGAGAGCGAGCTCGGTGCCGGCAGCCGCTTCGTCTTCAGAAGAACATGAAGCTCGTACGCGACATCCTCCAGGCCATGGGCTACAGCCCGCTCGAGGCATTCACGGGCGAGCAGGGGCTCGCACTGGCGGCCGAGAACGATCCCGCGCTTGTGCTGATGGACATCCAGCTCCCGGACCTCGATGGCGCCGAGGCGCTCCGGCGCCTCCGCTCGGACGAGCGAACGGCGGGAATCCCGGTGCTCGCACTGACCGCGCAGGCGATGCAGGGCGACCGCGAGCGCTTCCTCGCCGCCGGCTTCGACGGCTATCTCTCGAAACCCGTCGATGTCGACGAGCTGCTCGAGACCGTTCGGCGCTACTGCGACGGAGGCACCGAGTGAGCGAACGCGGGCAGCCGAAGATCCTCGTGGTGGACGACATCCCGGAGAACGTGCGCCTGCTCGAGGCGGTTCTCGCGCCGCACGGATACGACGTCGTCACCGCGAGCGACGGCGCCGAGGCCCTCGCCGTCGTCGAAGCGGAGCAGCCGGACCTCGTGCTGCTCGACATCTTCATGCCCGAGCTCGACGGCTATGCGGTGTGCCAGCGCCTCCGCGCGAATGAGGCCACGGCCGTGCTGCCCGTGATCATGGTCACCTCGAGTGTCGGCGAGGACAAGACGCGTGCGATCGAGGCGGGGGCCGACGACTTCATCCCGAAGCCGTTCAACCACGACGAGCTGCTCACGCGCGTGCGTTCCCTGCTGCGCATCAAGCGTTACCACGACACGATCAAGACGCTGAACCGGACGCTGGAGGAGCGGGTCGAGGCGCAGGTCGAGGAGCTCGAGCGGGTGCGGCAGCTCGGACGGTTCCTGTCGCCCCAGATTGCCGAGGCGATCGTGTCCTCGGGCGACGAGTCGATTCTCCGCAGCCATCGCCGTGAGGTGGCGGTCTTCTTCGCCGACCTGCGCGGCTGGACGAGCTTCGTCGACGGCGTGGAGCCGGAGGAGCTGCTGCGGGTGCTGCGCGAGTTCCACGACACGATCGGCCGGCTCGTGCAGCGGTTCGAGGCGACCGTCGGCTTCCTCGAGGGCGACGGCGTCCAGCTCTTCTTCAACGATCCGATCGAGATCCCCGACGCGCCGCTGCGGGCGGTGCGGTTCGGCTGCGCGCTGCGCGAGGAGATGGTCGGCCTGACCGAGCTGTGGCGCAAGCGTGGTTATGACCTCGACTGCGGGGCGGGTGTCGCTCTCGGCTACGCCACGTGCGGCGAGGTCGGCTTCGAGGGCCGCTCCGACTACGCCGCGATCGGCAGCGTGACGAACCTCGCCGCCCGGCTCGCGGACGAAGCGAAGGGCGGGCAGGTGCTGATCACGCAGCGGCTCTACGCCGAGGTCGAGGACTCCGTCGAAGCCGTCCCCGTCGGCGAGTTCACGCTCAAGGGCTTCGGCCGGCCCGTGCCGGCACTCGACGTCGTCGCTCTGCGTGAGGCCGAGCTGACCGAGGCCTAGAGCCACCGATAGGCTCGGCGCAGTGACCCGCGTGGTGGTAGCCGGCGCCGGCTCGATCGGCTCTCTTCTCGCGGCGCACCTGGCGCGGGTCGCCGACGTGACGGTGCTGACGCGGCGGGAGGAGCACGCTGCGGCACTGCGTGAGCAGGGGCTCCGCGTCTCGGGGCGGGGCGATTTCACGGCGCAGCTCGGGGCGACCGCGGATCCGGCCGGGCTTCCCGCCGACGTCGGGCTCGCGATCCTCGCCTGCAAGAGCACCGACCTCGAGCCGCTCGCCGCACGCCTCGAGGGGACGATGGCGGGAGCGACCGTGATGACGATCCAGAACGGGCTCGGCGCGGAGGACATCGTCGCCGCGCACGGCGACTGGCCGCTGCTTTCGGCGGTGACGTTCATGAGCGGGACGCGCCACGGCGACGCGCACGTGGAGTACGTCCTCGACACCGCGACCTGGATCGGCCCCTTTCGCGGCACGACCGAGGCGGACGCGCAACGCGTCGCCGAGCTGGTCGAGGCGGGTGGGTTGAAGGCGCAGGCCTTCCCCGATCTGCGGCCGGCGCAGTGGTCGAAGCTGATCTTCAACGCGACGGTGAACGGCGTCGCTGCGCTCACGGGCCTTCCGCACGACTTCCACTTCGCCCAGACGGAAGGGCTGTCCGACCTCGGGCACCTCGTCCGCGACCTCGTCGACGAGGGCAAGTCGGTCGCTGCGGCGGCGGGCGTGGAGCTGCACGACGACCCGTGGGAGATGAACGTGCATGCGACGCAGCGCGGTCACCGGCACTTCCCGTCGATGCTCGAGGACGTCGAGGCGCGCCGCCCGACCGAGGTCGAGCTGATCAACGGCGCCCTCGTGCGCGAGGCGCAGCGGTGTGGGGTGCAGGTTCCGCTCCAGACCGCGCTCTATAGGCTCGTCAAGGCGAGGGAGGCGAGCTACTCGGAGTGAGGATCGCGGTCGTGGGCTGTGGGGCGGTTGGGTCGCTGTTCGCGGCGAACCTCTCACTGCTCGACGGCGTCGAGGTGTGGGCGTTCGACCTGAACGAGCTCCATGTCGCGGCGATCAACCGCGGCGGCCTGAGGCTCTCGGGCGCCGGGGACGTCGTCGGCCGGCCCCGCGCGACGAGCGACGCCGCCGAGCTGCCCCCGTGCGACTTCGGCATCGTCGCGACGAAGGCCATGCACACCGAGTCGGCGATCGCAGCCACAGCCCATGCCTTCGCGGACGGCTGCGTCGCGACCGTCCAGAACGGGCTTGGGAACGAGGAGACGATCGCGGGCCACGTCGAGCGCGTGATCCGCGGCACGACGTTCCCGGCCGGGAAGCTGCTCGAGCCGGGTCACGTGCAGTGGGACGTGAAGGGCGACACGACGTTCGGCCCGTATGACGAGCGGACTCCGCTCGCCGAGGTAGAGCGCCTCGCCGACGCCTGCACGCGGTCCGGAATGCCGGCTGAGGCGGTGGCCGACGCGCGCGGCCCGCAGTGGCGGAAGGTCATCTTCAACGCCTCCACGAACCCGGTCGGCGCGCTCACCGGCCTCACTCACGGCCGCGTCTGCGAGCGGCCCGGGCTGCGCACGCTCGTCACGGGCCTCGTCGACGAGGGAAAGGCGGTCGCCGCCGCGCAGGGGATCGAGCTCGACGCCGATCCAGAGGAGCTGATCGACCACGCTGCGCGCAAGGACGTCGCCTACGACCACAAGGCGTCGATGCTTCAGGACGTCGAGGCGAGGCGGCAGACGGAGGTCGACTACCTCAACGGCGGCATCGTCCGCTTCGGCCAGGAGGGCGGCGTGGCGACGCCGCTCAACGCGGCGATCCAGGCACTCGTGAAGGGGGTGGAGGCTTCGTGGACGCAGAGCTGACCGCGCGGCACGCGCGGGTGCGTGAGGCGCTCGAGCGCGACGGGCTCGACGCGGCGCTCGTCTGCGGCTCCGAGTACACGGGCTTCGAGGGTGCCGTCACCTACCTGTCGGGCTTCCAGATCGTCCACCGCTACGCATACGTGCTCCTGCCTCGGGACGGCGAGCCGGCGATCGTCTTCCCGGCCGAGGCGCGCTACGTCGGCGAGCACGGCGACTCCCAGATTGCCGAGCAGGTCTTCGCCGACAGACCGGGCGAGTGGCTCGCCGAGCTGTTGGGCGGGCAGCGGGTCGGCGTCTCCGGGCTCGACTACGTCATGACCACGCGGGACTATGTGCCGCTCGCGGCCGCGGCGGAGCTCGTCCCTTGGGACGTACAGTTCGACCTCGCCCGCGCGGTCAAGTCCGAGGCCGAGCTGGCCTCGGTGCGCGAGAGCGTCGAGATCAACGTCGCCGGCTTTCACGCCTTCCGCGAGGCATGGGCGCCCGGCCGCAACGCCGCGGAGGTGCTCGCGCCCGCCGAGCGGCTGTTTGTCGAGCGCGGCTGCGGGCGGTTGACGATGAACATGGTTCTCGTCGGCGCCGAGTTCGCGATCGCGCGCGACGACACGGTCTTCGGCGAGCTCACGATTCCATCGCTCGAGATCGCGGGGCCGGGCGGCCACTGGGTCGAAGTCTCCCGCGCCCTCGGCACGCCGAGCGACGAGGTGAAGCGGATGCTCGAGGCATACGAGGAGTACTACGAGGTCGCGCAGACCGCGCTGCGCGCAGGCGCCACCGCGCATGACGTCCACCGTGCGGTCTCGGCAGGCTTCACGCAGCGCGGGTACCACCTCGGCCACGTAACCGGCCATTCGATCGGGATGACGATGATCGAGCACCCGCGGATCGGCGAGGGCATCGAGACCGAGCTCGCCGCGAACATGGTCTTCTCCATGCACCCGCACGCGATCTCGGCCGATGGTCGAGAATGCCTCTATATGCAGGACACCTGGCTCGTCACGGAGGACGGCGGCGTTCCGCTCGCCGGCCTGGAGATGCGGATCTGGTGAGCGCTCCGAACGCGGACGAATTCGCTCCGATCTTGCCGGGTCAGGGCGCCAGCGACTATGAGCGCTACCTCCGGACCGACGAGCTTCTCGCTCTCCAGAAGGGGCCGGACGAGTGGGTGCAACGGGACGAGCTCCTCTTCCAGACCGTCCACCAGTCGTCGGAGCTGTGGCTGAAGCACGCTTGGATGGAGGTCGAGGAGGCGACGCGGCTGATCGAGGCCCGGGACATCGCCGGCGCGCTGCGGTTGCTCGGGCGCGCGAATCGCGCTGTGCGCTACGTCGTCTCGTTCCTCGAGCATCTCGAGCTGATGTCCCCGTGGGAGTACCAGGAGGTACGGCGCGTGCTCGGCCACGGCTCGGGTTTCGACTCGCCTGGGTTTCGCGGGATCCGGGAGGTCTCGCCCGGCCTCTACGCCGCCTTCGACGCGCTGCGCCGCGAGCGTGGGCTGTCGCTGCTCGAGGTGTACACCCAGGGCCGCGACCACGAGGATCTGTACCAGCTCGCCGAGGCACTGATCGACTGGGACGAACAAGTCGGCATCTGGCGCTTTCGGCACGTGAAGATGGTCGGCCGCGTGATCGGCGAGGACGTCGTCGGGACGCAGGGCACGCCCGTCGAGCTGCTCGCCGGCTTGATCAAGCACAAGATGTTCCCGGAGCTCTGGACGGTGCGCACAGACCTGACCGAGCTCGCCAAGAAGTCGGACTAGCCCAGTGTGATTCCGCTCGAGGAGATCCGCCGGGCGCGTGAGCGCCTCGGCGACGACGTCCTCCGCACGCCGCTCGTCCCGTTCGGCCAAGAAGGACGCATCTGGCTCAAGCTCGAGTGCCTGCAGCCGGTCGGCTCCTTCAAGCTGCGCGGCGCGCTGTCGGCCGTGCGGGCGGCGTCGGCCGGCGAGCTCGCGAACGGCGTCGTCACCGCGAGCGCCGGCAACATGGCGCAGGGCGTCGCCTGGGCGGCGCGGGAGGCAGGCGTGCGGGCCCGCGCAATCGCTCCGGCAGACGCGCCACGCGCGAAGCTCGACCGGGTCGAAGCGCTCGGCGCCGAGGTCGTCCTCGTGACCCATGAGGAGTGGTGGCAGGCCATGGTCGACCGGGGCCAGGAGGGCATTGACGGCCTGTTCGTCCACCCGGTAGCCGACGACGCGGTGATGGCCGGAAACGGGACGATCGGGCTCGAGCTCGCCGAGGACGCGCCGGAGTTCGACTCCGTCGTGACCCCGTGGGGCGGCGGCGGGTTGACTGCCGGCATCGCGAGCGCGCTCGAGACGCTGCGGCCGAACGTGCGTGTCGTCACCGCCGAACCAGATACGGCGGCGCCGCTGGCCGCGGCTTTCGCGGCGGGCGAGCCGCGCGAAATCGAGTTTCAGGCCTCGTGGGTCGACGGCGCTGGCGGCCGCGCCCTCCTTCCCGGGATGTGGGAGCACGCGCGCGAGCTCGTCGACGAGGCTGTGGCGGTCTCCCTGTCCGACGTGGAAGAAGCAGTCCGGCTCCTCGCCACCCGCGCGCACGTCGTCGCGGAGGGCGCGGGCGCGCTCGCCCTCGCGGCCGCGCTGCGACGCGACGACCGCTGCGTCTGCATCGTCAGTGGCGGGAACATCGACCTCGACGTGTACGCCCGGATCGTCAGTCGGGCAGCAAGGGCATAGAGAAGCCGGGGTCGCGGCCGAGCAGGACGGCGCGCGTGATCGCCGTGCTGCCGAAGCGCTCGCGTACCGCGTCGACGGCGGCGTCGAGCGCCTCCTCCGGCCCGAGCAGCAGCTGACAGGTCCGGTCGTCCTCGAGCATCGCGACGGAACAGCCGACCAGCGTGATTCCACGTCGCTCGATCAAGGGCGTCGCCGTCGCAAGGAGCGCGCGCGCCGTGACGAGGATCGCCTGCGTGCTCGCGGTCGGGAACGGGAGGGTATGTGAGCGTGTCGCGCGCTCGAAGTCGCCGAAGCGCAGGCGCAGTACGACCGTCCGGCCGACGCGCCGGGCCGCCCGCAGGCGCCCCGCGATCCGGTCGACGATGCCGACCAGGGTTGCGTCGATCGCCTCGGCCGAATGGCGTCCGCGCCCGAGTGCGCGCTGCGAGCCGATCGAGCCGCGCCGGCGTCCAGGCTCGACGCGGCGGAAGTCGCGGTTGTGCGCGAGCGCGCTCAGGTGACGGCCGGCCGCCCGGCCGAGCATCGCGACGAGCGTCGCCTCCGACAGTGCGGCGAGCTCGCCGACCGTCCGCACGTTCCAGGCCTGCAGGCGCCGCGCCGTCGCCGCGCCGACGCCCCACACGCACTCGACAGGCAGCGGGTGCAGGAACGCGAGCTCGCGGTCGGCGGGGACGACGACCAGGCCGTCCGGCTTTGCGACGCCGCTGGCCACCTTCGCGAGGAACTTCGTCCGCGCCACGCCGACGGTGACCGGCAGTCCCACGCGCTCGCGCACCGCGGCGCGCAGGCGCACCGCGATCTGCTCCGGTGTGCCCGCGATCCGCTCCATCCCGCGCACGTCGAGGAAGGCTTCGTCGATCGACAGCCCTTCGACGACGGGCGACGCGTCCTCGAAGACGCCGAACAGCGCACGGCTCGCTTCCATGTAGGCGGAGAAGCGCGGCGGGACGACGACCGCCTCGGGGCAGAGGCGACGCGCCTGCCGTCCGCCCATGGCCGTGCGGATGCCGTACGCCTTCGCCTCGTAGCTCGCGGCCAGCACGACGCCGCCGCCGACGATGACCGGCCGGCCGCGGAGCCTGGGGTCGTCCCGCTGCTCGACCGACGCAAAGAACGCATCCGCGTCTGCGTGCAGGACGAACATATGTTCGTAATATATTAGAGCTGCGCGAGCGCAGCGTTGAACCGGTCGATCTCGTCCGCGGTGTTGTAGTGGATGAGCCCTACGCGGATCGCGCTGTCGGGGTACGGGAGCCTCTCACGCAGCCCGAGCGAGAACCAGTTGTCGTGCGCCCATACGCCGAAGCCCTCGTCGGCGAGCCGCTTCGCCGCATCGGCCGCGTCGACGCCCTCGAGATTGAGAAGGAACGTGGCGATCCGACCCTCCATCGTCTGCAGCCCGTACACCGTCGCGCGCTCCGGGAGGCCGTCGAGGAAGCGCCGGCCGAGCTCATGCTCGTACGCGGCAATGGCCTCCATCCCGCCGATCGACTCGAGGTACGCGATCGTCGCGGAGAAGCCGGCGAGGAGCTCGTATGGCGCCGTCCCGACTTCGAAGCGGCGGCCGACCGGCTACGACGCAGCGGGACGCGCCTTGTACGGGCGCCACGACTCGAGCAGGTCGTGCCGGCCGTACGCGAGCCCGACG
>Ga0209474_10005095_pt1 | contig 11230 bp, 9 predicted proteins | sample GraSoiAngelo_145_FD_185902 | JGI IMG/M metagenome (GOLD analysis project Ga0209474, IMG submission 185902) | Grasslands soil microbial communities from the Angelo Coastal Reserve, California, USA - 14_1009_05_20cm (SPAdes) (version 2) | ecosystem: Environmental > Terrestrial > Soil > Grasslands ... | reverse complement strand
CTCCCGCATTGGGCGGCGCAGCGTAGCCCTCGGCGGGAGGGGTGTCAATGCGTGGGTAGACTTTCCGAGCGGGGACAGGTGGCCGAGTCCGGTCGAAGGCGCGGCACTGGAAATGCCGTACAGCCGCAAGGCTGTCCTGGGTTCAAATCCCAGCCTGTCCGCCACCCCAAAACCTGATTGCGCAGCGTGGGCCCGCGCCCAAACTATCGGGCGTGGACCTCAACAACCTCGTCCCCTGGTTGTTCATCGCTGCGGTGCTGGTGTTCGTCGTTCCAGCGAGCGTCTACATGTACACGTTGCAGCAGCGTCGCTCGAAGGCATATGTGGCCTTCGCCGCCGCCAACGGATATCAGTACGTCTTCAAGCGTCCAGGTCAGGAGGCTGCATACGTAAATGTGCTGCCGATGTTCAACCAGGGTCACAGTCGCACGTGGCAGCACGAGCTCTCCGGCGCATTCAACGGGCTTGCGTTCACCGCCTTCGAGTACGTCTACATCATCGGTTACGGCAAGAATCAGACAGTTCACCGGCAGGCGATGATCAAGTGGGAGAGCGCAGGCGCTTCACTTCCGCAGTTCACGCTGGGGCCAGAAGGTTTCTTCGCGAGGATCGGGCAGGCGCTGGGATGGCCTGACATCGACTTCAGCGATGACGAGGCCTTCTCTCGCAGCTACGTGTTGAAGGGCAGCGATGAAGCCGCGGTTCGCGCGCTGTTCACACCCGAGCTGCGGGCCCAGCTCAGCTCTGAGCCCGGACAGCATGTCGCAGGCATGGGCAAGGTCCTCCTCTGGTGGCGAAATGGGAGCCTGCCCGGGCCCGAGTCCTTCGGCGCCTTCCTCACCGCCGGCGATCGAGTTCGCCAGGTGTTCTTCGCGGGCTGAACCGCAAGATCAGCCGGGTCTCGATCGTTGTAAGCGGGGTGCCCGCTATAAGCGCGCCCTGGCGAGGCGTCCTCGCCGCGGCCGTCGCGGCAACGCTCCTGGCCTCACTCGCGACCGGCACGGGCGGTCACTTGAAGCTGCAGACATCTCCTGTCGCAAGCTCCACCTGGCTGGATCGCTTCAATGCCTGGCGGGCGAGCACCGGCGTCTCCAGCCTCACTGAGAACACGACCTGGAGCCAGGGCGATTACGACCATGCCCGGTACATGGTGAAGAACAACCTGGTCACGCACTACGAGACGGTTGGCACTCCTTACTACTCGAGCGCCGGCGACACCGCAGCCCAGAACAGCAACATCTTCGTCAGCTCGAGCACGAGCACTTCCGACTCCCAGGCCATCGATTGGTGGATGGGGGCTCCCTTCCACTCCCTCGGCATGATGGACCCGCGCCTATCTCAAACCGGTTTTGGCTCGTATCGCGAGGTCAAGTCCGGTTGGCAGCTTGGTGCCGCCGTCGATGTGCAGCGCGGCAACTCTTTTACCGGCGGCAGTTACCCCGTGTACTTTCCGGGCAACCTGGCCACGGTGCCGCTGACGTCGTACAGCGGCAACGAGTTCCCCGATCCACTCCAGGCTTGCCCTGGCTACTCTCTCCCGACTGGTCTCCCAGTTTTCATCCAGGTCGGTGGCAATGTGGCCACGACCGTGGGTTCGGTCCACAGCTTCACTGGCAACGGCACCTCGCTGGCGCACTGCGTGATCGACTCCCACAACTCGGCGGTGGGAAGCAATCTCTACTACCGGGGCGCCGTGATCCTGATTCCGCGCCAGCCTCTTCAGACCGGAGTTACGTACGTGGTCGCGCTGACCGTCAACAACGTGCCTTACACCTGGTCGTTCTCGATCGGGCCTCTCGGCACCTCGTGCGTGCTCGGCGTCGGCGGCGCACCGACTGTGACGGCACTCAACCCACGGTCGGGATCAACCGCAGGCGGTACCACGGTGACCGTCAGAGGATGCGGCTTCACCTCGGCGACAGCTGTGGCATTCGGTGCCACCGCGGCCACCAGCTTCACCTTCGTCTCCGACTCGGAGCTGACAGCGGTGACCGCTGCCGAGGCGGCAGGCACGGTTGACGTAACGGTCACGACGCCCGCCGGTTCCAGCGCCACCTCGATGGCGGACAGGTTCCAGTTCACCCCGCCGGGCACCTACAACTCGCTGGCGCCCACTCGGGTTCTCGACACTCGCACCGGCAGTCCGCTTGGCCCGGGCGGGAGCCTGAACCTGCAGCTGGCAGGCACCAGGGTCCCCAGCAACGCGACCTCGGTCGTCATGAACTTGACAGCGACGAGCACGACGGCGACCAGCTGGCTCACCGTGTATCCGACGGGCAGCCAGCAGCCCACCGCCTCCAACCTCAACTGGGGGGCGTCACAAACCGTCGCCAACCTGGTCGAGGTGAACCTCGGCCTTGGTGGGGAGATCACCATCAACAACGCCAACGGCTACGCGCACGTGATCGCCGACCTCGAGGGCTATTTCGCACCGCCCGGCGGCGGGACGGCGGGTGGATTTGTGCCGCTGGCTCCGATGCGGGTCACCGACACCCGCGCGGGGAGCGGCATGCCCAACGACGGCATGAAGCTGCAGCCCGGTGGCACTTTGGACGTCCAGATCACCGGCGCCGGCGGCGTGCCGGCAAGCGGTGTCTCAGCGGTGGTCCTTAACGCAACGGTCACCAACACCACCGCGACGAGCTGGTTGACGGCCTATCCCACCGGTTCCGTGAAACCGACAGCGTCCAACGTCAACTGGGCCGCCGGCAGGACGGTGCCTAACCGCGTCATCGTGCCGGTGGGTGTGGGCGGCAAGGTCACCTTCGCCAACGCCAACGGATCCGCCGACCTTTTGATCGATGTGAACGGGTACTTCACAAACGCCTCGGCGAGCGGTGCCCTGAACATGGGGGTGACGCCTGCGCGCATCCTCGACACCAGGAACGGCACCGGAGGGTTCACGACCAAGCTCGGCGCCGGCGCCGTCATCGCCATCACCGTCGCGGGCGTGGGTGGAGTGCCTGCGATGGGGTCGGCGACGCCGCCCTCAGCAGTGGTGATCAACGTGACTGTCACCAACGTCAGCGCATCGGGCGCGAGCTGGCTGACCATCTGGCCGGACCAGACCACAAAGCCGACCGCTTCGGACCTCAACTTCGTCAACGGCCAGACGGTCGCGAACCTGGTCGTGGTGCAGGTGCCCTCGACCGGCAAGATCGAGATCAGCAACGCGAATGGGGCGACCGATGTCATCGTCGACGTGGTCGCGTGGTTCGGCTAGCTAGGCCAACCCCAGGCGAGCCAGCCACAGCGCGAAGAGGGGATCCGTCACCTGCCAGCCATTCGGACCCAGCTCGACCTTCTCCGCCGCCTCCAGGGCAGCGAGTGCCCGCTGAGCGCTCGAGTCGGCCCGCAATCCTGAGCGGTCGAGAAAATCGCGTGAGGTGATGCTGCGCGCCGGCTCGACGGCGAGCGCCCTCACCAGGCTGCGCTGATTGGGCGCGAGGTCCTCGTAGATGACCTCGAAGTACTGGCGCTCGCGCTTCAAGACCGTGGCGACGGCGCGCTCGACTGCTGCTTCGTCGATGACACTGTCCACCGATTCGAAGGCCTCGAACGCCAGCCGCTGCACGTAGGCCGGGACGCCGCGGGCACGTGCAAAGAGAAGCGCGGCCCCCTCGTTGGTCATGTCCTTTCCGCCCGATCTCGTCCGCTCGAGAAGGAAGGCAGTCATGTCAATTTCGGGAACGAGATCCAGCGTGAGCATCTCGCCGACGCCGAGCAATGGGGCGCCCGGGCCCGCATACAGCTCGTGCATCACATGGCGACGCGAGCCTGACATCACGAGACTCACGCCGCGGAGCTCGGAGTCCGTGAGGCTCTTGAAAAGGTTGGGCAGCGCGGAGTCGATCTCGGCGACCTTTTGAAACTCGTCGATGACCAGGCTCACCGGATGCTCCTCGGACCGCACGTCCTGGAGGAGCTTCATCACGTGCCGGATCTCCGCGGTCCAGTCGCTCTGGGGCTTGATGGGGGAGAGGCTGACCTGGAAGCCGTCCTTCTCCACCGTCAGCGTGGCGCCCGGAAGCGAGCCAAGCCGCCGGCGCATCTCCTCCATCCGCCCGCGCAGCCAGCCCAGCGGGCCGCGCACGACGGCGTTGGCAAGCTCCTGGGCGACGTCCTGCCGCGTCCGGCACCAGAACAGGTTGGCGATACCGGTACGGCCGCCTCTCCTGCGCACCCGGCCTTGCGCATTGAGGATCAGCGAAGTCTTGCCATAGCGGCGCGGGGAGATGACGACGACGTTCTGCCCGGTCAACATTCGGGAGGCCAGCGTCTGCAGCTCGGCCTTGCGGTCGGCGAAGCTGTCCCCGAGGACGGGGTCCGAATACTCGAACGGGTTGGCCATCCCGCATTAAGCGTACCGCATCATGCGGTAGGGATGTCTGCAACCAAACCAGGGGTTCCGGCATCGAATGGGCATGAACAACTTCGACGCCGTCATGGCGCACAGAAAAGGAACCCTGCACCTCGTCGCCGTTGCCTTCGTCCTGCTTGCCGCCATCGTGGCCGGCGTCGCGTTTGCGCTCAACCGTCCGCACACCACGGTGAGCACGGTGGCGTCAGTCAGTTCCGCCCCCGAGGCATCACCAGCAGCTCCGGCCACGAGCCCGGCCGCACAGACTCTCGACCTCCCGCAGACGGCCCTGGCGGCATTCTCATGTGGCTCGTCATCCCTGAGCGCGCAGAGCTCTCCGGCCACAGCATTCATCAACGCGGTGCGTACCGGCTCTCACCCCGGCTACGACCGGGTGGTCATCCAGTTCGGCAACGGCCAGCCGGGCTCGGTGTCGCTGCGGCCGCAGGCGGGGACGTCTTTCATCAACTCTCCGCGTGGCGACACTGTCACGCTGAGCGGTCACGCCGGTCTGCAGGTCGTGATCCGCGGCGCTGACGCGCACACCTCTTACGCCGGTCCCTACGACTTCAAGACCAACGGTCCTGCTCTGATGGAGCTGCGCAGGCTCGAGGACTTCGAGGGTCAGGTGCAGTGGGGTCTCGGCCTGGCGCGAACCTCCTGCTACCGATCTTTCGTTCTCACCAACCCAACACGCCTGGTCATCGACGTCCAGGGTGCATAAGGCGTCCGTAACCGGACGTGAAGCAACATGTTGACCGTCTTGATGGAGCAGCGGCCCCCGGTCATGGCACGAGCGGCGTCGGGCGACCCCGACGCCTTCGCGCTGCTGATCCAACCTCTGCTGGGTCCCGCCTACCGATTGGCGGCCGTGATGCTGGCGGACCGCTCGGCCGCCGAGGACGCGGTCCAGGAGGCTTCGATCAAGGCGTGGCGCAAGCTCGGTCAGCTGCGAGGCGACGAGGGAGCGCTGCGGTCCTGGTTCCTGTCAATCGTCGCCAACGAGTGCCGAATGGCCCGCCGGCAGCGGTGGTGGTCGGTGGTGAGGCTCGCCGAGCCGCGATCTTCAGCCTCTGTCGACGAGCCGGCGAGCGACACGTCGTCGGACCTGAAGGCGGCGCTGCTGCGACTGAGCGCAGACGAAAGGCTGCCCCTGGTCCTGCACTTCTACCTCGATCTTCCGTTGGACGAGGTCGCACGCACGTTGGGCGTATCGCCGTCTGCCGCGAAGTCGCGCATCTACCGCGCCGCGAGGCGACTGCGCGCCGACCTTACGCTCGAGGAGGTGTTCTGACTTGTCGAAAGACAGCTTCCGCCGCGAGCTGAACGACGCGTTCGATCGCATCAGCGGGTCGCCAAGCTCGGACCTGCCCGATCGCGTCCGGTCGAGCCTGGTCGACGGTCGCGAGCGTCGCGGCCCAGTCTGGGTCGCGGGGCTGGCGGCTGCGCTGATCGCAGTCCTCGTGGTCGGGACGCTGATCGTCATCGGCCCGCTGAGTCACCGGCAGCCTGTCGTGCCGGGCGTGACGGCCAGCCCGACTCCGTCCGCTTCGCCGTCGCCATCACCCAGCCCGACCGACAACCTGCCGGCCTTCACCTGCGCCGGTCAGGGCGCACTGAGCGGTACACAAACGGTTCAAACCGCCTACGTGGATGCGATCCGGACGGGCAGGAACGCGGGCTACGACCGGATCGTGATCGAGTTCAAGAACGGCGAGCCGGTGAGCGTCGACCTCAAGCCGCAGAGCAACGCCAAGTTCACACAGGGTGCGAGCGGCCAGAGCGTGCAGCTGCTCGGATCGAACGGGCTCCTCGTGGTGATCCATGGCTCCGACGAGCACACGAGCTATTCGGGCCCATACGATTTCAAGACCGGCTACACGGGTTTGCTCGAAGCGCGACAGATGGAGGACTTCGAGGGCACCGTCCAGTGGGGACTGGGCCTGTCCGCGCCCGCTTGCTACAGGGCGTTCTTCCTCACCAATCCCAACCGCCTCGTGATCGACATCCAGACGACGAGCTGACTTGCTCTAGACGCCGATATAGCCCTCGCGCTCCAGGTGGAGGATCACCTCCTGCGCCGCCTCCGCGGGCGTGATCGACGTGGTGTCGATCACGAGGTCGGCGTCAACAGGCTCTTCGTATGGATCGGAGATGCCGGTGAACTCCTTCACCAGCCCAGCGCGCGCTTTCGCGTAGAGGCCCTTGCGGTCGCGCGATTCGCAGACCTCGAGCGGTGTCGCGATGTGCACCAGGATGAATCCGCCACCTGCCTCGACCATCTTGCGCACCTCGCGCCGCGTGGCGTCGTAAGGAGCGATCGGAGCGCACACAGCGATGCCGCCGTTCTTGGTGATCTCAGAGGCCACGAATCCGATGCGCAGGATGTTGAGATCGCGATCCGCGCGGCTGAACCCGAGCTCGGACGAAAGATGCTTGCGAACGAGATCACCGTCCAGCAATGTCACGGGCCGGCCGCCGATCTCCATCAGCTTCACCAGCAGCACGCCGGCGACCGTCGACTTGCCGGACCCCGAGAGGCCGGTGAAGAAAACAGTCACGCCTTGCCGAGAGCGAGGCGGGTATGAGCGGCGCAGCTCCTGCGCGACCGCAGGCGGGGTGAACCACGCGGGCAGGTCCTTGCCCTCGTTGAGCCGGCGGCGCTGCTCCGTGCCAGAGATGCTGAGCACCCGGGCACCGTTGGGTACCTCGTCCTCAGGCATGTACTCGTCGCGGCTCTCGACGTAGACCATCTGGCGGAACGGGACCATCGTGACTCCGAGCTCGCCTTCAAACTCGCGGAACAGCTCCTGGGCTTCGTAGGGACCGTAAAAGGCCTTGCCAGAGCCATCGCTGCCGGGACCGGCGTGGTCGCGGCCGACGATGAAGTGAGTCACGCCGTGGTTCTTGCGGATGATCCCGTGCCACACCGCCTCACGCGGTCCGCCCATCCGCATCGCCAGCGGCAGCAGCGACAGCGTCGCGGTCCCGTGTGGGTAGCTCGGCATGATGCTCTGGTAGCAGCGGACGCGGGTGTAATGGTCGACGTCGCCGGGCTTGGTCAGTCCGACGACCGGATGGATCAGCAGGTTTGCCTCGACCTCCTTGGCCGCGCGAAGGGTGAGCTCGAGGTGTGCGCGATGGAGCGGATTGCGGGTCTGAAACGCGACCACTCGCCGCCAGCCCAGCATCGAGAACTGACCCCTCAGCTGCGCCGGGGTGTGGCGCAAGTCGCGGTAGTCGTAGTGCGATGGCGCCTGCACGCCTTCCAGACGCCCGGACACGCAGTGGCGGTGGGACCTGTTGAGGAGATGATCTACGCCCGGATGCTGCGGGTCGGTCATGCCCAGGACCGCCGCCGCCTCGGCCTCGCGGTCAGGCTCCCAGACCTCGGCCACCTCGAGCGCCGCCAGCATCACCCCTTCGGCGTCGCGCAGGCTCAGCCTGCCACCGGGTGCGAGCTTGGCGGCGATGTCATCTGAGACGTCGAGCGTCACGGGTATCGGCCACAACGTTCCGTCCGCGAGGCGCATGCGGTCGCGCACAGATTCGTAATCGGCCCGGCCCATGAAGGTGGTGAGGGGGGAGAAGCCGCCGTTCATCAGCAGCTCGAGGTCACAAAGCTGACGGGGCGTGAGATCCCAGGACGGCCACTCGACCGAGGCCGCTTTGAGCTCATGTGCTCGCTTCGAATCGACCATGAGATCGATGAGGGCGCCTCCATGCGGGGCGATGAGGTGGTTGACCATGTTCACTGCAGGTTAGATCAGTGGCCGATTGAGCCTCATGCAGGCGGATTAACCAGTGTTTACCTCACGGCCCGGGACCTGTCGGTACCAGCGTCCAGAATGCCGCTCGCTTGCCCAGAAGGCCCCTCGTGCTCGCCGGAGTTGCGGCGCTGGCCGCGGCGCTGTTGGTGCCAGTAGGTCCGCAGACACAGGCATCGGGTGTCCCCGCGTACGACCACGTCTTCGTGATCGTGATGGAGAACCACTCTTACAGCGAGATCATCGGGAGCTCGGCGGCTCCGTACATCAACAGCCTCCTGCCTTCGGGCGGCCTGGCCACCAGCTACTACGGGGTCACGCACCCAAGCCTGCCGAACTACCTGACGCTCACAGGCGCGAGCACCTACGGCATCAACTCCGACTGCACCACGTGCTGGGTGTCGGCAACGAACATCGCCGACTCGCTGGAGACGGCCGGTGCGAGCTGGAAGGCATACATGGAATCGATGCCATCGGCGTGCTTCATCGGAGACAGCGGCTCGTACTACCAGAAACACAATCCCTTCATCTACTTCAACGACATCCGCACCAACACGTCGCGGTGCCAGAGCCATGTGGTCCCGTACACGCAGCTCTCGACGGATCTGAAGTCGACCTCCACCACGCCGAGCTACGCGTTCATCAGCCCAAACATCTGCAACGACATGCACGACTGCTCGGTGCAGACGGGTGACTCATGGCTGAAGCAGCAGGTGCCCCTGATCCTCGGCTCGGCGGCTTTCAAGACGCAGCACTCGCTCCTGGCGCTGACCTGGGACGAGGACGACTCCTCGGCTTCGAACCAGGTTCCGCTGATCCTGCTCGGCACCGGTGTCGCCGCGGGCTCGCGCTCATCGGTGACTTACGACCACTACTCGCTGCTGCATACGATCGAGCTGGCTCGGGGCCTGCCGACGCTCACGAGCAACGACTCGAGCTGGAATCCGATCACCGACCTGTTCGCTTCCAGCCCGACCCCTTCTCCCAGCCCAAGCCCGAAGCCGACACCATCTCCGTCGCCAACTCCAACTCCGTCCCCATCTCCACCGCCCGGCCTCACCCTCACCCTCAGCGCGCAGCAACTGTCGACCCAGTTCACCGCGGGCATGTCCGGCGGGACGTGCTCGGGAGCCTCCTATGAGGTCCAGCAGTACGACAGCACGCTGAGCAAGGGCTGGTATCCGCTGGCCACCCTGCAGTCGCTTGGCTCCAGCGCTGCGAGCGAGGTGGTGCAGGGCTTCCCCGCCTACGGCTACCAGCTGCGCGTGCGCTTGCACTGCGGCTCCGGCTCGATCGGCAGCTGGGTCGCAGCCTCCACCGCCGTGTCCACCAACGCGAGCTGGTCACACCCGTTCAAGAGCGTCTACACGATGGACGGCTATGGCGGACTTCACGCCGCCGACAGCCCACCCCTGTCGGGCAGCGCTTACTGGCCAGGCTGGACAATCGCACGCTCGGCCCACAGCCTGAGCGGTGCTCCCTCGTCAGGCGCGGTCCTCGACGGCTACGGCGGCCTGCACTCATTCGGGGCGCCGATGACCTTCAAGACGACCGCCTACTGGGCCGGCTGGAAGATCGCGCGCGACTTCGCCTTCCTGCCCGACGGCTCAGGCGGCTACGTGCTCGACGGCTACGGCGGCCTGCATCCCTTCTCGATCAACGGCAAGGCGATGCCGGCGGCGGCCACCACCGGCGTCTACTGGGCCGGCTGGGACATCGCCCGGAAGGTTGTGATCTTCAGTGACGGCACCGGCGGCTACGTGCTCGACGGCTGGGGCGGCATCCACCCGTTTGGCATCAACGGCAAGCCAAAGCCGGCGGCCGTGTCGGCCGGCTTCTGGCCGCACTGGGACATCATCCATGACTTCGCGTTGATCCCCGGCACGCATGCCGGCTACCAGATGGATGGGTTCGGGGGCATCCACCCGTTCGCGCCGGTGGGACAGACGATGCCGGCGAGCCTGAAATCCAGCGCGTACTGGCCGAACTGGGATATAGCTCGATCGATCGTGATCCTGGGCGGCTCGAGCCTGAGCGCGCCGGCGGGCTACGTGCTCGATGGCTACGGCGGCCTGCACCAATTCGGGTCCGCGCCGGCGGTCAAGAGCTCCACCTACTGGGGCTGGGACATCGCGGCCGGCCTCGCCGGGGCCTGACCGCCAAAGTCTCCCGCGCGCCGCATCTCTCAGCGGGTGATGAAGTACATCTCGCCGTCGACCAGCTTGATGCTCGCCGGCGCGACAGCACCGGCGACGTCGTTCCTGCTCAGTGGATTCATCTCGATCAGCGGTGCACCTCCGAAGCGGCGCTTGAACCTTCGCTCCTTGAGCCACCGCGGCACCAGCCGTGTGCGGTAGCGCCGCAGGCCGGTGATCGGAGGTGAGACCTGGCACGCCAGCAGCCCTGTGGGAGCCAGCAGGCCGGCCAGGGAGGCCAGCACCCCGCGCTGCATGCTCTGCGGGATGTGCTGGATCACGTAGAGCGAGAAGATGAGGTCAAAGCTCTGCCCGGCGAGCCGGCTGAGGTCGCCCACGACGTACTGACATCGATCACCGTGCCGGTTCAGCCGGCGCGCCTTGTCGATCATCGCCTCTGAGATGTCGATCCCGACCACCGATTCGAATCGATCAGCCAGGGCCTGCGTCATCCGGCCCACACCGCATCCGAAATCGAGGGCGCGCCCGCGGCCCTTCAGCAAGCCGTGCTTCTCAATCGTCTCAAAGACTGCATCGAGCTCCGGCGTGTGAGCCATGAACTCGTCGATGTCCCACTTGCCGCCGAGCTTGGTCGGGTCGCTGAGAATCGCGAAGAGAGGGTCGCCGGCCGCCCACGTCTCCCAGGTCTGGCGGAGTCGTTCGGAATCCCTGGTCACGAAAGTGACCTCAGCTTAAGTGCACGCTCAGCGCTCAGTAGCCGGCGATGTCGCGCGCGATGTCACGGCCCGGCCAGTAGGCGAACGCCGGCGGATTCGGCGCCGATCCGAACTTGTGATAGCCGCCGTAGCCGTCGAGCACGTATCCACCCGGCGTCGACAGCGTCGAGCCACCCAGGATCACGATCGCGCGGGCGATGTCCCAGTTGGGCCAGTAGGCGCTGGAGGTGA
>Ga0209474_10005094_pt1 | contig 11231 bp, 12 predicted proteins | sample GraSoiAngelo_145_FD_185902 | JGI IMG/M metagenome (GOLD analysis project Ga0209474, IMG submission 185902) | Grasslands soil microbial communities from the Angelo Coastal Reserve, California, USA - 14_1009_05_20cm (SPAdes) (version 2) | ecosystem: Environmental > Terrestrial > Soil > Grasslands... | reverse complement strand
ACGCGGTAATGATGCCGCCAAGCGGCCCTTCTCCAGGCCAGTGATCTTCCACAACACGTTCTCCCGAGTCTGCATAACGCCCAAAAGGAGCCACCACGCTTACTGACGCTGTCACATCCTTGAGCACCGTGCACATGCGCTTCAGCATCGTCTGCCCATTCAACTCGGCGCTCGCCTTGTCGAAACCAAATCGTGTGCTCGCGCCTCCCGCCATCACGTAACCAGCCACCGTGAGCTTGTTGATCATCACCATCAGATCAAAAGTCAGATCACCTGACTTCTTTGCCTTTACCAGCAACTAAAAACCAAGACCAACTACTCTTCTTCCAGAGGTTCCCGCCCCGGCCGGCGGATTCCCAGCTCGCGCAGCTTTTCCTGCAAACTCTGCCGGTGCAGCCCAATCGTCGCCGCCGTCCGCGAAACGTTCCAGCGATGCTCGGCCAATTGCTTCATCAAATACGCCACTTCAAATTTTCGCTTCGCCTCGCGAAAATCCTGCTCGCCCATTCCGTGATCCTGAGTTTCGCTGCCGTGCTTTATGGAAATCGCTTCTCCGTGCGCTACTTCCGCGGGCAAGTCCTCCACACCGATTTCTTCCTTGCGGCAAAGCACCACGCTGCGCTCCAGCGCATTCTTTAGTTCGCGGACGTTGCCTGGCCAATCGTATTTCTCGACGGCCGCCATCGCTTCGCGGTTCAACCGAGCCGTCCGCCCCAGTCGCGCGCCATGCATTTGCAGAAAAGCCTCGGCCAGCAACGCGATATCTCCCTTGTGCGCGCGCAATGGCGGCAATTCCACTGTCACCACGCGCAACCGGTAAAACAAGTCCTCGCGAAATTTGCCATTGCGAATTTCCGCGGCCAGGTTGCGGTGCGTCGCGCTGATCACCCGCACATCCACGGGAATCGACTGCGTCCCGCCCAGCCGTTCAATGGTGCGGTTCTCCAGCACACGCAGCACCTTGGCCTGTGTCACTGGATTCATGTCCCCGATTTCGTCCAAAAAAATCGTTCCGCCCGAGGCCAGCTCGAACTTCCCTTTTTTCTGTTGCGCCGCTCCCGTGAACGCTCCGCGTTCATAGCCAAACAATTCCGACTCGATCAGCGTTTCCGGCAGCGCCGCGCAATTCACCGCAACGTACGGCTTCCCGGCGCGCGGCGACCGCGCGTGAATTTCCTGTGCCAATAAATCTTTTCCCGTTCCGCTTTCGCCCAAAATCAGCACCGTCGAGTCCGTCGGCGCCACGCGGTCCGCCATCTCGAACGAGCGCCGCATCTCCGCCGAGCGCCCAATCATCTGCCCAAACTGCCCTTCCGTGGCCATGCGGCGGCGCAACGCATCATTTTCCTTTTCGAGTGTTGCCAGTTTCAGCAGGTTCGCTACGCGCTGCCGCAATTCGTCGAGTTCAAATCCCTTCACCAAATAGTCGGCCGCTCCGAGCTGCAGCGCCTGCACCGCCGTTTTCGCCGCGTCCAACGCGGAAACCATCAACACCGGCACTTCGCTCCCCTGCCCGCGCATCCATTTCAAGAACGACAATCCGTCTTGTCCCGGCAATACCACGTCCAACAGCACCAAATCCGGTTGCTCGCGCGGCAACGCCTCGCGTGCCGCCTCCGCCGAATCCACTTCCGCAATTCGATATTTCGATTCCAGCGCCCGCCGCAAGCCGTATCTTGCCGCGGGCTCGTCATCCACAATGAGTATCGTCTTCATGACATTTTCCTTGCTTCTTTACGCCGTTAGTTCATTCCTTCTTTGTTTCAACTGGTAGAGTCACCTTGAACCTCGTCCCATGCCCCTCTTTCACCGGGCTTTCCCAATCCACTTTTCCGCCAAACTCCGCCACGCGCCGCGCCACAATCGCCAGCCCCAATCCGGTTCCCTGCGATTTTGTCGTAAAAAAAGGTTGCAGAATCTTTTCCTTGAGCGCCAGTGGAATTCCCGGCCCGTCATCTTCCACCAATAAGCAGAAATTCCCGTCCTCTCTCGCCACGGCGGCGCTCACCTGTCCTCCTCGCGGCGCAGCTTCCAGCGCGTTCACAACCAGGTTCGAGACGATGTCGTTCAATGCTTCCGCGCTGATCGCGACTTTGGCATTCGCCCAGGAAATCTCTATTTGTAATTGCAATCCGCGCCGTTCCGCCTCGTGCGACAGCACTCCCGTCACTTCCTCCACCACCGCCGCCGCATCGCAACTCCCAGAGCCGTCTCGTCCGCGCACCGCTGGCCGGCTGAATTGCAACAACTGATTGAGCTTCGTTGAAAGCCGCCCAATTTCATCAAGCACCATCTTTGTTTCGCCGCGAATCGAATCCGGAAGCTCCGGATTCTCCAGCTGCACTTGTAGAATCGTCTTCATCGATCCCAGCGGATTCTTCAGGTTGTGGGAAATGCTTGCCGCCATCTGCCCCACGAGCGCCAGGCGTTCCCGCTCCGCCAGTTCCCTTTCCAGCCGCAGCTTCTCTTCAATCAACCGGCATAAATCCAGCGCCCCCAACAATTGCTCGCACAAAAACTCCAGCGCCGCCGCCGTATCTCCCGAGATGTTCGCTCCATGCGGTTCGGCGTGAAGCACGCCTTCGCTCTTCCCCTCGCGCACAATAGCGAATTCATGCGGATCGAACGCCAGAGCCGCTCGAGGCTCCGTGGTTTTCCGGCCCGCATGCCCGGAATTTTCTTCATCCACCAATACCAGCCGTACTTCGCGCAACTCGAATTGCTCTTTGATCCTTCTTTCAATGAAGCGCGCAAACCTGAAGACGTTTCCTTGTCGCGCTTCCTGCTGGAATTCCGCCATCAATCGCTGTACGCGGTCCATCTCCAGCTGCGCCGTCTCTCGCAAGCTGCGTCCCAGCACGCGCTGCAGCGGCTCGATGAAAACCACCAGCACGAACAAGAGGATTGAAGCGGAAGCTTCCGGCGGCAGCAGCGGCTCCAGCCAAATGCCAACGCGGCGGACCAGGCTCAAATAAAGCAGCGCCAGGAACGTCGCGGAGACCGCGTAGACCAGGTTCTTCTGCCTCCCGATTTGCAAAAAGTTGCGCCGATACACCAGGTCAATCAGCACCGTGAAGGGCACAATTGGCATCAGAGAGAAAACCGTTGCAAATACCTCGCTGGTTCGCAGCGAAATTGCGAATGGCGCAAGGTGAAGGATCCCTGCCGAAGCAAGCGCCGCGACAAAAAAGAACATCAGGGTCCAGTGAAAGTAACGCTGTGCCTTGTCCGGAGCTGTGGTTGCGAAGCGCCGCTCCCACCCGGCACACCAAGCCAGTGAAATCACCAGCACCATGGCAAATCCTTGTCCCAGGGAGTTTCCCGGCGCTATGAAGTCAAACCGCCCCTCCTGCAAGAGCAGCGGGATCCGGTGAAAAGCCAGATGCAACCCCGCCAAATAAAAAAACGCAAGCACTCCGCGTTTCCAGGCCTTGACCTGAAGCAGACCGCGCGTCTCCGCGTATTCCATGTGGAGATGCAGCAGCAGCGCGGGCGCTAGGCACAGGCCTGCGGAGATAATCGCGATAGCAAAGCCTTGGACTCCCGGAGGTGGCTTGGGGTAATAGATCTGCGAATTCAGCGCGAGCAGCGAGCCGCCGTAAAAAAGAAAAAACGCCAGGCACAGAAAGAAAAACACGCGCTCGAAATTGCGTTGCCGTCGATACCCAAGAATCACCACCATCCAGAAGAGCTGGATCAGCGTGCCAAACGTGTGCCCGATCAACCGGACATAGAGCAGCAAGTCCACAGAACTTGCTCCATAAAAAAATTTTGCAGTCGAACCAAGAGTTTGAAGAGAACCTGTCGAATCCTACTCCCCAAGGGAAAGCAAGGCAATCACCAAGTGCAAGATTTACCTTGCACCACTTAAGCTGCTATAAATAAACAAGTTACGTCAACATCGAGACCAGCTGAGATTTTCCGATTTTGTCAGGGAAAGGCTTGACATGGCAGGCATTTCTGCCTATATTAGCACTCGGTTGCGAGGAGTGCTAAGAGCCTCTTCCGCTTCCAAGCCACATCAAAACCGCAAGATCACCTATGGAGGTTTTCCAAGATGGCAGTGCATCTAACCCCGCTCCACGACCGTGTCATCGTGAAGCGCATTGAAGAGAAGGAAACGGTCAAGGGTGGCATCATCATCCCTGACTCCGCAAAAGAGAAACCCATGGAGGGAGAAATCATCGCCGTGGGAGCCGGAAAGCGTGAGAAGGGCGAATTGATCCCTCTTGACGTCAAGCCGGGCGACCGCGTCCTGTTTGGCAAGTACAGCGGTACGGAAATCAAGATCGAAGACCAAGAGTACCTCATCCTTCGCGAAGAAGAGATTCTGGCGAAGCTGAGCGGCGCCGCCAAGGCTGCCGGTTCCCGCAAGTAACCTTATTTCTTGTAGAGGCTGGGCTTCAACCCAGCTGTAGTGGCGGGTCTTCAGACCCGTGGTTGTGTCCCAAAAAACTTTGCAAGTTAGGTCGAAATTATCAGGAGGAATCAAGAAATGGCGAAGCAGATTGTAACAGGCGAGAATTCCCGTCAAGCGATTTTGCGCGGCGTGAACGCTCTTGCCGATGCAGTGAAGATTACCCTCGGCCCCAAAGGCCGCAACGCGGTAATTGAAAAGAAGTTCGGCGCGCCCGTCATCACCAAGGACGGCGTGACCGTGGCCAAGGAAATCGAGCTCAAGGATCCCCTCGAGAACATGGGCGCGCAGATGGTCCGCGAAGTCGCTTCCAAGACTTCCGACGTTGCCGGTGACGGCACCACCACTGCCACCGTGCTCGCGCAGGCCATCTTCCGCGAAGGCGTGAAGACCGTCGCAGCAGGCGCCAGCCCGACCGCTCTCAAGCGCGGCATCGAGAAAGCCGTCGAAGTCGCCGTCGAGGAAATCAAGAAGCTCCACAAGGACGTGAAGGGCGAAATGATCGCGCAGGTCGGCACCATTTCCGCCAACAACGACAAGCAAATCGGCGGCATCATCGCCGAAGCCATGAAGAAAGTGGGCAAGGACGGCGTGATCACCGTGGAAGAGTCCAAGACCATGGAGACCACCCTCGAAGTCGTGGAAGGCATGCAGTTCGACCGCGGCTACCTCTCCCCTTACTTCATCACAGACCCGGATCGCATGGAATGCGTGCTCGAAGACGTCCGCATCCTCATCCACGAAAAGAAAATCAGCTCGATGAAGGACCTGCTACCGTTGCTCGAAGGCATCGCCAAGGCCGGCAAGCCCCTCCTGATTATCGCGGAAGAGGTCGAAGGCGAAGCGCTCGCCACTCTCGTGGTCAACAAGCTGCGCGGCACTCTGCAGTGCGCTGCGGTGAAGGCCCCGGGCTTCGGCGATCGCCGCAAAGCGATGCTCGAAGACATTGCCACCCTGACCGGCGGCAAGGCCATCACTGAGGATCTCGGCATCAAGCTCGAAAACGTGAAGATCGAGGACCTCGGCCGCGCCAAGAAAATCACCATTGATAAGGACAACACCACCATCGTCGAAGGCGCGGGCAAGCCGTCGGAGATCGAAGGCCGCGTCAAGCAGATTCGCCAGCAAGTCGAAAACACCACTTCCGACTATGACAAGGAGAAGCTCCAGGAGCGCCTTGCCAAGCTCGTTGGCGGCGTTGCCGTCATCAAGGTTGGCGCGGCTACCGAGACCGAGCTCAAGGAAAAGAAAGCTCGCGTCGAGGACGCCATGCACGCCACTCGCGCAGCCGTTGAGGAAGGCATCGTTCCCGGCGGCGGCACAGCCCTCATCCGCTGCCTGGCCGCGGTTGAGAAGCTCAAGCTCCACGATGACGAGGCCGTTGGCGCGGGCATCGTGAAGCGCGCGCTTGAAGAGCCGGCCCGCCAGATCGCTCACAACGCCGGTTCGGAAGGCGCTGTGGTCATCGGCAAGATCCGCGAGTCCGTGCAAGAGAACTTCGGCTTCAACGCGGAAACCGGCGAGTACGGCGACATGGTGAAGATGGGCGTCATTGACCCGGCTAAGGTCACCCGCCTGGCGCTGCAGAACGCAGCCTCCATCGCGGGCCTGATGCTCACCACCGAAGCGCTCGTTGCGGAACTCAAGGAAGAAGCTCCCAAGGCTGCTGCAGCCGGCGCTCCCGGCGCAGGCGGCATGGGCGGCATGTACTAAGAATCACCCAAAACCTCAATGCAAAAGGGCGGTCCGGCTTGCCGGACCGCCCTTTTTGATTGGCTCTCAATACGGCTTGACATATGAGAATTTATATGATAAATTAACCCATTAAATGTACGAGGTTGTCTATGGGCCTCAAAGTCGCTAAAAGCTACACGATCGAGCCTGAGGTTGACCGCTATGTTTCTGCTACAAAGGGCCATCGGTCGGCGAGTGAAAGAGTCAACGAGCTGCTTAAGCGAGGAATCATGCAAGAGCAATATGATCGGCTTGAGCGCGATGCCGCCATATTCTTTGCCTCGGAAAGCGGTCGTACGGAAACGAAGTCGTTTCAGAAGGCCGCTCTCAGAACACTAGAGCGCGATTGATGAAACCTGTCGTCGCCTCCTATCCGAAGCGCGGCGAAGTTTATGTCGCTAACCTCGATAAGCCTCGACCAGCTATCATCTTATCCGTTGACCAGCTTAATCGCCACGCCTTGGATGTGTGCGTGGTCCCGGTTACATCAAAGCAGCATGTGAAATTTGTTCTGCGTGTTCCCCTGAAAAAAGGGGAAGGGGGCTTGGACTCCGATTGTTGGGCAAAATGCGATCAGGTAACCACATTGGAGGAGACGTTCTTGAGTCTGAAGCCTCTAGGCTCGATCTCCCTTCCCCGGCTCCATGAGATTGAAGAGCAAGTGAAAGTTGCTCTCGGCCTAATATAAGCGGTAATGAACGCAATGCCATTCTCCGGCTACTGACGGAAACGGTGGTCCGTCAGTAGCAAACTGCGAACCCTCCCTCCTTAGTTGCCTCCATTTACCCTCTTCGCTTACACTCTCCCTGCCTCAGCCAAGACTCCTCAGGGGGGAGTCAAACAACATGCCTGGACTTTTGCACCGCTTCTTGCCCCGCGAAGAGGGATTCTTCGACCTCTTCGCTAAACAAGCTGCCAACATTCGCGAAGGGGCCAACGCCCTGCTCAAAATGCTCACGCATTACACCGGCGTACCCGAGCAGGTGCAAATCGTCAAAGCCTTCGAGCATGAAGGCGATGAAATCACCCACGCCATTTTCACCAAGCTAAACCAAACCTTCATCACGCCCTTCGATCGCGAAGACATTCACGAGCTCTGCAGCCAGCTCGACGACGTCATTGACTTGATCGACGCGGCCGCCAGCCGCTTCGTTCTCTACCGCGTGGATTCCGTCCGCCCTGGCACGCTCGACCTCATCAAGATCCTGGTCTCGACCACCGCCGAAGTCGAGGCTGCCGTTCGCGCACTGGAAACGCCAGAAAACGCCCTCAAGCACTGCATCGAGATCAACCGTTACGAAAACGATAGCGACCGCGTCTGCCGCACCCTCATCGCCCAGCTTTTCGATGAAGAGAAGGATTCCGTGCAGATCATCAAGTGGAAGGAGATTTACGAAGTCATCGAAACCGCCGTCGACAAGTGCGAAGACGTCGCCAACGTCATCGAAGGCGTCATTCTGAAGAGCGCGTAACCTTCGCCATGCCGCAAATCCTTGCTCGCCTTGCCGCGATTCCGCCCCTGCTCCTCGCCGTCGTTCTTCTCACTTTTGCTTTTGAATTCTCGAATGGCTGGCATGACGCCGCCAATTCCATCGCCACGGTCGTCTCCACGCGCGTCCTCAAGCCTTTCACGGCCGTCGCCTGGGCGGCTTTCTGGAACTTCATCGCCGCATTTTTCTTCGGCACTGCCGTCGCCAGTACCATCGGCAAAGGCCTCGTTCGCATCGACATGATCAACGAGCAAGTGATTCTTGCCGGTCTTCTCGGGGCCATCACCTGGAACCTCACCACGTTGATTCTTGGCTTGCCCACGAGTTCCTCGCACGCGCTCATGGGCGGCTATGGCGGCGCCGCCGTCGCGCACATTGGCTATCAGGCCCTGGTTCTCCAAGGTTGGGTCAAGCCTGTCCTTTTCATTTTTCTCTCGCCCCTTGTCGGCATGGCCCTCGCTATCCTTCTAACCACGCTTGCCAGTTGGATCGTCCAGCACCAGCGTCCTCTCAAGGTCGATCGCTGGTTTCGCAGACTCCAACTCTTCTCCGCCGCGCTCTTTAGCCTGGGCCACGGCACGAACGACTCGCAAAAAGGCATGGGCATCATAACCGCCGCCTTGGTCGCAGGCGGACTTCTCAAGTCCAGTGGAGGCAAGCTCCCGGTGCCATTCTGGGTGATCATCTGTTGTCATCTCGCCATGGGTGGCGGCACCATGGCTGGCGGCTGGCGCATCATCAAAACCATGGGTCAGCGCATCACGAAACTGACGCCGTTTGGTGGATTCTCCGCGGAAACCGCCGGTGGCATCACTATCGTTGCGAACGCCATTTTTGGCATCCCCGTCAGCACCACCCACACCATCACCGGCGCCATCGTCGGCGTCGGAGCTTCCCGTCGGCTCACCGCGGTTCGCTGGGGCATAACGCGCCGCATTGTCTGGGCCTGGATACTCACCATTCCCGGCGCCGCTCTCTTCGGTGCAATTGTTTTCAAAGCCCTCGTACACGTGCTTCCCTAGTTCCAGTACTGCCCACTTTCGGTCCGTTTCGCGTCCAAAAACCCCTTGGCTACGCCCGCTGATTCCTGCTACAACTCCCTCGCACGCCAAAGGAGGCCCTTATGGGCGCAGGTACGTTCACCGGAATCCCTCCAGCCCCCGCAAGCTCTTCGTCGCCAAATCTCACTCTTCTTATTCTGCGCGTGGCAGGCTCGCTCCCAGTCCTTTACCACGGCAGCGCCATCCTTTTCGGCGCCTTCGGCGGCCCCGGTCCCCAGGGCTTCGCTAGCTTCCTGCATGTGCCTGTCGTTGTTGGCTATTTAGTAGGAATAGCGCAATTCTTCGGCGGCTTGGCGATTCTGCTTGGCGCTCTACAGCGGATCGGCTCTGTCTGCGTCATCGCCGTTATGTGTGGCGCCATTTACTTGGTCCACCTGCCGCATGGCTTCGACATCAACAAAGGCGGATACGAGTTCGCCCTAACAGTCTTGCTGGTTTCTTTGGGGCTTTTGATTAGCGGCCCCGGCGCGTATTCTTTGAGCAGTATCCTCCCCGGCCCACTCAAGAAACTCTAGGGTCTCCACGCACTGCCCTTTTTGGGTTTCTTTTGTGCCTGGTCTACAGAAAATGGAAAGGTTGGCAAGTGTGTGCATTCCCTTTGCACTTCAGCGCAGATTTTTTCATCCCCTACAGCAAAGGGTTGCGTGCCTTCGCATCACCGCTTCTGTAACTAGCATGGAAATCAAGGACTTAGACAAAGGCCCTTCCCCCGCCTGCTTGGTCATCGGCATGCTCCTTAGTCCGTCGCGGGGGTCAAGCCCAGCTTCTCATCAGCGAAATTGATTCGCCATGTCGGCCTGGCGGCAAGCGACCTCCGCGCCAAACCTGGTCATGGTCATGCTAAACCTAAACAAATCGGAAGCGGAAACTCTTCAGCAGCTCTTGAATGGGGAACGCCTGTGGTCCTGGCCCAATGGCAGGATTCAGCTCGGGCAATCTTTCCCCGACCTGGCCGTCATCAACAGTTTGGTGCGTCAAGGCTTGCTGGATCAGACCTATGAGCCTACCGAAGCGGGGCGCTCGGCCCTGCAATCTTGGCAAAGCTCGGTAGGTTTGCCCTCGACCACCGTCATTCGTGCTGAAGATGGCCCGCGCCCGCGCTTTCCCCGCTAACGTCCTCTAACGATTCTCTTTGAAATTCACCGATACAGCAGCGGAAAGAACTGCCCGCCCATTTTTTCGCCGCGAGGAATCACCGGAACGCCTTCGAGCAGCGGCTCATTCGCGTTGGACATCACGCCATCCAGAAAAACGTTGATCACCGTCGCCCTCCGCGGCCGCGGCGTATCGTTCGCCCCCGAACCATGCATCGTGCGCGCATGGTGAAACGACGCCTCTCCCTTTTTCATTTCCACCGCCACTGGCTTGAACTTTTCTTGTAATTCCTCCGGCAAACTGCCGCGGCTTTCCTCCAGCCCTCCCGCCAGAACCGGCTTTGGCAAGTCCGGCCATTTATGGCTTCCCGGAACATAATGCAAGCAGCCGTTCTCCCGCGTCGAGTCATCCAGCCCAATCCAGCACGTGAGATGCGCCAGCGGCGTGGTTCTCGTCCAATACGAATAATCCTGGTGCCACGCCACCATGCCTCCATGCCGCGCCGGCTTGCAGAAAAGCTGGTCGTGCCAGAATCGCACCGGCCCGCCCAACAATTCGACGCCGGCGCCAGGAACGCCGGATTCCAAAGCAAATCATGAAACCCCGGCATTACCCGCCACGCTCCCAAGGCATGAAACAGCACGCGCTCCGGATCCGTCGACTCGTTGGAATGGTATTCGTGAAACAAACGCCGCCCCTCATGCGCCGGATTCATCAGTTGTTCCAGCTCCCCGCGCAGCATCCCCACCTGCTCGTCGCTCAAGACCCGAACGCCTTTGAGGTAGCCGTTCTCCCGAAAGAATTCGACCTGTTCCCCGCTCAGCCGATACCGTTCCCAGTCCTTCTCCGCTAAATCTCGCGCGAGTAGCGCCCCAATCGGCTTGTGGTACTTCGATAAGTCTTCAACCATTCTAAATCTCCACTAAACAACAATTCCGCTTTGCCGCAAACGGGAATCGTTGAGGCAGTCGGCACGCAAATGGAATCTTAACCACTCGGCGTGCAAAAACCACCGTCATTTCGAACGGAGCAGTCCGACGCCTTTTGTTCCGCGTTCGTTCCTGCGAACGCGTCGGCCTGCGCAGAGAGAAATCCCTCTTCGCAGTAATCGGATTCCAAATAGGATTCCCTCACGTTCTCCACTTTCCATCCTTCTCGATGCTTTCTTGCACGCGAAATTCAGTGATCTTGCGAATCAGCGGGAGCGGCAAGGGCTTCTCCATCGGAAACTGAATCGACCCACGCGCGGTGTTGAATTTCGACAACTCTTTCGCGAACGCCTTCACCGCCGACGGCGTAGGATAAAACCCAATGTGGTTTTTGTGCGCCGCAAACGTAACCAGAATCCTGTTGTACGAAAACGCGGGCATCCCCCATTTCATCCCCTCCGTCGCTCCCGGCGCCGCCTTCCGGATGCACGACCGCATCTCCCGC
>Ga0209474_10005093_pt1 | contig 11231 bp, 10 predicted proteins | sample GraSoiAngelo_145_FD_185902 | JGI IMG/M metagenome (GOLD analysis project Ga0209474, IMG submission 185902) | Grasslands soil microbial communities from the Angelo Coastal Reserve, California, USA - 14_1009_05_20cm (SPAdes) (version 2) | ecosystem: Environmental > Terrestrial > Soil > Grasslands... | reverse complement strand
TTTGTCGAAATCGCTATCCAGCGTCTGCAAGGCTTTCAGCACCGCCGCGCGGGTGATCTCGATCTCAATGTAAACCTGCGCGGCGCGGTGCTGCAGCGCCTGGAATTCGCCGATCAACTTGCCGAATTGCTTGCGCTCCTTGAGATAATTGACGGTGCGTCCGAACACCTCTTCGCTTACCCCCACCAGTTCGGAGGCCACCGCGCCTCGCCCGATGTTGAGTACGCCTTCCAAAAGCTGAAAGCCCTGATCGACCTCGCCCAGCACGCTGTCGGCGTTGACTTCGACATTGTCGAACTTGATCCGCGCCGCATTGTGCGAATCGACCATGGCGGTACGCTCGGTCTCGATGCCTCTGCTTTTGGGATCGACCAGGAACAGCGTCAGCCCGTCGCGCTCACCGGCAGTACCCGCGGTGCGGGCGGCGACGATCAGCAGATCGGCCGTGTGCCCGTCCACCACAAAGGCCTTTGCGCCGTTTAGCTTGAAGCCGTTGCCGGAACGCACCGCCTGCATTTTGGTCTGCAGCGGTCGATGCTTGGCCCCCTCGTCGATTGCGAGCGAGGCAAGCAACGAACCGTCTGAGATTTTTGGCAGATGTTCGGATTTTTGCGCGGCACTACCGGCGCGCAACAGCGCGGAACAGGCGAGCACGGCGGTCGAAAGAAACGGCGAAGGCATCAGGTTGCGGCCGATTTCCTCCATCACCACGCCGGCTTCGACGCAACCAAGACCGCTGCCACCGAACTCCTCCGGCACCAGCAGACCGGAAAATCCCATCTCGGCGAAAGTCTTCCAGAGGTCGCGGGAGAAGCCGGTAGCGTCGTTGCTGTCGCGCAGCTGGCGCAGATGCGACACCGGCGCCTTGTCGCTGATGAGACCGCGCGCGCTGTCGCGCAGCATCGACTGTTCTTCGCTAAGGACGAGTGCCATTCTGGGATTCCGTTCAGAGGACTAAGTTTTTGTCATTCCGGGATGGTCCGAAGGATCAGCTCGAGATTCCGGGTTCGCGTCTTGATGCGCCCCGAAATGACGGTGGCATTTCACCCGCCCGGCAGATCAAGAATCCGTTTCGCGACGATGCCGAGCATCACCTCGCTAGTTCCGCCCTCGATCGAATTGGCCTTGGTGCGTAGCCAGGCGCGAGGCCGGGCGCCGCCTTTCGACCGCTCGCTTTCCCATTCCAGCGCGTCGATCCCGCCAGCGGACATCAATATTTCGTGGCGCCGCTTGTTCAGCTCGGTACCGTAATATTTCATCGCCGAGGAAAACGCCGGATGCGCCTGACCGGCTTTGGCCAGGTCGACGGCCCGCTCCGCGGCGCAGGCCAGCGCCGCTTCATCGATTTCGAAGCTCGCGATTTGGCCGCGCAGCATCGGATCTTCCAGGCGGCCCTGCTCGTCGGCGCCTAAAGAGTCCGCGGCCACCTGGCCAAGCGGCCGGCCGACCCCGCGCTCGCCCATGCCGGAGATCATCGCGCGCTCATGCTGCAGCAGATATTTTGCGACATCCCAGCCCCGATTGACCGTGCCGACCACATTGGCTTTCGGCACCCGGACGTTGTCGAAAAACGTCTCACAGAAAGGCGAGCGGCCGGAGATCAACAGAATCGGTTTGGTGGAGACGCCCTTTGAGGCCATGTCGAACAGAATGAAGCTGATGCCGTCGTGTTTCCTGGCTGTGGCGTCGGTGCGCACCAGGCAGAAAATCCAATCCGCGTAGTTGGCATAGGAGGTCCAAATCTTCTGCCCGTTGATGATAAAATCATCGCCGTCGCTTTCAGCGCGGGTCTGCAACGAGGCCAGATCGGATCCGGCGTTCGGCTCGGAATATCCTTGGCACCATCGGATCAGGCCGGCCGATATCTTCGGCAGATGTTCCTTTTTCTGCGCCTCGGTGCCGTATTTCAGCAGTGCCGGCCCAAGCATCGAAATGCCAAACGAGGTCAGCGGCTGCCGTGCGCCGATCGCCGACATCTCCTGACGCACGATCTTGGCTTCTTCCGCGTCGAGACCGCCGCCGCCATATTCCTTTGGCCAATGCGGGACGGTCCAGCCCTTATCGCGCATCCGCTCGAACCAAACGCGCTGCGGCTCGGATGAGAACCTGGTGTTGCGGCCGCCCCAGAACGTATCTTCCTCCGAGGTCATCGGCCGCCGCATCTCTGGCGGGCAATTGGCCTCCAGCCAGCTGCGGGTTTCGCGACGAAATTTTTCCAGATCGGACATAGCGGCGTTTCCATTTGGGATGAAGATCGGCGGCAGACCGGCGATCGATGGCGTATTCTTCAGTTGACCTTAGCGATGGCCTCGCGGAATTCAACAAGTCTATTAGGGATGGCCAGCCTGCGAGGCATGTGGCCATGACAGCCGATCGGGTGTATTCGCAAGTCCGCGCGATTGAAAAACCAGAGGAAACCGACATGCGCCTGAAGTTACTTTCACCTGGCGAAATGAACGCGGACCAGAAGCAAACCTATGACGAGTCGATCGCCGGCAAGCGCGGCGCCCCGCCGCCACCGATGATGGCTTGGCTGAACAGCCCCGAGATGGCGCGGCACGCCACGCGCCTTGGAGCGTTCCTGCGGTTCGATACGTTATTTCCAGCAAAACTGTCGGAGATCGCGATCCTGGTCACCGCACGCCACTGGACCTCGCATTACGAGTGGTATGCCCACAAGCGGCTCGCGCTCAAAAGCGGCATGGATCCCAGCATCATTGAAGCCATTCGCGATCGCCGCCCCCCCTCTTTCGACGATCCGAAGGGGCAGATGATTTACGACGTCTCGAAATCTCTGCATGAAGGCCATGACGTTCCGAAGGCGCTGTATGACGAGGCGGTGAAGGTGCTCACAATTCGCGGGCTGGTCGAAATCATCGGCCTGTGCGGCTATTACACGATGGTTTCGATGACACTAAATACGTTCGAGTTCGATCTGCCGGAGGGAGAGCTATCCGAACTGGCGTAGTTGGCAGCTCCCCCCTTCAGAGCCAACTAACAAATGTAAAACGATCAGGGAGAGACGATATGGCCGAAAGCGTAGCGCCCATCATCGCGGGAACGCGGATCGGGCATGTTCATCTAAAGGTGGCCGATCTCGATCGCGCACTGGGATTCTATTGCGACGTGCTGGGGTTTGAGTTGATGCAACGGATGAGTTCGGGTGCGGCTTTCATTTCGGCCGGCGGCTATCACCACCACATTGGCCTCAACACTTGGGAAAGCAAAGGCGGCCGTCCGCCGCCGCATGGAACAACGGGACTGTTTCACACCGCGATCCTCTATCCTACCCGCGCCGCCCTGGCCGATGCACTTTATCGCGTGATCACGGCGGGCATCCCTCTCGACGGCGCCAGCGATCACGGCGTGAGCGAAGCGCTTTACCTGCGCGATCCCGACGAAAACGGTGTCGAGCTGTATCGGGATCGCCCGACGGAGCAATGGCCGCGTAACGCCGACGGGTCGCTTGCGATGTTCACGCATCGCCTCGATCTCGACGACCTGTTGCGCGAACGGGAGACGTAGTTGCTCTGGTGGCGAAGACCATTTTAGCCGGATATTGTCCTGGCAGTCCCCTCGCCCCGACCACGAAACAGGATCAACACCGCTGCGATCAGCTCCAGGCCGATGCAGGCGTAAAACGGCAAGGCATAGCTCTCGGACGCGTCGCGCAAAAAGCCGATGACACCGGGGCCGAACGCGTAGGTGACCTGATTGATTGCGGTGATCAGGCTGACCAGCACGCCAAACGAACGCGGGTCGAACTCACGCTGCACGATGAGAGAGGGCAACGTGATCAGATTGCCGACCGAAAATCCGAACAACGCACAAGATGCAATCAGCACTATTTCACTGCGGGAATTGATGATGATCGCGAGCGCCACTGCTTGACTGGCGAACGAGATCGCCGAGGCCAGCCGCTGGTTGAGCCGGTCGATCACAGTTGAGAACAAGACGCGCCCGACAACCGCCATCGTCGTCAACGTCGCGACCGCTGTTGCCGCCTGCGTACGGCCGATCACCGGATCGAGGAACGAGATCAGATGAACGATGAAGCCTACTTGCGCGAACAGCACCAGCGCAAATGCAATGGCTACGGTTAGGAAACCGAGATTGCGCAAGGCCTGCCCTCGTATGCGGCCGGCGGATGGCAACTCCACAACACTCGATCCCGCAGCAGTGGCAGGAAGCGCAGGCGGCCGCCCGACAAAAATCAGGACGACCGGGATCATCAACACCAGCATCGCTGCCGCCGTTGCGACCATGGCGCCGGCAAATCCGAAATATTCGATCGCGACAACGAGCAGAGGGACCCCGACAATGCCTCCAAAGCTTGCGCCATTGAGCGCGAGGCTGATCGCCATGCCGCGTTTGCTGTCGAACCACAGACCGAGCGTGGTGGTGATGATGCCGAGGCTGGTGCCAGCCCAGCCGAACGCAAGTACCGCGTTCGCGACATAGAGCTGCCAGGCCGAAGCAACCTGGCCGATCATGATGCCGCCGGCAGCCAAAGTAATTATACCGGCGAGCAGGCAGTTGCGCGGGCCGAACGATCGTACCGCCTCGCTCACGAAAGCAACCAGCACCGCCCCGAACAGATAAAAGAATGTCGTAGCCGCAGAAACCAGCGAGGCCGGCCAGCCGTGCAGCCGATTCAATTCGGCGAGGTACACGCTCTGGCCATAGAAGCCAAAGCTCCAGCCGAAAGTCGCCACCAGAAAGCAGACCGCGACGATGCGCCAGCCCTCGTAAGTTGCAGAGCTTTCCCCGATGATGTGACTGGGCGCATCCATCAATGCCTCTGTTTAGATCCAAACCACCCGCAAGTTATCAGGCCGCCAGCGGCAATGGTTCGACTAGCGACGAAACGTCAGCTTAGCTTGCGCTTAGCTCTTTGGTCTGGAGGGATTATAGAAAAATCGCTCCAGCGTCCTTTATCCGTTAATTGAGACACATGATTTCCGCTCGTCGTGGCCGGGGATAAGCGCGAAGCGCGTCTTCGCGCTAGATGTCCCGGCCATCCACGTCTTTCTTGTGGTAATAAAGCCAAGACGTGGATGCGCAGGACAAGCCCAGGCATGAGAAGAGGTTTGGTGCCTGTTCGACTAAATAATCCCGTGCGAAAAATCTTGTCTGCACGCCATTCCTGTAAGCTCACCTCAGATGCGCGGATCGGGAAACTCAGACAGGGGCTGCAATTTCGAGCGCTGCCGCCTGGCAAAGGATGCAAACATCAACACCGCCAACCCCAGCAGCACCGGCGGATACACCACGATGTTGACGGCCGACCAGCCGTAATTCGCCAGCAACTGGCCTGAAGAAAATGAGCCGATCGCCATCATTCCGAACACCAGGAAATCATTGAACGCCTGGACCTTGTTGCGCTCCTGCGGCCGGTGCGTTTCGAGCACCAGCGCGGAGGCGCCTACGAAGCCAAAATTCCACCCGATCCCGAGGACGATCAGCGTAGCCCAGAAATGTAGCGCGGTAATGCCGGACAGCCCAATGGTCGCGGCGCATGCCTCCAGCAACAGACCGGTCGCTATTATCTTCGGCGCGCCGAAACGCGCGATCAGAGAGCCGGTAAAAAAGCTCGGCCCGTACATGGCAACAATATGCCACTGGATGCCAAAATTAGAATCGCTGACGCTCAGTCCACAGATCTTCATCGCCAGCGGAGCCGACGTCATCACCAGATTCATCACAGGATAGGCGACGATGCCGCAGATAGCGGCAGCGATGAACCGCGGCCGCCGCACGATTTGCAACAAGGGGCGGCCGCCGTGAAGATCGGCCGGGGCCGGCTTCGGAGCATCCACTCCCGAGAGGATCACCATTGCCACTGCGGCGACCGCCGCCTGAACCACGAAACTGAAGGCGAACAGATAAGGCGGCCAGATATCCATTGTCCATTGTACGAGCTGCGGCCCGAGCACGCCGGCGAATACGCCGCCGGCCATCACCCACGACACCGCTTTGGGCCGAAACGTCACGCTCGCGCCGTCGGCGGCCGCGAAGCGATAGGATTGCGACACCGCGCCATAGAGGCCGCCGAGAAATGTCGCGCAGCAAAATAGCGCAAACGACCCGCGCAGGATCGCTAATGACCCAAGCAGGCCAGTTAGCACGCCGCAACCGGTGCCAATGATGAAAGCGACACGGCGGCCATAGACGCGCGAAATGGCGCCGGTGGGCAGCGTGCCGGCAGCTAACCCAAGAACGTACATCGAGAGCGGCGCGGTCGCGAGCGACATATCGGGGGCCACCGACGCGCCCACAATCGAGCCAGTCGCGAAGATCACCGCCGAGTTCGCGCCGGTCAGCGCCTGCGCCGCCGCAAGCCTCACCACGTTGGAGCGCGCGCGGGCGTCGCCGGAAGTCTCCTCAGCCGCCGTTAGGTCGATCATCCCTGTTTTTATCCAATGCAGCCACGACCGGCGCCCTTTTTTGATTCCCGCCACTATGAAGCGGGGCATCGGCTCGATCAACGGATGCAAACAGGCTGGCGCTATGCATCGCGCGTCTATGCCGCCCTTGAACGCTCAAACACCAGCGTCAGGTTGTTGGCGGGCATATCGGTGATGTCGATAAGGGCGAGGCCGGCGCGAGCCGCCAGTTTTTCCAGCGCCTCGATATCGCGTACGCCCCATTCGCCGTTGCGTTCTCGCAGGCTTGCGTCAAACACCTCGTTGCTGACAGCTGTGTGCTTGCCGCCGCGCTTGAATGGGCCGTACAGGAACAGCCGCCCATCCTGCTGCAAGTAGCGCCCGGCGCCTGCGAACAAGCCTTCGGCAACACGCCAGGGCGCTATATGGATCACGTTAGCGCAGAACATTGCCAGTAATTTTGTCGGGGCACCGCCTTCATGCATCTGCGGGCACCATGTGGAATCCGCGAGGTCGATCCGGAGCGGCGGACGGACGTTTTCCAAGCCCGCATGCGCCCGCCATGCCGCGATGCTCTGGAGATGTTGCTCATTGAGATCGCTTGGCCACCAGGTGATTTCAGGCATATGGCGCGCGAAATCGATGACATGCTGGCCGGTGCCACTGCCGGCCTCGACCACATCGCCGGATTTGCCGGCGAGGAAACGCTGCAGCACTAATCGGATCGCCTGGTGATTGCGATGGTACGCCGGCGCGTCGAGACGGCCATCAGGCTGGACCGGCCGCCCGTCCTTGCCGAATTCCACGACATACTCCGCCATCTCAGCCTCGCCGGACTCGAATTGCTTTTTGGTCAAGGCTTATCAGCTTTGAACCGCGATCGTTCCAGTTCCAGATAAATTCGGTAGGCATTGCCACGATTGTTGCTGGCGAACGCAGGCATCTCCCGGTACTTCGACCAGTCGGCCTGTTCGTAAGCGACATCGAAATCCGTCCAGTTTTGAACTGCCGTGGCCATCGTGTTGCGAACATACTGAATATAATCCCGAGTAAACGCGATCGCTTGGCTGGCCCTGGTCGAAGTCCTGCCATGGCCCGGGATAATGTATTTCGGGTCGAGCCTTGCGACTTCATCGAGCGCCTGCAGCCATTGCATGGTCGAGACGTCGTCACTGTTCATAAAGGGAATGCGGCCGTTCTGCACGATATCGCCGGCGAACAGCACGCCGTCCGGCTCAACCATCATCATCATGTCACTGGAGGAATGCGCCGGCCCCGCATAGAGCAACGTCAGCCGCCGTTCGCCAATCGTGATCGTCATGCGCTCCTTGAAGGTGATATCGGGGGGCACCACGCGGGTGTTGCCATCGACCCACGGAAACAGCGCAGTGCGGCGCTGATCGAGACGCTGGTTCGCTCTCTCGTCGGCCGTATGTTCATTGTCCTTGTATTCGCCCGAGCGTTCCTGAGCGACAATGATGGCTGACGTATGATCGCGAAACGCCTGCAGTCCATAAATGTGATCGGCATGATAGTGGCTCGCGACCACATAGCGGATGTTCTTGTCGGTGATCTTCCTGATCTGTTCGAGTAGCGCCCAACCGAGGCTCGGCGTACCCAGAGCATCGAACACGACGACACCATCGGAGGTGACGACAAATCCTGCATTGGAGGTGTTGCCTTCATTGTCCTTGCCGGGAATGCCGGGATTTCCCGTGCTGTACCAGATTGAGTTGCCCGGAACCTGCTCGATCTTCAGGGGAATGGTCAGCGGGGCATAGGGCGAAAGCGTTTGCGCGGCAGCCGTAACGAACGGGCATGCGGCGATCAAGGCGGTAATGACCAGACGCGTCACTCGAGGTTCTCGCAATAGATTTCGTTCAGCACTTGCAAGACACGCAAAGTCCCGCTTGTCCGTGATACGATAGTGTAGCGTAGCGTCTGCCGATAGGCTTGTGGAAATAACAAATGATGCGGCGGCAAGGCCGCAAAGCGAGGAAACGTGCAGCCCGAGTCCTGGCGCAGCATCCCTCTGGTCTCGAGGCTCACGGCCGCCGCCAAGCCTCTCGCCCGGCGCGGCTTCCTCAAGCTGAGTGCGGCACTCACCGGCAGCATTGCGCTCGGCGCGAACTCCGGCAGCGCGGAACCTGCGCCAGCTTCGCCGCCCGCGGACGCACCGTGGTCGCAGTCACTCGGCGCAGGCGTAGTGGACCGGCCCTATGGCAGACCGGCCGATCATGAGGCGGGCGTGATCCGGCGCAATGTGCCGTGGCTTACGGCCACCACTGAATCTTCCATCAGCTTCTCGCCGCTACAGGATCTGCACGGCATCATCACACCGAACGGGTTGTTTTTCGAACGGCATCATGCGGGACGGCCTGACATCGATCCGGATCAGCACCGGCTGATGATCCACGGTCTGGTCGAGCGCCCCCTGGTTCTCAATATGAAAGACATCCTGCGCTTCCCGCAGGTCACGCGCATCCATTTCATTGAATGTGCCGCGAACGGCGGCATGGAATGGCGGGCCGCGCAACTCAATTCGCTACAGTTCAATCACGGCATGATCAGTTGCGCGGAGTGGAGCGGCGTCAGGCTCTCGACGTTGCTGGAGGAAGTCGGAGTAAAAAAGGAGGCAAAATGGGCGATGGTCGAGGGCGCCGACGGCGCGCACATGAACCGCAGCTTGCCGCTCGACAAATGCCTGGACGATTGCATCGTGGTCTATGCGCAGAACGGGGAGGCGCTGCGGCCGGAACAGGGCTACCCGCTGCGGCTGGTGGTGCCGGGCTGGGAAGGCAACGTCAACATCAAATGGCTGCGAAGGATAAAACTCGGCGACAAGCCATGGTTCTCTCGCGAAGAGACTTCAAAATATACCGACCCTATGCCGGACGGCACATCGCGCGGCTTCACCTGGCTGATCGACGCCAAGTCTGTCATTACCTTTCCGTGCCCGGAAAAGCCGCTTGATCGCGCGGGCCTATATGAAATCAGGGGACTGGCGTGGACCGGCAATGGCAAGGTAAAGCGCGTCGACGTCTCCACTGATGGCGGGATCAATTGGCAGACCGCGCGGCTGCATGAGCCGGTGCTGTCCAAGGCGCTGACGAAATTCACGCTGCCCTGGCACTGGGACGGCCAACCGGCGCTGCTTGAATCCCGCGTCATCGACGAGACCGGTTATGTGCAGCCGACGATCGCGCAACTACGGAACAGCCGCGGCTCGAACTCGGTCTATCATAACAATGCGATTCAGACCTGGCAGATCAAGCCGGACGGGAGCGTGTTCAATGTTCAGCTCGCGTAAGGTTTCGCTGCTGCTCGCGCTCGGCATGATTATCGCCGCAGGCATTTTTGCGAGGGCGGCAGAGCGCGGGCATTCTAGCCCTAACCAAAAGCCCGGTAATTTTGGTTATGGCGAGGTGGCGACGCCAGAACAGATAGCCGGATGGGACATCGATGTGCGGGGTGACGATGGCGCGGGGCTTCCCCTGGGCAGAGGTACGGTCGAGAGGGGTTCGCTGGTTTTTGCGGAGCAATGCGCCGCCTGCCACGGAACTTTCGGAGAAGGCGAAGGCCGTTTTCCCAAACTCGTCGGCGGTGCAGGAACGCTCAGAAATGACCGCCCGGAACTTACCATTGGCAGCTATTGGCCGTTTGCGCCGACATTATGGGATTACATTAACCGCGCCATGCCGATGGGGACGCCGCACACGTTGTCAGCCGATGACGTTTATGCTTTGACCGCCTATATTCTGAACTTGAACGAACTCGTTCCGAAAGAATTCGTTGCCGACCGCGCCAGCTTGCCGAAAGTCAAAATGCCCAATCGGGACAATTTCATCTGGACCGACCCAAGACCCGATACTGCGGCCAAGCCGTGCATGAACGCATGTGCCGATCCTGCCAGTGTCAAGATCACCACAACGGCCGAGGGCAAACACCTGACGCCGCGCACGACCGGACCGCTCGACACCATGCAACCGAAATAGAACCCGCGGGAAACGCCTTGACCAATCGTTCGATAAAGCCAGTCCTGATGCCTGCCTTTGGTTTGGCGCTGGCGCTCGGCGCGCTCGCGTCAGTAAGCCCTGCCAGTGCCCAATCGCCGGTTTCCGACGGGCAAAAGCTCGCATTCGATCGCGGCAAGGGCAATTGCCTGACCTGTCACGAGATCAAGGGCGGCGATCTTTCCGGCAGCATCGGGCCGCCACTGAAGGATATCAAAAGCAAATACCCCGATCGCAACGAGCTCGTCGCGATCGTCACCGATGAGACCAAGCGCAACCCGCAGACCGTAATGCCTCCGTTCGGACGAAATCGCATTCTGACCGATCAGGAAATCAACGCGGTGGTGGATTTTCTGCAAACATTATGACGGCGAGCCTTCGGGAGACTTTGGATGACCATCACTGATGGCGATTATTCAGAAACGCGGCGCTTGATACTGAAATGCTCGGCTGCGGTCGCGCTCGTGGGTCTCGGAAATATTCCGTTCAGCCTCTTGCCGGCTTTCGCCGCGGCCAACGACAAATATCCGGAAGACGCGTTCAAGCAGAAGAGCGACGCCGAGGCCATCAAGGTGCTTTATGGCAAGACCGCCGAGCCATCGGACAAGGTCAAGCTCGACGCGCCGGAAATTGCGGAGAACGGTTCGGTGGTTCCGATCTCGGTCAGTTCCTCCCTTGGCGACGTCACCTCGATTTCGATTTTGGTGAGCGAGAACCCAAACGCGCTGGCCGCATCGTACAAAATACCGGCGGGAACGGTGCCGAGCGTAGCCAATCGGCTGAAGATGGCGAAGACCACCAATGTGATCGCGATCGTGGAGGCCGGCGGTAA
>Ga0209474_10005090_pt1 | contig 11237 bp, 9 predicted proteins | sample GraSoiAngelo_145_FD_185902 | JGI IMG/M metagenome (GOLD analysis project Ga0209474, IMG submission 185902) | Grasslands soil microbial communities from the Angelo Coastal Reserve, California, USA - 14_1009_05_20cm (SPAdes) (version 2) | ecosystem: Environmental > Terrestrial > Soil > Grasslands ... | reverse complement strand
CGGAATGGGCACGTTCACGCCTACCATTCCGACCTGCACCCGGTGCGCGAACTCGCGCGCCGTCGCGCCGTCGCGGGTGAAGATCGCGGTGCCGTTGCCGTACTCGTGCTTGTTCACCAGGTCGAGTGCCGTGGCTAGATCCGGGGCCCGCAGGACGACGAGCTCCGGGCCGAAGATCTCCTCCTTGTAGATCCGCATTTCGGGCGTCACCTTGTCGAACAGAGAACCGCCGAGGAAGAAGCCCTTCTCGCGGCCGGGGACCGTGAGGCCCCGGCCGTCGACCAGCAGCTTCGCGCCCGACTTCACGCCGTCCTCGATGTAGCCGAGGATCTTCTCGCGGTGCTGGCCGGTCACGACCGGCCCCATCTCCGCCGCGGGATCGCAGCCGTCGCGCACCTTGATCGCCTTCACCTTCGGGGTCAGCTTTTCCACGAGCTTGTCGCCTGCCTCGGCCACGGCCACGACCGCCGAGATGGCCATGCAGCGCTCGCCCGCCGACCCGTAAGCGGCCCCCATCAGCGCGTCAGCGGCGTTGTCGATGTCGGCGTCCGGCATCACCACCGCGTGGTTCTTCGCGCCGCCCAACGCCTGCACGCGTTTCCCCTGCGCCGTCCCCGTCGCATAGATGTATCGCGCGATGGGCGTCGAGCCGACGAAGCTCAACGCCGCGACGTTGGGATGCATCAGCAGCGCGTCCACCGCCACCTTGTCGCCGTGCACGACGTTGAAGACGCCGTCGGGAAGCCCCGCTTCCTTGAAGAGCTCCGCGAGCCGCAGGGAAGCGGACGGATCGCGCTCGGAAGGCTTGAGCACGAAGGTGTTCCCGCAGGCGATGGCCATGGGGAACATCCACATCGGCACCATCGCGGGAAAGTTGAAGGGCGTGATCCCGGCGCAGACGCCCAGGGGCTGGCGGACGCTCCAGGCGTCGATGCCGGTGGCGACCTGCTCGGTGTACTCGCCCTTGAGCAGCTCGGGGATGCCGGTGGCGAACTCCACCACCTCGAGGCCGCGCTGCACCTCGCCTTTCGCGTCGGATAGCACCTTGCCGTGCTCGGAGGTGATGATGGCCGCCAGGCGATCGAGATCCCGCTCGATCAACTCCTTGAACTTGAACATCACCCGCGCGCGCTTGAGGGGCGAGGTTTCCGCCCAGGGGCGGAATGCCCTCTGCGCGGCGGCTACCGCCGCCTCTACCTCGACGCCGTTCGCCAGCGCCACCCGGCCGGTGATCGCGCCGGTTGCGGGATTGAAGACTTCGGAGGCACGGCCGCTCTGACCGGGCCTCGGCTGACCTGCGATGAAGTGGCCGATCGGCCTCGGCTGATCGGCGGGAACCACGCGCTCTGCGGGCTGACTCATCTTTTGATCCTTCGCTTCACTTGATGATCCACTCGTGCGCCGGGTCGTTCCTGAAGTGCCAGGCGCGCTTCGGACCGGCCATCACGTTCAGGTAGTAGCTCCGGTACCCCCAGGGCACGACGACGGGATGGTAGCCGCGCGGCACCACCACGACGTCGTGGTCCTCGACCGCGTGCGACTCGTCGATGTCGCGCGAGTCGGTGTAAACGCGCTGGAAGACGAATCCCTGGGGCGGATCGAGACGATGGTAGTACGTCTCTTCCAGCAGTGTCTCGTCCGGTGGCTCGAGCCGGTCGTGCTTGTGCGGCGGGTAGCTCGAGGAGTGCCCGGTCGGCGTCTTCACCTCGACGACGAGGAGGCTGTCCGCGGGCTGGGATTCCGGCAGGATGTCGGTCACGTACCGGGTGTTCAGCTCCTTGCCCCGCACGGAGCGCTTCATCGTCTCGGGCGCGATCAGCCGCGGCGGGAGGCTGCCCGCGCCCGGAGCGGTTCCGATGGCGATCTCCGCGGCGGAGTGGGCCGCCACCGAGAGGGGCGCAGTGCCGGGCAAGTAGACCGCGGATGGCGGGAGGTCCTCGAAGACGCTCCGGCGCTTGCCGATTCGTTCGAACGCCGCATCGCCGGAGCGGATCGTCACGACGCCCTCGAGCACCACGGCGCAGAGCTCGCGGCCGCGGGGGGCGGCAAGCTCGAGGGTCTCGCCCTCGGCCAGGCGATGGGCGGAAAAGCCGACGTAACGAAGGCCGGACGCGGCAGGCTTCACGTCCACGATCTGGCGGCCCTGGCGCGTGCCCTTCACCAGCAGGCTCATGCCCTCTGTCCCTTCTTCGCGCTCTCGTACTCATCCCGCGCGCGCCGCACCTTGTCGCTCGGCGAGGCCTCGGGAACGGCGACCTCCCACCAGCAGCCCCCGTCCTCGGTGGTCCCCCGCGGATCCGTCTCGATGCAGATCACGGACGTCCGATCGGCGGCGCGTGCCCGCGCGAGCGCAGCCTCGAGCTCCCCGATGGTCTTCACGTTCTCGCCGATCGCTCCCATGGACTGGGCGTGCTTGGCGAAGTCGATGGCCGGCGGTCCCGAGGGACCCTGTACGCAGTCCTTGAACAGGTTGTTGAACGGCTCGCCGCCGACCTCCTGCTGGAGCCGGTTGATGCAGCCGTATCCGTGATTGTCTTGCACCACGACGATGATCTTCTTGCCGAGCAGGACCGAGGTCGCGATCTCCGAATTGAGCATCAGGTAGCTGCCGTCGCCGACCATCACGATGACCTCGCGGTCCGGATGCGCGAGCTTCACGCCCAGCCCGCCGGCGATCTCGTACCCCATGCAGGAGTAGCCGTATTCCATGTGGTACCCACCCGGGACGCTCGTGCGCCAGAGCTTGTGCAGCTCCGCCGGCAATGTCCCGCCCGCGTTGACCACGATGTCGTTCGCGGCCGAGCGGGGCGAGGAGCGCTGGACGGCACCGATCACGTCCGCGTCGTAGGGCAGGGCGACGTCGCGGCGCGAGGTGAGCGCGGCGACCGCGTCGCGCCAGGCCGCTGCTGCCTTGCGGGCACGCACGGCCCAGGTCTCGTCCGCCTTCCAGCCGGAGAGACGTCCAGCGAGCGCTTCGAGCCCGAGGCGTGCGTCGGCCTGCAAGGGCAGGGCATGCCACTTCGTCGCGTCGAAGGCATTGACGTTGACCCCGACGAGCTTTGCCTGGCCGAACAAGCTATGCGAACCGGTCGTGAAATCAGACAGCCGGCTGCCGACCACGAGCACGAGATCCGCGTCGCGCGCGAGCTCGTTGGCGCTGGGCGAACCCGTGACCCCGACCGCGCCGAGCTGAAGCGGGTGGTCCCAGGAGAGCGCGCCCTTTCCGCCTTGCGTCTCGCAAACCGGAATGCCGTGCGCCTCGGCAAAGCGTCGCAGGGTATCGCTCGCCAGGGCGTACAGTGCGCCGCCTCCGGCGACGATGAGGGGCCGCTTCGCGCGCCGCAGCGCCTCGGCCGCGGCGGCGAGCTCGTCATCTGCCGGCGGCTGCGCACGAAACCGGACGGTGCGCTGCTCGAACAAGTCCGCCGGGTACTCCCAGGCCATCGTCTGCACGTCCTGCGGCATCGCGAGCGTCACCGGGCCGCAGAGCGCCGCATCCGTCAGCACCTGGATGGCGCGGGGGAGCGCGACCACCAGCTGCTCGGGGCGAACGATGCGGTCGAAGTAGCGCGACACCGGACGCAGGCAGTCGTTCGCGGTCACCGTGGCATCGTGGAAGTCCTCCACCTGCTGCAGGACCGGGTCCGGGGCGCGCGAGGCGAATACGTCGCCCGGCAGGAAGAGGACGGGGAGCCGGTTGACGTGCGCGGTGGCCGCGGCGGTCACCAGATTCGTCGCGCCGGGGCCGATCGAGGTCGTCGCAGCCATCATGCGCCGGCGCATGTGGGCCTTCGCGAACGCGATCGCGGCGTGCGCCATCCCCTGCTCGTTGTGCGCGCGCAAGGTGGGCAGCGTTTCTCGATGCCGGTACAAGGCCTCGCCCAGGCCCGCGACATTGCCGTGCCCGAAGATCGCGAAGACCCCGCCGAAGAGGGGAGCTGGGCCTTGCGGAGTCTCCACCCGCTGGGAGGCGAGGTAACGCACCACAGCCTCGGCAGCGGTCAGCCGGATCGTGCTCATGCCGTCGCCTCCTTTCGCCTCTCGCGCGACGAGCGCCAGGCGCGGATGAGCGTTTCGAAGCTCGCCCGCACCCGCGCGATCAGCTCGGCGTCGTCGATCCGGCCCGCGAGCCAGTCGCGGCTCGGCTCCTGCCAGATGGTCCGTCCAACGGCGAATCCGCGGCAGGAATAGGACAGCGCGGCCTCGCGGAAACCGGCGGCGAGCTCCTCGATGGGCGCGTTCAGGCCGAGGACGAGGATGCCGCGGCACCAAGGGTCGCGCCGCGCGACGAGATCGTCCACCTGCTTCCAGCTCTCGCGGCTCATCGGGGCGAGCTTCCACCACTCCGGGTAGATGCCGATCTCGTAGATGCGGTCGAGCGCGCGCGCGATGGTCCGGTCGTCGCAAGGGGGCTCGGTGGGAGGGATCACCTCGAGGAGCAACTCGTGGCCGCTCTCCTGCACGGCGCCGTACAAGGCGCGCAGCTGGGTCTCCTGCTCTGCCCGCAGATCGGCAAGGTCATCAGGATGGAAGCGGACGAGACACTTCACCACGTGATCGCGGGGCCACGGGTCCCGATCGAGCGGCCACCCTCGAACTGCAGCGGCCGCGAGCCAGGCACTTCCACCGGGCGCCCGACCCACCAGCCGCGCCCGCTGGCGGCGAAGAGAGCATCCTCGCCGTACGTGTCGTCGAGGAGCGCGCCGACGTGTCCCTGCAGCCCCAGGGCCTGCTCCGTCCCGGCGGCGGCGCGCACCAGCAGCCCCTTCAACTCCGGAATGCGCGATTCCGCCGCGCCGGCCTCCTGCGCGAGGTCCTTGAACTGGGCGCGGTGATCGAACGCGAGCACGGCGAGGTCATCCCAGTGCCCGCGCTTGCGGCTCACCCGGTGGAGACGGGCGAGCTGCGCGTCCTGGTCGGGTCGATCGAGGCGTGGCCGGCCCATGAAGTACTCGAGCTCATCCGGCGTGGGCATCGACGCAGAGCATGCGTGCCGCGCCACCACCAGCGCGCCGCAGGCGTTCGCCATCCGCGCCGCCTCGCGCCAGCTCGCGCTGCTGAGCCAGCCCTTGAGGAGCCCGGCCATGAACGCGTCGCCGGCGCCGAGGACGTTCATCACCCTCACCGGGAAGCCGGGAACCACGTGCTCCTCCTCGATGCGGGACGGGACCTCGCCGTCGAACACTGCGGAGCCCCGCGCACCGAGCTTCACCGCCAGCACCGCGGGCGTGAGCGCGCGAACGGCGCGAAGGGAATCGACCAGGTCCTCGCGGCCGCCGGCGATGCGGAATTCCTCCTCGGTGCCGACAACGACGTCGAAGCGGGGCAGCATCCGCTGCAAATGGGCGGTGACCCGATCGCTGCGGACGAATCGCTGCTCTCCCGCCGCCGGCTGCGTGAGTCCCCAGAGCACCGGACGGTAGTCGATGTCGAGGACCGTCGCGACGCCGTGGCGACGAGCGCGATCGATCGCGAGCGAGCTCACCCCGTGCACGTGCTCGGTGGAGAGGTGGGTGCCGGTGACCAGGAAGGCCCGGCTGGAGGCGACGAACGGCTCCTCCACGTCCTCGTCGCGCACCGCCATGTCGGCGCAGTCCTGGCGGTAGAAGACGAGCGGAAACGTCTCGCGATCGCGGATGCCGAGCAGGACCAGCGCCGAGAGGCGGTCGCGATCGATCGAGACGTGGGAGACGTCGCATCCCTCGGCGGCGAGGGTCTCGGTGAGGAATCGCCCCATGTGATCGTCGCCGACGCGCGAGGCCATCGCGGTACGGAGCCCCAGCCGCGCGCAGCCGAAGGCGATGTTCGCGGAAGAACCGCCCAGGTACTTGGCGAAGCTCGCCACATCCTCGAGGCGCGCCCCGAGCTGCTGGGCGTAGAGATCCACGGCCAGGCGGCCGAGGCAGATGACGTCGAGCGCGCGGCGTTCTGCGGGAGGAGGGGCGGATTGACGCGAAGGACCCATGTGCGGCCTCAGAGCCCGATGTTCCTCAGGTACTCGCGGTTGCGGCGGGCGCTTTCTTTTGGACTTCCCATGCCCGGCAGCACGTCCTGCTCCACCACGATCCAGCCGCGGTACCCGCGCCGCACGAGCTCGGCGGCGATGCCCTTGAAGTCCACATCGCCCTTGCCGAGCTCGCAGAAGACGCCGTTCTCGACCGACTTGACGGCATTCCAGCCCTCGCGCCTCGATCGCGTCGCGACCTTCGGGTCCTGGTCCTTGAAGTGGACGTGCCAGATCCGGTCGGCATGCTGGCGCACGCCCGCGACCGGATCGCCGCCTCCGAACCGATAGTGGCCGGTGTCGAAGCAGAGCCCGAGCACCTCTGGATCGGTCATGGAGAGGAACCGGGCGGTCTCCTCCGGCGTCTCCACCCAGGTGCCGATGTGGTGATGGAAGACGGTGCGTAGCCCGGTCTCCTTCTTCACGGTCCGCGCGATCCGATTCGCGCTGTCCGCGAACGTGCGCCACTGCGCCTCGTTCATTCCGTGCTCGGGAAGGATCCGCCCGGCCATGAGCGTGCGCAGCGCATCGGTGTACGGGTCGTTGCCGAGGATCACCAGGTTGTCCGGCCCGCCCACCTCTGCCAGCTGGCGCGCGGTGCGCAGCACGTCGGCCTCGTCCGCCCCCAGGCGCGACGGATCGTGCAGGTGGACGCTCACCCACGAGGCGAGCAGCTTCAGTTGCCGGCTGTCGAGCTCGCGCCGCAGGGCGCGCGGATCGGTGGGCATGAAGCCCCAATCTCCGAGCTCGGTGCCGGCGTAGCCTGCCTCGTGCATCTCGTCGAGCACGCGGGCATAGCCGCCGCGCTCACCTTCCACGTTCTCGATCACGCCCCACGAGCAGGGCGCGTTGGCCACCCGGATCATGCGTGCCTCCTTACTCCTTCTCGACCGTCTCCCATCGCTTCGACTCCCACGAACGGATGATCGCCTGCTGCACCCGGGCGACCGCCGCCGCCTCCCGGAAGCCCGGTTCACCCTGCTTGCCCGAGGCGACCGAGGAGAGGAACTCGTATGCCTCGATGACCTTGAGGTCGTCGTACCCGAGGCTGATGCCCGGGCCCGGGTTGAAATGCCGGTGATACGGATGCGCGGGTCCGGAGAGGATCGTGGTGTAGCCCTCCTGGGCAAGATCGTCGTCCCGCCGGAACTGCAGCTGCAGCTCGTTCATCCTCTCGAAATTCCATTTCACCGCGCCCTTCGTTCCGTGCAGCTCGAAGGACATGTCGCACTTGGCGCCGTTGATCACCCGGCAGGATTCGAGCAGGCCGCGCGCGCCGTTCTGGAAATGGACCAGGGCGCTGACGTAGTCCTCGTTGGTCACGTCACCCATCGGACCATCGCTGCGGCCCCTGTCGTAGTGGGTGCCGCTGCCGGGCTGCTGGATGGGCCGCCGCTTGATGAAGATCTCCTGATCGGCCGTGAGCGACTCTATCGGGCCGGCCATCATGTGCGCCATGTCGATCGCGTGAGACATGAGATCGCCCAGGGTGCCGAGCCCTTGCGCCTGCTCGAAGCGCCAGGAGAGGAAACCGAGCGGGTCGCCGGCGTATCCGTTCAAGAATCGGCCGTGATAGTGCGTGAGCTTCCCGAGCTTGCCTTCGGCGACGAGCTTGCGCGCGTACTGCACCAGCGGCGCCCAGCGGTAGTTGTAGCCGACGAAGGTGACCGTTCCGGCCTTGCGCGCGGCGGCGTAGCTCTCCAGGGTCTCCCGAGGCTCGCGGCCGACCGGTTTCTCGCAGAGGACGTGCTTTCCCGCCTGGAGCGCGGCCCGATTGATCTCCAGATGCATCCCGTTCGGCGCGGCGACGTCCACCACCTTGACCTCGGGATCGGCGATCACCTGGCGCCAGTCGGTGGTGAAGCGCTGGAACCCGAAACGCTGCTGTGCGCTGCGGGCGCGCTCCTCCACGCCGTCGGCGCAGATCACCAGCTTCGGGATCAGGCCGCTGCCGGCGAACCGATCCGGGATCGAGCGATAGGAGCGGCTGTGGACCTCGCCCATCCATCCCATCCCGATGATGCCGACGCCGAACAGCTGGGCCATTCGTCAAACCTCCGTCAAGCGCGACAGATCGAGGGTGGCATTCACCCAGGTTCCGTCGCTGAGATGCGAGTCGACCACCGCGTCCACGAACTTCACCCCGAGGACGCCATCTTCGACCGTGGGGAAGAGATTGAGCCGGTCGACCGCGATGCCGTCCCTGCGCGCGAGCACTGCATCGGCGGCATCGGTGTAGACGTTGGCGAACGCCTCGAGGAACCCCTCGGGATGGCCGGGCCAGAGCCGCGACGACCGCTGCGCGCTCGCCGAGAGATAGCCGCAGCCGCGCGAGAGCACCCGATGCGGACCGTCCACCGGTCGCAGGACGAGCTGCTCCGGCTGCTCCTGGATCCACTCCAGGCTCGCCTTCTCGCCGAAGACGCGGATGCGCTGGCCGTGCAGGTTTCCGGTCGCGGCCATGCTCACCCACATCAGTCCGCGAGCGCCATTGGTGAGGCGCAGCTTCACGTGCGCGTTGTCGTCCGCCTTCCGGCCGGGGACCAGCGTGGACAGCTCGGCCGAGACGTGCGTCACCTCCAGACCCGTGATGAAACGGGCGAGGTGATGAGCGTGCGTTCCGATGTCGCCGACCACCGCGGACTTCCCGGCGATGCTGGGCGTCGTCCGCCAGGCGGCCTGCTTGTGCCCGCTCGCTTCCAGGAGCGTCGAGGCCCAGCCGGAGGCGTGCTCGACCTGGACCAAGCGGACCGTGCCCAGCTCGCCCGAGCGGACCATCTCGCGCGCCTGCCGCACCATCGGATAGCCGGTGTAGTTGTAGGTGACGGCGAACACGAGCCTGGTCCGGCGGGCGAGCCGCAACAGATCGACGGCGTCCTCGAGCTCCGTGGTGAGCGGCTTGTCGCAGATGACGTCGACCCCGAGCTCGAGGAAGGCGCGCGCGATCGGGTGATGGCTCGCGTTCGGCGTCATGATCGCCACCACCTCGATGCCGTCCTTGCGCGCCGGCTCGCGCTCGGCCATCTCTTCCCAGCTGCTGTAGCGGCGTTCGGGCTCGATCTCGAGCGAGGCAGCGAAGTCGCGGCTCCGTTTGGCGTCGGTGGCAAAGACGCCCGCCACCAGCGCATAACGTCCGTCGAAGGCGGCGGCGCGGCGGTGGGTATCTCCGATGTTCGAGCCTGGTCCGCCGCCGACCATGCCGAGACGGAGCTTGCGGCGCGCGGGCGTCATACCCGGACCCCGAACTCCGCCATCAGCTTCTGCATCTCCAGGCCGCCCGCCATCATGTCGAGCACCTGATCGCGCTGGATCTCTCCCTTGCGGAAGGTTCCCATGGACCGGCCGCGGTTGAGGAGGGTGAACGAATCACCGACCGGGTAGGCGTGATGCACGTTGTGGGTGATGAAGATGACGGAGATGCCTTTCTCGCGGGCGCGGGCGATCAAGCGGAGCACGTTCGCGCTCTGCCGGACACCAAGCGCGGCCGTAGGCTCGTCGAGGATCAGGACGCGCGCGCCGAAGTGGATCGCGCGGGCGATGGCAAGGCACTGCCGCTCCCCGCCCGACATCGTCCCCACGGCTTGCTCTGCGTCGCGGACCTTGATCCCCATGTCCGCCAGCTTCGCGCAGGCGATCTCCTCCGCCTTCTCGCGGTGGAAGATGCGGAACACGCCGCCGACGCGGCGGATGGGCTCGCGCCCCATGAAGAAATTGCGCGCCACGCTCATGAGCGGGACGAGGGCGAGGTCCTGGTAGACGGTGGCGATGCCGCGATCGAGCGCATCGCTCGGCGATTTCAATGCCAAGGGCTCGCCGTCCACCTTGAAGACCCCCTCGCTCGGGCGGTGGCACCCGGCGAGGATCTTGATCAGAGTGGACTTGCCTGCGCCGTTGTCGCCGAGCAGGCAATGCACCTCGCCGCGGCGCAAACGCACCGTCACGTCGCGCAGGGCGATGACGCTGCCGAAGTACTTGGAGACGTTCTCGAGCTCGAGGATGTACTCGGACTTGGGATCCGCCGGCATCGCTATCTCGCCTCCGTCACGCGCTTGCGCACCTGGTTGTTGAAGAGCACCGCGACCAGCAGCATCGCCCCGAGGAACACCCGGAACCAGTCGGAGTTCACGTTCGTATAGGTGATGCCGATCTGGACGACGCCGAAGATGAGGGCGCCGAAGGTGGCCCCGACCACCGAGCCGTACCCGCCGGTGAGCAGGGTGCCGCCGATCACCGCCGCGATGATCGCCTCGAACTCCTTCTGCAGGCCCCGATCGGCGGCGGCCGAGCCGACGTCGCAGATCTGGAGCATGGCGAAGATCCAGGCGCAGAACGCGGTGAACATGAAGAGGGAAACCTTCACGCGGCGCACCGGAACGCCCACGTTCTTCGCCGCGTTGGCGTCGCCGCCCACCGCGAAGATCCAGTTGCCGAATCGGGTGTGGGTCAGCCGATAGGAGGAGGCCACCGCGATGAATGCCCACCAGAGGATGACCTTGGGGATCCCGCGCACGAGCGGCCTGCCGTCGTCGAGCGTGGTGATCCACCCGTGCTTGCCGGCCCAGGTGAACAGGTCGTTCGCGAAGGTGCCGGAGAAGAGGAAGCTCGCCACCGGATCCTGGGCGGCGAGGTCCCCGATGCCGCTCACGATGGTCCGGTTGGCGAAGAGGATGAAGAGGAAACCGAGCGTCACGATGAAGGAGGGAAGCCCGGTCCTGACCACGAGCTGCCCGTTCACCCAGCCGATGAGCAGCGCGCAGGCGAGCGCCGCGAGCATGGCGATCCAGACCGGCACGCCATAGAAGAGCGGCGGGATCGCCGCCATCATTCCGGTGAAGCCGATCATCGACCCAAGCGAGAGATCGAACTCTCCGGCGATCATGAGGAGGCAAGCCCCGGTGGCCACGATGCCGAGATAGGCCGATACCGTCGCCCAGTTGATCACTCCGTCGAGCGCGAACATGCCCGAGTCGCTCGCGCTCAGCGCGAACACCACGAAGACCAGGACCGCTCCGGCGATCGAGGCCGACTCGGGACGGCCCATCACCCGATGGAAGGTCGAGAGCGTGCGGAGGCGCTCGTCGGCCGGCGGTTGCGGCGGCGGAGCGCCTGGGGGCGGCGGGACGATCTTCGGCGCGGCGCCTCCGTTCGTCTCCTCCGTGCGCTGCGCGTCGTTGGTCGGAAGCGGTTCCGGCGGGCGAGGATCCGGCTGAATCGTCTCCATGTCGTTCCTCTT
>Ga0209474_10005088_pt1 | contig 11239 bp, 9 predicted proteins | sample GraSoiAngelo_145_FD_185902 | JGI IMG/M metagenome (GOLD analysis project Ga0209474, IMG submission 185902) | Grasslands soil microbial communities from the Angelo Coastal Reserve, California, USA - 14_1009_05_20cm (SPAdes) (version 2) | ecosystem: Environmental > Terrestrial > Soil > Grasslands ... | reverse complement strand
GCGGATCTTCTTGAACATGGTCGCCAGCGAGGTGAGCTTCACCTCGCCGTGCGAGCGCGCCAGCGGCCCGCAGTCGGGGCCGCCGAAGGTGTCGAGCACCTCGACCCGGGTTGACATCAGCGCATCGGTGTAGTGGTCGACCTCGACCGGCCGCACGTAAGCCTTCTTGGCCTCCCAGTCCAGCTGATCGACGTGGTACTGGGCGCCCTCGTGCAGGTAGATCGCCTGCTCGTGGAGGAAGACCGGGGCCGAGAACTGGTCCATCTCACCGATCACCTCCGGCCGCGGTCGCGAGGTGTCGACGATGACCACGTTGTCGGCGGCCATCCGGCGCAGCGACACGTTCTCGGCCGGGAAGGCCTCGCGTGACCAGAACCAGCGGTCGCCGGAGCGGGTGGCGCTGCCATCCTCGGCGAACATCTCCAGCAGCGGCCGCACGTCGGCTCCGCCCAGGGGCTCGCGCTCCATGAAAGGCAGCTCGAAGAGCCCGGCCTGCAGATGGCCGGCCAGCACCAGCAGGTTGTCAGGGTCGACCAGGCCCTCCTCCGGGCTGCTGCCCAGGAAGTATTCGGGGTGGCGGACGATGAATTGGTCGAGCGGCGAGCTGGAGGCCACGAACACCGCCACCGCGCCCGATTTGCGACCGGCCCGGCCCAGCTGCTGCCAGGTGGAGGCGATGGTGCCGGGGTAGCCGACCAGGATCGCCGCCTGCAGCGATCCGATGTCGATGCCCAGCTCGAGAGCGTTGGTGCTGACCACGCCGTCGACCTCGCCCGAGCGCAGGCCGGCCTCGATCGAGCGGCGCTGCAGCGGTAGATAGCCGGAGCGGTAGCCTCGGACCCGCCGTTGGGAGTCGAGGCGCGGCGCCAGGTCCTGCTGGAGGTAGCTGAGCATGACCTCGACTTGGAGCCGGCTGCGGCAGAAGAGGATGGTCTGGATGTGCCTGCGCAGCCAGGGCGCGGCGATCCGCCTCGCCTCCAGCAGCGAGCTCCGGCGCACGCCCAGGTGGGGGTCGAGCAGCGGCGGGTTGTAGAAGACGAGGCGCTTCTCGCCGCGCGGAGCGCCGCTGCGGTCGACCAGCTCCAGGTCGGAAACCTCCAGCAGCCGCTGGGCCAGGTGCAGTGGGTTGCCGATGGTGGCGGACGCGCAGAGGAAGCGCGGCGCCGAGCCGTAGAACTCACAGATCCGCTTCAGGCGGCGCACCACGTTGGCGACCTGGGAGCCGAACACGCCGCGGTAGGAGTGCAGCTCGTCGATGACCACGTACTCCAGCGCCGAGAAGAGGCGCCGCCACCGCGTGTGGTGGGGCAGGATGCCGGTGTGCAGCATGTCGGGATTGGTGAGCACGATGTGGCCCGCCTCCCGGATCTGTGTGCGCCGCCCCGGCGCGGTGTCGCCGTCGTAGGTGTCGGCGCGGATCTCGACCGGGAGAGCGGCGGCGAGGGCGCCGAGCTCGGCCAGCTGATCCTGCGCCAGGGCCTTGGTGGGGAACAGGTAGAGGGCCCGCGCGGCGGGCTTCTCCAGGATCCTCTGCAGGACGGGCAGGTTGTAGCAGAGGGTCTTTCCGCTGGCCGTGGGTGTGACCACGACCAGGTGTCGACCTTGCCTTACGGCGGTGTAGGCCCGCGTCTGATGCGTGTAGAGTCGGTCGATCCCCCGGCCGCGAAGGGCAGCCCGCAGCGGCTCCGCCAGGTCGTTGGGGAGTTGACAGAACTCGGCTGGACCGGCGGGAATGTAGTGGTCGAGGGTGATATCTCCGGGTAGGGCGTCGGTGTCGAGGGGGGGAAGAGAAGACATCGGTGAGGGGGAACTGAAGGTAACCGAACGCATGTTCGACGTCAATGTATCCGCTTAACCAGACCGGTAGTGCGGGCGCCCTGAGGCCAGGTGCGGCGATCGCGCGGCCCTACCAGGCGGGCTCCAGCCAGGACTTCGAGCGCCTCTACCGCGCCAGCTATTCCAGGGTTCTGGGCACTCTGATCGGCGTCCTCGGCGATCGAGCCGCGGCCGAGGACTGCGCGCAGGAGGCGTTCGTCAAGGCCTATCAGGCCTGGCCGCACTGGCGTCCCGACGCACCGGCGGAGGCCTGGCTGCACCGGATCGCCCTCAACGTTGCGGTTTCGCTGCAGCGGAGACAGCGCCTGCGCGAAGCGGGTGAGCTGGTGCGCCGGCTGGGCCGTCCGGCGCCGCCTCCAGACCCGGCCCTGGCCGCCGAGCACAGCGAGCTGGCCGCCGCCCTGCGCCGCCTGCCCGCCAAGCAGGCCGCCGCCATCGTGCTTCGCCACTACCACGGCTACAGCAACCGGGAGATCGCTTATGCGCTCGGCATCCCGGAGCGCACGGTGGCTTCGCGGCTGGCCGCCGCCAAAGCCAGGCTGCGGGTGCTGCTGGGAGGCCGATGAGTACTGCCGGCAGGTCCGGCGTTGATTGGGGTGAGTAGGCAGGCAGTGGCACGCGAGGAGGGGAACTTCGACGTCTGGTTATCGGCTGAACTGCGCCGTGAGCTTTCCCCGCACAGCCTGCGGCCGGCCCCCGCGCCTCGCTTCCTCTTTCAGCGACGCCGGCGCCGGCGCCGGCTGCCATTGCTCGCCGGACCGCCGGCCGCACTCGGCGTCAAGGCCGCCACGGGGCTCTGCGTGACCGCGTTCGCGGTGGTCGCCACTGGCGCCGCGGTCACGGGAAGCCCGAACCCCGCCGTCTGGGGCGCGCACGTGCGCACCGCGGTCGCCGACTGCAAGTCGGCGCTCGACCGCGGTCAGCGCGGCTGGGGTGACTGTGTCAGCACGGTGGCCGGCCAGGTCCAGCCGGACGCGCCGGCGCCCGTGATCGAGGCGCCGGCGGGAACCAATGCGCAGGCGCCTTCGGTGCAAGCAACTGCGGATCTCAAGAAGTCGGCGCCCAACGGCAAGAAATGCGCAGGCGCCGTCGGTGCAAGCAACTGCGGATCTCAAGAAGTCGGCGCCCAACGGCAAGACACGGCCGGTTCGGTCGGTGCCCACGCCCGACAGCGAGAACCAGCGCGAGCCGGGCCGGGACGGAAGCGGCTGATCCGCAGCTAGAAAGAACACCCACTCTCTCTCCCCGAGGAGGCCGCCGACGCATGCCGGCGGTCTTCTCTTTTTGTTCGCGGAGGGAACCCAGGTTCCCCCCGCGGGCCCTCCCTCCTGACGCTTGCGCGCTCTGACTCGAGAGGGGCGCCCGCCACGCCGGGTGCCGGCCGGTCAAGCCCGGCCTGTCGCGCAACGCCTTTTTTTGGCCCTCTAGGCGGGCGGGACGGGCAGTCGGATCGTGAAGGTGCTGCCGTGGCCCAGGCGGCTGGCCACCCGAACGCTGCCGCCCATGGCTTCCACCAGCCGCCGGGTGAGCGTCAGGCCGAGCCCGGTGCCACCGGCCCGGCGGCCCTCCGCCAACTGCGTGAACTCCTCGAAGATCCGTTCGTGGTCGGCCTCGCAGATGCCGACCCCATCGTCGATGACGGACAGCTCAACCGCCCCTCGTGCACGCCGGGCCCGGACCGTGATCCGGCCGCCCTCGGGCGTGAACTTGTTGGCGTTGGCGAGCAGGTTGTTCAGCGCCTGGGCCAGGCGTTTGGGGTCGGCCAGCACCGTGCAGCGGGCCGGCACGTCCAGGCGCAGGTCCTGGTCCCGCACGTCGAACAGCGGCCGCATGGCATCCGCCGTGAGCTCCACCAGGTCGGCCAGCTCGAGCGGGACCAGGTTGATGTCCATCTCGCCGGCGGCCACCTTGGAGAGGTCGAGCAGCTCGTTGATCAGCGAGAGCAGGTGGCGTCCGCTCAGCTCGATGTTGCGCAGGAAGCGGCGATGTTTCTCGCTCAGGTGGTCGGCGTCCGCGTCCAGCAGCTGGCTGAAGCCGAGGATCGAGTTGAGCGGCGTCCGCAGCTCGTGGCTCATGGCGGCCAGGAACCGGGACTTGGCGGCGTTCTCGCGGATCGCAGCCTCGGACTCCCGGCGCTCACGCGTGTCCACGGCATAGGCGTCCACGCCGACCACCGAACCGTCCAGGCCCCGGCGGGGCAGCAGTCGGAACTCCCACTCATTGCCGGTGCGTGAGACGAAGGTTCCTTCCTGCGCCTCGCCCGCCAGTGCGCGCCGCAGCCGCCGGGCGGCCTCGCCATCGTGGCCCCAGACCTCGACGATGTTGAGCCCGATGACCGAGTTGGGATCAGCGCCCACTCGGTCGAATCCCAATCCCGAGGCCGCGGTCACGGTGCCCGTGCAGTCGATGGCCACCATGACCACGGGGACCGTCGTGACGACCGCCTGCAGCCGCTGTTGGGTGCCGTAGAGCTCGTCCTTCAGCTGTGCGTTCTCCCGCGCCAGGCCTGCGGACCGGCGATCGACCAACTGCAGGGGCGGACGGTGGCGATCGCGGTCGGTGGCAGCGCGGAGGATCGTCATTGGGCTTGACGGGTATCAAACCGAGCTTGAGACTGCGTCCGGGCGGCGAAGCGGTTTGCGGGCGTAAAGATCCGGCCGCGAATCAGGCCGGGCCTGTGGTTTTCCAAAGCTGGCCGTCGGCGCTGTCCGTGACCTGCACTCCCATCTCCGCCAGCTCATGGCGCAACTGGTCCGAAGTTGCATAGTCGCGCTCGGCCCGGGCCCGCTCCCGGCGGCGCAGCAGCTCGGCCGCGCCGGCCGGCAGGGCCCGCTCTCCGAGATCGCGGTCGAGGTCCAGGCCGAGCACGCGGTCGAAGTCGAGCAGCAAGCGTGCCTTGAGGGCCCCGGGGATGGGTGCGCGGCCCACCTCGGCTACCAGGGCCATCGCCGCGGGCAGATCGAGGTCGTCGGCCAAGGCTGACCGGAAGCGCTCGGCATACGCCTCACCGCCGTCAGCCCCGGCCGCCGGCTCCGCGGACCAGGCGGCGACCCGCCCCCGCAGCAGGCGCAGCGCCCGGTCGGCGCCGGCCAGGCCTTCGAGGCCGAAGTTCAGCTTGGCGCGGTAGCGCGCCTGGAGCGCCAGGTAGCGGAAAGCGAGCGGATCGTGGCCCATCTCCTCGATCTCGGTGATGCGAAAAAAGTTGCCGGCCGACTTGGCCATCCGGGCGCCAGACAGGAGCAGGTGCTCGGCGTGCACCCAGCAGCCGACCACCGGGTGTCCGAGCGCACCCTCGGACTGCGCGATCTCGGCTTCGTGGTGGGGGAACACGTTGTCGGCGCCGCCGGTGTGGATGTCGAAGCGTTCTCCCAGCATGGCGGTCGACATCGCCGAGCACTCGATGTGCCAACCTGGAAAGCCGCTGCCCCAGGGACTGTCCCAGACCTGCAGGCGCTTGGCCCCGGCGGCTTTCCAGAGGGTGAAGTCGCCCGGCGCCTTCTTGCGCGGATCGGGATCGCCGCGGGTGCCGGCCAGGAGCTTGTCGACGCTGTTCCCGGAGAGCTTTCCATACTCGGGAAAGCTCGCGATGTCGTAGTAGACGTTGCCGCCGGCTCTATACGCGTGGCCGCGCTCGATCAGGCGCTCGATCAGGCCCTGCATCTGCGGGATGTAGGCGGTGGCGCGCGGATACTCGTCGGCGGGGCGGATGTTCACCTTGCGGATGTCCTCCAGGAAGGCCGCCGTGTAGAACTCGGCGATCTCTTCCGGCGATTTGTTCTCGAGGCGGGCGCTGACCAGCATCTTGTCCTCGCCGCGGTCGAAATCATCCTCGGTCAGGTGCCCGACGTCGGTGATGTTCATGACCTGGCGGGTCCGCAGGCCGAGGTATTCGAGGCTGCGCCGGAGAAGGTCGGAAAAGATGTAGGTGCGCAGATTGCCCACGTGGGCGTAGCGGTAGACGGTGGGGCCGCAGGAGTAGATCGACACCTCTCCCGACCGCAGCGGCTTCAGCTGCTCGACCGCTCGGCCGAGCGTGTTGTGGAGCTGCATCGGAATGGGCACTGGCCATCGAGTGTAGAAACCCACTGTGCGGCCGATCCGGATCCAGGGGGCGGAAGCGTCGGCGGAGGACATCCGTGGGCGCGTCTTGACTCACGACCTGGGCCCCGATCTGCGCAAAGGCACCGTGCTCGAGGAGCGCCACCTGGCGCGGATTCGCGAGCAGAAAGAGGTGCACCTGATGCAGCTCGACCCGGGCGATGTGCACGAGGACGCCGCCGCGCTGCACATCGGCCACGCCCTGGCCGGCGATGGCGTCGAGGTCACGGGTCCGGTCCAGAGCCAGGTGCGGCTGCTGGCCGCCCGGCGGGGGCTGCTGCGGGTGGCCGCGGCGGCGGTCGACGAGGCCAACCACGTGCCCTGGGTTTCAGTGTTCACGGTGGTCGACGGCCAGGCCGTCGAAAAGGGCGACGAGGTGGCAGGCGCCAAGGTGATACCGGTCGCAGTGCCGGCAGGGGTGCTGGAGGAACTGGATCGCGTGGCCGCCCGCTCCGCCATCGTGCAGGTCCTGCCCTTCAAGCCACTGCGAACGGCGATCGTGGTCACCGAGCGCCTGAAGCCCAAGGCCCGGGAGCTGTTTGGGTCAGCGGTCCGCCGCAAGCTGGGCTGGTACGGCGCCCAGCTGCTCTGGACGCGCGAGGTGGCGCGGGCCGGTGCGCCCGTGCGCGATGCCTACCAGGCGGCGCGGGAGGCGGGGGCCGAGCTGGTCGTGTTCGCGCTGCTCTGGACGCGCGAGGTGGGGCGGGCCGGTGCGCCCGTGCGCGATGCCTACCAGGCGGCGCGGGAGGCGGGGGCCGAGCTGGTCGTGTTCGCCGGGGCCTCCTCCATCGATCCCCTGGACGCCGCCTACGAAGAGCTGCAGGCGGCGGGCGGCAAGGTGCTCCGCGTGGGCGCCCCCTCACACCCCGGGTCGATGCTCTGGCTGGGGCGCCTGGCGGAGGCGCCGGTGCTGGGCATCGCCTCCTGCGCCGGGTTCGGCAAGAACACCTCGCTCGACCTGGTGCTGCCCTTCGTCTTCGCCTATGGGCGGGCGGAGCCGGAGGATTTCATCCGGCTCGGCCACGGCGGGTTGGTGGAGGCGGGAGCCGGCCGCCGCTTTCCACCCTATAGCTGAGCTTCGGCATCTCCAGCTCCGGCCACTCGGCGGAGGATTCCAGCGCCGCCAGGTTGGCATCGGTGGCGCGCACCAAGGCCGCCAGATCCAGGCCCTGGTTGGCGGGCAGATAGGGACGTAGATAATCCGCGCCGCTGCGCCACTTGTTGAGGGCGCCGCGGCGGTTCCGGCGGCCGTAGTGCAGGCAGCCGGCGGCCACCTGGATCAGGCCCTTGTAGAAGCCGCCGTCCAGTCCTTTGCGATCCGGCATCCAGGCCTCCTCCCACGCCTCGTGGGCATCCCAATAGCGGCCCGCGTTGAAAAGCTGTACGCCGCGCTCGAGGCTCACCGCTCGCCCTTCAGCGAGGCCACCAGCATGCCGGCGGCGACCAGGGCGCTGCCGGCGGCGAAGGCGATCGTCAAGTGGGCGCCCAGGAAGAGCGCCGAGAGCCCCACTCCGATCACGGGCTGCAGCAGGAAGGGCACCGCCACCGCCGCCGCCGGCGCGCCCTCCACGCCCCGGTACCAGGCCCACCACCCGAGCGCGGTGGCGCCCAGTCCCAGGTAGAGGACCTCGGCCGCACCGGCCGCGTTCAGTGCCATTCGTGCGCCGGCCGCCAGTTCCACGGCTGCTGCGACGGCGGTGAAGGGCACCGCCCAGGTGGCCGCGGCCGCGGTTACGGCCAGCGAGCCGCGGACCCGCACCAGGTTGCCGCCGGCCACCGTGAAGGCCGCCCAGGTCAGGCTGGCCAGGACCAGCAGGAAATCACCGAGCAGCGAACCGGCGCCGGCGGGTCCGATCACGACGGCGGCGCCGGCGATCCCCAGACCGATGCCCACCCACTGCGGCAGCCGTGTCTTCTCGTGCAGGAAGAAAGGCGCCAGCAGCGCCACGAAAACCGGCGTCATCAGCGTCAGCAGGCTGCCCGTGGCCGCGCCCGAGAGATACGTGCCGTAGGCCTGGACCAGCAGCGTCACGGAGAGGATCGCGCCCAGCACGGCCACCCGCGTCTCGCGCAGTCGAGGCCAGGCTCGCAGCGCCACCAGCAGTGCGAGTACGCCGATCAGAAGACGCACGAAGCTGAGAGAGGCCGGCGGCAAATGATTGCCGAAGGCGAGCTGGCTGACCACGTAAAGCCCACCCCAAAGGGCGGCGGCTAGAGCCGACCAGAGCATTCGAGGAGCGAATCTACAAAAACATCGCGTGTCAGGCCGGGCCTTGAACCGGCCGGCACCAAGCGCGGTTTTCTCGCTCGAGTCGAACCTGAGCGCGCGAGCGTCAGGAGGGCGGGCACGCGGGGGGAACCTCGGTTCCCTCCGCGATAATCGCCCGATGGACGAGGTGCTCGCGGAGTACGACCGGGTCAACCTGTCCAGCGACCCGATTTACCGCTACATCCGCACCACCAAGCGCGGGGAAACCAGCCTCCTCGACGATGCCTGGCTGCAGCGCCTGCGCCGCATTCACCAGCTGCAGAGCGCGTGGTGGGTGTTCGCTACCGCGGAGCACTCGCGCTTCCAGCACTCGCTGGGCGCCATGCACCTGGCCGGCGAGTGGGCGCGCCACCTGTATCCGAGCCTGCGCCGCGCGCATCCCGACGCGCCTTCGCCGGGATTGGTCGAGGAAACCTTGCGCCTGGCGGGCCTGCTGCACGACGTCGGGCACGGGCCTTTCGGCCACTTCTTCGACGAGACCTACCTGAATCGCTGGAACCTCGACCACGAGGTCATCGGCCGTCACCTCGTGCTTGGCGAGTTGGCGCCATTGATTGCTGAGGTAGCGGCCTCACCCAACCAGGAGTTCGAAGCCGGCGAACGTATCGATCCGCGCTGGATCGCCTACCTGATCTCCACCGAGCAGTTGGCGGACTTCGAACCGCCGTCCTGGCTGGCCGCCGTGCGCCCGCTGCTGGTAGGCCCCTTCTCCGCAGACAACATGGACTACGTGCCGCGTGACTCCTACATCTGCGGCGTCGCGGCCGGTCCCGTTGATGTGCAGCGGATCATCCACTACTCCTTCATCTCCGATTTCGGATTGACGCTGCACAGCCACGGCGCGGAGGCGCTGTTCATGTTCCTGAACGCGCGCCTGTATCTGTATCACCAGGTCTATTTCCACCGCACCGTGCGCCGCATCGATCTTCAGCTGCGCGAGATCTTCGCGCCCACCATCGACATCCTGCTCGGCGGCAATCCATTGGAGCGGATGCCGGAGTTCCAGCGCTTGAACGAGTGGTATCTGATGACCGAAGTCGATCGCTGGATGAAAGAGGAATCTGGCGAGAAGCGCGCACTCGGCCGCGCTTGGGCTGACATCGTGGCCCGCAGGCTGAAGTGGCGGATGATCTTCAGCGATTACGTGGAGGCGCACGGCGTGCCCAGCGGCGTGCTGACGATGGACCGCGAGGAGTTCGCCGCCCGCCTGCGCAGCAAGCTGCCCGCGGAGTGCCGCGACGTGGAGTTCGAGGTCGACGTCGCCAGCCAGGAGTCGCGCGCCTTCAACCCGCTGACGGAATCGGCCGACATCCTGTTCTATGAACCGCTCGACAACTCCTACCGCCACAGCCGGGTCCTTGACCTCTTCCGGCGGCTGCCGGTGCGGATGGTGCTGTTCCGGATCTTCGCGCGCGAGGACACCTACCGGAAGGAGCTGGTGCACGCGGCCCAGCAGGTGCTCGCCGCAGACTGACGCGGCTACAACGCCCGCTTTTCGATCGCCGCCCGGTCCAGGATGCGGATGCGCCGGCGGCGCAGCTCCAGCGTTCCTCGTTTCACCTCCGCGCGCAGCACGCGGTTCACGGTCGCGCGGGCCGTGCCGGCCAGGCCGGCGAGGTCGTCCTGGGCCAGCGGCACCTCGTCGGCCTCATATAGGCGGGCGAGCGTGAGCAGGCGGCGCAGGACCCGGGTGTCGGCCGGCACGTACAACGCCTCCACCAGCTGATCTGACAAGCGCCGCACGCGCTCGGCCAGCAGCGCGGTCAGCGCCTCACCGAACTCGGGGTGCTCGGTGCGCAAACGGTCGAACTCGGCCTTGCCCAGCGTCACCGTCTCGGTGGCGTCGAGCGCGATCAGGCCGGCCGAGCGCCGGGATTCCGGGCTGAGCAGCGCCAGCTCACCGAACACGTCGCCCGGCCCGAGCACGGTGAAGGTCACCTGGTTGCCGTAGCGCGTGGTGATGCTTACTGCCACGCGGCCCTTGCGCACGAGGTGCAGGGTGTCGGCGAGGTCGCCCTCGTGGGCGATCACCTCACCGGCCGAATACCGGCGGAGACGGCCCGGTGTGCCCGGCTGGCGCGGCTCCCGCGCCAGCTCCTCGAGCAGCTCCCGCATCGCTCAAGTGTCGCCAAGATCACGCTCGCTGCGTGCCGGAGGGCATCGAAGGGCCCGCCGTTGACACCTACCTTGCTGGCATCCGGTGCGGCAGTCAAGCCGCCCGAGACCGAGCAAAGGAGTAGCGGAAATGCAGGCGATTGGAACTCGGAAAATCCAGAGGGCGGAGCCCTCACGGAAGCTGGTCCTGGCGGTGGCTGGTGCGCTCCTGGCCATCCTGTGCCTCCTGGTGCTGGTGGCGGCCTCGCTGAACAGCGGTTCGGCAGGGTCGGCCGCGGTCGGCCAGCCGGCCATGTCGGTGGCGCAGGGTGCCGGCCAGCACTCCCGGTCCGAGCAGGCGGACACCACGCGGGCGCAGAGCGGGGACTCCGGGGTCAGCCAGCCGGACCACGGGTACATCCCCTAGTTCCAGGTCAGGGGAGAGGGACGGGAGGTCGGCGCCGAAAGGCGCCGGCTTCTTTTTCAGCGCTGCCTCGGTGCTAGATTCCCGCCGCGATGGACGCGCTGCCCCCGGGCACCGTGACCTTCTTCCTGACCGACGTCGAAGGCTCGACGCGCCGTTGGGAAGAGCATCCGGACGCCATGGGCGCGGCCATGGCGATGCACGACCAGCTGATCGGCGAGTGTCTGCGCACCCATCGAGGCCACGTGGTGGAGTCCGGCCGCGAGGGCGACAGTGTGCTGGCGGTCTTCAGCCGGGCCGGCGATGCGGTCGCCTGTGCGCTGGAGCTGCAGCGGCGGCTGGCCGGCGTGACCTGGCCCGAGGGCGCGGATATTCGAATCCGAATCGCCCTCAACACGGGCGCAGCCGAGCTCCGCGGCGGCCACTACTACGGCCAGGCCGTCTACCGCTGCGCGCGCATCCTGACCACGGCTCACGGCGGTCAGGTCCTGGTTTCCCAGGCCACCTCCGAGCTGGTC
>Ga0209474_10005085_pt1 | contig 11244 bp, 8 predicted proteins | sample GraSoiAngelo_145_FD_185902 | JGI IMG/M metagenome (GOLD analysis project Ga0209474, IMG submission 185902) | Grasslands soil microbial communities from the Angelo Coastal Reserve, California, USA - 14_1009_05_20cm (SPAdes) (version 2) | ecosystem: Environmental > Terrestrial > Soil > Grasslands ... | reverse complement strand
GCCGATCGCCTGGATGCCGAACGGCGCGTACCACTCCGGGATCCGCTGATCGACGAACGCGCCCGGGCGCCGGATCCGGTGCCAGGCACCGTCGTAGACGTCGACCTGCCCGTTGTGGAAGTCGGTCGCGTAGAGCCGGTCGCCCGCGATTGCGAGGCCCTTGAAGATCGCCCCGTCGCCGCTCTTGTCGGCGACCACCTGCGCGGTCGTGCCGACGCTCATGTTCCAGGCGAGGATCTTGCCCTCCTCGGTCGAGAACAGGAACAGCGCGGGCCCAGAGCCGACGACGAAGCTCGACGACGTGTTCGAGACCGCGCCCGTCGGGTTGTTCGGGACGCTTACGACCAGCGCACGCTTGGTCCCGTCGGCCCCGTAGAGCGTCGAGACGCTCGTCTCGTTGTCCGCCACCCACCACGGCGATCCGGGCAGCGACGTGAGGCCCCAGGCGTTCACGAGCTGTCCGTCGGTGTGGTCGGCGGCGATCGTCCCGTCGGAGACGAGGTTGTGCTGGACGTAGGCGTTTCTCTCCGCCGCGGACGTGCCGGTCGCGAGCACCGCTACGACCGCGACCACCGCGGCCGCGGCGCTCAGAAATCGGTTCCGTCTCACAGGCTCCCCCTCCTTTGCCGGAATACCGTCGATGGTCCTTAAGGGTTGGTACGCAGACGCGGCGGGATCGGATTCGCCGCAGCCCGTCCGCGTACACTCAGCACGTGGAGGGAACCTGCCGCATCCTCCCCCTCCTTTGCCGGAATACCGTCGATGGTCCTTAAGGGTTGGTACGCAGACGCGGCGGGATCGGATTCGCCGCAGCCCGTCCGCGTACACTCAGCACGTGGAGGGAACCTGCCGCATCATCCCGCTCGGCGGCCTGGGCGAGGTGGGCAAGAACATGACCGTCTTCGAGATCGGGGACGAGCGGATCGTCGTCGACGCGGGCCTTGCCTTCCCGCGCGACGAGCATCTCGGGGTCGACCTCGTGCTCCCGGACTTCGGGTACCTGCGCGAGCGCGGCGGCCAGGTCCGGGCGGTCGTCCTGACGCACGGCCACGAGGATCACGTCGGCTGCCTTCCGTACCTCCTGCGGGAGCTCGACGTCGCAGAGGTCTGGGCGACGCGCCTCACGCTCGGCCTAGTCAAGTCGAAGCTCGACGAGCACGGGCTGCTCCGCGCCGCCGAGCTACGGGAGTCAGACCCGGACGACGAGCCCGTCCAGCTCGGGCCGTTCCGGCTCGAGTTCGTGCGGATGGCGCACTCGATCCCGGACTCCGTCGCGGTCGTGATCGAGACCTCTGCAGGCCGGATCGTCCACACGGGCGACTACAAGATCGACCACACGCCGATCGACGGCCTCAAGACCGACGTCGGCCGGCTCGCCGACCTGGGGAACCGCGGCGTCGACCTCCTGCTCGGCGACTCCACGAACGCCGAGCGGCCGGGGTTCACGCCGTCGGAGCGCGTCGTCGGCGAGGCTTTCCGCCAGATCATCCCGCAGCGCTCGGGCCGGATCATCGTCTCGTCGTTCGCCTCGAACGTGCACCGGATGCAGCAGGCGATCGACGTCGCCGTCCAGGTCGGCCGCAAGGTCTCGATCGTCGGCCGCTCGATGCGGAAGAACGCGAACATCGCCCGGAACCTCGGCTACATGGAGGTGGCCGAGGACGTGCTCGTCCGGCCCGCCGACCTCGACGAGCTGCAGCCGCACGAGGTGCTGATCCTCTGCACCGGGAGCCAGGGCGAGCCGCTCTCGGCGCTCACCCGGATCGCGTACGGCGACCATCCGGCCGTCAGCGTGGAGCGCGGGGACACCGTGATCATCTCGGCGAAGCCGGTCCCGGGAAACGAGCTCCGCGTCCACGACGCGATCAACCGGTTGGCGAAGTCGGGCGCCGAGATCCTCCACCAGGAGATCGCGCCCGTGCACGTCTCGGGCCACGCGTGCTCCGAGGAGCTCCGGACGATCCTCTCGCTGCTTCGCCCGAAGGCGGTCATGCCGATCCACGGCGAGTTCCGGATGCTCGCGGCGCACGCGCAGCTGGCGCGCGAGGCCGGCGTGCCGTCGAGCTCGATCGTGCTCGCCGAGAACGGCTCGGTCGTGGAGCTGAGCGCCGAGGGCGTGCGGATCGTCGACCGCGTCGAGGCGGGCGTCACCTTCGTCGACGGGCTCGGGGTGGGGGACGTCCAGGACGTGGCGCTGCGCGACCGACGGCGCCTCTCCGAGGATGGCGTGCTGATCGTGATCACGACGCTCGCGTCGTCGAACGGCGCCGACCTCGCACCGCCGGAGCTGATCGCACGCGGCTTCACCGGCCCCGACGAGCTGCTCGCCGAGATGCGGGAGGAGGCGGTGCGCGTCCTCGAGGAGTGCCTCCGGGAGGACGTGACCGAGATCAAGCTCCTCCAGGAGCACCTACACGACGCGGTCGGCCAGCTCGTTTACGACCGCACCCGCCGCAGGCCGATGATCCTGCCCGTCATAGTGGAGGTATGAGCACTCCACTCCGCGCCCGCGGCCCGGGCTGGGCCGACGTCCTCGCCGATCACGCGGCGGAGGAGGCGACGGCGCGGCGGCTGATCCTCCAGCTGGCGGCGTGCGAGGCGGCGGCGCTCGCGTTCTGCCGGCTGCTCGAGCGGTGGGCGCGCGGCGAGGCGCAGCCTTCGACCCCGGGCGGCCGGGAAGCAGCTCTCCGCCACGCCGCCGACCGGATCGAGACGGCGCTGACCGGGCTCGAGGAGCCGCTCGACCGCTACCTGCTCGAGCTCGAGCCCGAGCGCGCCGAGGGCCGCTCGTGGTACGGCGGTCCCAGCGCCGCCGAGCTGATGGCGTGGGAGCCGGTGCTCGGCCGCGCGGGAGTCCATGCGTCGCCGATGCGCGTCGCGCAGGCCTACCTCGAGCTCGCGGTCATGGTTCGCGCGTTGGAGGGCCTCGCGGACGCCGCTCGCGTGGGCGCCGCGCCGGATCGCTCGACGCTCTGGGCCGGCCTCTTCGACCTCCGCGAGAACCTGCTGGCCCACGCGATGGACGATCTCCGCGCGCTTGCGGCGTGAACTTCCAACGCGTCGACTGGTCATTGCAGACGGACGCGCGGGCGGAGCCCGCACGTCCTGAAAGCGGCACCGCAAGCGGCGCCGCAGGCGCGCTTGCCGCCTGAGCTGACGGTCGTCGGATCGATCAACCTCGACCTGGTGGCCCGTGTGGACCGCCTGCCTCGCCCCGGAGAGACCGTGACGGGTGCGAGGTTCGAGCGCTTTCCCGGCGGGAAGGGCGCGAATCAAGCGGTGGCGGCGGCGCGGCTCGGAGCGTCGGTGCGGCTCGTCGGCGCCGTCGGCGAGGATCCGGACGCAGATGAGGCGCTTTCGGGTCTTCGCGGCGCGGGCGTGGAGCTCGACCTCGCGACCGGGAGTGCGACGGGCATCGCGCTGATCCTCGTCGATTCGGCCGGGGAGAACCAGATCGTCGTCGTTCCGGGCGCGAACGCCGAGGTCGGCCCGCGGCGGGTCGACGGCGCGGTCCTGTGCCAGCTCGAGATCCCCCTCGAAACCGTCTCCGCGGCGGCCGAGGATGCGGAGCTCTTCTGCCTGAACGCGGCGCCCGCGCGGTCGATCCCGGCCTCGCTCGTCGAGCGCTGCGACCTGGTCGTGGTGAACCGGTACGAGCGCGAGGCGCTGCCGGCGGAGCCACCGCTGACCGCGCTCACGCTGGGAGCGGAGGGCGCCGTCCTGCTCGAGCGAGGCGAGGAGGTCGCGCGCGCCGCCGCGCCGCGGGTCACCGCGGTCGACGGCACCGCGGCCGGGGACGCCTTCACGGCCTGTCTGGTCGTCTCGCGGCTGGAGGGCCGGGAGTGGGACGAAGCGCTTCGCCGGGCCTGTGCCGCCGGCGCGATCGCCGCCTCCCGCGCCGGTGCGCAACCGTCCCTTCCGACCGCGTCCGAGCTGGACGCGATCCTCGCGGCATGACGGCTCCGATCCTCCTCGACTGCGACCCTGGTCACGACGACGCGATCGCGCTCCTGCTCGCCCTCGCGAGCCCGGAGGTCGAGCTGCTGGGCGTGACGACGGTCGCGGGAAACCAGACAGTCGAGAAGACGACGGCGAACGCGATCCGCATCCTCGAGCTCGTCGGGCGCGAGGACGTGCCGGTCGCGCGAGGGGCCGATCGGCCGCTCGTCCGCGAGCCCTTCGTCGCCGCGTACGTCCACGGCGAGTCGGGGCTCGACGGGCCGGACCTCCCGCCCGCGCGGGGCGAGCCGGTCGCGCAGCACGCGGTCGACTTCCTGGCCGAGCGGGTCGCGGGGAAGACGCTCGTCGCCACCGGGCCGCTCACGAACGTCGCGCTCCTGCTCGCGCTCCATCCGGAGGCGAGGCCCGATCGGATCGTGCTCATGGGCGGCGCGATCGCGGAGGGGAACGTGACGCCCGCAGCGGAGTTCAACGTCTGGGCCGACCCGGAGGCGGCCGCGCGGGTCTTCGCGAGCGGGATCGACATGACGATGGTCGGCCTCGACGTCACGCACCAGGCACTCGTCACGACGCGGCACGCCGAGCGCCTCCGCGGATCAGGACGGGTCGGAGCGGTGGTCGCCGACCTGCTCGCGTTCTACGAACGTTTCCACCGCGAGGTTTACGGCTTCGACGGTTCGCCGATCCACGACGCGGTCGCCCTCGCCTACTCCTTCCGCCCCGACCTGCTCGAGACGAAGGAGCTGAACGTCGAGGTCGACACCGAGTCCGAGCTGTGCCGCGGCCGGACGGTGGTCGACCTCTGGCGCCGAAGCGGCCGCGAGCCGAACGCGAACGTCGCCGTCGCGATCGACTCGGACGCGTTCGTCGAGCTGCTGCTCGAGCGGATCGGCTCCCTCGGCTAGATCATCACGTCACCGTCGCGCAGATCGCGTACGCCGTCACGCGCCAGTTGCCGGCGAACGCTGCGGTCTCTTGGGCCTCGGCCGTCCACGTCTTGAGGTCCCCCGAGGGTGAGCTGCGCGTGATCGCGAGCGAGCTCGACGTCGCGTTCACCGACGCGCCGCCGCCGAGCAGCTGCTTGCCGCTCGGGCACGAGACGCTCTGGCTCTTCACCGTGTTCGAGTTCGAGCCCGAGTCGGCCGTGACGAGTACCGCGCCGCTCACGCCGGGCGGCCCCTGCGGTCCGGTCGCCCCCTTCGCCCCGGCAGGCCCCACGGCGCCGATCGAGCTCGGCAGCTTCCCGTTCGCGTCGAGCGGGAGCAGCTTGTTCGGCGTGGGCGTCCGCGATGCCTGGATCCCGTTCACGGCCGAGGCGTTCGCCGCGACATCGGCCCTAGCAGCCTTTCTCGCGGAGCCCGCGCGGTCGGCTCGGGTCGCGTGAACGGCATCGCGGGCGTACCTCGCATGGCCTGCGCGGTAGGCGAACGCTGCGCGCTTGACGATCGCCTGACCGGCGGCCCGCGCAGAGCCGCCGATCGCTCCAGGGCCGAGCACGGCCACGAGGAGCGCCACGACCGAGAGCAGAAGCGGAAGTCTCGACTTCATTCGCCTTCCCCCTTCGTCCTGGTTGAGTCGGTCGCTGCTACTACGTCGCAGCGACCGACTTTGACCGATTCCGGCGCGGAAGGGGAGGTCGCCGCTACGTCGAAGCTGGCCCCATGGCGCGACGCCGCCGCAAGAAGCGCACCCTGAAGCCACGCACGCCGGCTCGGATCAGACGGCGCAAGCGCCGCGGGCGCAGCGGCAGGGCGCAGCATGCCGAGCTCGTCGGGCTCGCGCTCGCCGCCTTCGGAATCTTCCTCGGGAGCGTCCTCTACGCCGGCTGGAGCGGCGGCCTCGTCGGCGGGGGGCTCACCGACGGCGTCACCGGCCTGCTCGGCGCGGCGGCGTACGCGACCCCCGTCGCCCTCCTCGCGATCGGCGGCCTGATGATCGGCCGCAGCGAGCTGGTCGACGTGCGGCCGTTCCGCACCGGCCTCGTCGTGCTGACGCTCGGGCTCGAGCTCTTCCTCGGCCGCGCGCACGGCGGCTACGCCGGGCGAGCGCTTCGCCTCATGTTCGGCTCGCTCCTCGGGTCGACGGGCGCGACGATCCTCGGCGGAACGGCGCTCGCGATCGGCGTCCTCCTACTTACCGGCGCGTCGGTCGGCGCGATCGTGCGGCGCTCGGGCCACGCCGTCCGCCGAGCCGGAGGAGCCGCGCGCCGGCACGCCCTCGCACAGCTCGCCCCCGAGCCTGCGCTCGCCCCGCCGCCGAACGTGACCGTCCTCCGCCCGATCGACGCGAAGCCGGTCGACGCCGTCCACGACTTCCCGGACGTCGTCGGCGAGACGATCGAGCCGGCGCCGCTGCTCGTGGACGAGCCGCAAGCCGACGACGAGCCCGACCAGACGTCGCTCTTCGACGCGTTGCCGCGCGACACGCCCGAGTACCGCCTCCCGGATCGCGAGGTCCTGCGCACGAGCCCCGCGGGCAGCGGCCCGTCGACGCAGGCGAGCGCGCGGATCGCCGACGCGCTCGTCGAGACGCTCGCGCACTTCGGCGTCGAGGCGACGATCTCCGGCCAGATCGCCGGCCCGCGCGTGACGCGCTACGAGCTCCAGCTCGCACCGGGGACGAAGGTGGCGAAGGTGGCGGCGCTGAAGGACGATCTCTCATACGCGCTCGCGACGACCGAGATCCGGATCCTCGCGCCGATCCCGGGCAAGCAGGCGGTCGGCGTCGAGCTCCCGAACCTGAGCCCGAACCTCGTCACGCTCGGCGACATCTTCGGCGACTTGCCGCAGGCGGCGAGCCCGCTCTCCGTGTGGCTCGGGAAGGACATCTCGGGCGCCGCGGTCTGGACCGACCTGGCGCGCATGCCGCACGTCCTGATCGCCGGAACGACCGGCTCCGGCAAGTCGGGCTGCATCAACGCGATCCTGACCTCGATCCTCCTGCGCTCGACCCCGGACGAGGTGCGGATGATCCTGATCGACCCGAAGCGAATCGAGCTCAACCACTACGAGTCGATCCCGCACCTCCTCACGCCGGTCGTGTCGAGCCCGAAGGGCGCGGCCGCGGTGCTCGCCAACGTCGTGGGGGAGATGGAGCGCCGTTACGAGCGCCTGAGCCTCGTGCGCGCGCGCAACCTCCCGGAGGCGAACCGCGCCTTCCGCTCGCGCGGCGAGGACGAGCTGCCCTACCTGCTGGTCGTGATCGACGAGCTCGCCGACCTGATGATGATCTCGCCACAGGAGGTCGAGGACGCGGTCATCCGGCTCGCGCAGAAGTCGCGCGCGGTCGGCATTCACCTCGTGCTCGCGACCCAGCGGCCGTCGGTCGACGTCATCACGGGCATGATCAAGGCGAACGTCCCGAGCCGGATTGCCTTCGCCGTCTCGAGCCAGACCGACTCGCGCGTGATCCTCGACCAGGCCGGCGCGGAATCGCTGCTCGGCCAGGGCGACATGCTGTTCAAGCCGCTCGGCACCTCGCGGCTGCAGCGCGTGCAGGGCGCGTACGTGAGCGAGGAGGAGATCGCGCTCGTCGTCGAGCAGACCCGCCACCAGCGCGAGCAGGAGCTCGACGAGTCCCTGCTGGAGCTCCCCGAGGCCTTCGCCGACGAGGACGAGGCCTCAGACGACGAGTTCGATCCCGACGAGGACCCGTTGCTCGACCGCGCGATCGAGATCGTCGTCCAGACCCAAACGGCGTCCGTCTCGCTCCTGCAGCGGCGCCTTCGCGTCGGCTACACGCGTGCCGGCCGCCTGATCGACATGCTCGAGCGCCGCGGGATCATCTCCGGCTACGAGGGCTCGAAGCCCCGCCGCGTGCTGCTCAGCGAGCACGAGCTCTCTCAGCCGCGCTGATCGGCGCGTTAGCGGCCGAGGAGGGCACGGAGGCGAGCGATCCGCTTTGCGCGACGCTCGACGCGAGCCTGCCGCCAGGCGTTCTGGACGGCGACATCGAACGGATATCCAGATGTGTTGTACATGTGCGGCACCGTACGCCTGTCGAATCCGCAGCGCCGTACGGCTGCCCACACTTCGAGGTGTGGTCTGCCCGCCATCTGAGGCTGCGGGAGGCGAACACAACGCGAGCACGTTTGTAACGCGCGGGTAAATCGGGGACTCGAAACGCAAACCGCCAGGCGTTAGAGTCGTCTGGATTTGCACCGAAGCGGCGATGTTCACCCAAGAGGAGGGCATGTGATCGGAAAACGATTGCTGCTGCGCCTCGCCAGCCTGCTGGCGATCGCGGCACTGATAGTGGCAGCGGGGGCGTCGGCGAAGACGGCCGGACCTGCGTCGCCGACGGGCAAGGCGGCGACGCTCAAGATCGGCCTGGTGACCGACATCGGCGGCCTCAACGACCGCTCGTTCAACCACCTCGCCTATCTCGGGCTCCAGCGGGCGAAGGCGAAGCTCAACGTCCAGACGCGGGTTCTGACCTCGTCCCAGAACTCGGACTACATTCCGAACCTCGCGTCTCTGGCACAGCAGAACTACGACCTCGTGATCGGCGTCGGGTTCCTGATGTCGGACGCGGTGAACACGGTCGCGAAGCGGTTCCCGAACACGAAGTTCGCGATCATCGACTTCCCGCAGGAGGCGCTGCCCGACAAGCCGACCAACGTGCGCGGGCTGCTCTTCCGCGAGCAGGAGGCCGGCTACCTCGTCGGCTACCTCTCCGGGCTGATGGAGAAGGCGCGGAAGGGCGCGGACGTGATCGGCTCGGTCGGCGGCCAGAAGATCCCGCCGGTCGATCGCTACATCGCCGGCTACAAGGCAGGCGCGAAGGCGGCTGACAAGGGGATCAAGGTCCTGAACGCGTACTCGCAGAGCTTCACCGACCTGGCGGCGTGCAAGGAGATCGCGCTCAACCAGATCGGGGCGGGCTCCCACGTCGAGTTCCAGGTGGCCGGCGGCTGCGGCCTCGGCGCGCTCGACGCGGCGAAGGAGAAGGGCGTGTGGGGCATCGGCGTCGACGCCGACCAGGCCTACCTCGGCAAGCACATCCTGACGAGCGCCCTGAAGAAGGTCGACGTGGCCGTCTACACGACGATCAACCAGGTCGTGAAGGGCACGTTCAAGGGCGGCGCGAACACGACGTTCAGCGTCCGCTCCGGCGGCGTCGGGATCGGCAAGATCAGCTCCAAGGTCCCGAAGTCGATCGTGAACAAGGTCAAGGCAGTCCAGAAGAAGATCGCGACCGGGAAGATCAAGAACATCCCGACCACGGTCTAGGCAAGAACGCGCGGCGGGGCGGTCCCCTGGGATCGCCCCGCTTGCCTCTAGCGCCATAGAATCACCCGCCAGTGGCCGACGAAGCCCCCGTCCTCGAGCTACGCGGCATCACGAAGCGGTTCCCGGGCATCGTCGCCAACGACCACGTCGACTTCGACCTCCGCCGCGGCGAGGTGCACGCGCTCCTCGGCGAGAACGGCGCGGGCAAGTCGACGCTGATGAACATCCTCTACGGGCTGTACCACCCGGACGAAGGCCAGATCCTCGTCCGCGGCCAGCCGGTCCAGATCACCTCGCCGAAGCACGCGATCGAGCTCGGGATCGGGATGGTGCACCAGCACTTCATGCTCATCCCGGTGATGACGGTCGCCGAGAACATCGTCCTCGCGACCGAGCCGAAGCACGCGGGCGTGCTGCTCGACTACGACGCCGCCGAGAAGCGAGTGCGTGAGCTCTCGGAGCGCTTCGGCCTCGCCGTCGATCCGCGCCAGCGGATCCAGAACATCACCGTGGGCCAGCAGCAGCGCGTCGAGATCCTGAAGGCGCTCTACCGCGGCGCGGAGGTGCTGATCCTCGACGAGCCGACTGCGGTGCTGACGCCGCAGGAGGCGGGCGAGCTCTTCACGATCGTCCGGAATCTGCAGGAACAGGGCACCTCGATCATCTTCATCAGCCACAAGCTGTACGAGGTGACCGAGATCGCCGACCGCATCACCGTCCTCAGGCGCGGGAAGAAGATCGAGACCCTCCCAGCGGCCGGCGCGACCGAGGAGCAGCTCGCGCGGCTCATGGTCGGCCGCGAGGTGCTGCTGCGCGTCGAGAAGAAACCGGCGCAGCCCGGTGAGCCGCTGCTCGAGGTCGAGGACCTCCAGGTGCTCGACGACCGCGGCCTGCCGGCCGTGCGCGGCGCGACCCTCTCCGTGCGCCGCGGCGAGATCGTCGGCCTGGCCGGCGTCGACGGCAACGGCCAGAGCGAGCTGATCGACGCGATCGCGGGCCTGCGCCACCCGTCCGGCGGCCGCGTTCTCCTCGGGGGCGACGTCGTCACCGGCGCGAGCGCCAAGCACGTGCTCGACCGCGGCCTCGGGCACATCCCGGAGGACCGGCAGCGGCGCGGGCTCGTGCTCGAGTTCTCGCTCGCCGAGAACATCGCGCTCCACGACTACGACAAGGAGCCGGACTCGAGGTTCGGCTGGCTGCGGCCGGGCGTCCTCGTCGAGCGGGCGCGGAAGCTGCTGCAGCAGTTCGACGTGCGCGGCGGCGGTCCCGAGACGCGCGCCGGCGCGCTCTCGGGCGGAAACCAGCAGAAGGTCGTCCTCGCCCGCGAGATCGAGCGCGACCCGCGCGTCCTGATCGCCGCGCAGCCGACGCGCGGCCTCGACGTCGGCGCGATCGAGTTCGTCCACCGCCGCCTCGTCGAGGAGCGTGACGAAGGCCGCGCCGTCCTGCTGGTCTCGCTCGAGCTGGACGAGATCCTCTCGCTCTCCGATCGGATCCTGGTCATCTACGAGGGCCGGATCGTCGGCGAGTACGGACCGGGCGTGACCGAAGAGCAGCTCGGGATCGCGATGACCGGCGGGCGGCGCCAGGAGGTCGCTGCGTGACCGACCCGACGAGCGACACCGACCGAATCGAGGCGGAGGAGGGCGCCGAGGAGCAGCGGCACGGCGGCGACTACGCCCCGAGCGTCGCCTCCACGCTCGCCTTCTACCAGCGCGCCGGCGGGCTCGTCACCCCGATCATGACGGCCCTCCTCGCCTTCCTGATCGCCGGGCTCGTCGTGCTCGCGACCGGCCACAACCCGCTTCGCACGTACAAGGCGATCTTCGACGGCACCGGCCTCAACTGGTTCTTCCACGTCGGCTCCCACTCGATCGGGGTCCCGTTCACGAACGGGCGGGTCTGGTTCCCCTGGGACACGGCGTCGCTCGACGCGCTGAACCTCCAGCAGACGCTCCTCCTGACGACGCCGCTCATCCTCACCGGGCTCGCGGTCGCGTTCGCCTTCCGCTGCGGCCTCTTCAACATCGGCGGCCAGGGCCAATACATCGTC
>Ga0209474_10005082_pt1 | contig 11252 bp, 8 predicted proteins | sample GraSoiAngelo_145_FD_185902 | JGI IMG/M metagenome (GOLD analysis project Ga0209474, IMG submission 185902) | Grasslands soil microbial communities from the Angelo Coastal Reserve, California, USA - 14_1009_05_20cm (SPAdes) (version 2) | ecosystem: Environmental > Terrestrial > Soil > Grasslands ... | reverse complement strand
ATGTCGAGCTCGCCGATTGGAAGCTTCAGAAGCGCATTGCGGACGGCGCCGCCGACCACCCGCGCTTCCTCCCCATCGCCGTTCAACACTCCAAGCACGCGGGCGGTTGGACCGGATCTGAGCCAAGGCGTGTCCTCAAGCACGCGCGCATCGCTCATTTTTCAACTCCGGGAACGAATTTGCCGTTCTCGATGTGGGCGGGGATGTAAGTCGAATTCGGCGACGCGCCGGAAAAGTGCGCGAGCAGAACGAAACTGACGATCACCAGCAGCAGTGAACCGATCACCAGTTTGGCGATCACGTGCACGGGCCATGACGATTGCACCAGCACTCCGGAGCGGTTTGCGAACAAGAATAGCGCATACACCCCGAACGGGATCAAAAAGATCAGGAACTCGGTAAAGGCCGGACGGATCATGTCAAACAAATCCGCTCGTACAACACACGAAGAATTCCGGCGGTCGCGCCCCAGATGTAACGTTCCGCGAACGGCATGGCATAGTACGAGCGCTCCATGCCGCGAAACTCCCTGCTGTGCACCTGATGGTTGGCGGGGTCCATCAGGAAGGCCAGCGGCACCTCGAACGCATCGTCCACTTCTGATTTGTTGATATGCAGACTGAAGCCCGGCCGCACCCTCGCGACCGTCGGCAGGATCCGAAAGCCGAAACTGGTTCCGTACAGATCGAGATAGCCGATCGGATCGACGAACTCGCGGGAAAGGCCGATTTCTTCCTCAGCCTCGCGGAGCGCGGTGGCAAGCGGGGAAGCATCGGTCACGTCGATCTTGCCGCCAGGAAATGAAATCTGGCCGGCGTGATCGGTCAGATGGGGCGCGCGCTGGGTCAGCAGCACGGTCGGCTGCGGGTGGTCAACCACCGGGATTAATACGGCGGCAGGCCGAACCGGCTGTTCGCGCGCGATGATTTCCAGCATCCGATCATTGCCCTGATCGCCGCTGCGCGGAACGATGTTGGGATCGACCAGGCCCGGCGGCACCTCGAAGCGAAGGCGCGCGCGGCTCCGATCGAAAAACTCGGCCGAGCTGATGGCAGCGGGGTCCGTTTTCAGCACCGGCTCGTTCAAAGCGCGCCCCTCACCTGCTCCGCACCGGCCATCGGAAAAAATTCACCGCCCGAAGCGACACCGAACATCGGTTGAGCATCGACCACTCGCTCCTCACCCATGTCAACCAGATCGTAGTACAGCGCGCGGGTGACCTTGGCCCACAGGTCGCTTCGAACGTGCAGATAAGGCGTCAGTCCCCCGTCGGCGGCGGCCTCAAATCGCAGCCTGTGAGAGGAATCGCAGGGCACCCAGTCATCTACATTGGTGCGAAAGCGCAGCAGCCGGCCTCGGCTGTCGCTCTCTCTGACCATTTCGACGGCGAGAAACGGCGCATCATCCACGCGGATGCCGACCTTCTCGACTGGTGTCACCAGAAAGTGCTTGCCATCCTCTCGCTTGAGGATTGTCGAAAACAGCCGAACCAGCGCCGGCCGGCCAATCGGCGTCCCCATGTAAAACCACGTACCGTCACTGGCGATTCGCATATCGAGATCGCCGCAGAACGGCGGATTCCAAAGATGCACCGGCGGCAGTGCCTTTCCGGCGGCGCTGACATTCGCAGCCTCGCTGGCTGCGGCCGTTAGTCCTTCGAGACCTTGATCAGTGGTCTGCCCTTGCTTCGCCATTGTTTGACCTGAGTCTCGCTCCGCACTTGGCTGGTTACTTGGTACGATTACTTGGCACGATTACTGCAATCACATCGGTTGCGCCTTTGAGGGGTTCCGGCCGTAAAAGGACGATCAAGTCGCCACATCGTGATGCAGTTCATACCCCGAATACCGGATAATGTGGGGGATAGTTTAATTCAACAAATACATGGCTTTCGCATAACTTTAGCATGCGGTTCATGAGGCGCCGACGCAAGTTGGCGCGTTGCAGGCGAGTGAACAACTTGGTTCCGGAAGGGCTTGGTGGTGAACTACTAAGGCTTGGGTTGAATAAGTCTTGGGTTTGAAGGAGAAGTGGATGGCTGGCGCAGATAGTGTCGAAAAACTTGAGGACGTGATCGTCCGTTCGGCTGAACAGGTCGCCGGACAAATCCGCGCGGCAAAGGATGCGATCTCGAGCGTCATTTTCGGTCAAGACCGGGTGATTGAAAACACCCTGGTGACGATCCTGTCCGGCGGTCACGCGCTTCTGATCGGCGTGCCCGGGCTTGCCAAGACCAAGCTGGTCGAAACGCTTGGCATCACGCTCGGTCTCGATGCCAAGCGCATCCAGTTCACGCCTGACCTGATGCCGTCGGACATCCTGGGTGCGGAGGTGCTGGACGAGAGCAGTTCCGGCAAGCGCTCGTTTCGGTTCATTTCCGGCCCGGTTTTCGCGCAATTGTTGATGGCAGACGAAATCAACCGCGCCAGCCCGCGCACCCAGTCGGCGCTGCTGCAGGCCATGCAGGAACAGCACATCACGGTCGCGGGGGCGCGCCACGATCTGCCCAAGCCGTTTCATGTGCTCGCGACACAAAATCCGCTGGAGCAGGAAGGCACCTACCCATTGCCGGAGGCGCAGCTCGATCGGTTTCTGATGGAGATCGACGTTGACTATCCGGATCGCGACGCCGAGCGGCGTATTCTGTTCGAGACCACCGGTGCCGAACAGACGCCAGCCAAGGCGACCATGAACGCGGAAATCCTGATCGCGGCGCAACGGCTGGTTCGCCGGCTGCCGGTCGGAGATTCCGTGGTCGAGGCGATTCTCTCATTGGTGCGGTCGGCGCGTCCGGGCCCTGAAGGCGGTGAGGCCGGCAAGCTGATCGCCTGGGGACCGGGTCCGCGCGCCAGTCAGTCGCTGATGCTCGCGGTTCGCGCCCGCGCGTTGCTCGACGGCCGCCTGGCGCCCTCGATCGACGATGTGCTCGATCTCGCCGAGCCGGTTCTCAAGCACCGCATGGCGCTCACATTCACCGCGCGCGCCGAAGGCCGCACCATTCCCGACGTAGTCAGGCAGTTGAAAACGCGGATTGGCTGATGCCCGCACAGACCAAGCACACCGGCGGGGAGATTACAGCGATCCGACGTGCCGATGGCGAAAGCCGAACGCTCGCCGCGACGCTGCCGCGCCTTGTGCTTGAAGCCCGCCGCATCGCCGCCAATGTCATCCATGGCCTGCATGGTCGACGGCGCGCCGGCGCTGGCGAAAGTTTCTGGCAATATCGGCGCTTCGTTTCCGGCGAACCGTCGCAGAGCGTCGACTGGCGGCGATCGGCACGAGACGATCATCTTTATGTGCGCGAGCAGGAGTGGGAAGCGGCCCATACGGTGTGGGTTTGGCCGGACCGCTCGCCATCCATGGCGTTTGCATCCCGGCAGGCTCGCGACAGCAAGCTGGAGCGGGCCCTGATCGTGACCTTCGCGCTGGCCGAACTGCTGGTAGCCGGCGGCGAGCGCGTTGGTATCCCCGGGCTGATGAGTCCAACTTCCAGCAGCAGCGTCATCGACAAGATGGGACAAGCGATGCTGCACGACGATGCGGCCCGCCTGAGCCTGCCGCCTTCATTTGTGCCCTCGGCACTGGCGGAGATTGTAGTGTTGTCGGATTTCTGGTCGCCGATCATTGAAATCAAGCACATGCTGGCGGGATTGTCGGCATCGGGTGCGCATGGCACCCTGCTCCAGATCGTGGACCCGGCTGAAGAGACGTTTCCGTATTCCGGCCGCATCGAATTCGTCGAACCGGAAGGCGGCGGCGAAATTACCGCGGGTCGCGCGGAACGATGGGCGGAGGATTACATTGCCCGGGTCGCCTTGCATCGCGAACAAATCCGAAGCGAGACCCTCAAGCTTGACTGGCTGTTCTCGACCCATACTACCAGCCGCTCGGCTGCCGAGCTGTTGCTGTTCGTGCATAGCGGCATGATGGTGAACAAGGGCAGCGCACGGATCGCCACGGTCAAAGCGGGGCGAAGCGCATGATCGCGGGGCTTCCTCTCTCGTTCGCCGAACCGATGTTGCTGCTGGGCCTGTTGAGTCTGCCGGTGCTGTGGTGGGTGCTGCGCGTCATGCCGCCGCGGCCACGACGCCTTGAGTTCCCCCCGACCCGGCTGCTGTTCGACATCGCGCCCAGGGAAGAAACTCCAGCGCGCACCCCATGGTGGTTGACAGCGTTGCGCTTGATGGCCGCCGCGCTGGTGATCCTGGCAGCCGCCGGGCCGGTCTGGAATCCACAGACCGGCCTTGCCGCCGCTACCCGCGCTCCGCTTGTCATCCTGCTTGATGATGGCTGGAGCGCCGCCAGCAGTTGGGACATCAGGATCAAAGCTGCGGACGAACTGGTTGCCAAGGCCGACAATGACCGTCGGGGCGTGGCTCTGATCCCGCTGTCTGAACCTGCCCGTGACATCACGATGATGACGGGCGGCACCGCGCGCGTGACCTTGCGCCAGTTTGTGCCGAAGCCTTATTCGATCGAACGGGTCGAAACCCTCCCTGCGATCGAACGGTTCCTGAAGGCCACAGGCGATTGCGAGATCGCCTGGCTCTCGGATGGGGTTGATACCGGGCGCGGGCAAGAGTTTGTCGAGGGTTTGACCAAGACGATCGCAGATCGGTCATTGACGATCTTCGAAGGCGGCACGCCCGCGCCGTTGGCATTGGCCGGTGCCGAAAACGCCGCGGCGAACATGGCAGTGAAGGTGCTGCGCCGCGATGGAGGAGCCATCGCGGGTGTGGTGCGCGCGCTCGACCAAAAGGGCTCGCCGATCGGTGAAGCGCGCTATGCATTTGCGCCCCAGCTTCGCGAGACAGAAGCCGCGTTCGATCTCCCGGTTGAATTGCGCAACGACATTGCGCGGCTTGAAATTGCAGGCGAACGATCTGCGGGGGCAGTGCAGCTGTTAGACAAGCGCTGGCGGCGGCGCGCGATCGGCATCGTCAGCGGAGCGACCAGCGATACCGCGCAGCCGCTGCTGGCCTCGACCTTCTATCTCACCCGCGCGCTGGCCCCGTTCGCTGATGTGCGGCTGGGCGATCGGGGCGCGCCGCAACAGGTGATTACGCAATTTCTCGACCAGAAGCTGCCGATGATCGTGCTTGCCGATGTTGGAACATTGTCGCCGGAAATTCGCGAACGTATTTCGGGCTGGATCGCACAAGGCGGCGTACTGGTCCGCTTTGCGGGGCCGCATTTGGCGCAAGCCGATGACGACCTCGTCCCGGTCAAGCTGCGCCATGGCGGCCGCAGCCTCGGCGGCAGCCTGACATGGGAAAAACCGCAGCACCTGGCTGCCTTCACCGCCGAGGGGCCATTCTCCGGCCTCGGCGTACCAAAGGACGTCACCGTGACGCGACAGGTGCTCGCCGAACCCGATTCGGTACTGGCCACGAAAACCTGGGCCACGCTGGAAGACGGAACGCCGCTGGTGACAGGCGAACATCGCGGCAAGGGCATCGTTAGCCTGTTTCATGTCAGTGCCGATATGCGCTGGTCCGATCTGCCGATGTCAGGCACCTTCGTCGAGATGCTCCGGCGGATCGTCGACATGTCCGGCTACACCTCGAGGCCCGGTGCGGGCGTTGCCGGCGAAGCGACCGCGGAAATGGTGGCGCCGCTGCATACTCTTGACGGTTTCGGCGCATTCGGGCCACCGCCCTCGACCGCCAAGCCGCTGCAGGCCGACTTCCGCGATCGGGCGACACCCGACCATCCTCCCGGATTTTACGGTCCGGCCGACGGTCCGCTTGCGGTCAACACACTGGCCGCCGCCGATCGCATCGCACCGATCGACACATCGCCCTTGCGCGGGCAGCGCGCGAGCTACAGCAATGCCGAGCCGCGGGACTTGCGCGGGATGCTGCTGTCGGGCTCGTTGGCCCTATTCCTGATCGACGCCACCATTGTCGCTTTGCTCGGCGTCGGCATCGCCTCGCTGCTAAGGCGGCGCACGGCGGCGGCTGCCCTGGCGTTCGTTCTCATTGCCCCAGGCATTTTGGCCACCTCACGGCAGGCCCGTGCTGAGAACGACGATTTCGCGATCAAGGCGACCTCGCAGACCCGGCTGGCTTATGTTGTCACCGGCAACGCCGATGTGGATTCAATCGTCCAGGCAGGGATGGCCGGACTGACCCTCTTCCTTGCGCAGCGAACGGCGCTGGAAACTGGGGATCCCGTCGGCGTCGATCCCGCGCACGACGAGCTGGCGTTTTTTCCACTGATCTACTGGCCTGTCGTGCCCGGAGCGGCAAAGCCGCCGCAAGACGCCATCAACCGGATCGATGCCTATATGAAACAGGGCGGCACAGTGCTGTTCGACACCCGCGACGCCATCGAAGCGGCACCGGGAGACGGCGGAGCGGCGCAAACGCCGGCCATGCTGGCGTTGCGCAACATCCTCTCCTCATTGGAGGTCCCCGAACTTGAGCCGGTGCCCCGCGAGCACGTGCTGACAAAGACGTTCTATCTGCTGCGCGACTTTCCGGGCCGTTTTGTCTCGGGCCAGACCTGGGTAGAGGTGTTGCCGCGTGGCGAGGAAGAGGAGGACGCCTCCCGCCCGGCGCGCGGCGGCGATGGCGTGTCGCCGATCATTATCACGTCAAACGACTTTGCGGGCGCCTGGGCGATACGTCCGGACGGGCAACCGATGCTGCCATTGACGCCGGGTGAGCCGCGACAGCGCGAATTCGCTTTTCGCTCCGGGGTCAACGTCGTGATGTACACCCTGACCGGAAACTATAAGGCCGACCTGGTGCATGCGCCCGCGCTCATCGAGCGGTTGGGACAATAGGGCCGGAAGATGCAGTACGGTATCTCGTTTACGCCTCTGGTTCCCTCGTTGGTGCTTTGGCTTGCGGTGGCCGCTATCGCGGTGATCGCAGCAATACTGCTGCTCGGCCGCGCACGCGGCGCGACGATACGCGTCATGGCGCTGGTCCTGATCCTGCTGGCGCTGGCCAACCCATCGTTCACGCGCGAGGATCGCGAGCCGCTGTCGTCGGTGGCCGCCGTCGTCATCGACAAAAGTCCCAGCCAGAGCTTCGGTGACCGCACCCGCCAGACCGAAAACGCAAAGGAGGCGCTGGTCGATGGCCTGAAGAAGATCAAGGGATTGGAGGTGCGGGTAGTCGAGGCTGGCCAGGCCGATGGCGAGACCGATGGCACTAAATTGTTTGGTGCGCTGTCCTCGGCGCTGTCAGACGTTCCTGTCGATCGGGTCGCCGGCGCGTTCCTGGTCACCGACGGACGGGTTCACGACATTCCGGCGAACGCCGCGGCGCTTGGCTTTCAGGCTCCGCTGCATGCGCTGATCACCGGTCGCAAGGACGAACGCGACCGACGCATTGCGATTTCCGCCGCTCCCCGTTTTGGCATCGTCGGACAGACGCAGACCATCACCTACCGGCTCGATGACCAGGGCGTCACTGGTGACCGCGCCAAAATCGTGGTGCGCCACGACGGCGAAGTGATCAACGAGCGCACCGTCCTAAGCGGCCAGACCGTGAACGTCGAGATCAACATCAAACATGCCGGTCCGAACATCGTCGAGATCGAGGCGTCTCCGCTCGAGAATGAGCTGACGCTGGTCAACAATCGCGCGGTGGTCGCCATTGACGGGGTGCGCGACAAATTGCGGGTGCTGCTGGTCTCGGGCGAGCCGCATTCCGGAGAGCGCACCTGGCGCAACCTGCTGAAGTCGGATGCCAGCGTCGATCTCGTGCATTTCACGATTCTGCGCCCGCCCGAAAAGCAGGATGGGACGCCGATCAATGAGTTATCCCTGATTGCGTTTCCGACCCGCGAACTCTTTCAGCAACATATCAACGAATTCCAGTTGATCATTTTCGACCGCTATGCTCGCCAAGGCGTGCTGCCGATCGCGTATTTCGATAACATCGCGCGTTATGTACGTTCGGGCGGCGCGGTGCTTGTTTCGGCAGGTCCCGATTACGCCTCGACTACGAGCATCTGGCGCACGCCGCTGGATTCGGTGCTGCCGGCCGAACCCGTCGGCGTTACCGAAAAACCCTACTACGCGCACCTGAGCGACGCCGGCAAACGCCATCCGGTGACGCGCGGGTTGGAAGGGTCGGGCTCGGAGCCGCCACATTGGAGCCGGTTCTTTCGTACTGTGGATACGCGCAACGCAAGCGGCCCTCCTCTCATGACCGGCGCCGACGGAAAGCCGCTGTTGCTGCTCTCGCGGTTTGGCGAGGGCCGCGTCGCTTTGCTGCTAACCGATCACATCTGGCTGTGGGCGCGCGGCTACGAGGGCGGCGGGCCACATCTAGACCTGTTGCGGCGAACCTCGCACTGGCTGATGAAGCAGCCGGACCTCGATGAGGAAGCGCTGCGTCTGCAAGTCGAAGGGCACGATCTGGTGGTGTTGCGCCAGACGATGTCCGACAGCGTCGCGCCCGTGACCGTAACGTCTCCCAACGGGGCTAATCGACAACTGACGTTGAGCGAAGGCGAACCCGGAACATGGCGTTCAACAATTCCGGCTAACGAGCTCGGCTTGTGGCAGGCAACCGACGGCACGCTCAAGGCTCTGATCAATGTCGGCCCAACCAATCCGAAAGAATTTTCGGAAGTCACTTCCACCACCGAGCTGCTCAAACCGCTCGCGCAGGCCAGCGGTGGTGACGCCCGGAGAGTGGTCGATGGCTCGAGTATCGAACTGCCACGCATCGTGCCGGTGCGGTCATCCGGCATATTCCGCGGCGATGGCTGGATGGGGGTCAGGATGCGCGATGCCAGCGTCGTGAGAGGCGTCGGCGTGCTGCCGTTATTTGCCGGCCTGATCGGTTTGTTGCTGCTGGTTGGCGCGTTTGCCGCAACCTGGCTGCGCGAGGGCCGCTGATCGCCGGGTCCGACCGCGCTTGCGCGTCACACATCCGAATTAAAGTTGATATGCGGACCGGCGACGGTTGACACGCTCCACGGCCCTTTGCGATGTTACATCGTAACGTCGGACCTCCGGCGTGGGGCGGCACTCCGGATGAGCTGGTTTCGATCGAACATCAAACATGGCTCGCGGGTCGCGCTTTTTGCGCTGGCGATCCAGTTTGTGTTGTCCTTCGGGCATTTCCACGCGATCGCGACCAATGCAGCGGCCGAGATTCAAAGCGATCTTACTGATGTCGCCGATGAGGCGCGCGCAGCCCCGCTGGGCGCAGGCAGTGCGGCGCAGAAGCCGGAGCCTTCCAATCACGACAGTGATCAGCAGCCGGCCGACGCCTGCGCAATCTGCGCCGTCATTTCGCTTGCACACACTGTCCTGTTCGCGACCCCGCCGCCGTTGCTGCTGCCGCAGGCCATCGGACTTCATCACGTGGAGACCGAGGCGGAGTTAATCGGTCTGAACTCGGTCCATCCGGCGTTCCAGTCGCGCGCGCCACCCATCTCCTGACGTAGATTGATGCGCCCGGAAGTCGCCCGCATCAGGCGGAGCGATGTTGCGGGATAATCGAAATCGGCCCGTCACATCGATGGCGTCAGGACCCCAGACAATGAGATTCCAGAGAAGACGAGCATTCCAAATCGGTGGAGCAAGCTGGCTCGCGCTATGCGCGATTGGCAACGGCGCGGTGGCACAGAATGCGCCTGCCCCATCCTCCTCGACGCAACTGCCTGAAGTCACCGTGACGGCGCCGAGCCCGATTGTACGACGGCCGATCGTTCGCTCGCCTGCCCCGACACGCGTCGTCCGCGCGTCTCCCAGCGCGAATCGCGAGCGCGCGCCGCAAGCACCGCCAGCGCCGGTCGCCCCCGCGCCACAGCAGGGTGTGCTGCCGGTGGTGACCGACCAATTCGCAACCGTCACCGTGGTGCCGAACGAGGAGATCCGCCGCCAGGGCACCGCCCAGCTTGGCGATCTCCTGTTCTCCAAGCCGGGCATCACCGGCTCGACCTTTGCGCCCGGCGCCTCGAGCCGGCCGATCATTCGCGGTCTGGACGTCAATCGCGTCGGAATCCTCGAAAATGGCGTCAATGCCGGCGGCGCCTCCGATCTTGGGGAAGATCATTTCGTGCCGGTGGATCCGATTGCGGCAAACCAGGTGGAAGTGATCCGGGGGCCGGCCGCGCTGCGCTACGGCTCGACTTCGATCGGCGGCATCGTCGCCGCGACCAACAATCGCATTCCGGATGCGTTACCTTCATGCGCGGCCGCACCGTTCCAGACCTACGGACTGCCCGCCAAAGCCCCACTCGCAACGGCGGAATCGGCTCCTTGTGTGGCGGTCGAAACCCGAACGGCTATCAATTCCGTCGATCGCGGCGTGGATGGCGCCATCCTGATCGATACCGGAGGCGGCAACTACGCGCTCCACGCCGACGCCTATGGCCGCAAGGCCACTGACTACAGCATCCCGAGCTATCCCTATCTCTTTGACCCCACCAAGCCATTCAACGGGCGGCAGCCGAATTCCGCCGCGCAGGGCGATGGCGCGTCGGTCGGCGGCTCGTATCTGTTTCATGGCGGCTTTATCGGCGCTGCGATCACGCAAACCGACACGCTCTATCGCATCCCCGGCATTGACGGGGCGGATCACCAGACGCGGATCGATGCCCATCAGACCAAATTCACGGCCAAGGGCGAATATCGGCCGGACGCGGCGGCGATCGATGCCGTCAGGTTCTGGGCCGGTGCGACCGACTATCACCACAACGAGATCGGGCTCGCCGATCCCGCCGATACCTCGACGCTCGGCATCCGTCAGACGTTCACCAACAAGGAGCAGGAAGGCCGCGTTGAAGTGCAGATGATGCCGTTTAACGCCCGCTTTGCGACGGTCACGACGGCGTTCGGGTTGCAAGCCGGTCATCAGGAACTGACCGCGCCGAGCCCGGATAATCCCGGCACGCTGTTCAATGGTCTGTGGGACCCAAACAACAATACGCGCGTCGCGAGCTATGTCTTCAACGAGTTCAAATTCTCCGATGCGACCAAGGCCCAGATCGCCGGTCGTATCGAGCATGTCGATCTGCATGGATCGACACCAGATTTTCCGGCGGACTTTTTGCCTGATGGAAGTCCACAAATCAGCATCGCGCGCAACCCGTCGTTCACGCCGAAGAGTGGCAGCGTCGGCTTGATCCAAAATCTTCCGTATGATCTCGTGGGCAGTATCACCGCGCAATATGTCGAGCGTGCACCGAAACCGGCCGAGCTGTTTTCGCGCGGCGCCCATGACGCGACCGCGACATTCGATATCGGCAATCCGAATCTCGCGACAGAGACAGTAAAA
>Ga0209474_10005081_pt1 | contig 11253 bp, 10 predicted proteins | sample GraSoiAngelo_145_FD_185902 | JGI IMG/M metagenome (GOLD analysis project Ga0209474, IMG submission 185902) | Grasslands soil microbial communities from the Angelo Coastal Reserve, California, USA - 14_1009_05_20cm (SPAdes) (version 2) | ecosystem: Environmental > Terrestrial > Soil > Grasslands... | reverse complement strand
GAGTTTGATGAAGGACGACTAAAATGACCCGCCTTCGTCAACCAGCCTTCGCGCCAAGCTCCCGGTGGATCCCGAGGCGGCGGTGTGACGGGCCACGCAGTTTCGGCGCGGCAGAGCGAATCACGAATTCACGGCTACGTTTTGATCCTAGAGAAAATCTCATCTGCTTTCTGGAGCGTTTCCCTGCTCCCGATATCGAGCCACTGGCCGTCGAGCTGGAACGTCTTCACCGATTTTCGCGTGTAGAGCCATTGCACAAAGCGGCCCGGTTGATCCGGATTGTTGCCAGCCGCGAGATAGGTCGTCAAAAGGGAAAGTACTTCGGCTGAGTAATAGTAAAGAGCAATCGCCGCGAGCGTACTCCTTGGTTTCTCAGGCTTCTCCTCGAAACGGATGATTGTTCCATCTGCGTCAATCTCGATGTTCCCATATTTCTTGATCGCCTCTGTATCGCCGACGTCATAAGCCGCAACCGTCGCTTCATTTTTTTTGGCGTACTCGACAAAACCACGCAGCGATTCGGTAAACAGGTTGTCCCCGGCGACAATTAGCAGATTGTCTCCGGCCAGATTTTCTCTGGTTACAGCAAAATTGATGTCTCCGATTGCGCCTAACTTGTCTTCGTCGCTCGTGGAGCCGTCGTTAATAATTTTGAATTCGCACTTGGAATGCCACTTTTCATAAGACGCAGCCCAGGCTTTGAAGTCGGAGGCGAACTTGTCGTTGGTCACGATGGAAATCATTCCGATGTCTGGAATGGCCGCGAGATTATCCACGGTCCATTCAACAATCGGCTTGCCTCCAACTTTGAGTAGCGGCTTTGCTCGATTGAGCGTAAGCGGGTAAAGGCGCGTAGCATACCCTGCTGCGAGAATGATTGCGTTCATAAAAATACAGTGCCCACCAACGAGGCGCTGGTAGGCGGCTTTCCTACTTACTTTGAATTGGCGACGTTGCCACGCAGAATTGCCTCTTTCAGGTGTTGCTGGATAGCCGTGATGCGGCGTGGATCCGTAATCTTGGCGCAAGTGGAACGATCCATCACATAGAAAGTATCGATGGCTGCGCCGTCTTGTGTGTTGATGCGGGAAAGCGTAATCAAAACGTTCTCGCGATCCAGACAGCTCAAAATATCGTACAGTAAGCCGAGCCGGTCGGTCGCCTGGATCTCGATCAGCGTATAAGTCGGATGCGTTTTGTTGTCGATGGAGATGCGCGTCGGAAATTCGATCGCGGGCCCGAGGTGCCGACGGGTTTGCTGCATGGCCCGCTCGATTAAGGGTAGGAAATCGAATTTTTCGGCTTCCAGCGCACAGCGCAAAGTTCGTTCGACGATTTCAAAGTCGCATGGATTGGTGACAGTGCGTGCCTTAGCATCGCACACGCGGAAAACATCGAGCACGATGTTGTCTGCGCGATGAAAAATATCTGCGCTCAAAATATTGATCGGTACCACAGAAAAGGAGCCTGCAATTTTGGCCAGCAGCTGCTCGCGCTCCCATGTGCAAAAATTGACAACACTGTGCCCCTGTTCGGGAAGAAGTTTCCATGCCAGCGCTGGCACCAGAGGCGACGCTCCTTGGCTGGAAACGTTTCGTAGGAATGACCGTAACAGCTTTAGATGCTCAACAATTTCGGACACTTCCCAGGCGCGGAAATAATTGTCGGGCATTAGCTCAAAATGCGCATCTATCTCATCGGCGTAATCTGGGGGAAGATCTCTTGCCACGGAGGACCGGAGGCTCTCGCGTTCGATCGTGATTTGTTCGTAATAAGATTGGCGGTCGCCTAGGTAACGGGAGGTTTCGTGGAACAATTCCCAAACCAATGACTCCTTCCAATCGGACCATGCGTCTCCGCTTGTGCCCTGGCCATCAGCCAAGGTAAGCAGCATCAATGCATCTAAGTTCTTTTGGTCTCTTACAACGTCGGCGAATTCCACCACGGTAGCGGGATCATCGATATTTCGCTGTTGTGCGATCCGGGAGAGGGTGAGGTGATGATCGACCAGTAAGATAAGAGACTTACGCTGCCGAGATGACAATTGCAGACGACTGGCGACGCGCTGGGCGAAAAGGGCGCTTGCCTCCGAATGCGGTCGGGCGCCGATAGCTTTCCCGGTGTCGTGCAAAAGCAGAGCCAGATACAAGATAAAGGGATCTTCGATTCGCTTAAAGATTTCCCGATAGGGGGTGAGCTTCGGGTCATTGGTCTGGGTCAACGCGTCGAGTTTGTCGATGCAGACCAACGTATGTTCGTCGGCCGTGTAACGATGTAGAAACTCATGCTGCACCAGACAAGTGAGCTGGCCAAACTCGGGAATGTATCGGCCCAGGAAATCGACCCGGTGCATTATCCGCAGAATGCGTCCCACATCACCTTTCTGCGATAGGATCATTTTAAAAATCTCGCGGGGGCCACGCGCATATTGATACGTGCGCGTCACATGATGGAGACTCCGGTTGAGTAGATCTGCCAATTCCGGACTCAATTCGAGATCATGTTCCTGCGCTAGTTGAAATGCCCGCATCATTTGCTCGGGGTTCCTGCGAAAAAGGTCTCGTCGAATCGGGTGCAGTTGTTTCTGGCGAATAAAAAAAGAATCGCCAATCGCGGTCTTATCCTGTCGGATCAACGGAAGAAAACTGAAAAGCGAACGTGTCTTGTTTGTGGCATATCCGCTGACAAATTGCGCAGTGATTCGTTCGCTGACACGAAAGATGTTTCGGGTGTGCTCGTAATAATCACGCATGAGCGCTTCGCTGCGGAGCTGGCCATTACGAGAAGAATAGTTAAGCCGCATCGCGATTTCTTCCTGCAGGTTGAGGTGCAGAACGTCGGTGGCGCGCCGGGTCGCATAATGCAAATCGGTGCGCAAACGCAGAAGAAAATCGTAGGCCCTCTCGATTCGTCCTTGGTCGGTCTCGCTCAGCCAATCTTTACCTACAAGCTGGTTGGTGCTCAATGCACCCTCTTTGAAATAGGTCATCCAGAGCAGATTTTGATAATCGCGAAGCCCGCCACAGCCGCTCTTTAAGTGTGGCTCCTGCAAATAAACGCTTTCCCCGTATTTCTTGTGTCGTGCGACTTGGTCTTGCATGCGCATTTCCACGTATTCTCGCTCATATCCTTCCACACACTTGAAGCGGAACTGCTGGCGGAATTCCTCCGCCAGGTCTGCGTCGCCAGCCAGAAAGCGCGCCTCGAGCATGGCCGTTTTGGTGAGCATATCCTGATTCGCCTGCGCAATCGCTTCTTTGATCGAGCGAGTGGAATGTCCAACTTTGAAACCGCTGTCCCAAAGCAGATAGAGTACCTGCTCGACCATCTCCTCGAGCTGCGGCGAAATTTTTCTCGTTCCCTCGCGGTGCAAAAGCATGACGTCGATGTCGCTAAAAGGATTGAGCTCCCCGCGGCCATAGCCGCCTAGAGCAATGAGTGCGAGCGGCGCGGCGCCTGCTCCCTTGCGGGTAGCGGTAGCCGCCGCCCCAAAGACATATTGGAGCAAAACATCGACAAGCTCCGCCCGTCGCGCACAAATCTCGCGGCCGCCCCCGCCGGCCTGGTGTTTCAACCGCAATCGGTGTTCTTCGACTTTAAGAAATTTTTTGTAAAGCGGCAGGACCTCGGTGGGGCGCGTCCCCCCTGTAGCAGCGAGCCGATTCGCCGCGTGCGCCAGAACTTGCTCAAGATGCCGGGACATTAAATTTTAGATTCTCGATTTTGGCCGCTCAATCGGAATCTAAAACTTAACGACGAAAGTCAAAAAACCTACTCGAAGCAGCAGCGAAAAACTATCTATCAGATCTCGATGGCGTAACGCTTCATCTTATTGTAGAGCGTGGGGCGCTGGATGCCGAGGAGTTCCGCCGCTTTCTTCTTGTTGCCATGGCATTCGGCCAACGCCTGAAGGATCGTGTTTCGCTCGACGTCGTCGAGACTTTGCACACCAGTTCGTCCGGCAGCTACCGGACTACGTCCCGTTTGCTGCAGCACGACGGGCAATTGGATTTCGGCGGGCAACTCTTTCACGCCGATGAGGTCCTGCCGCGTCAGCACCACCGCGTATTCGATCGCGTTCTGTAGCTCCCGGACATTTCCAGGCCACGCATAATCAAGCAGTTTTTGGAATGCCTCTGGCGCGATGTCCGGTTCGGACTTCCCGAGTTGCTGAGAAAACTGCCTGAGAAATAGGGCGATCAGAGGCGGAATGTCTTCCTTACGCTCGCGGAGCGGAGGTACCTCCAGTTGAAATGTGTTGAGCCGATAATACAAATCGGAACGCAACCGGTTCTCCGAAAGCGCCTGGGCAATCGGTCGATTGGTGGAGGCAATTACGCGAAAGTCTGCTTTCAGAATCTCCGTGCTGCCAAGGTGCCTGTATTCATGCTCCTGGAGCACACGCAAAAAACGCGTCTGTAAGTCCGCAGGCATATCCGATATTTCATCGAGGAAAAGTGTGCCACCGTCCGCCGCTGCGATCATGCCGGGAAAATCGTTTACCGCTCCAGTAAACGCACCCTTCACATAACCAAAAAGTTCGCCTTCAATCATCGTTTGCGGAAACGCAGCACAATTTAGTTTCACCATTGGTTTTCCCGCACGCCGACTCCGGGCATGAATCACGTTGGCGACGATCTCCTTGCCCACACCACTTTCCCCGAGAATGAGCACGTTCGCGTCCGACGGACCCATTGCGTCGATCAATTCTTCGATTTGTCGCATCGGTTTGCTTTTAAAAATCGGCGGAGCCTGCGCCTGGGCCATCTCCAGACGTTTTTCGAGTTGTTGTGTCCTCTCGCGAAGTTGTGCTGCTTCGCGCAGGAGGAACTGTTTTTCCAAGGCCTTCTCGATTAAACTAAGTAATTCTTCGGGCGCGTATGGCTTGCTGATAAAATGATAGGCACCGCGCTTAATCGACTCGATCGCATTGTTCAAAGAGTCATGCGCCGTCAAAATAATAACCTGAATGCCCGGAAGCTCGGCTTTGATTCGATCTAGCGTCTCCAATCCGTCCGCGTCGGGTAACTGGAGATCGAGTAAAACGAGCGGCGGCGATTTGCTTTTGAGCAATTTCAATCCCTGTGAAGCGTTGGGCGCAGTATCGACCCGGTAACCATGTCGTTGCAGAAGCGCTTCGAGGGTCATGAGAATCGGACGCTCGTCATCAATGATCAGGATGCGATGATTCTCGGATTTCATTTCAAGTTGGCGCTGTTCTTACTACGCATTGCCCACTGGTTCCAGTTGTCCAAAAGGCGCGCGAGCGTAACGGCATCTCAAGCGCTCTCATTCATCCGGTGAGCCGGCATCGTGAGCGTTGTGACAAGCGCCGAGACGTTTGGATCGTACTTAGCATACATTTCGCCACCATTAGCTTTGACGATAACGCGAACACGATTCAGGCCAAGGCCATAATGATCATGGCTAATGTTCCGGAGCGGTTCGCGCCCCCAGTGTTCCGTCGATCTTTCAAATCGCGCTTTTGGCTCATGAAGCGCAAATACAAAGTGATTTTTATCGATCCTCGCAGTCAAAACAAGTGCTCCTTCGCCGCGCTCGTGCTGGAAAGCGTTCTCAAAAAGCTCTATGAATGCCTGCTGTAAAAGTTCGGGATCGATATGCAACAGCGCGCCGCCCGGCTGAATATCCCAGCTGATTTGATTACTCTTTTCTGAGAACTCGAGGTCGATTCTCTTGCGCAAATCCTCGACAAAATCAGCCGCCCGATACGGGATGAGACTGGCTTTCACATCAGCCAATCCTCGCGGCAGCTTTTGCAAAGTCGTGGTGAAGCCAGAAATCATTTCGCGCAACCGTTTGATTTCATCCTTAACCTCTGCATTGTCCGTCAACTCACCGATGTAAGTCGATTGGAGCTCGATCGCGTTTAAATGGTTGCGCAAATCGTGACTGAGTTGCCGGATAAAACGAACGGCATCGTTCCAAGGAACGCTGAGTGAATCACTCTGATTCTCAGAAGTGGCGGCTGCCATATTTGCGCATACCTTAAGCCGCTATTCTTCCAGCGAAAATCTGTCATCCACTCGTTGTTCGCCCGCCGCAATCCGAACGTGCGGATCATTGCTTCCAAGATGCCGCAGCGAGTGGAAAACGTCTTCCGGATCGGCATCGATGGAGCGCGCGATTTCTTCAGCGGTCTTCCCGGTTCCAGTTGATAGCTTGGCGCGCACTTCTTTTTGAAGTTCCAACAATTTGGTCGCCGCTTTCTTTCCGGCCTCTACACCCGGCTGATCATAGGCATTGATATTGACCAGCGACGCGTAGAAACCGACGGCGCGCTCATAAAGTGCGATCAACACGCCGACGTTGAACGCGGCGACGTTGGGAATGCTTAGAGTGATTGATTCGCGGCCACTTTCATACAGGGCAGTTCGCGTTCCGCGCAAAAATCCGTGAAGATAATCCCCGCTCGTAATTCTATCTTCGATCTCAATCGCCGGATTCCGGCGATCCTTGTTAACCTCGATGAAAGTCACGAAAAAATTCAACACGCCGTCGCGCAGCTGCTGGACGTAAGCGTGCTGATCAGTTGAACCTTTGTTGCCGTACACCGCAATTCCCTGATGCACGACTTTGCTGTCGAGATCTTCTTTCTTTCCCAGCGACTCCATCACCAGTTGTTGCAGATATTTGCTGAATAACGCCAGGCGATCCTTGTATGGAAGGATCACCATGTCCTTTTCGCCTTTGCCGTTACCCGCGTAATACCACATTAACGCCAAAAGCATCGCGGCGTTCTGCATCACATGTGGCGCGCGCGTGTGCTCATCCATGGCCGCTGCGCCTGTGAGAAAATTTTCGATGTCAAAACCTTCCAATGCCATTGGAAGAAGCCCGACTGCGCTCATCACTGACGTGCGCCCGCCGATCCAATCGTACATTGGGAACCGGGCGAGCCAGTTATTTTTTTCGGCGTACTTATCCAGCTCGCTTCCGATTCCAGTCACAGCTACGGCGTGCGTGCTAAATTGAAGTTTCTTCGCCGTGAATTTTGCCTCCGCTTCGAGCATGCCATTACGTGTCTCCTTTGTCCCGCCAGACTTGGAAACAACAACGACAAGCGTTTGCGAAAGGTAGTTCTCAATCCTGTCGAAAATACGGTCGAAACCATCCGGATCGGTATTATCAAAAAAGTAGATGTCCATCGGATCGCGCGGCGAACCGAGCGCGTCCGCTATGAATTGCGGCCCGAGCGCTGAACCGCCAATGCCGATGAGCAAAATATGCTCAAAGCGTTTTCCGTTTTCAGGCGTGATCTTTCCGGCGTGAACATCGACCGCAAAATTTTTGATGCGCTGAATCGTTTCTTCGATCTCCGACCGAATCTCCGCAATAGGCGCAAGCCTTGGATTCCGGAGCCAGTAATGACCGACCATGCGCTTTTCATCGGGATTGGCGATTCCTCCCGACTCCAGATCGCGCATCGCCGAAAATGCTTTTTCAATCAGCGGTTGCATTTTCACAAAAAAATCGTCCGGGAATTTCATCCGGCTGATATCGATGCAGAAATCGAGATCGCGGTAGTACAAAAAATATTTCTGAAAACGCTGCCATAGCGAAGCGGAAGCCATCATCGCAGCTAAGCCGAAATTTGATCGATTGAAAGGAGATCATGAGAGACCGAACTTGGAAAAGACGATCGGACTCTGCACTGATCGACGCCGAACCCGAATGGATTCGCGAGCAGGCGAGTGTCGTCGCGCTATTGAAGGCACGCGACAGTCGGTCCTGTTACCGGCTTGCTTTTACGCGCGACGCAACATTCGCGCAAAACGGCGGCGCTCAGTTCAGGTAGTTAATACAACTTTGCTCAATCCTTGCTTGCCACGACATAGACATTCTTTCCAAAGGTTCGCCGGAACAACGGAGTCAGCGATCTGCTTGGCGGTACGACATAGCGATCGTAAAACGCAACAGCATGTGGAGTTAGGTTCGCGTTTCTGCCAAGCATTTTGAAAATCAAAGCAGCGAAAAACCCCAGTGAATCTACATAACCGCTTTCTAGAACGGTGAGCCTTGCTTTGCGCACCAGCTGCTGCAGACTGTCGCGGCGATAACGCCGATAGTGTCTCACCTTTTCGTCCAGGCTCGTCCACAGACATTTAAAGGCCGGAACATAAATCAACAGTCGGCCTTGTTTCTTCAGTTTTGTGCCGAGTTGGTAAACGGTGGTCCAATCATCTTCGATATGCTCCAGCACGTTCAGCGCGAAAACGAACTCAAAGGAAGAGTCCGGCACTTGATTTAGATCTCTAAACGTCGGGAATCCATCACGAGCCAAGATGTCCGAGAGATATGCATCGGGTTCTACACAGGCTACCTCCAGCTCCTTCTTTCGAAGTAGTTTCGAAAACGTTCCCAAGCCAGCCCCAAAGTCGAGCATCCGCCGCCGGCCGTCTGCGCTTCGAAGAATGAGATCGAGCAAGAGCGCATTATAATTGGTTGCGTTCTCCAAGGTCTCCAAAACATCCAAGCCAGTGTAAGTTAGTTGTGGATCGCTCACATCTGACGTGGTTTAAGATTGTATTTCAATATCGCGTAAATCGCTCTGACGCCGTCCTTCCAATTTATCTTTTTGCCTTCCCGATAAGTGCGGCCGCTGTAGGAAATGCCGACCTCGTAGATGCGGCAACCTATGCGGGCAAGTTTTGCGACAATCTCAGGTTCAACACCGAAACGATCTTCCTCGATCTCAATTGATTTAATAATAGAAGCTCTGAATGCTTTGTAGCCGGTTTCTACGTCTGTCAGGTTAAGGTTGGTAAACATATTAGATAGCAGGGTCAAAAATCTGTTACCAACCATGTGCCAGAAGAACAAAACACGATGCGGGCGCCCGCCCATGAACCGTGAGCCAAACACAGCATCCGCTCTGCCTGAGATAAGGGGTTCCAATAGAGTTGGGTAATCTTCGGGGCTGTATTCGAGATCTGCGTCTTGTACTAAAATGATGTCACCTGTTGCGGCTGCAAAACCACTGCGCAACGCCGCTCCTTTGCCACGATTGACGGGGTGATAAATGATCCGGTCGACTATCCGAGAAAGTTTCTCCCTCAATAAAGCTTGCGTGCCGTCTTGAGAACAATCATCAACCACAATGATTTCCCTGTGTTCAACAGACGTACCGCGAACGACTTCGACAATCCTTTCGATTGTAGTCTTCTCATTGTAACAAGGGATAACAATTGAGACCTTCATCTTTTTGGTTGGGAACCGCTACCGACCTCTCTAGCCCTGAAAAGCTCTTCTCTCCCTACAGAAAAGAGTGTCTGGGCTCGATTATACGGTTCGACATTTCCCTTCAGAATGGCTGCGCAAGTTATCAAGACCGATGGTACGCGCCAGTGCAATTTGACGATCGGGATGTCAGGACTAGGAACAAGAAATCCGGTCGTCGTCACCGGAGTGAGTAATTTACGCCTCGTGACCAAGCTAGGAGATGCCCGCCGGCATCCCGCATGAAACGGATACCTTACCTTCCTTGCAACCTTGAGTCGCCACCGTAACATCCCCACCGGATGGTACACATGGACGCCAAGGCAGGGATGCCGCATTTTTTCCCCGCTCTCATCACCGTTGGTGTCGTGGCAGTCATTTTGTTCGCTGCTCGAACGATGGCCATCCATGTCGAACAACGTACGATTTCTGCGACTGCTCCCGAGGCATTTTCCCTAAAGAATCAAGGTCTTGCCTTCCAACGTGCCGCGGCTCATGCGTCAGACGTGTTACCGCTTTACGGTAGCTCGGAACTGCTCGGCCAGATTCCGGAAAGGGGAGGAAACTTTTTTCGCGCCGCGCCAACCGGCTTTCAACTTTCGCCTGTAGGCAAGGCAGGCGCGACGTCAATGATCATGTTGCAAAAAATCGGCGCGCTTGGTTCGGACCTCCATGGCAAGAAGCTCGCAATCTCGCTTTCACCGATCTGGTTTGTGGTTCCAGCCACTAGCCCATACTGGTACGAAGGAAATTTTTCGCTGCTTGCGGCCAGCAAACTCGCCTTCGGCGATGTTCTCGATTTCGAGCTGAAGCGGACAATCGCTGCCCGAATGGTGCAGTTTCCAAGTACGCTGGAAAAAGATCCGCTCCTTGAATTTGCACTCAAACGGCTCGCTTCTGGAGGACGACTTGACCAAATCGCTTTCTGCATAGTCTGGCCACTTGGGAAAATTCAGAATGCCGTGCTGGATCTGCAGGATCATTTCGCGGCATTAAGCTACATTTTGCGTGAGACCAAATCTGTTCCGGCACGCCGCCCCCGAATGCTAGATTGGCCTAGACTCATTGCAAAAGCCGGTGAATTGGGACAGGCAAACAAGGATGACAACAAAAAGGACAAGGCGTCGCGTTCAGAAGGGCAGATGGTTGCTGGCCCTCGTGACGAGTGGTTTCGCGAGCACGTGAATGGAGCGCGCGAATGGGGTGATTTAGAGTTGCTATTACGTACACTAGCAGAGGTTCACGCCCAGCCACTCCTACTCAGTATGCCGCTGGACAGCCGATATTATGATGAGGTGGGGGTTTCTCGTTTGGCCCGCGTTGTTTATTACGAGAAACTTCGCGCACTCGCGCGACAGTACAATGTTACATTGGCCGATTTCGCCGAGCATGAGGAGGATGCGGCTTTTCTTTACCATCGAGGTCCGCAACCGGAGGGCGCACCAAGCGCTCACCTTGCCGCGAAAGGATGGATGTTTTACAATCGTGCCCTTGACGATTTCTTTCATGGGCGTATCCCATCCAACTGACAAAGCATATTTTAGCCGAACGGCCGGTTGTGATACTGCACCCCGTTATTTATGATGACTGCCAGTTTTTCCGACAAAGTATTGCAGGTTCTGGCCTCTGTTGCCGAGACCGACGAGGTTTACGCCAATCTTGATCTGCCTCTGTACGATCGTCAGGTGCTTGACTCGATGAGAACGGTTGAACTGATGGTAGCAATCGAGCACGAATTCAACATTAAGGTTTCTCCGGCTGAATTCGAGCGGGAAAGCTGGAGAACGCCACGCGAAATCATCGCTGATCTCCAGCGCCGGTTGCACGCGTGAGCTGGATCGAGAAACATCCAACGTTGCGGCGATTACTGCTTATTCTGTACTACTTCGCCGTTATCGTGGTTCTGATCGTCATGTATGGCCGTGGTGACTTCTCCACTCCGCCCTTTGTTTATCAGGGTTTCTGAATGAATCTGTTCGAACGAATCGATCACTGGGGCGCAGTAGCCCCTCA
>Ga0209474_10005080_pt1 | contig 11254 bp, 12 predicted proteins | sample GraSoiAngelo_145_FD_185902 | JGI IMG/M metagenome (GOLD analysis project Ga0209474, IMG submission 185902) | Grasslands soil microbial communities from the Angelo Coastal Reserve, California, USA - 14_1009_05_20cm (SPAdes) (version 2) | ecosystem: Environmental > Terrestrial > Soil > Grasslands... | reverse complement strand
TCTGCAGACGGACCGGTTACGTTTTCTACTGTTATCCGGTGTCATCGGTGTATGGGGCGTATTAACCAAACCTCCTGGGCTCGTCATCAGTTTTGCGATGATCTATGCGACGCTGACGATCCTGCGTTTTCGCCACAAGCTAAAACCGAGGAGAATAGTTCTAATGGGCATCGTTGCCGTGATGGCTCTTGTCCCGGTGATCGCATACTATCTTTGGGCCATGCATCTTGGTCGTTCGTATCCGCCCTATCACATCGCTTTTACAGGATACTTGCTTTGGGACCAGGGATTGAACCAGTGGTGGAATGAAAACTACTTCGTCGGTCCACTTGTTCGGTGGTTCAGCAGTTGGCTGTGGACTCCGCCTGTTATCGTTCTGGTCGTGCTGGGGATCCTTCTCCCGCTTCGTGCTTTTGATCCGGAGAAACGGACTTCCGCCAAGGCCCCATGGCTGTTCCATTGGTGGCTCGTTGGAATCCTTCCCCTCTATATAGTCGCAGCGAGGGAATTGGTTTTAAACCCGCAGAACTTTCACATCATCAATCCTGCCGCTGCGGCGCTGTCCAGCGATGCAATCATGAGCATTACGTCGTTCTTTGCCGGGATCGTGCGATCTTCCAGCAGCGTCGTCGTAAGAACAAGGGTAATCGCGGTGTCTTTGATTATTATTGCGGTGTCGGGAACGATAGCTTTGATCAGGATGTGTTATCCTTATGCACGGCACGACTATGAACTGGGATTGGCCCTGCGTCGCGTAAGTCAGCCACGTGACCTTGTAGTCACGATGGCAAGCGTTCTGGGTGATCCGATCGTTATCTATTATAGCCAGCGGCGCGGTTGGCTTTTTCCGCCTCCACCAGTTGAGGACGTGACCGCACTTCCTGAAGACGATCACGAGTCGATTCGAATGTTTGACAAACTTCGTGCTCAAGGGGCGGCTTGGTTGGCCATGGTCGCTTCTCAGCAAGCGGAACTCAAACGAGATCATCCGCTCTTGCTGGCGCATTTTCAACGGACCTGTCGCTTGGATGAGCGCAATCCCAAATGGTTCATCTATTCTATCAATCCAGGTGCGCCTAGAAATTAATAGTACGTCACGCAGAAATCTGCACGATGCCGAGAGCTCGAGCGCGATCTACGTTTTCCATGATGAATCGAATTGATGGACGAGCCAGCGATCAATTGCGTCCGGTTGCTTTTGAGCTCGGGATCGCCCCCTATGCCGGGGCCTCAGTGCTTGTCACGATAGGCAATACCCGTGTTATCTGCGGCGTGACAATTGAAGAAAACGTGCCGCGCTGGATGAAAGAGCAGGAGGTGACCGGTGGCTGGCTTACTGCCGAATATTCGATGCTCCCGTACTCGACGCAGACCCGAAGACCGCGCGACATCACAAAAGGCCGAATCGACGGGCGCAGCATGGAGATTCAGCGCTTAATTGGGCGGGCGCTGCGAACAGCTGTCGATCTTGAAAAACTTGGGGCACACACGATCTGGGTCGATTGCGACGTCTTGCAAGCTGACGGCGGAACACGCACAGCAGCAATCACCGGGGCGAGTTTGGCCGTCACGATTGCCTGCCGGAAACTTGCGAAGGAAAAAAAGCTCGATGTGCCTCCGGTGCGAAAATTAGTCGCGGCAGTAAGTGCTGGCGTCCTCGACGGGAACGCAATTGTTGATCTCAATTACGAAGAGGACAAACTCGTCACTGTCGATTTCAATCTAGTAGCGACCGAAGACAGCGAATTCGTGGAAGTGCAAGGGTCCGGTGAAGAAGCAACATTTGCGCAGGCGCAGCTAGACGAAATGCTTGTGCTCGCCCGTCAAGGTATTGCGGAATTGATCGCAGCTCAGCGTGCGGTACTCGCTCGATTGATGGTCACACCGCCGCCGAGCTAAATCATTTGCTGGCGCGGTAACGATAAGTTAAAGCGCAAGATCGAAAGATCGACATGAAGAAGGCGCTCATCACCGGCATTACCGGACAGGATGGCAGTTATCTCGCCGACCTGCTGCTGGAGAAGGGCTACGAAGTGCACGGGATCATTCGCCGCGCCAGCACATTCAATACCTCGCGCATCGATCATCTCTACGCCGATCCCCACATCAACGGCGTCCGAATGCTTCTGCATTATGGAGACCTCAGTGACTCGGTGAATTTGGTGAAGCTGCTTTACGATTTGAAGCCTGATGAAATTTATCATCTAGGCGCGCAAAGCCATGTCCGCGTGAGCTTCGATATCCCGGAATACACCGCGGACGTCACCGGTGTTGGCACAATCCGCATTTTGGAAGCAATTCGCGAAGTTGGAGTGCGTTCGCGTTTTTATCAGGCGTCGAGCAGTGAAATGTTTGGCAAGGCGCAACAAGCGCCGCAAACCGAGACGACGCCGTTCTGGCCACGCAGCCCGTACGGTGTCGCGAAGGCGTTCGCTTACTGGGCAACGGTAAACTATCGCGAGAGCTACGGTCTCTACGCAAGCAACGGTATTTTATTCAATCACGAAAGCCCGCGCCGTGGCGAGACCTTCGTCCCCCGCAAAATCTCGCGCGCCGTCGCCGCGATTAAACACGGCCTGCAAAAAGAACTGTTCCTGGGCAATCTGGACGCGAAGCGGGATTGGGGATACGCCCCTGAGTACGTTGAAGGCATGTGGCGAATTCTTCAGCACGACGAAGGGGACGACTTTGTCCTGGCTACCGGCGAAACGCACACCGTACGTGAGCTCGTCGACACCGCCTTCTCGCATGTCGATCTTGATTGGAAGGAATTTGTTAAATACGACGCACGCTATGAGCGGCCGGCCGAAGTGAACGTCCTGATCGGCGACGCCTCCAAAGCGAGAAAATTCTTGGCTGGGAACCGAAAGTGCGATTCCACGAACTCGTTCGCATCATGGTGGACGCCGACATGGAATTACTGTCCCACAAGACGCTCCGCGAGCATCTCGGCAAATTGCCGTGAAATGGAGGGACGAACTCTGTCCCGTCCGATTTTATCTGGACGACACGGCGGTCGTCCTTCCATCTGGCGAATTGCCATTCGGCCCGCTTATTTCCGCCAATTGCGCCCGTGGACTCATCCCCGGAATCACCGCCGCGAGCGGCGCATCGATAATAGTAACTTCCGCGCCGCGCCCCACGATTTCATATAAATTAATGATATCGCTGGAACGCATCCGAATGCATCCGTAACTAGCGGGGAAGCCAAGGTTCCGTTCCTCCGGCGTACCATGAATGTAAATCGTGCGCGCATATGCATTCGTGTTTTGAGACTCACGGCCTCGCAACCACAGAATGCGGGTGACGATTGGATCGCGCCCTGGCGAATCTGGTACAACGATCTCGCCAGTTGGCCGTCGATCTTTGAAAACGGTGCCAGGCGTGGCGTGATCGCCAATTTTCTTTGCGATCTCCAGTTCGCCCAGTGGGGTACACGAGCTGCCCGGCCAATCGCCGAGACCAAACTTGGATGTGGACACTGGATAGATGGCCATCAGGTTACCGCGATCGAGAAGAGCCAACTTTTGTTCACGCGTGCTGATAACGATGTGATGTCGTGTGTCGGGCGCGGCGCAGGACGCGATGACAACCGCAATAGCGCCGAGAAAGATTGCGCGAATGAAGATATCGATCTTCATCGGTTGAAACGGAAAAATTCTTCCGCAGTTTGGGTTGTCATTTCGGCCACGTCTTCCAGCGAAATGCCGCGTGCAGTCGCGATCGTTTCGGCGACGATGCGGGTGTGCGCGGGTTCGCAACGTTTCCCGCGGAACGGAACGGGCGCGAGATAAGGACAATCTGTTTCCACCATAAATTTCCAAATCGGAATTTGTGCCGCGACATCGCGAACGCCGGTGCCGTTCTTGAAAGTTACAATGCCAGTGAAAGAAACGCGATGATCGAGATCGATAACTTCATTCGCTTGTCCGAGTGAACCGCCGAAACAATGGAATACGCCACGCAGTTTTCCGGTGTACGGCTTCATGATTTCAAGTGTGTCCTCCCACGCGTCGCGTTGGTGGATGACTACATTGAGCCCAAGCTCCGCCGCCAAATCGAGTTGTTCCTCAAAAAGATCGGCTTGGTTCGATTTGTAAGCGCCATCTTCAACGCTGGCTTCCAGTTGCTCTTCGGTTCCGCTTTGCAGCGCGCTGAACACCTGCACATTTTTCTGTTTCGCTGCTTCGACGCTCGGCAAACGATGGTAATCAAGACCGGTTTCGCCAATAGCGACTACGCGCCGACTTTGGGCCAGGTCGCGCAATGGCGTAATTATGTCTTCCGCGACTTTTTCGGCAGAGGTCGGGTGCACTCCAATTACCGCGTAGACATTAGAATACTTTTCGGCAAGATCGACAGCACGCCGGCTGCTCTCCACTGAAGTGCCAATCGTGACGATGCGTGTGACACCAACGTCGATCGCGCGGCGAAGCACATCATCAAGATCGTTGGCGAAATCTGGATAATCGAGATGCGCGTGAGTTTCTACAAGTTGAGCGTTGGGAGTTGAGTGTTGAGAGTTCACGCGGAAAGCTCCGTTACCTTCTGCCTTTCAACCCTCAACCACTAACTAGCAACTTCTGGGTCACCATTCGATGATCGTGCTCGCCCAAGTGAGACCCCCGCCGAAGACAACCATCAGAATGTAATCGCCTGGTTTGATTCGTCCGCTGCGGTTCGCTTCATCGAGCGCGATCGCTACCGCTGCGGCGGAAGTGTTTCCATAACGATCGAGATTTACAAACATCTTCTCCCGCGAAATGCCGAGCCGATCGGCGATTGCTTCGATGATCCGGACGTTTGCCTGATGCGGAATGATACAGGCAATGTCCTCGATCGCCAATCCAGCTTGGTCGAGGGCTTTCTTGGCCGCTCTTAGCATTGCGGTCACCGCCTGCTTGTAAACCTCTTTGCCGGTCATGTGGATCGTTTGCAAGTTAAGATCGACATTTTCGCGCGTGATCGGACAGCGCGAGCCGCCCCCCGGCATGAACAAGATCTCGCTGTACTTGCCGTCACTGCCAATGTGCGTGCTAATCACGCCGTGGGCGCTCCCACGATGACGTAAATCTGCGGCACCAGCACCGTCCCCGAAAAGCACACACGTATTGCGATCGGTCCAATTAGTAATCGACGTCAGCTTCTCGGCCCCGATCACCAGGACAGTATCGTGTGTGTGCGATGTAATGAACTGCTGTGCGATCTCAAGGCCGAAAAGAAAGCCAGCGCAGGCCGCGGAAATATCGAGACAAGCGGCCTTTGTGGCCCCGATCTTTTTCTGAACGAAACAGGCTGTCGCGGGAAAGAGCATATCGGGAGTGGCCGTGGCGACGAGAATAAGATCGATTTCGGTGGGCGAAATTTCCGCTTGTTCGATCGCCTTCAGCGCTGCTTTGGTGGCCATGTCGCTCGTCTGTTCGTCTTTCGCAGCGATGCGACGTTCCTTGATGCCCGTGCGAGTTGTGATCCATTCGTCGCTCGTATCGACGATGCGCGACAGATCTTCGTTGGTCAGAACCTTTTTCGGTACGTAACTTCCAGTGCCAATGATCGAGACGGTGCGCCGCAGTTCAGCGGAACGCGGGCTCGAGTGAGGTTGTCGCTTCATTATAACGGCGAATCTCCTCGACGATATGCGGGTTTACCTGCTGTTCAATCGACTCGGCCGCAACCCGGAGTGCATTCTTGATGGCGGGCGGCGTGCTGGCGCCGTGCGCGATGATGCAGATGCCGTTGACACCAAGAAGCGGGCTGCCGCCGTACTCCTCGTAATTCGTTTTGGCCTTGATGGTCAGAAACGCATCCTTTGCCAGAAATGCTCCGGCTTTTCGCATCGGTGTGCGATTGAGTTCGTGCTTGAGCCACTGGAAAATCGCCACCGCGATCGACTCACACGTCTTCAAAATCACGTTCCCAACAAAACCGTCGCATACCACAACCTCGACCGGATCCTCGAACAGATGTCGGCCCTCAATATTGCCGACAAAGTTGAGCGAACTCTTCTTCAGCATTTTGAAGACTTCCTTGGTCTTCTCAGTGCCTTTCACGTCTTCTTCGCCGAGCGATACCAAACCGACCGTCGGATTCTTGTAGCCGAGAACATGGCGCGAATAAACTGAGCCCATAAACGCATATTGAAGAAGGTGTTCGGGCCGTGCGTCGATGTTTGCGCCTGCATCGATCAAAACAAAAACATTCGTTTCTGTCGGAAGCACCGCCGCGATGCCGGGACGGTCGATGCCCGGTAACGTACGAAGCTTGATGATGCTCGCGGCGACGGCCGCACCGGTATGACCCGCGCTCACGATGGCGTCTGCCTGGCCGCGTTTCACAAGATCGACGGCGCGGCTTACGGATGAATCTTTTTTCCGGCGCACGGCGGACCATGCGCTATCACTCATGTCCACCACTTGGGTGGAATGCACGACGTCGATCCGTGAATCGTTGCAGTGATGTTTCCTTAACTCGCTTTCGATCTTGGAAGAGTCGCCGACGAGATAAAGCTTGTTGATGTGATGATAGTCGCGTAGCGCCATCACGGCGCCAGCCACGAGGTTAGGCGGGCCGAAATCGCCGCCCATCGCATCCAGGGCGATTTTCATTGGTGGGAAACTTTGCGAACTAAAGCCTCTGATTGCAAAGCCAAAAAAATGGAGGCGTTTGTGCCAGGCGCCGGTGGTTTCACGTCGGCAGCTGGCGCAGCCGCCGCTTTAGACTACTTCCCTTCGAGCGTCAACACTTGTCGCCCTCGGTAATAACCACACGACGGACAAGCAGTATGGGATACGACTGCGCTGCCACATTGCGGGCATTTGTTTAGCGACGGGGCATGCCAGCGGTTCGCCGCTTTGCGCGAACGCGATCGCATCTTCGAAGTTTTGCGTTTTGGGACTCCCATATTTGACGAGCCGAGAAAGAAGCAGGAAACCGAAGAAAGACAACTCTGAAACCTATTTTCCTTTCAACTTTAGCTTATCCAATTCGCTCCAGTTTGATTTGCCTTTCGCCCCTCGCTCCGCCACCTCGATGTGTTTCGCTTTACAAATGCGGCCGCCATCGCGATCGCAATGCGGGTGCGCGGGCAGATTCAGGAGAAGATCTTCTCGTATGAATGGGGTAAGATCGACAGCCTCCGGTCCCCGCAGCTCCGTATGTACTGCAAATGCCGGTACTTCGATCTCGTGGACAAATTTCTCCAGACAGGATACACACCGCAGTTCCACCGGCTGGGAAAGAGATCCGTTTGCCCAAAGTGCGCCGGACGAGACACCGATGTCGATGTTGTAGTGAAGCGGACCAGCGCAGCGAATTCCTTCTGCTTCCAGCTGTGGAATTGAGCATGCTTCTTCGCCTTCAAGATGCAGGCCCTCGGCTGGGATTTGTTTAAGGTGTGCTTTCATCGAGTAAATTTCCTGTTCAGCGCCTTGGCGACGCAAGTCGGGACAAAGCTGGAAACGTCACCTCCAAGATTCGCGATTTCTTTCACGATTCGGGAGCTAAGATAAGTGTAATCCTCCTTCGGCATGAGGAAAATCGTTTCCACAGCGGCATCGAGTTTTCGGTTCATCAGCGCCATTTGAAATTCAAATTCAAAATCGGAAACAGCTCGTAAGCCGCGAATGACCGCGCCCGCTTTTTCCGCCCTGGCAAACTCGACCAGCAATCCCTTAAACTGGGTGATTCGCACACCGTCGATCTTTCCAGCGGTTTCTCGGAGCAAAGCGAGACGTTCCTCTAGTGAGAAAAGCGGACGTTTCTCGTCATTGTGGGCTAGAGCCACAACGACTTCATCGAACAGTTTTCGGGCCCGTTCAATCACATCGAGGTGGCCGTTGGTTACCGGATCGAAACTGCCCGGATAAATTGCTCTGCGCATCTGCGGAAATTCGCAGAGGAAAGGAGAATTGGAAAGGAGCAAGCATCGCCACCGCATCATCGCAGAGAACCGCTCGCCGAGGGCGGCGGCCGTCAGTCTCTATCGGCAGTTGCTGAAATCTCTGTGAGCCGGAGATTAATTTCTCACCCAATGATCGATCCCGCACCATACAAAACGATCGCCGTAGCTAGCACATTTTCCCCGCGGTTTAAGCAAGTGCTCTCTGAAGCGAAGCGAATCCGAGACAGATTTTCATCGGATCTTCGCGTTATTTATGTCGGTGAACGCAATGAGGAAACCACGAAGAAATTCAGTGACGCGTTCGCGCAATTGCACCTCCCGAGCAATTCAATCATTCACTATGAGCAGGGCGAGCCAGCCGAAGCGATCCTGCGCGTAATCGCCGACAATAACATCGACATGATAATTGCCGGCGCGCTCGAAAAAGAGATCGTGCTGCATCCGTTTCTTGGCAATGTCGCGCGTCGCCTTGTTCGAGAGGCCACGTGTTCAGTCATGCTCTTCACCAGACCGGAAATAAAACCGAAATCATTGCGCCGAATCGTTTTCGTTGCCGACTATTCCGAGCATGGATTGCAGGCGTTGAAGACCACTCTGCCGCTCGCGCTAGCCGAATCGTGCGAGCGGCTTTATGTCATTCGCATTATCACGACGTTTGATCAGGCGCGGGCCTCGCGGTGGGCCGATGCCGGCAATCGCGAAAAAGGAAAAGCAAATGAGCACGAAGAAGACGCGCTGGAAAAATTCGTCTTATCCGCGGGCGCGACCGAGGTCCCAATAGAAGCGCGCTGCATCCGTGGCAACACTGGACTGGCTGCCTCCGATTTTGTTCAATCAGTCGAGGCGGATTTGCTTGCCGTGCCGGTGCGGACAAATGACGGGGCAAGCGGCCAATTGGCTAATAACATCGCCTGGATCATCGATGTGATTCCTTGTAATCTCTGGGTGATTCGCTAATCCCAGTTGTCGATCTTTTCGGTTATCCATGTGCTTGCACAAATGATTCCCGAGCGCGTCTTCCAGCCCTACGGCTGGCCACATCTCACGGTTATTGTCCTTACCATTACGTTGCCGTTTGTGCTTGCCGCAGTCGTGTACCGCACAAAATCGACGCGCGTCGAACGCGCAATTGTCGCTGTGCTTTCTGCAGTTCTCGTTGTGAACTACATTGCCTATTTAGTTTTTGTGCGCAGTCACGGCAATTTGACGTGGCAGCAAATGTTGCCTTTGCAGCTCTGCGACTGGGGGATGGTCGTTGTCATTGTGGCGATGTGGACCGGAAATCAGCGGTGGTTCGAGGTGGCGTATTTCTGGGGAATCGGTGGCACTCTCCAAGCAGTGCTCACTCCCAACTTGCGTTTTGGGTTTCCGGATTGGCGATTCATCAGCTTTTTTACGTCGCATTGTGGCATCATCGTCGGCGTGGTTTTCTTAATGTTGACGCAAAAATATCGCCCATATCCAATGTCGATCTTGCGCACCTTTTTGTGGTCGGAATTTTATTTTGTTGTGACCTTAATCGCCGACGAGCTAACCGGCTTTAATTACGGTTTCCTTCTCCACAAACCGGAGGCGTTTTCCATTTTAAGTTTTCTGTCCGATTCGCGCCCGCTTTACCTTCTACAAATGCATGGAGTCGCGTTACTCTTTTTTCTCGGTCTGTATGCCCCCTTTGCCGTAGTCGATCTTATTCGGCGCGGGCGGTTCAGTGAACCACCCCTATCTGACGCGCCGATAGGTAGCGGCGATTGACCTCAATCGCCCGAACCGACAGAATGTAACCTCGTTGATGAAAGCGAAGCCTTTGCGTGTCGGGAAAGTCACCATTGGTGGAAAACGTCCCGCATTTATTCTCGGGCCGTGCGTGATTGAATCGGAGAAGTTCGTCTGGCGCATGGCAAGAAAAATCGCGGCAATCTGCGCGGCTGAAGATATCGATCTTATTTTCAAATCGTCGTATGACAAAGCGAATCGAACTTCGGTACGCTCGTTTCGCGGAATTGGGGTGGAGGAAGGTTGCGATGTTCTTTCGGCCATTGGCGACGAGCTAAAAATTCCAGTCACAACAGATGTTCACTCGCCGACGGAAGCGGAGATTGCCGGGGAAAAGATCGACATGTTACAAATCCCGGCGTTTCTCTGCCGGCAAACCGATTTACTCCGCGCCGCCGCGGAAACGGGTCGCGCTGTGAATGTTAAAAAAGGTCAATTCCTCGCGCCATTGGATGTGCGAAACATTGCCGAAAAACTCCTGACGTTTGGTAGTGAAAAATTCTGTTTCACTGAGCGCGGCACGACGTTCGGCTACAACAATCTCATTGCCGATATGCGCTCGCTCTATTGGATTCGCGAGGCCGGATATCGCGTGATCTTCGATGCGACACATTCCGTGCAGCGGCCGGGTGGGGCGGGGAACGCAACGTCGGGTGATGGCGTTCTCGCGCCGGTGCTGGCGCGGGCCGCCATAGCCGCGGGGTGCGACGGAATGTTTATGGAGGTGCACGAAGATCCGGCCCGTGCTTTGTCGGATGGGCCGAGCCAGATTCCGCTAAAGGATTTGCCGAAGCACTTGCGCATGTTAAAGGCTATTCATGCTGCTGTTTCGTAGCGGCCGCTTCGCACATTGGAGTCGGTTCGATTGGCTGTTATCGATTTTGTTGTCGATTTTGATATCGGCGCCTCAAGTGTTTGCCCAATCAAAAGGGCACAAAAAGAAACAAAGTCGCGTGACGGCGAGACCGGCTACTTCGCCGGGAGAGCAGAGCCTGACAAATATTCCGCTGCCTATCGGCCACGAAGCCAAAGGCCTAGTCTTACCGGATTTCGATGGCGAGGGTCATCTGCGCGGAAGATTTGAAGCAGGGACGGCGCACCGAATTGACGAAGGGCACGTCGGTTTCCAGCAGCTTAAAATCACGACCTATACTCCAGAGAGTCGCCCCGATCTGAAGATTGACATGCAGACTTCAGTCCTTGATTTGAACACGCGTATTTTAAGTTCGCAGGAGCGGACAACGATCCAACGCGCAGATTTCAACATCGCTGGCGATTCGGTGCAGTTCGATACGAACACAAGGACGGGACGATTAATCGGCAATGTGAAAATGGTGATCACTGGCCAATCGCAACTCGCGGGAAAAACGAGCCAATGAAAAGACCGGCGACGTTGATTTTGCTAATGGCCAGCGTGGCGGCAGCACAACTGCTTGGGCAGATTGCGGCTGTGCCGGCGGGATCCGCCTCTGCGCCACCAAAGAAGCAGGAGAAACCAGCGACGAAAAAGGAAGAGAAATCGTCGACGAATCAATTATTTGGCGGGGGCAACGCGCTCCAGTCCAATGAACCGACGACGAC
>Ga0209474_10005078_pt1 | contig 11256 bp, 12 predicted proteins | sample GraSoiAngelo_145_FD_185902 | JGI IMG/M metagenome (GOLD analysis project Ga0209474, IMG submission 185902) | Grasslands soil microbial communities from the Angelo Coastal Reserve, California, USA - 14_1009_05_20cm (SPAdes) (version 2) | ecosystem: Environmental > Terrestrial > Soil > Grasslands... | reverse complement strand
CACCGGCGGCGAGGTGTGCGGGCGCCGGCTGCTGGCGCCGCGCGGCATCAGGCCCAGCGAGGGGCTGGTCCGTGAGGCCATCTTCAACATGGTGGCCTCCGTGGTGGCCGATGCGGCCGTCCTCGACCTCTTCGCGGGCTCCGGCGCACTCGGCATCGAGGCCCTCTCCCGGGGCGCCGCCCAGGCCGTGTTCGTCGATCGTTCCGAGCAGGCTTTCGCGACCGTCAAGCGCAACCTGGAGTCGGCCGGCTTGGGCGACCGCGGCCGCGTCTTCCGCGCCGACGCCGCGCGCTGGCTGGGGGCGCACCCGGCCGAGGTGGGGGCGGCGACGCTGGCGCTGCTCGATCCGCCCTATGCCGACACCGCGGCCCTGGCCGCGGCGCTGCACGAGCTCGATGCCAGGCTTGCGTCCGCCGCCACCGTGGTGGTGGAGCACGACGCCCGGCACCGGCTGCCCGAGCTGAGCCGGCTGGCGCCGGACCGGACGCGACGCTACGGCGGGAGTTCGGTCACAATCCTGCGGATCCCTTGACGCGCAGAGCGGTCTACCCGGGCACCTTCGACCCCTTCACCAACGGCCACCTCGATGTGGTCGACCGCGCGCTCAGCATCTTCGACGAGCTGATCGTGGCGGTGGGGGCCAATCCGGACAAGCGCGGCAACCACGTGTTCACGCCGGACGAGCGGGTCGACCTGATTCGGGAGGTTTTGGAAGGTCGGAGCGGGGTGGAGGTGCGCACCTTCACCGGGCTCACCGTCGAGTTCGCGCACCTGGTCGACGCCCAGGTAATTGTCAAGGGGCTGCGGGCTTATTCGGACTTCGACGCCGAGCTCCAGCAGGCCCTCATGAACCGCAAGCTGGCGCCCGACGTGCACACCGTCTTCCTGATGTCGAGCTTCGCTCACACGTTCGTTTCGTCCAGTATCCTCAAGGACATCGCCAGCCACGGAGGCGATGTCTCCGAGTTCGTGCACCCGGCGGTGGCCCAGCGCCTGAAGGAGAAGTTCCGATAAAGGTCGACGAGATCCTCGACCGGGTTGAGTACCTCATCCACCACGCGCGTCACGTCCCCTTCTCCAGCCAGGTCATGGTCGACGAGGACGAGGTCATGGACCTGGTGGACCAGCTCCGCTTCAACCTCCCGGACGAGATCAAGCAGGCCAACTGGACGGTCCAGGAGCAGCAGCGGATCATCTCCGAGGCGCACGCCGAGGCCGCCCGCATCATGGCCAAATCCAATGAGCGGGCCGAGGAGGCGGTGACCGACCACGAGATCGTGCGCCGGGCCGAACGCCAGGCCACCCAGGTCGTCCGCGACGCCCAGTCCAAGTCCGACCAGATCATCCGCGACGCCGAGGCCTATGCCCTCGAGCAGCTGGTCCAGCTGGAGCAGCACCTCTCGCGCACGCTGGCCACCGTCAAGCGCGGGGTGGAGGCGCTGCAGTCCTCGAACACCCAGGACGGAAGCGGCGTGGCAGAGGCCGCCACCGCCGCCGAGCCCGAAGAAGCGACCCGCTAACCCGCGAGCGCCGGCGCCCGCACTGTTCTGATCGTAAAAAACTGTTCCGGCGCCGGCGCTCGGCCTGCAAGAGCCCGTGCGGCGGCCTCCGGTAGACTTACCGGTCGCTCATGGGTCTACCGAAGGTCAAGCTCTCCAAGGGGCGCAAGGGCCGCCGCCGCTCCCACCTGGCGCTGGCGCTTGTCCAGCTGCCGCCCTGCCCGCAGTGCCGCCGGCCGCGGCGCCCGCACAACATCTGCCCCAACTGCGGCTACTACGCCGGCCGCGAGGTCCTCAAGACCGACTGAAGTAGCCGCCCAGGCCGTCGGCGAGGGCGCGCGCGATCCTGGCCTGGCCGTCAGCGCGAGCGGCCAGCACCGCCTCATCCGGAGCGGTTAGAAAGAGCGGTTCGACCAGCGCTCCCGGCATCGCTGACGGCGTGTCCACCCAGCCAGCGTCGCGCGGGCCGAGCTCGATCAGGTGCCCGTAAGCGGCGCCGGCGTCGGTGATCGTGGGCGCGCTCAGGTCCTCGTCAGAGGTGACGCCGCGGTCATCCAGCCGCAGCTCGGCGACCAGCGCAGCCTGCAGGCTCTCGGCCAGCGCCCGGCTGCGCCCGGCGAAGGGGCGGGCGGGATCGAAGAAGGTCTCCGCCCCGGTCGCGCTGCTGTCGTCGAAGGCGTTGAAGTGGATGGCCACGAGTGCATCGGCGGCGCTGGCGTTGGCGCAGGCGATGCGGGCCAGCAGGTCGCGATGGAGCGCGCTGCCGCGCATCGATCCGCTGTCCAGGTCGGCGTCGGTCAGCTGCGTCACGGCCGTGTCACCAGTCCGCGAGAGCACGACGCGGTAGCCCTGCGCTCGCAGGCGTTGAGACAGGTACCCGGCCACGGCCAGGGTGGCGACCTTCTCGACCACCGGTGTGCCGTCGTTGAGCTCACCGGATCCCCCAGGGTCCGGTCCGCCGTGGCCCGCGTCGAGGAAGACCGTACGCCCGTTGGCCGCCCCGGTCGGCCGGTAGGCCCGGCACGCGCTGGGGTCGAGGCCGGCCACCACCAACTGCGCCCCGTCAGCGGCCGGCTGATTGGTAGGAGCGGGGCTAGCCCCGACGTTGATCACGGCCGGGTGCCGGGCCGGCGGCCGCGCCAGGGTCACCACCATGTCGACGGCCAGCGTGGCGGCAACCAGCGCGACCGCGAGCGCCAGGGCGGCCGGCAGGCCCGAGGAGGAGGCCCGTCGCCTCCGCCGAAGAGTGGGTGGTGGAACGCGTGGTGGGACGGCTATCGGCGCGAGCAGCATAAACGCGCCCCCGGCGACTCCGTAAGCTCACCAGAGTGGCGAAGCTGGCGTTCCTGTTCCCGGGCCAGGGCTCGCAGCAGCCGGGGATGGGCGCCGAGCTGCTCCAGGACCCTGAGCTGGCCGACCTCTGCCTGCGCTGCTCGGACGCGGCCAACATCGACCTGCGAAGACTGCTCGTCGAAGCGGATGACGACGAGCTGAGGCTGACCCAAAACGCGCAGCCGGCCTTGGTCTTCGTGGGCGTCGGCCTGAGCCTGCTCCTGCGCCGCCGGGGCCTGGAGCCGGCGGCCGCGGCGGGCCACTCGGTCGGCGAATACACGGCTCTCTGCGCGGCCGGAGCCCTACGGCCCGAGGACGCGGTGAGCCTGGTCGTGCAGCGAGGCATCGCCATGGCCGAGGCCGCCCCCGCCGGCACCACCTCGATGAGCGCGGTGCTGGGGCTTTCGCCAGAAGCGGTCGAGGAGGCGCTGATCGGCGTCCCCGACGTCTGGCCGGCCAACTTCAACTCGCCGACCCAGGTCGTGATCGGCGGCACCATGCTGGGCCTGGAGCGCGCCGGCCCGCGCCTTCTGGAAGCGGGCGCCAAGCGGGTCCTGCCGCTGAACGTGAGCGCTGCCTTTCACACCCCGCTGGTGGAGTCGGCCGGATCTTTCCTGCGGGGCGCCCTGGAGGTGGTGCCCTGGACGCTGCCGCCGGTCCCGGTTGTCGCCAACCTGACGGCCGAGCCGTACTCGGATCCCGAGACCATCGCCATCACGCTCGAGAAGCAGCTCTCCTCCCCGGTGCGCTGGGCGGACGGGGTGCGCAAGCTCTCCGAACTGGGCTGCGAGGCCTTCCTGGAGGTCGGTCCCAAGCGCGCGCTGACCGGCATGATGCGCGAGCTGGCGCCGGGCGCCTTCGCGGCCGCGGTGGGCACCCCGCAGGCGGTGGCCGAGGTCGCGGTGCCCGTACACTAGGCGGCGACGACGGCAGAGTAGTGGAGGCCGACTTGGAAAGCCAGAAGATCAGCTTCGAAGACTTCAAGAACATCATCGTGGAGCGGCTCGGCTGCGAACCCGAGCAGGTGACCATGGACGCCTCTTTCCAGGAGGACCTGAACGCCGACTCCCTCGACCTGGTCGAGCTGATCTACGCCTTCGAAGAGAACACCGGCCTCGAGATCCCGGACGAGGACGCCGAGAAGATCACCACCGTCGGGCAGGCCTGGGAGTACATCCAGGAAAAATCCGGAGGCTAGGACCCAGGTAGCCCGCGCCGTCGAAGTCCCGCGCGCCAGCCTGGACGACCTCCAGCAGCGGATCGGGATCGCCTTTCGGGATGTCTCCCTCCTCCAGGAGGCCCTGACCCACAGCTCCTTCGCCAACGAGAGCCCACACCTCTCGCCGCGAGACAACGAACGTCTCGAGTACCTGGGCGACGCCGTCCTGCAGCTGATCACGGCGGAGTACCTCTACAAGTACCGGCCCGAGGCCAACGAGGGCGAGATGACCCAGATCCGCTCGGCCATGGTCAACACCAACACCCTGGCCGCGCTGGCCGAGGAGCTGGGCCTCGGCGAGCACCTGTACCTGGGCAAGGGCATCGCCAAGGGCGGCGGACGCAGCCTCAAGTCGCTGCTGGCCAACGCGTTCGAAGCGGTGCTCGGCGCCGTGTTCCTGGACGCCGGCTACGACGCCGCCTACCACTACTACCTGGACCGCTTCCGCAAGCTGCCGGAGCCGGTCAAGGACGAGAACTTCAAGGGCCGCCTGCAGCAGGTGGTGCAGGAGCGGTTCAACCAGACCCCCTTCTACGACAGCGCCGGCGCCCGGGCGGGCAACCAGCGCCGCGAGTACACGGCGGTGGTGTTCGCGGGGGCGGAGGCGCTGGGCACGGGCCACGGCCACACCAAGCAGGAGGCCGAGCAGGACGCGGCCCGCGACGCCCTGGCCAAGCTCACCGGCACCGCGCCGGCCGAGGTGGCGCGGCCCGCGCGCGATGGACGTTCCCGGCGCCGCCGCGCGCCCGCTCGGGTTGAGGAGCCGCTGGCTGAACCGGTCGCGGAGCCCGAGGTCGGCGGCGAGGAGCCGGCCACGCCGAAGCCCCGGCGCCGCCGATCGCCGCGCCGCAAGCCGGCGCCCGCAGCGGCCGAGCTGACGGCCGACCCGGCCGCCGAGCCGGCCGCCGAGGTGATGCCGGAACCGGCACCCGAGCCGCCCAAGAGCCGCCAGTTCGGAGCGCCGCCGGACGAGCCAGGCTAGCGAGCGCCTGCGGGCGCTGGCCGAGCGCCTTGCGGCCGCCTTCGAGGCCGAGTTCCAACCTCGCGCCATAGTCCTGCTCGGCTCCGCGGCCGAAGGCATCGCCGATTGGCACTCCGACCTCGACCTGCTCACCTACCACGACCACCTGCCGCCGGACGTGCGCGCAGATGCGATCGTCGCCGCCCTGGAGGCGGCGCCCCTGGAGATCCAGGCGGGCCACACCACAGTCGCCGAGTGGGAGGCGCGGATCGAGCGCGTGCTGGCCGAGTACCAGCCCAACGATCCCTACCACAAGGTTTTCGCCCACTACGCGGATGCAGTGCCCCTCCTCGGCGCCGAGCTGGTGGCGGGCTGGCAGGCCCGGATCCGGGAGTATCCCGAGAGCTGGTCGCGTCCGGCGGTCGAGCACCACCTGAAGGTGTTCCCGATCTGGGCGGCCTACGACCAGGTGGTGGCGCGCGACGCCCAGCTCTGGACGTATCAGATGCTGGTGGAGGGCGCCCAGCACGTCCTGGGCATGCTGGCCGGGCTCAACCGCGTGTACTGGGCGAGCTTCCAGTTCAAGCGCGCCCACGCCTTCGAGTCCCAGCTGCGCTGGAAGCCCGACCGGCTCGCCGACCGCATCGACTCCCTCTTCACCAGCGATACCCGAGCGGCGACCGTCGCCCTGGAAGCGCTGGTGGCCGAAACGCTGGACCTCATCGACCAGCACACCCCGGACGTCGACACCGCCAAAGTGCGGGCCACGATCGGACGCCGGCATCCGGCCTGGGGACCCTGACCTTCCTCTGATAACCTGCGCAGACCGGTGCACCTGCGCGCGATCACCCTCGCCGGTTTCAAGACGTTTGCCCAGAAGACGGAGATTCGCTTCGAGGGCGGCGTCACGGCCATCGTGGGGCCCAACGGGTCGGGCAAGACCAACATCCTCGACGCCTTCAAGTGGGTGCTCGGGGAGTCGAGCGCCAAGGACCTGCGTGGCAAGCGGATGGACGAGGTCGTCTACGCCGGCGGCCAGCGCCGCCCGCGGGCCGCCCACGCCGAGGTCGAGATCGTCATCGACAACGCGGACGGGCGGCTGCCGGTCGACTACGAGGAGGTCGCCATCCGGCGGCGCGTGGACCGCTCGGGCCAGAGCGACTACTTCCTGAACGGCTCCCGGGTGCGCCGCCGCGACCTGCTCGAGCTGCTGGCCTCGACCGGGCTCACAACCGACTCCTACGCGATCGTGACCCAGCGCGACATCGAGTCGATCATCACCTGCTCGCCTGAACAGCGGCGGCACCTGATCGAAGAGGCTGCGCAGGTCCGGGGCGTCAAGGCCAAGCGTTCGGAGGCGGCCGACAAGCTCCGCGAGCTGGCGTCCAACCTGCTGCGGCTGGAGGACCTGCGAGGCGAGATCGAGCCGCGCCTGGAGGTGGTGCGCGCCCAGGCCGCCGCCGCCCGGGAGGCCGCTGCCGCCGAACAGCGGCTGGAGGTCCTGCGCGGCAGCATCGTCTACGAGGAGTGGCGCGAGGCCCGTGACACGCACCGGCGCGCGGCTTCCCAGGCAGCAGGCCTGGAGCGTCGCCTCGAGGAGGCGCGGACCGCGGCGGCCGCCGCCGAATCCGAGTTCCAAGCCTGGCGGCAGGAGGTCCAGGCGGCGCAGGATCGGCGCCTGCAGCGGCAGCGGCTGGTGGGGGCGGTACGGCTGGAGCTGAGCGCCTCCGAACATGACCTGGCGATGGCCGAAGAGCGGGCGCGCGGCCAGGCCGCCCTGGCCGATGCGGCCCGCACCGAGGCCGCCGAGCTGGAGGTGCGGGCCCAGACCGCGGCCGCGCTGCGCGACCAGCTGGCGCGCGAGCTGGAGGTGGCCCGCGCCGAGCTGGCGCGGGTTCCGGAGGCACCGGCGGAACCGCCGGCCGGCGACGCGGCAGAGGCGATGGAGGCGCGCAAGGCGGCCGAGCAGGCGAGGCGGGCGCTGGCGACCGCCCAGTCTTCGCTGGCCACCGTCCGCACCCGCCGGCAGTTCCTGGAAGAAACGGTGAGCCGGTTAGAGGGGACGGTCGTCCCGGCCGAAGCCGCGCTCGAGGCGGCGGTGGCGGCGGAGGCTGCGGCCGCGGCAGCCGCCGTGGATGCCGGTTCGGCTGCCGCCGAGCTGGCGCGGCTCCGGGCGGAGCTGGAAGGCCTGCAGGCGCTGCGGCCGGCGCCGGCGGGCAGCCTGCGCCGGGTGGGTGATGTGATCCTGGCTCTGCCCGGCTTCGAAGCGGCCCTGTCGGCCGTGCTCGGCCCCCTGGTGGACGCCTGGGCGGCGCCCAGTGAGGGCGCGGCACGAGCCGCCGCCGATCAGGCGGCCGACCAGGTCACCGTGCTCTGGCCGGTGCCGGCGCCCCCGGCGCGAGCAGGCTCGCTCCTAGCGCACGTTCGCTGCGAGCCCGGCTTCGAAGCGCTGGCCGCCCGGCTCCTGGGCGGCGTGGTCGTCGGCGAAGAGGTGAGCGCGGAGGGCGTCTACGGAGAGGCCGGGCTGCTGCGGGCGGGCAGCGATCCCCGAGTTCGCCTGGCCGCGCGCATCCGGGCGCTCCTCGACCGCCAGGCCGAGCTGGAGCCCCTCGCCGCCGCGGCGGAGTCGCGGGCAGCGGCGCAGCGGGCGGCTGCCTCGCGCCTGAGCGAGCTGCGCACGGCCGCGGCCGGCCGCCAGCGCCTGGACGAGGCGGTCTCTCAGCTCGAGGCTGCTCTCGCCGCCGAGGCCGCCGAGGAGGCCCGGCAGCCGGCGCTGGAGACCGAGCTGGCGGCGGCCGAGCAGCGGGCCGCCGGTCTGGCCCGAGCCCTCGACCAAAGGGAGCACCTGCTGGCGGAGCAGCGCACCGAGGCTCGGCGGCTGGAAGCTGAACGCGGCCGCTGGGGCGATCGTGTCAGCGACCTGGAGCGCCAGCTGGGCTCGATCGAGGCCGACTACGTGAACGCCCAGGAAGCGCGTGCTGCCCGGGTGCAGCGGGCCGAGTCGGCCGGCCGCATGGCCGAAGCCGTGGCCGCCTCGATCCCCGGACTCAAGGCCATCGTCGAGCAGGTGCGGGCGAAGCTGGCCGAAGCCGAGCGCGAGTCGCCGGAAGAGGACGCCGAGCTCGCCGAGGGCGCGCGCCGCCTGGTGGCGCTCGAAGAGGCCCGCGTCGACGCTCGCTTGAAAGCCGGCACTCTGGAGGGCAACCTGGGCCTGGTCAAGCGCGATGCCGAGCTGGCCGAGGCCCGCATGGAGGAGATCCGGCTCCGCATGCCCGAGGGCCTGGCGCCCGAGGAGGTTCCGGGGGGCAAGGCGCGCGAGCGCGAGATGCGGGAGCTGGAGCGGCGCCTGCGCGAGATCGGACCCACCAATCCACTGGCCGAGTCGGAGTGCTCCGAGCTGGAGGAGCGCTACAGCACGCTGCACACGCAGCTGGAGGACATCGCCGCCGCGCGCGCCGACCTCGAAAGCCTGGTCGAACGCTTGCGCGAGGAGGAGGAGAGCCGCTACGACGCCGTCTTCGGCGCGGTGGCCTCGGTGTTCCAGGAGTACTTCGCCGAGCTCACCGGTGGCGGCCGCTGCACGCTCCGCCACAGCCCCGGCGACGACGGGCCGCGCAGCGGGGTCGAGATCCTGGTCCAGCCGCCGCGCAAGAGGCTGCAGACGGTCACGCTGCTCAGCTCCGGCGAGCGCTCGCTGGCCTCACTGGCGCTGGTGATGGCGCTGGCCGACGTCAACCCCAGCCCCTTCACGATCTTCGACGAGGTCGATGCCGCCCTCGACGACGCCAACGTGGGTCGCTTCGCGGACACCGTGCAGCGGCTGGGCCGCGACCGCCAATACCTGGTCATCACCCACAACCACGTCACCATGGCCGCGGCCTCAGCGCTCTACGGCGTGCACCTCGATGAGAGCGGGTGCTCGCACCTGGTCTCGGTGCGGCTGGAGGACATCCGGCCGGCACGCGGCAAAGCCGCTCAGCCGCAGATGGTGACGGCCTGAACGAGGCGCTGGAACTCTAGAGCAGCTCCATCAGCTCGATCCGGTTGCCGAAGGGGTCGTCTGTGAACAGGCGCCGGTAGCCGGGGATCTCCGGCTCTTCGCGCACCGGCCGGCCGGCCTTGCTCAACGCGGCCCGGACCGCCGCCAGATCCTCGACCAGCAGAGCCGGGTGCCGGCGGCCCGGCGTGAACTCGGCTTCCACCCCGCAGTGAACCTGCTGGAGGCCGCACTGGAACCAGACGCCGCCGCGGGCCGCGAGCGACGCGGGCTTGGCAACCTCGTCCAGCCCGAGCAGGCCGTGCCAGAACTCTCGCGCCAGCTCTTCGCCACCGGGCCGGATGGGCAGCTGGACGTGGTCGAGGCCAAGCACTCGCATCCGCCCCAGCACAATAGACGGCCGATGTCGGAGCCGGCCGGGCAGACGGCGGGGATCTGGGGGCGCGTCGCCCAGCGCACGCGCACGCTCTTCCAGGAGGGCCTGCGCGCGGCCGGGATGCCCCTCGACGCCGGCTTCTATGAGGAGCTGGAGGAGGTGCTGGTGGCCGGCGACCTGGGTCCGCGGCTGGCAGCCCGGGTCACGGAGGGGGTGCGCCGAAAGCGGCCCAACACCCTGGACCTGGCCCGGCTGTTCCTGGAGCAGGAGCTGGTGGCCGCCATGTCGCAGCAGCCACGCTGGCTGAACGTCGCCGCCAAGCCGTCGGCCGTCCTGCTCTACGGGATCAACGGCGCCGGCAAGACGACCACCGCCGGCAAGCTCGCGCACGGGCTGGCCCGGGATGGACGCAAAGTGCTGCTGGTCGCGGCCGACACCTACCGGGCGGCAGGGATCGAGCAGGCGCTGGCCTGGGCGGAGAGGGCCGGCGTCGAGGGGTTTGCCGGCAGACCTGGCGGCGACGCGGCCGCGGCGGTGTTCGATGGGCTCAAGCTGGCGGCGGCCCGCGGGTTTGACGTGGCCGTGGTCGACACCGCCGGCCGCCTGCAGACGCAGCAGAACCTGGTTGCGGAGCTGGCCAAGGTGGGCCGGGTGGCTGGACGAGCGTTGGAGGGCGCCCCGCACGAGTCGCTGCTGGTGCTGGACGGCGTGCTGGGCCAGTCGGGCCTGGCCCAAGCCCGCACGGCCAAGGGCGGGGCCGTGGTCGCGATCGAGGAGGCGCTCGGCGTGGCCACCAAGATGATCGGCGTGGGGGAGGGCATCGACGACCTCTACGCCTTCGAGCCGGCGCGCTTCGCGGCGGCGCTGTTCGAGGGCTGAGCACACTGGGCCGCGCCGATCCGCACTGCCATACGACGGCGTCCGACGGCATGGTCGAGCCCGCCGAGTTGGTGGCTGCCGCCCGGGCGCTCAAGCTCGACCTGATCGCGGTGACCGACCACGACACCATGGCCTCGGTCGCCGAAACCGTGGCCCTGGGCGAGGCGGCCGGGCTGACGGTCGTGGCTGGCCAGGAGATCACCACCGCCTGGCCGGCACAAACGCACCTGGTGGGCTGGTTTCTCGAGAAATCCGTGCGCATGGGCATGTCGCTCGCTGACAGCGTGGCGGCGATCCACGACCAGGGCGGCCTGGCGATGATCCCGCACCCCTTCATGCCGTTCTGGTTCGCGTCCTGCCAGGAGGGAATGCTGGCGCGCCTGCTGGAGACCCAGACTGTCGACGCCATCGAGATAGAGCACACCGCACCCACCACGGCCGCCCGCCAGGCGGCTCTACACCGCTTCTACGAGCTGCACCGGGCCGGCCTGGGCGCTGCCGTCGGCGGGTCCGACTGCCACTTCGGGCGGCACGACCTGGGCCGCATCGTGACCGAGTTCGAGGGCACCTCCGCCGCGGACTTCCGGGCCGCGCTCGAAGCTCGGACGACGCGCCCGCTGCGCGCCCGCCACGCGCGCGTGCCACTGGCTCTGATCGCCCGGCAGCAGGCGCGCAGCCTGGTCCGCCTACCCCTCCGGCGCCTCCGCAGCCAGCTCCAGCAGCGCTGAGTGCACGGCCGGTGAGCCGGCCAGGATGTCACCCCCGCCCAACCAGGCGCGCTCGCTTCCACTCCAGTCGGTCACCCGGCCGCCCGTCTCCAGCACGATCAGCGCGCCGGCGGCCACATCCCACGTGTTGAGTCCCAGCTCGAAGAAGCCGTCGAAGACGCCGGCGCCGGTCCATGCCAGGTCGAGAGCCGCGGCGCCGGCCCGCCGCAGGTCCTCGAAGCGTTCCAGCGCGCCTGCAAACACCGGCAGGTAGCGGGCAGCCAGC